>R18__coassemble_1370_pt1 | contig 34113 bp, 25 predicted proteins | sample R18__metabat2_high_PE_032 | metagenome-assembled genome bin R18
CCCTGCCCCAAACCCCGCCGCTCCAGGCTTGCTATCCCACAGACCAACCCTGCCCACCTTCCGCTAGCGCCCGCCGGCGCTTGTTATCGTCATCCCCGAAAGGTCGGGGGTGACGGAATATTTTGTACGAAGATCGAGTATTCCTCGTACTAAATTAGTTACGGGCGGAGTGGTTCGGCGTGAATAAGGATTGATTCTGATCCGAGACTGCTGGTGACAGTGAGTTTTGCTTTGCCGGGTTTTCCGCGCAGAGAACGTACTACTGCCAGAGCCTTGCCTGAGAACATTGCTTTGTCGGAGCCCTTGAGACTGCTGTGGTCGCACTGGTCGCCGTTGTCGATTCCGACCAGCTCGCCGGCACCGGTGACTTCAAAGTGAAGTTGGAGGTCGGCTGTAGGAACTTCCCGACCGTCAGCATCGAGAGCATCTACAGTAATATACGAAAGGTCGTAGCCGTCGGCGGCAATCCTGCTCCGGTCGGCCGTAAGACGCAGCTTTACAGGCTCTCCGGTAGTGGTGCGGGCATCTCTGGCCACTTCTTTGCCGTCTTTGTAGGACACGGCTTCGATTGTGCCCGGCTCGAATGCCACTTCGGGCCACTCAGCGTGGAGCATATCCGAAGTCTTGCTGCGGCGTCCCAATGATTTGCCATTCACGAAGAGCTCGACTTCGTCCGCATTGCTGTAATAACACCACATATCTACCTTGTCGCCTTCGCTCCAGTTCCAATGCGGAAAGAGATGAAGCACTGTCTTGTCGGTCCATTCGCTCTGATACATCCAGTATGAGTCCTTGGGGAAACCGGCCAGATCCACGATTCCGAAGAAGGAACTGCGGGCGGGCCATCTGTAGAAAGGTGTAGGCTCGCCAAGATAGTCGAATCCGGTCCAGATATATGTTCCGGCCACGTGGTCGCGGTCGCGGATTGCTGTCCAGGCATCTTCGTGAGTCGCGCCCCAACCCGGGACGATGTAGTCGTATGTCGTGCAATAGAAAGTCCCGTCGGCACTTTCGTAGCTCTGCCAGTTGTCGGGATCGGAGAGTCCGCCCTTTGTCCTTGCCGGCTGGGGATACCAGCCTCGGGTCTGAAGACAGGATGCTGTTTCGGAACCGACTACGGGAACTCCCTGGAACCATTCTCCGGCCTCGTCGTAAGTCCATATCTGATAGTTGATTCCAAGCACGTCAAGCGCACCGCTGCGGAAAAGGTTGTTGTCGGCGCTTGCACTGTTGTTGCCGGCCGTGATGTAACGGGTGTCGTCGAGCTGCCTTATTACTTCGGCCATATGTCTTGTCAGAAGTATGTTTCCGTTGGCTTTCTCAGAGTCCACCTTTTTATCTATCTTCATAAAGTTTATGAGATAGTTGAGCTCCTCGGGTGAGTATTCTCCCATATCCTCGCCTTCCCATCCCTGTTCGGCTATTTCGTTGGCAAGACTCCAGGCGAAAACGCAGGGGTGGTTGCGGTCGCGCTTGACATAGGCCTGCATATCGGTGACGTGCCATTCTTCGAAATAAGTGGCGTAATCGTAAGGAGTCTTGTGGTGGCGCCACATATCGAATGCCTCGTCAATCACGAGAAATCCCATTCTGTCGGCAATGGCGAGAAGTTCGGGAGCCGGGGGGTTGTGGGATGTGCGTATGGAATTGACACCCATATCCTTCATTATCCGGAGCTCACGTTCGAGAGCGCGGTAGTGGACTGCCGAGCCAAGACATCCCATATCGTGATGCAGGCAGACGCCCTGGAGTTTCAACGGCCTGCCATTGAGGAAGAATCCCTTGTCGGCCGTCCAGTCCATATATCTTATGCCGCAGGTGGTCGAATAGCTGTCGACGATTTTGCCGTCAGTGCTCAGCGTGGTCTCGACTGTATAGAGATAGCAGTCGTCCACATCCCACAGATGGGGCGAGGATATGGCGACCGATGACTTGCTGACATTCTCGCCGGAGTTTATACTGATTTCGTCGGAAACTTGTCCGACTGTTTTCCCTTCAGCATCCTTGATTTTGTGGCTTACAGTGCATTTGCCTTCACCTTCCGAGACCTTCTCAACAGTGGTCTCGATGGCGAATGTGGCCGACTCGGGTGTAATTTCAGGAGTGGTGACATATGTTCCGCAATAGGCCACGTGGACATCGTCCACGCACACCAGGCGGACATTTCTGTAGATTCCGCTGCCGGAATACCAGCGTGAATTGGGTTGCTCGCTGTTATCGACGCACACCGCCATTACATTGTCCTGCCCTGCCGGAGAGAGAAAATCAGTGATGTCATATGAGAACGAACTGTAACCATAAGGTCTGAAGCCCACTCCCTTCCCGTTTACATAGACTGTGCTGTGTTGATAAACTCCGTCAAATTCGACATAGGCCCGCCGAGCTTGGGGAGACTTGAAATGTTTGCGATACCAACCCTTGCCTCCCGGTAGACAACCGCCGTTGGGCCCGCAGGGAGCGTCGGCTATGAAATCGCTCTCGACAGACCAGTCGTGGGGCAGATGGAGTGTCCGCCAGGTTTGGTCGTCATAACCGGGAAGCATAGCCCCCTCTCCGGCATCAAGCGAAAATTTCCAGTCAAAATTGAAGTCCTCAACCGTTCTCGGGCTTTTTGCCGGCTGATTGCAGGAACTGACCAGTAAGCACAGCAGTGTGCTAAATGCTAAAAAATGCATTGAATGTTTCATAAACCATCAATTCGTTCAAACCTTAAATTTATGCAAATATCCCTTTGAATCCAAATTTGATTCAACCGCCGGCCATTCAATACAAAAATTCACTAAATTTGACGTTACAATCATACCGCTATGAAAAAAATAATCGCATCACCGGCCGCTCCGGCGGCTATCGGCCCCTACTCACAGGCTGTCGAACTTAACGGAACCCTTTTTGTGTCCGGTCAGCTCCCGGTTGTCCCTTCAACAGAAGAAATACCGGAAGGCATTGAGGCCCAGACCAGACAATCACTCACCAACATATTCGCGATACTCGCCGAGGCCGGCCTCGGAGCCGACAATGTTGTCAAATCCACCGTTCTTCTGGCCGACATCGGAGATTTCGGTGCAATGAACGCAGTCTATGCCGAATTCTTCCCGGGCGACAAACCGGCAAGAGTCTGCTATCAGGTTGCAGCCCTTCCCAAAGGCGCTCTGGTGGAAATCGACGTGATTGCCGGATAAGTCCGCTGCATCTTGTCGAATAAGTCCCTTATTTCGACACTTGAAATACGATTTGATATGAAGAAACTCCACTCGATTGCACTGCTGAGTCTAGCTATGTACTTCAGCCTGCCTGCGATGTCCCAGACTCCACAGTACACCTTCACGGTAGGCAGCTCGGAAATAATGCACGGTGAAGACTCTCCGCTGTTCCAGCCTGACAAACTGTATTGGGGCGAAGGCGTCATTTCTTCGGGCGCGACAGAGATTGTTCCAATGCAGCAAACTCTGAGTTCGGGCACATCCCTGGCCGACATACGTGCCATCACTTACGAGGACGGAGCACCTGTCATCGAAGACGGCAAACTGTACATTTCCGCAAGCACACGCACCGCCGGCAGCGGCATAGCCATACTTGCCTTGAAACTTGGAACCGGCGAACTGGAATTCACAGGCACCGTTACATCTCTGATGGAGGGGAAATTCTGGAAAATCGCGGCTCCTCACATAATGTACGACAGGGGGCGCAAAATCTGGCAGGTCACGACACCGTACCACTCTCCGGCAAACCACCTTTTGTGGGTTGCGACCGCATTCAATGACCTGCGTTTCGGGGTGACAACCCTCGACTTCAAGCCTTTGGACTACGAGAAACCGATGCGTGGAGACGAGGACTGCCAGATATTCTACGATGGGGTAATGAACAAGTGGATAATGATTTACGCTTCCACCAGGCAGCCCGACGGCAGTGCCGGAGAGTTCATTCTCCGTCTGCAGACCAGCGACAGCCCCGACGGCGGATTCAAGGATTATTCATACCAGACCGGCGTCAGCGCCACAGGAGTGACCACTACCATCATCGGCGGCAAGCGTTATGTCCTGAGCGGCAATCAGCGCAGCGAAGAAGCCAACCGCTACAGCGTGTGGTTCTACCCCGAAATGGAGTTTGTCTGCGACCTTGATATAGACATCGACGACGGAGCATCCAGAAGCTGGAACAACCTCACTCCGGTCCCGGAAGGGAACGGAACCAGATATGTGCTGATGGGTTTCGACCGTCAGGCGTCCACGGACGAGGACAACTGGACCTACGGCAACAATTACTTCCTATATTCTCGTCAGCGCAACCCCGGCCTGGAATTTCCTGTGAAGGACGGCGACGGAAAAGTTATCAGGGAGGCTTCCACCGATTTTCCCGTTCAGGTGCAGGACCTTCAGATGTTGCGCCGGGGCAGCCGCAGGATTGCATTTCAGGACATTCTGCTTGGAAAGATAGATTTGGAATACGATATAACGGCGCCGCGCGGCAATGTCTATCCGTCAATCGGAGGGCCTTCACTGACATATGACGGCGGATGCCTCAAACTGCCTGCAGGAGACAAGAATGATGCGGCAATACTTTCCGGCATCCATCATCCTCTGGCAAACTACATTATGCCACTGGATGGAATCGCCGACGGAGACAGCCGTTATCTTTATTTAGGATCAAAGGAAGGTGATTGTGTGGCCAAAGTCATCGCGACGCGCAAATCTTCGAATATCAGAGTAAGCTTCGAGAATGGTGCAGATGAACCCGTCAAACTCGGCACATTCTTTTGCCCTTTGGAAAATTCCAACAAGCTCCGGATAGCATTCTCCATTTCCAACCTCACAGGAAAATTCTCCTGCTTCGTATTCTGCCATTGCAACGGCGGCATAGACCGTCACGCCGTCATCTCGCGCAACAATCCTCATATCACGGCGATCGACACTCTCGCGTCGCTGAGCGTCGGCAACGGCGGCTTCGCAGTCACCGTGGACGTCACAGGCCTTCAGACCTGGCCCGAGAAGTATTCTGGTGGTGTTTCTCTCGGCACTATGTCCGACTGGGGATGGCACAGTTTCCCCAATCCCGAAGGATATCGCTTCGAGGAAGTGCTCAAACCCTTCGATTTCGGCCGCGCCTCAAAAGAGGAAATGTATGCCTGCCAGTTCCCTCCCGGACGTCAGAACGATGCCGCAGACTGGTTTCGCATCAATCCCCACAGACTCCATCTGGGGCTCGTCGGATTTGAAGGCCTGTCTCCCGAAGAGATAAGCGGCATCGACCAGACTCTCGACATCTGGAAGGGAGTCATCCGTTCCTCTTTCAGCAGAAATGGAAAGAAGACAAGTGTCGGCACCTGTGTCGCGCCCGGCAGCGATATGATGTGCGTCAGCATAGATTCGCAGGAGATTCTGCCGGTAAGTTTGAGATTCGCCTATCCCACAGGAGAATACGACGAGGAATACGGAGACTGGACGAAAGACAAAAAGCACAGCACGAAGATTCTGTCTTCCCACGATGGCGTGACCGTGCTTGAGCGCAAGCTCGACGATACCAAGTATTATGTGACAATCCGCACGGAGGGAGCATCCAAACCCCGGATGGCTGGCCCCAACAAGGTTGTTGTAACCCCGAAATCCGGAGAATGGTCGTTCAGCGTCGAGTACAGCCACGACCTTCCCGTCAGCCCGTCGGGCTACGAGGACGAATTCAAGTCCACCGCGTCGTGGTGGAACGAATACTGGCGGTCGGGGGCAATTGTGGATTTCGGTCGCTGCACGGATCCGAGAGCGCCGGAACTCGAGCGAAGGGTCGTGCTTTCGCAGTATCTCACGGCCATCCAGTGCGCCGGGGACAATCCTCCCCAGGAGACCGGACTGACGTACAATTCCTGGCACGGAAAGCCTCATCTCGAGATGACCTGGTGGCATCAGGTGCATTTTGCATATTGGGGGCACCCGGAGATTCTCGAGCGCACAATGTCGTGGTTCGAGTCCGTTGCGCCCGTGGCCCGGGACATCGCACGCCGGCAGGGAATGGACGGCCTCAGGTGGATGAAGATGACCGACCCTTCGGGCCGCGAGGCCCCGTCCAATACAGGATCCTTCCTCATCTGGCAGCAGCCGCACTACATCTATTATGCGGAGCTTCTGCGACGCTCGGGCCTGGATGTCAGCGCATATGAGGGCCTGGTGCAGGAGACGGCCGAGTGTATGGCTTCCCTGCTGACCTACGAGCCCGAAAAGGGCAGATATGTCCTGCAAGGTTGCATCCCCGCGCAGGAAGCGACCTTCGACGTGGAGAAGACCGTCAATCCGCCTTACGAACTCGCCTACTGGCGTTATGCCCTCTGCATTGCGCAGCAGTGGCGCGAGCGTGCCGGCAAGTCCCGCGACCCGCGCTGGGACGATATGATTGAAAGGATTTCCCCGCTTGCATCGAAGGACGGCCTGTATCTTGGCGCCGAGAGCGAGCCGGACACCTATCTTATCAAGAGCCTATATTCCGACCATATGTCCGTCCTCGCCGCCCTCGGAATCCTTCCGGACTCTCCGCTGGTCGACCGCAGTCTGATGAAAAACACCTTGGATTGGGTTATGAACAACTGGAACTGGGACAAGACCTGGGGCTGGGATTTCCCTATGACCTGTATGACTGCGGCCCGCCTGGGATTGCCCGTGGCGGCCGTGGACGCTCTTCTGATGGACACGCGCACCAACACCTATCTCCCTGACGGGCACAATTATCAGAACTCCACCCTGCGCCTGTACCTGCCCGGCAACGGAGGGCTACTCACGGCAGTCGCATTGATGTGCGCCGGATGGGAAGGATGCACGCAAAAAAATCCCGGATTCCCGAAAGACGGTTCCTGGGATGTCCGATGGGAAGGTCTGATGCCTCAGCCTTGAGTGTCTGACAGCATAACCTTGACAACAAGCCCGGGACCGGAGAGGTCGCCTTCTGTGGAGTTCATAAGACCGACTCTGTTGATTGTTTCTTTGGTGATTGTCAGACAGTTGCCGTCTATTTTAACTTCATTTGTGATGTCGACCGGTTCCTCTCCTGCAAGATCCTGGGCATAGACTTTGGGATTTTTGCTCACAGGGGCCGAGGAGTAGCGTATTGTCACGCTTTCAAAACTGCCGAAGATTCCGATTGGAGATAGCCAGGAACTTCCTTCGATTGTGACAGGCACTTCGCGGGTGACATATTCCCGACCTAGAGCACGGCCGATGGCAGATACTGCCACAGCGCCGTTGGGATAGGTCGAAGCCAGAATGTATGGACGGGTGGACGATGTATCTTCCACTACCGGCAGCGCCATATGACGACTGACAGTAGCGGGGGCACTTTCCGAGACGATGTCGCCCGGCTTACGCTCTTTCTTCCACGTCTCGTTCTCGCGAAATTCCCAGTAGTCGGTCAGAATCAGCGAACTGGCATTATAGTTTTCATCGACCCCGAAAGGTTCGGCGATTCTGTGCCAACGGACTGCGCGGACAAGTTCGTCAAGGCATTTCTTGTAGTTGTGCCCGACCGGAGGAAATCCCACGTCCTGGTCTCCATCGGGATAGCTGCCTGCGAATGGATGACGCATTATTCCTATCGCACATCCAAGACCTGCAGCAATATAAGGCTCGTCTTCGCAATTTATTATTCCTTTGGCATCACCTTTTGCAGAATATGGAAGAAGTTCGGCTACACGCCTGATTGTCAGAGGTTGAGATATGACATTCTCTACATCGTATGTGCGGTACACATCGCTGAACTCTATGAAGTCTGTGTTCATCGCGTGCTCAATGAGCAGCTCCGGAGCGTGCTCCTTGCCGATTCGGGTAAGCATCTCCCTCCACTGCGAATCTCTGTCCTTGTCTCCCCAGTCCACTTTCCAATATGAAAAACCGGCCTCATTGGCATCGTCCAGCCTTTTGGTCCAATATTCCTCGGGAGGAACCACGGGTACATTCTCTGCTTCCTCGGCGCACACCCATCCGCCAAGGCCTTTCCATCCTTTCGCCTTCACGCTGTCAACCAGTGCTTTGAGTCTGGTGGCGGGATTTCCTTTGAACGAAGGAAACCTGTCTTCGCTCAGTTCCATTGTGCCGAAATAGGGATTGTCTTCCACTGTATTTTCATCAAGGGGAATGTCCCACGAGTCGTCCATCACGAAATAGAGGTCACTGCGGATTGCGGGATAGAAACCAACCCAGTTCTTATACGGGCCGTCTCCGAACATATTGTCTTCATTGATGGACCGGCGGGTCATTGTGGTGCCGCCCTTGTGGCTGTTGACATAACTCTGTATGTTCCAGGTACAGAAATAATCCGGAGCGGCAGATGGAGTCTCCGGTACAAGGCTGCCAGGCCGGGATGAACTGCAACTTATTGCCGAAAGGCTAAGGAATAGCAGTGCGATGGAGTGATATTTCGCCATAATAAATCGATTTCTTCTATCTCTTACAAAATTAATCAAATTACTGATTCAATGAAAGCGGAGCAAGTGTCGAAATTCCCGGCTTATTCGACAAGATACCCCATAAAAGTCGGGGATCTTGTCGAAAAAGCCCCTCAAAACGGCATTTGGTAGCCCTCAGGAGCCTACCAAGTGCTGAAATCACGGCCCTTTTCAACAAGATCCCCGTTAAATGACACCCATCTTGTCGAATAAACCCCTTATTTCGACATTTGGTTTCAGAGTGGTGATTCTGATTAGGATTTTTGCCTAATCACGCGGAGTCTTTTGAAAGGCCGGGGAGGAAGGCGGCTGGAGGATATTTATTGCTTCGGCCAGAACGTTGAAGATTTCGTAAACGGTACCGTCTCCGGCGCTGCCTACAGAGGGCCAGCCGCCGGGGACTTTTCCGTCGGCCTGCCGGCACCAGGGAGATATGAGATCCATATACTGTTCTCCGATAATCCGGTCTTGGAACGCCATGGTGTGAGGACTGCTACCGGGAATACACACCCGAGCCGCAACGTACGGGTCGGGCAGAAATCCCCAACGGAGTTTTCCGTCAAGATCCATCAGCTGAACACAGGAACCCATCGTGTCTAGAAAATCGTGAAGATAGTCTTCTTTGCCTGTCAGTTGATAAAGATAAAGTACTGCCATCATTTTCCACCCGGTCCACCCGTGAGGGGAGTTCATAACCTGATTGGGAGCAAAGAAAATGTCGAGAGCTTCCCAGTAACGTTCTGTAGCTCCGTGCATTCGGCAGTCGGGAATTATGTTCTGCTCAAGGCAACGATGTTTTGCAATCATTTTTTCTGCGGCTTCGGCATATTGCAGACGCTTGGCCGCATCGTCGCACTTCAGTCCTGCGTAGGCCAGTTGGAGAGTGCTGCAGGCTATCATTCCATCTTCAAAGGTGAGTTCCCCTTCTGTGCCGATGTTATCCAGCCGTCCCAGAAGATCCTCGCAAGCGCGGAAAGCAGACTCTCTATGGCGGCGCGCTTCCTCTGTCATACCCGCTTCCTCCTCTGCAGCAGCCAGATCGAAAATGCTTTTTGCAGGATATATCACGCAAGTGTAATGGATTCCTTGATTGCGGTATGACCCGTCCTCCACTTGATGCGAGCATACATAGTCGCCCATCCGCGTGGCCTTCCGGAGATAATCCTCGCTGCCTGTGGCTCTCCACAGGTCCACGAGCATGCCTGTGATGGTGCTCCAGTTCTGCACCCGATGGGGGTTGCGGTTATCGCGTGGTATCCAAGTAGTGGTGTCAACGATGAGGGGCAGATGTGACATAAATCGGGCTCTGAGATAGCTATCTCTCTCTTCATCGGGCTTGATGAAGGCTGCTTTGAATGCTGGATAGTATCCATAGTACTGCTCGCATGAACCTCCCATCAGTGGTGGGCATCGGTCAGCGATATACTTTCGGACTGCATCCAGATACCACTCCCAGGACTCCCTGACATAAAGACTGGCCTCCGAAGTATGGCCGTTATTGCTGACATACAGACTATAAAGTCCCTTCTCGTCCAACCCCTCCAGCACACATCGTCCTTGATTGCCTACATCAAGACACCGTGTCTTTCCAGAAGGGAACTTCAGCGTGGCGGCAGACTTTTCGGGACTGTGGCCCATAACATTTGCCGTTATCTTTTCACCAAGCCCTACAGTATACGCATCGCATTGAATCATAGGAATATCTGTCCATTTGGCAATGGCGGCCGGTACCTCGTCTGCAGAGTCCACTATGCCCATATGGATTCTCCAGCTTTTTGTCTCGCCGGAAGCCAGTCTGTCGAGCCCTTGAGGGTGGCGTTCCGGAAGGGGACCTTTGTGAAGGAGGTCGAGCGAGGCCGTGTAAATTCTATGGCCCCAGACCATCTCCATCTCGCCCTCGAATTCGTAATTGAGGCGGTAGCTGGCTACCGGATCTTCTGACACAAAAGCCAGCGCGTGCCCTTTGGTGGAGGCGAAGTAGCCCCAACAATAATCCTTCTCACAGCGCAAAAGAGTCGGAAAGAGGACTTCATCCCACTGTGGATAGCTTATCATTTCGCAGTCGATGCCCATAACAAGACTCTCACGCAGAGGAACAATATATTCATTTTCCTCGTCCGTATTTGTTATTGAGCAATCAATAACCAGATTGCCGGAAGACCGGCCATATTTGAGGGAATATCTTAGGGGACCTTTTTCACCGATAAAACCCCCATCGCCGGAAGGTCGGAGGACTACGCCTTCGAAAGAAGGCCCGCTGTGGCCATTGTCGGTGCGAAAAACAACACTGATATCTCCGTCGGTCAGCCGCGTAAGATGCCCGTCGGAAGGATCGTTTGCATATTTAACTTGAGAATTGGTGCAGGCGGCCGTTGCAAGTGCAAACACCACTACAAATATTTTTCTTGACAATTCAACTGATTTCATATACTTATTCACTTCAAGGAAACAAGAGCGACCTCTCCGGCCCCGTCAGCAGGAGATGACACGAACTGCGATTTCATTATCGCCCAGCAGAGTTGCAAGTTTCCCCACTCGCTGAAGACAAGGAACGGTTCGGGGAGCCACTGCATACCGTATCTGCACTTTGTGCCGTCTATCATAAAGTCGGAAACACCTATGAAATTGTCGGCAATGCCAAGCCAGTAGGCGCTTTCCCTTGGATTGTCGGCAGTGAGTTTTCCCAGTTCGGTGCAGGCAAGGTACATCATCGGCAAAGTATATGAGCAGGGATAATAACACGTCACGCTTTCAAACTGGGCATACCCCGGCTTGAACCTCAAAGATTCATCATAAGAGTCTTCGTCGGTCGCCGCATATCCCGTGGAAATCCACGCAAGAGACACCGAAAGGGCCTTACGGGCCATATCGAGAAAATGATTGTCGCCGGTCAGGCGGAAAGCCGAGATGAATGCTCTGGCAGTCACCGACGGACAATATGAGTCATTGACGCCTCCGACATCTTCAAAACTGCCACAGTACAAACGCGCTTCGACAACATTCTTTTCCATCCAATCCAGTGCATTCAAGGCGGCTGTCTTGTACTTGTTTCCCAAGCCAAGCTCCGCCGCCTTCTCGAAGGCAAGTGCCGCCCAGGCTATGTCGCCCAGACTTTCCGAAGACGGCTCGCCGTTTTCAAAATATTTGGGGAGTGAACCGTCCGCACGTTGTTTGGATAGCAGCCAGGCAAGGGATTTTTCTGCCTCCTCCCTGTATCCAGGGCTGCCGTTGGTTTCATAAGCCTCGAGAATATAGTAAGTTATCCAGGCTGTAGCGTGAGTTTCGAGCCATTTGCGGTATGCCTGATCCACATATCCTTTGCCGGAGGCCAGGTCCAGCATACTCCAGAATGCGCCTTCGGGAGTTCTTATATCTGTCCCAAAAAGGAATTTCTCGACGCTTGAGAGTCTTTCGCGGGCCGCGCAGTCGTCCGGATGGATTGCAAGATACTGATTGAGAGCGGCTAACGAAAAAGAGTTTCCATACATCGCGTACACCGCATTCCCGTTGCCGAAAGGCTCTCCGGTCCCGGAATGGACGCTGCCGAAGAACTCGGATGCCCCGTCTTCCGATATTTTCCCGTAAGCATACTCATTATGAAGGATATAGGCCATCGATCTTGCATAAAGTGTATCGAGATTGATGTCGTATGGATAATGAACCAGATTCATATATTCTCCGATATGATATCCTGTTTCAAAACATCCCGGAGCATTCTTTCTCGAGGAAATCAAGAAGCGGCGGCTCACAGGTTCTCCCGCTTTAAGATTCTTTCCGAACATCCCTCTGAATTTGACAGTACCTTCTCCCTGATACATTGCCACTGCGTAGTCATCCGCCTCAGAATTGTCGTACCGTGTATTCATCCGTTTTTCATCCGGCACAATGGAAACGGAAAAAGTCTCGTCCTTTGTTATCAGCGAGAAAGTGTTACTGTTCGTTTCGGCATTGGAAATATACCTGTCGGGGATGACATTGAGTTCCCTGCTGCGAAGATATGGCAGACTGAAAGGAAGGCAGTAACGGCCTTGAACACTGTCGGCAGGAATGGAGTAAAACGTAAGCTCTGTAGAAAGAGAATCGATATCCTTCGCGGCATTGAAACTGCAGTCGAGCAGTACTGCGTCGATGTTATCCAAAAGACTGTAGCTCAATGTTATATCTCCAAATTCGGTGCGAAGCGTCTGAACATATCGGCCAGCTTCTTTTTCCAGCCGTCCGACAGCGTCCGGTTCATTGCCGCAACCGTCCAATATCCGGACATTCGATGCGGCGGTTTCTATTTTTTCGGGCACTGTGCAAGACGCAGCCATCAGTCCGATGGCGGATACGGTCAAAATTGAATGTCTGAAGCTCATAACTGCCCTATGATGCGGCGGTAGCCGTCGATCCGCGAGTCCACGTCGCGGGCAACTTCGTAGGAATCTCCCACCGGCTCTGACGGATAAGATGTTTCAGAATACATTTCTTCCTGCGACATCTTGTCCAGACGGGGCCAGAACTCATTGTAGTACCAGTCGTCTCCGACAGAAAGGCCCTTGCCGACGCGGTCTATGGTCTCGTCAAAGAAAGCTGTCCATCTGCGGCAATAATAGTCTCCCACCAGACCTTGCCAGAGGCGTCTTGCGTAGTCGTCGAGAGACATAGTACGGCTCCAACGGGTCAGGATGGTGCGCGCGTTGACCTCGAAATAATCTTTTTCCGCATCGTCCGATCCAAAACGGCGGGCGCTGTCAATCCATCGGCCGTAGAGAAGGTCCCCGTGGGTGGCCAAAAGCGCGTCTGCATCTTCAAACATCTTGAGAGACACATCTTTGAGCTCTTCCATACGTTTGACATCCCCGGCTTTTGCCGCATCGTAATAGCTGTCCATCGCAATCGTGAAAAGATTGCCGAGGAACTGGGTGTAGAGCGACACTATGTCGTAGCGCGACTGGTCGGTGTCCGAAGGATTGGCAAGCAGGACACGGCAGCACTCCAGAAGCACATCGTTGTCGTACGGAAGATTGGAAGTGCGGTCGTAATTGCCGAAGTCGGGGTGCACTGCCATCTTGGAGCCCAGATAGTAGGCGGCATTATGGATGAACACCTCGCGTGCAAGACGTTCCCAGGCGTCTTCCACTGCCGTACACGGCTCCGAGCGGCGCAGTCTGCTCCACCTGCGGATCCATTGATAAGGCTCGAGCTCATCGCACCAGAGGCGCTCGAAGAAATATTCGAAAGGATGAGGAGCAACAGAGAATCCCTCGAGAGTGCATCCCAGACCCGATAGAGTGCTTTGGTCTGCAAAGAGATTTGTCATCAGGCTGTCTGTGCAGGCAATGTTTCCTTCTAGGACATCGACTCCACCGAAGTCGCCCAGATAGCACCAGATGAAAGGCTGACCGTAGTGGCTTTCGGTCTCGCGCCATATTTCGGTGTATTCCCCTTGATATTCGAGCATTACAATCTTGCCTTTGGGGACAGCATCCATAGAGGCCTTCTTGGCAGCGGCTGTCCAGCCTTCGGGACGGTTGATGTATATCCAGGCCATTTCGATCCAGACAGCTTCCGGATCTACTTGAGCCATAGATGAATAGATGGTGCCTGTCACATTGCCGAGATACTCCGGCTTCCAGGAGGGCGGGTCCATCTCGTTGAAAGGGTCGGCTCCATAATAGTGGTCGGTGCCGAACACCTCTGTCTGCTTTTCAAGATACATTTTCTGGATGCTTGAAAAGAGAGGGTCCATCGGGTCAAGAAAATACGGAGAATCGAATTCGCACCACGGAGCAAGTTTCGAAATTGCGGCGTCGGGATACAGCTCGGCAAGCCTGCCGGGGACGTGACCGCTGAAGGCCGGGAGTACGGGACGCATTCCAAATTCTCTTTCGCGTGAAAGAATCTGCTTCTGAAGAGCCATCTGGCCGTCGATCCAGCTTTGCGGGAGAGGCCCCTGCCAGCCGTCAACCTCGCCCATACGGTGCCACGGCAGGTGTGCCGGCCCGCTGAAGTAGGCTCTGATTTCATCGGCCGAAAGGCCCATCTGCTGCCAGACATCGAGCCATATATATTCCTGCCCGGTGATGGCAAGCGGCATATTTATGCCGTTAAGAGCCATCCAGTCTATGAACCACTCCCATTCGTCCCAGGTGCACCAGGGCAGGGCGTAGCCATAGGTGCAATAGTTCAGGAAGAAGCGGTCGCCGACCTTGGCCGTGCGCTCTACCGGTTCCTTCACACGGGCAAGCCTGCGTGGAATGCGGAGTTCCCCCTTCATCCAGGGATAATCAATGTTCAGGTAGTTTTTGAGATAATAATTCAATCCGACCGCCATCGAGACGGGATTGTCGCCTGTGATGAGAACTTTACCGCCTTTCTGTTCGAGACGGAAAGTGTCGTGGCGAGAAGTGTCGGCGACAAAATCTATCCCGTGGGCCTTCGCTCCAAGGATTCTCTCCGCTAATGCATACGCTGCGTCTGCCTCAGGGGCGTGCTTTGTCTGCAGCGAGCAGGATACTGCCATAAAAATGATGGCTATTAATATTGTTTTTTTCATAGACCGATATTGATTCCCCAAAGGTAGCGATAATATTTCAAATCACCACTCCGGAACCAAATGTCGGATAAGCCGGGGATTTCGACACTTGATGCGTCAGCGGGAGATGATGTCCAGATGTTTTTCGCTAATGTCTTTCATCACTTCGGCCGGAATGTCGGTGCAGAGGTAATCCGCTCCTAGCAGAGCTGCAAGTTCGGTGTCGGCCACGGTGTTGCCAGGCCAGAGATTAATCAACAGGCCTTTTTCGTGGGCTTCACTCACCGCCAGTCTGGATGTGCCGTTAAGGGTTGCAGCCATACGGCCGATGCCGAGAGAGACACATCTTTCCACGGTTTCCTTACAGCAGGGACTGCCTGTTATCAGCATAACCTGAGCCTCGGGATGCTTGCTCTTTATGAGCTGCAACGGCCTTTCGTCGAATGACGACAAGACGTACAGGGCGTCTTGGGGCTTGTCCTTCATCACAGCATCCCACACCCTGTCGCAGAACGGTTCGAGAACCTCGTCGGGGTAATGTTCCGTGTTGGTCTTGAGCTCAAACTCGACATACAGACCTTCGCACGAACTGAAAAATCCCAGCAAATCGTCAAGGAAGGGCACTCTGTGACCCTGCTTTGTTTTAAGGCCGCGTATATACGATGCGGGGAGACTCTCTATTATCCCTTCGCCGACAGTCATTCTCGAAAGGTAGAAATCGTGCATTATGACGAGTTCCCCGTCGGCAGTCATATGGATGTCCGTTTCAAAACCGTGGCATCCGGCTTCGTATGTGGCCTTGAATGCCTCGAGAGTGTTTTCTTCCTGCTCGGCCCTGCCGCCCCTGTGGGCGAGAATGCGGGGTTGAGCCCCCAAGACAGTGGCCGTATATAATACTGCCAATAATGTAAATGCTATTTTCTTCATATCGGGCTTAGTATATAAGGGATGGTGAGTAGGTTATGGTAATGGGAGTCTCCACCTTCTCGCCGTCAAGGTACCATTGTTCTTCGGCTTTGATGGATTTGAGATTGACAGTTCTGTCGTAGTGAATCTTGCGGCTCGAGCCGTCGGGGAATGTGATGATGAAATCTTCGTCATAATCTTTTGCGCCGTCGAGTTCGCCGAAACTTGCCATATACTTTCCGGTCGATCTGTTCTTGGTTATTGTCAGCCCCGAAAACTCCGGCATATAGAATTTGGTGTCGGGATTGTACATATAGTCTTCTCCGAGATATGTCAGCCGCAACAGCTCGCCTATATAGGAGTTGGACAAAGGTTCGAGGCAGTCGTTCCCATAAGGATCCTGCACATAAAAGTTCACGTCAACCGGATACCAATCGACACAATAATCGTCCTCGCACCCCGAAGCAGCAAGCGCTGCCAGTGCCATAATGATGATTTTAGGGTATTTTTTTAAATTCATAGCTGTATGATTGCATACGTCGCAAGTTAGTGATTTTTTTTGAAAATTTTATTAGTTTTGCAACCGTAGAATTATGAATACAATGGCTACTTTTGAATTTTTGGGACTCGGTTGGCAGGCGTGGTACACCATCGCCGTGGTGCTGGCTATGTTTTTGGCAATGATATTCACCAAGATACGCACCGAGATCGCGTTCCTCTCCACAATCACGGCATTGTTCGTGGCCGGGGTGCTCGATATCAAGGGCGCTTTCGGCGGCTTTTCTTCCGAATCGGTGCTGGTCGTCGCCGTATTGTTTGTTGTCATTGCCGGACTCACCAACACAGGTGTGCTCAACTGGATTGTCCAGCACCTGATGGGTATGCCGCGCACACTTTCGGGAGCGATAGTAAGGCTGATGCTGCCTGTGGCCGTGTTGAGCTCCATGCTGTCAAACACCACAGTGGTGGCGCTTTTCATCAAAGTGGTGAAAATGTGGTCGCGAAAACTCGGTATCGCTCCGTCCAAACTGCTCATACCTCTGAGCTACGCTTCGGGTATGGGAGGCATCTGTACCTTGATCGGCACGCCGCCCAACCTTATCATTTCCGGACTCTATTCCGACAGCACTGGCGTGCCGCTCAGCATCTTCACTCCTACGCTCTGCGGACTTTTCTGCCTCTCCGTAGGTGTGCTGAGTATGTTGGCGATGCAGAAACTGCTCCCCACACGCAACAGCGAAATGGACAGAGCACAAGCCGGCGACTTCACTGCCGAGCTCACAGTGCCTTCGTCGAATCCTTTCATCGGTATGACCATAAATGAAGCCCTGCAGGATCGCGGCGTCACCGAGAGGGAGGCGACACTCATTGCAATACGCCGTTTCGACAACGAAATAGTCTCTCCCGTCGCTTTGGATGAGTTCATTATGGGCGGGGATAAAATGGTGGTCTCCGGCAACGCCAAGTGCATACTCCGCATTGCGCGTACTTTCTCTCTTGATTACAACGACCTCAATGGTGTGCTTGAGAGCGAAGCCGTAGAAGGGACCAGTGGCCGAAAGACACTCCTTTCCACACTCATTCTGGTGTCTATGGTTTTGCTCTCCGCCTTCAATGTGGTGCCGCTGCTGCAGTCCTGCCTCCTTGCAGCCGCCGCTATGCTTGTGTGCCGCTGCTGCAGCCAGGCTCAGGCTATGAAGGCCATTGACTGGAACATCATCATAGTCTTCGCCGGCAGCGTGGCCATCGGAAAAGCCATCGAACAGACCGGAATTGCCCAGATGATTGCCGGCGGACTGCTCAATGTGTGCGGCACCAATCCGTATGTGGTGCTCACGGCGGTTTGCCTGGTGGCTACCTTCATCACTGAGTTTATCAGCAACACGGCTGCCGGAGCAATGTTCTACCCGATTGCAATGTCGGCCGCCACTACGCTCGGCGTCAATCCGCTCACTTTCTGCGTGGCGTTGATGATCTCCGCATCTTCCAGCTTTGCCACTCCCATAGGTTCGCCGACCCATATGCTGGTCTACGCACCGGGAGGCTATCGCTTCACCGACTTTATGCGCATAGGGCTTCCGATGAACTTCATAATCCTTGCTGCCAACATTTTCATAGTCACACTACTATTCCCGCTATAAAATTATGGATAAATCAAGAATCTTTTCGGGCATCGCCGTTATGGTGGGGCTCATTGTGCTGGGACTGATGCTTCCGGCCACAGCTTCCAGGCTCAAATCTTACGACAGGACTGTCAATGTCAAGGGCCTTTGCGAGCGTGAAGTCAAGGCCGACAAAGTCATATGGCCGATGGTCTTCAAAGTCGTAGGCAACGACCTCGGAGCGGTATATTCAGAAATCGAGAGCAAGACCTCTACCCTGAAATCTTACCTCCTCAAAGGAGGAGTCTCGCCGGAAGAAATAACGGTTGCAATCCCGACCATCTCCGACAAGTTCACCCAAGAATACGGCTCCAACGACAGGGCCTATCGCTTCGTTGCAAAATGCACAATCACAGTATGTTCCAAGGACGTTGACGGCATCCTCGCCCTTATGGGCGGCCAGAATGCTCTCATCAAGCAAGGCATAGCCCTCGAGAACGACTGGGAGGCAAGGTCCGAATTCACCTTCGAGGCTCTCAACGACATCAAGCCTGCGATGATAGAGGAAGCCACCAAGAATGCACGCGAAGTGGCGCAGAAGTTCGCAAAGGATTCCGACAGCCGCCTGGGCAAGATCAAGCAGGCGTCGCAGGGCACCTTCACAATCACCGACCGCGACAGCAGCACTCCCTATATCAAGAAGGTGCGCATTGTCACGAATGTCACGTATTATCTTAATAACTAGCTTGTTATGAAAAAATCTACAATAGCCGTGGCCGTAGCCGCGGCCATTATGCTTATGGGATGCACTACTGCAAATAACGACAAAGGATACGTAGGTCCTTCAGACATAAAGATTGACGGAGGCCGGCTGACCCCCGAGGCTCTCCTTTCCATGGGCCGCCTCTCCGACCCTCAGCTTTCGCCCGACGGCTCCACAATACTCTACGGCGTGAGCTACACTTCGATAGAAGACAACAAATCGTGCCGCAATCTGTTTGTATGCAATCCGGATGGCACGGGCGCAAAGCAACTGACCCGATATGCCAAAAGCGTCAGCGCGGCCCGCTGGAGCAAAGACGGGAGCAGGATTTATTTCCTTCAGGGCGGCCAGCTCTGGGCGGCTCCTTACAAGAACGGAACCCTTGGGAAGAAAACCCAAATCAGCGACGTCCCCCGCGGCATCAGCGATTACAAAATCTCGCCGGACGAGGCCAATATCTTGTATGTCAGTACAATAGAGGGGCCGGTGACAAGTCCGAAAGACACCGATCCCAAACTCGACAAAGCTCGGGCATACGTCACCGACCAGCTGATGTACCGCCACTGGGACCATTGGGTGACCGAGACTCCCCGAACATTTGTGGCATCGCTTGTTGGTGGAAAGATAACTCCCGACAATTCCTTTGATATTCTGGGCGCTGAAGGCCCGGCTTACGAACTCCCTACCGAGCCTTTCGGTGGAGCCGAGCAGCTCGACTGGGCTCCCGACGGACGCCATATTGCCTACAGCTGCCGCAAACTCACGGGCAAGGAATATGCATTCAGCACAAACACAAGCATTTACATATACGATATTCTGACGGGAGATACCCGTGCGGTAACAACCGGCGGAGGCTACGACACCGACCCGCAGTGGAGCCCCGACGGAGCGCACCTTGCCTGGATATCTATGGAGAGAGACGGCTACGAAGCAGACCGTCAGAGACTTATGGTGGCCGATGCCGAGTGGGACACGCCCGAAGAAGGTCAGTCCTTCGGTGTGGAAATCAGCAATATGCGTGAACTTACAAAAGGTTTCAAATACGATGCAGCCGGAATTTATTGGTCTGGCGACAGCCGCGGCATTATCTTCCCCGCCACAACAGACGGCATCGGCGCTCTCTATAGCGTGGACTTGCAATCGGCTGCTATAAAGAGAATTACGCCCCAAGACTGGATGGCCGGCTTCAGCACCCCGTTTGCTGTGACGCCCAAAGGCGACATTCTGACTTCGTACAATTCTATGACTTTCCCGACAGAACTCGTCAGGATAACTGTCGCAGCCGACGGCTCGAAAACCAAGCAGCAGATAACCAGTGAGAACGAACATATCCTGAGCCAGATTGCCGGCATCACTGCCGAAAGAATCGAAATCCCGACTCCGCAGGGCGAAATGCTTCCCTGCTGGGTGCTCTATCCTCCGAAGTTCAGCCCCGACCGTAAATATGCCGGCATAGAGATGTTCAACGGCGGCCCGCAGACAAGTCTCGACCAAAGCTGGAGCTACCGCTGGAACTTCCTCCTGATGTGCCAGCAGGGCTATGTCGTGGTGCTTCCCAACCGTCACGGCGACAGCGGATTCGGTCAGGAGTGGAAAGAGCAGATAAGCGGCGACTACCAAGGCCTGAATATGCAGGACTACCGTCTTGCAGGCGAATGGTTCAAGAAGCAGCCCTGGGCCGGCAAACTCGCCGGGGTGGGAGCATCGTACGGAGGATTTTCCGTATATAATATGATGGGTCTCAACGACGACAATCTATACGATTGCTTCATCGCCCACGCCGGAATTTTCGACGAGAAAAATATGTGGTATGTAACCGAGGAAGCCTGGTTCGGCAACTGGGACAACGGCGGCCTCAAAACCTATGCCTACGAGCCCGGGCAGATCGGTCCCAAGGGAGACGGCATAACTTTCGGAGGCCTCCAGCAGGCAGGTGCACCCTATGCCGATGTTGCGAGATCGAAGAATCACTATGCCCACGACCCGGAATCAAAGGTAACTCACTGGCACACACCGATTCTCTGCATCCACGGAATGCTCGATTTCCGCATTCCCTACGAGCAGGGGATGGCCGCATTCAACGCTGCGCAGATGATGGGCGTGCCCTCCAAACTGATAATCTTCCCGGAAGAATGCCACTGGATTCTCCAGCCCCAGAACGCCCTCTTCTGGCATAGAGAATTCTTCGGCTGGCTCGAGCAGTGGCTGTAGCCGCGGCCGAGATGCCCGAACAGATCGGGTATGACGTTTTTAAACTTTACGTGGCCGGCGCAGTCTAATGTAGATGCGTTAAACCCACGATTATGAAAAGATTTCTATTGTTGGCTGCGTTTGTGGCGATGGCTGCAGGTGCGGCATATGCTCAGCCCCAGGAAGGCGAGCGCCCTGAAAGGCCCGATATGGCCAAGATGAAGGCGGAGCGGATGAAGATGGAACTCTCGCTCACCGACAAACAATACAAGAAGGTCCTCAAAGTCTATCAATCCGAAGAAGAGTCAATGCATCCGTCCAACAGCGGCGGCGGGATGCCCGGCGGAATGATGGGCGGCGGTCCCGGCGGAATGCCCGGTGGAATGGGCGGCCCCGGTGGCGGAATGCCGGGTGGCGGCCCCGGTGGAATGGGTGGCGGTATGCCCGGTGGCGGAATGGGCGGTCCCGGTGGTATGATGGGCGGCCCGCAAGGCGAACGTCCCCAGGGTCCCCCTCCCGGAATGACGGAACTCTCTGACGATGAATTGGCGAAGGTTCTGGCCAAGAAGGAGAAGAAACTCAAGAAGATTCTGACTCCCGACCAGTTTGACCGTTGGGCGCAGACACACCCCGAAGAGTTCGACATAGCCTACCGCAATCTCGGCGGTCCCGACGGAGACCACAGATAGGACTGCTTCGGGCATTTCCCGAAGCAGTCAAGGGTTTTGGCCCAAAAACACGCCTCTGCTTCGGGCATTTCCCGAAGCACCAGGGGGTGCAGCGGCTGCTACTTGAGAGAGACACCCACAGGACGATGGTCCGAAGCCCGTGGAGCGCAATAGACGCTGCGGGATACAACTTCGGAGAGCGCTGAGGACGAACTCTTCTTCCAGCGCGCGATGTAGTCGATGGTGCAGTCGGGCGCAGGCGAAGGGAATGTGCAGGCAGAGGTGTCGGAGAGAATCTCGAAACTGCGGGACATCATAGCGAGAAGCGCAGAATCGGGAGTGTCGTTCCAGTCGCCGGCAATGAATACAGGTTTCCCGCACCCCTTGGCGAACTTCTTCAAAGCTTTCTCTATAATAGGTACAGACGCCAGCCTGTCGGACTCGGTCAGCGACAGATGCGTGCAGCAATAAATGTAGTCTGAAAATTCAGCCATCAGCAGCACGCGCGATTCCTCGCGTCCCGGCAAAGAAACATATTCATATCGCACAGGATCCTCGCGGCACAAGAGACCGACCCCATAACATCCTCCGTCGAAGGCGATGGCGGGAGCATAAACGCAGTGCATTCCGGTATATTGTGCCAGCTTGCCGAGAATGAATTCTCCGCCGCTGCGAACTGTAGCGCTGTCAAGCTCCTGAACGGCAACGACATCGGGACAGCAGCTGCTGATGGTCTCGGCAACTCTCCTGCAATCGTACGACTCGCCGTCCATTCCGTTGCAGTTGCGGACGTTGTAGGACATAAGTCGAAGCCGCGCCCCCTGCTGCTCAGCCTCGCGGGCGGCCAATTCCGGAGCAAGCTCGTTCAATACAATCTTTTCCATTATGGCGTAGCCCTCGAGAGTCGGGTGAACACCATCTCCTGCCAAAGCCGGAGGCAGTCCGCCCTCGTTCGAGGGGTCGGCAGTATCGACCATCGCCGAGAAGAAATCCACGTAAGTCACACCGTCGCGGGACTCCGCATATGCTTTGAGAAGAGCGTTGAGCTTGGGTATCTCGATATCGGGCCTTTTGGAAGGTGCCCAACCGTATCTGTGGGCAGGCAGAACGGAGCAAAGCAGCACACGGACTCCTCCGCTGAGGGCTATGTCGCACATCGAAGCGATGTTGCCGACAATCTCCTCAAGAGAGCAGTCGCCGCTGTTTCCGGCAATGTCGTTGGTGCCGGCGAGAATCACAACGGCCGAGGCGCCTGCATCCACGACATCACTTCTGAAACGCGAGAGCATCTGGGGAGTGGTCTGCCCGCTTATGCCGCGGCCTATGAAACCGTGCGAAGCGAAGAAATCGGAATGGAAACGCAGCCAGTTGTCGGTGATGGAATTGCCCATAAACACCACTCGTCCTGCCGCGGGAGAAGCGGCCAGGGCTGAATTGCCGTCTTCATAGCGCCATAGCGAAGCCCAGCCGCGGGTGGTGATCTTTTGAGCAAAAACGGAGGCCGGCACGCAGAGCAGCGCTGCCGAGGCTATCATAAAGAGACTCAAGCGTTTCATAATGAGGAGTTTATGTGGTCTGCGCAATCCTTGAACGATGCAAAGAGATTGCTTTCGGGCACAAGTCCCGGGACTATGTTGATGGTCTTGAGTTTGGCCAGAATCTGCTCGGGAGTCTTCGTCAGATAGACTATGGCTCCACGCGCCAACTGTTCTTTCAGGGCGGTTTCGAAGGCATACAAACCCGACTGGTCCATATAGCTGACTTTCTTCATACGGAAGATTACAATCCGTGAGTCGGAGGGAATATCCTGCACAATCTTGTTGAATCCGGTGACACTGCCGAAAAACAGCGAACTTTCGATGCGGACCACGCAGACGTCCTTGGCAAGAGGCGTGAGATGTTTCTCGTCGTCCCATTTTTCATCGCCGGGAGCAAGGGCTCTGTCCACGCTGTAAGAGTTCTCCGCAAGGTCGCTGGTACGCTTCATCAGCAGCACGCAGGAAAGCACCACGCCGATGCCCACTGCGGTGAGAAGGTCCACAAAGACTGTGAGCAGGAAGACCGCCATAAGCACGAAAGCATCCTCGCCGGGTACCTTGCGGATGTCCTTGAAGCCCCTGAAATCGATGATGCCCCAGCCCACGGTCAGCAGGATGCCGGCCAGGACGCAGAGGGGAATGTGGCACACCAGGCTGCCGAGGCCCAGAAGGATGGCGAGCAGAAGCAGGGCGTGGATCATTCCGCTGAGGCGGGTGCGCCCGCCGCTCTTGACGTTGACCACCGTACGCATTGTGGCTCCGGCGCCGGCTATGCCCGCGAAAAGGCCGCTGACGGCGTTGCCGATGCCCTGGCCTATGAGCTCTTTGTTGCTTTTGTGGTGCGTGTGGGTGATGTTGTCTGCAACCACTGAGGTCAGGAGGGTGTCTATGGAGCCCAGAGCTGCGAGCGTAAGTCCCGGAACCACAGCGGATTCAAGAGCCTTGGCCCAGTCCAGCCCCTCGAGCGAAATGCCGCTCTTGGCGAAGAAGGGAAGCGGAAGTCCCGACGGGATCTCGCCTATGACCGGAATGCCGAAGTCGGGCAGCAGCAGGAAGGCCACCGTCACAACTATCAGCGCCACAAGGGTTGACGGCACTTTGCGGGTGAGTTTGGGGAAGAAGACTATTATCAGCACGGTGGCAAGCCCGAGCAGCAGCGCGGGAATGGAGGTCTGCCCCAGAGCCGCGGGAAGGCCGATGAGCATCCGGATAGTGGAGGAAGGTGCCTTGAGCCCCAGCAGAGGATAGATCTGCTGCAGGATGATGATGGCGCCGATGCCGCTCATAAAGCCCGACAGCACGGGGTAGGGGATGTAGCGGATGTATTTTCCGATTCGCAGGACACCGAAAAGAATCTGGAAGAGGCCGCAGAAAATGCCCGCAAGCGACATTGAGATAAGCACTTGCGAAAGGTCGCCCGAGGCGTTCCAGGCGCCGGCTATAAGCGATGCGGTGACCACCGTCATAGGGCCTGTGGGACCGCTTATCTGCGAGGGAGTGCCACCGAAGAGCGCGGCGAAAAAGCCCAGCATTGTGGCGCCGACAAGGCCTGCAAGAGCACCCATAGAGCTCGCGCCCGGCGCATCTACGCCGCTGAATGCCTGGATGCCGAATGCAAGCGCCAGAGGCAGCGCGACTATTCCGGCCGTGAGTCCGCCGAAAATATCGCCTTTGAGGTTTGTGAATTTTGACATATCTTTATTTTGTATAATTCAAATAGGTGGCGGCGGTGGCCACTATCGCCGCGGTTTCTATTCTGAGGCGGCTTTCGCCAAGGCTTGCGACCTTCCAGCCGCCGGCGACTGCCTTTGCGATTTCGCTTCGCGAGAAATCGCCCTCGGGGCCTATCATTATTATAATATCTTGGTTTTCAGAGGCTTCGCTCAGATATTCCTTTATGTCTTTTTTTTCTGTCCCAAGCGACGCGACTTCGTCGCAATAGCAGATTAGTTTCAGGGGGGCAGCGGGGGCGGTGGCTTCGGCGGAGCCGGCAGTTCCGGCGTGTGCTTCCAGGAAGTCAGAGACTTTGGTGGCATCGTGAAGCTCGGGTACGGCGCATTTGTGGGACTGTTTGGCGGCGCTGACAAGCAGGCGCTCCACCCTTTCGCCCTTGAAGACCTTGCGCTCGGAATATTCTCCGAACAGAGGGGTGATTTCGTCCACACCTATTTCCGTGGCTTTCTCGGCGAACCACTCGAAGCGGTCAATGTTCTTGGGCGGCGCCACAGCCATATGCAGATGGTAGTTGTGGGTGCCGTAGCCTTCGATGGCTTCGTCTATGGTGAATTGCACGCTGTGAGGATTGTCGTCTGTGATTGTGCAGCGGTAGAGCAGGCTGCGGCCGTCGATGACGTGGATTGTGTCGCCCTTGCGGTGGCGCAGCACCTTGACGCAGTGCGACGACTCCTCGCTGCCGAGAGCCGTTATGCCTTTAGAAATGTCTTTTGAATAGAAGAGTTCCATATGTCCGACTACAAATATACTTTAAAAATGCTACCTTTGCAATGCTTTTTGGCAAACTATGGCATATATAGGCATCATTTCAGACACCCACGGCATTTTCGGAGCCGATGTCCGCAAGTTCCTCGAACCTGTGGACGTGGTCTGGCACGCCGGCGATTTCGGCGGAGCCGCCACTGCATCGGAGATAGCTTCGTTCAAGCCCCTGATCGGGGTCTATGGCAACTGCGACGGTCAGGATGTACGGCTGGACTATCCCCGCGCACAAGTCATTGAGATCCAGGGTCACAAGATTCTGATGATGCATATCGGCGGCTATCCCGGACGCTACGATGCCCGCGCTCTGGCTTTGATTGAAGCCCACAGGCCCGACATTTTTGTCTGCGGACACTCGCATATATTGAAGGTTGTAAACGATAAGCACTACAATATGCTGGTGCTCAATCCCGGCGCCTGCGGACTCCAAGGCTTCCATCTTGTCCGCACCGCCCTGAGGTTCAAGATAGAAGATGGAGTCATAAAAGATATGGAAGTGGGCGAATGGCCCAAAGAAAGATTATGAAAGAAATACCCGTACTTTTGCTGACAGGCTATCTGGGCAGCGGAAAGACCACATTGGTCAACAGAATTCTGACAAACCGCAAAGGAATACGCTTTGCCGTGATTGTCAACGACATAGGAGAAGTAAACATCGACGCAGACCTCATCCAGCAGGGCGGAGTCGTGGGCAAGAAAGACGAAAGTCTTGTGGCTCTCCAGAACGGCTGCATCTGCTGCACCCTCAAGATGGACCTCGTGGAGCAGCTTCGCGACATCGCCTCCCAGCAGAAATTCGACTACATTGTGATAGAGGCCAGCGGCATATGCGAGCCCGAGCCCATTGCCCAGACCATCTGCTCGATTCCTTCGATGTATCCTTCAATGGCGCGAGACGGCCTGGCCCGTCTGGACTGCGTAGCCACTGTTGTGGACGCCTTGAGACTTCGCGACGAATTTGCAAGCGGAGACGAACTGATGCGTCGCGACCTTGGCGAAGAAGACCTGCAAAGTCTTGTGATTCAGCAGATTGAATTCTGCAATATCATTCTTCTCAACAAAATTTCGTGTGTGACTCCCGACGAGGCCGCCCACATCAAGGCCATAATCCGCGCTCTCCAGCCTTCAGCGAAGATCATAGAGTGTGACTATGGCGAAATAGATCTGGATGAGATCTTGAACACCCGTATGTTCGATTTCGAGAAGGTTGTGACTTCGTCCACCTGGATCCGCGAGGTGGAGGGGCATCACGACGACGATGACGACGATGACGACGAGCACGGGCACCACCATCATCACCACGATCACGAAAACGACGAGGAGGGCGAAGCCGAAGAATACGGCATCGGCACATTCGTCTATAGCCGCCGTCAGCCCTTCGACCTGAACTGTTTCGACAATTTCGTGGCCAAAAAATGGCCCGGGAGCGTCATCCGCGCCAAGGGAATGTGCTATTTCAGCGAGGAATTCGATGTATGCTATGTGTTCGAGCAGGCAGGAAAGCAGTTCTCGATGCGCAATGCAGGCCTCTGGTATGCCACAATGCCGGCCGACGAACTCGAGGAAATGGTGCTCCGCGAACCCGACCTAGCCCGCGACTGGGACCCTATGTATGGCGACCGTATGCAGAAACTTGTCTTCATAGGCCAGCATATGAATCGCGAGGAGATAGAGAGAGAATTGGATAAATGTCTGGCTGAGTGATGGTTACATTTCTTTATTGGGCGGTTGTCTGCATCGTCGTCGCCGAATTTTTCTACAATCTCGCGCTTACGCTACTCAACGTTAAGGCTTCGCGCAGTCCGATTCCTCCGGTTCTGGAGGGACTGTACGACGAAGAGAAATATCGCCGGCAACAGGAATATTCCTCGGCCAAACGCAAACTCGGAGTTGCCTCCACAACGGCCGGCACACTTGTGCTTCTGGGACTTTTCTGCTTCGGAGGTTTCGGGTGGATGGACTCCGTGGTGCGCTGCGTGACAGCGTCGCCCGTGCTTCAGACCATCATATTTTTCGCAATGTATTTTGTGATAAGCGAGGTGGTCGGGCTTCCTTTCGCAATCTGTTCCACTTTCCGCATCGAGGAGCGCTTCGGCTTCAACAAGACCACCCGCAAGACATTCGTCACCGACCAGATAAAGAATTTCCTGCTCAATTTGCTGTTGCAGAGCATATTGTTCGGGGCCTGCGCGTGGATATTCCAGAAGATGCCGCAGTATTTCTGGCTTCTGGCCTGGGCTGTAATGGCTGTCATCAGTCTGTTTCTCCAGTATTTCTACTCACAATTGATTGTGCCTCTATTCAACAAGCAGACTCCGCTGGAGGACGGCGAACTTCGAAGCGCGATTGAATCTTTCGCCTCCAGGGTAGGTTTCAAGATCAAGGATATATATGTAATGGATTCCTCGAAACGTTCGACCCACGCCAACGCATATTTCACCGGCTTCGGTCCACGCAAGCGGATAGTTCTCTACGACACCCTTATCCGGCAACTTTCCGTGGATGAGGTCGTCGGGGTTCTTGCTCACGAAATCGGACATTACAAGAGGGGTCATATAGTTCTGAATATGATTACCGGCCTGGCCGGTCAGCTGCTGATGTTCTTCCTTCTCGGACTTGTTCTGGGGTCGGAGTCAATGGCTCGTGCGGCCGGATGCGCCGAAGCGTCGTTCCACGCCAATATGCTGGTATTCTCGATGCTCTATGCCCCGATCGGAATTGTGACCGGAATCCTTGAAAACTCTTTGAGCCGCCGCCACGAACGTCAGGCCGATGCTTTTGCAAAGGAAAACGGATGCGGGCCGGCCGTTGCATCAGCCCTCAAGAAGATGTCTGCGGAGAGCCTCGCCAATCTGACCCCGCATCCCGCAGTTGTCTTCGCCGAATATTCACATCCCACTTTGGCCGAAAGGGTCAATTATTTGCAAGTATAGAATTTGTTTTTAACAAAAATATTGTATCTTTGCAGCCGATACTAGAACGAACAAACTATGAACGCAAAAGAAGTAGAAGAAAAAATAAAGAATTTCCTCATCGAAGAACTTGAAGTTGAGGAGGATCTCATTTATCCCGAGTCAAAACTCAAGGACGATATGAATATCGGCAGCCTCGAGGTTGTTGACGTTGTTGTATTTGTCGAAGACACTTTCGGTTTCAAGATGGACCCCAAAGAGTTCAACGACATCAAGACTATGGCTCAGTTCTGCGAGTACGTCCAGGGCAAATGCGCATAATCAATCTTTAAGATATAATTAGAGCGGACAGTTTCTGTCCGCTTTTTTTTGATTCAATTATGGAAAAAGCCATTGAAGTACTTAAAGCCGGCGGAGTCATTCTGTACCCGACCGATACCGTATGGGGCCTTGGCTGCGACGCCACTTCGGAGGAAGCCGTAGCTAAAATCTACGAAATAAAGAAACGTGCTGACAGCAAGAGTCTTATAACACTCGTTTCGGACGCCGACATGCTCGGACGTTATGTCAAGGTCATTCCCGAAGTGGCCATCAATCTCATAGAGGTCAACGACAAACCTATGACCATAATCTATCCCGGAGCTATGAATCTTGCATCAAATGTTGTTGCAGAAGACGGTTCTGCCGGCATCCGCATCCCGATGAGCGATTTCTGCCGTGAACTCGTGCGTCGTTTCCGTAAACCAATCGTTTCTACATCCGCAAACATCTCCGGCGAGCCTGCCCCAGCTCTCTACAAAGAGATTCCTCCCGAGATAATCGAAGCCGCCGACTGGGTCGCCGACCCCTGCCTCGAAAAAGGCGCCACCGGCCGTGCCTCCCAGATCATCAAAGTCGGCCTCCGCGGCGAAATCTCCATCATCCGCGCATGAAATCCCTGCTCTGATTCGGCAAAAGTCCGAATCACGCGGCAGTTTTCTCGAAAATCCCTGCTCTGATTCGGACTTTTGCCGAATCACGCGGGGGGTGTGTTAGCGGTGGGAGTCCTTCATTGCGCCGTCGGCGTCGTAGATGAGATGGTAGCGGATGTCGTCGCGCGAAGACATCTGCTCTTCGAAGGCTTCGCGGCCGACGACCATCGCCCAGGTGGCGTAGGCGTCCGCCAGAGTTGCATCGTCTGCTATCACCGTGGCGCTCAAGAGGTTGTGCCGGACCGGACGGCCGACTCTGGGGTCGATCGTGTGGGCGTATTTCTGCCCGTCCTCGACATAGAATTTGCGATAGTTGCCGGAGGTCACCACTCCGCAATCCGTGACTTCTAGAATTGTCTGGAGATTGGCGCCTTCGTCGAAATTTCCGTCTATGGGTTTGTCTATGCCTATGCGCCAGAGGCCTCCACGCGAACTTCGTCCACGGCAGACAATCTCACGACCGACTTCGACAAGATAGTCTCCGCAACCGAAAGATTCCAACTCGCGGGCAACCACATCGCACGAGAATCCTTGTGCTATGGCGTTGAAATTCAGCTTGATACGAGGATCCGAGCGAACAAGGCGCGTGGATCCGTCGGATGATGTGGCAAGAGACACCTTGTCCATTCCCACAAACTCCATCAGGCTGTCTATTGCTGCGTCGGAAACCGAACTTTTGTCTTCGAATCCGAATCCCCAGAGGTCGAACAGGGGAGCGGCGGAAGGGTCGAAGGCTCCCGAGGATTCTTCCCACACTTCGTAAGACCTCTTGAAGCATTCTATAAAGAGCGAATCGAGCGGGAGGTCTTCTCCGGCGTTGAGGCGTGTGAGCAGAGAACCTTTGTTGTAGCCGCTCAGAGACGAATCTATGCGTTTGAGAGCCGCATCCACGGCGTCGCCGACAGTTTTTTCGGAAGCGCCCCGCGGCAGACGGTAGATGACGTGAAAAGTTCCTCCCTGTGCGTAGCCCTGGATTGTAATGTATTTCTCCTGCGAGCAACTGACACAAAGCAGAAGCAGCAGGGAGACAAGGGGCAGGAATCTTTTCATAGACTCTAAAGGATTTTGGCAAGTCCCTGAAGATGAGTTCCGTTGGAACCTTTCACGAGGATTGTGCATGCTCGCAGAGGGTTATCCCGCAGATGTCCGGCCAGCAGGTCCGACGAGTCAAAGCACCTGACCGAATCCTGAACTCCAAGTTCTCCGGCCGCGGCAGAAAACTCCTTGCCGACAAGATATATCGAACCCGTTATGGCGAGAGCTTTGGCCAAAGCTGCCTTGTGCTCCGCGAAAGAGTCGCTGCCGAGTTCCAGCATATCGCCCAGTATCAGAACCTTGGAGTTGAAGTCGATGGATGCGAAATTGTCGAGGGCGGCGGCCATACTGGTGGGGTTGGCGTTGTAGGCGTCCACGATGAGAATGTTGTCGGCGGTCTTGACAAATTGTGAACGGTTGTTCGACGGGATGTAGGATTCGATGGCCCCGACAATATACGATTCGGGTACGTCGAAATATTTTCCTATGCATAGCGCGGCCATCACATTGTCGGCATTGTAGCTTCCTACAAGTTTGGTGGAAATTGTCGTCGGATGCCCGTCCAAATCCATATTGATTGAAAGGAAAGGATTGCCTAAAGAAGGCTGCAGGACCTTGGCGCCTTGTAGTGTCACTCCGTAGGGGCGGAGCACAAGACCTTTGCGGAAAGAGACCATCTCCGAAAGATGCTCATTGTCGGCATTGTAGAAAACAGTGCCGCCTTTTTGCCTCAGGTAGTCGTAGAGTTCACCCTTGGTCTTTTTGACTCCTTCAAACGAGCCGAAGCCCTGAAGGTGGGCTTTGCCTACATTGGTGACAATGCCGAAGTCGGGCTGGGCTATGGCCGTGAGGTCGCGGATTTCGCCGGGAGCGCTGGCTCCCATCTCCACCACTGCAATTTCGGTGCGCTCGCTGATGCGGAAAAGAGTCAGCGGCACTCCTATGGCGTTGTTGAAATTGCCTGCTGTGGCCACAACTCTGTATTTCCTGGACAGCACGGCTGCAATCAACTCTTTGGTGGTTGTCTTACCGTTGGTGCCGGTTATGCCGATGACGGGAATGTCGAATTGCCGGCGGTGGTATGCGGCAAGCGCCTGCAGAGTGCTCAGAACATTCTCGACCACAATGCATTTGCGGCCCTTGAAACTTTCGCCTTCGAGCGATACTCTGTCCACTACCGCAAACTTGGCTCCGGTCTTGAGAGCGTCGAGCGCAAAGTCGTTGCCGTCGAAATTCTCCCCCTTGAGGGCGAAGAACATCGAACCTTCCTCTATCTTGCGGGTATCTGTCGAAATTCCGCTGCACTTCTTGTAAAACGAGTATAAAACTTCTACCGGAATCATTTTCTGGCCTCCTTATTTAACACCTGTGGATCCGAATCCGCCGCAGCCGCGGGCGCTTTCTTCGAGCTCGTCCACGCATTCCCATTCGACTGTTTCGTGGCGCGCGACAACCATCTGCGCTATGCGCTCGCCCGGTTCGATTGTGAAGGGCTCACGCGACAGATTGACGAGCACAACTTTGATCTCGCCACGGTAGTCGGCATCGATGGTGCCCGGGGCATTGACTATCGAAATTCCGTGCTTTGCCGCCAGACCGCTGCGGGGGCGGATCTGCGCTTCGCAGCCTGCAGGAAGTTCGATGAAAAGTCCGGTCGGGACCATCGCCCTCTCCAGGGAACCGAGAGTCACCGCCTCCGGAAGATTGGCGCGAAGGTCCATCCCTGCGGAAAACGCTGTGGCGTAAGATGGAGCGTCGAACGCTGATTTATTGACTAATTTTACTTTCATTGCGACGTTTTTCAAAAATGAATATGCCGGCGAGCGCGGCTATGTAAATAATTATCAAGAGTGTGTGTGCCAGAAGCTTGGGACCGAGCGCCATAGACGGCAGCAGGAAACTCGAGCTCCAGATTCCAAGTCCGAGGGCGACAATGACGGCTATAAGCCCCCAATTGTAGGGTATGGGGTAGTATTTCCTCCCCAAAAGAGCAGTGAGCAAAAGCATAGTGCCATAACTTGCTATATGCCCCCAAGCCGCTGCGTGATAGGAATATACGGGCATCCAAGTGACATCTACGGCAACAGAAACGACAAGGCCCGCGAGCGTTATCCAGACTGCCATTGAAGTCTTCTCGGCGAGTTTGTACCACATATTCACATTGAACAGTATGCCTGTGAGAATGTAGGCCATAAGCATAATGGGGGCAATCGAAAGCCCTTCGCGGAAATCACGCCCGAGCAGCAGCCCGATGACATCCATATACAGAAGGATTACAACAAATCCCACCATACAGAAAGCCGTGAAATAGTTGAGTACCTTGGCGTAAATCTCCTTACCTCCTTTTTCCTTTTCCCTTTGGAAGAAGAAGGGCTCTGCGGCATAGCGGAACATCTGCGAGAAAAGCTGCATCAGCACAGCAATCTTGACTCCTGCCTGATAGACTCCGAGGTCGGCGCGCCACATCACGGGGTCGGCATTGACAAAACGCATCAGGATTCTGTCTATGAAGTCGTTGAGTATGCCCGGCAGTCCCGCCACCATAAGAGGCAGGGAGTAGATGAGGAGTTTGCGCATCAGCGCTCCGTCGAACTTGAACTTGAGGCGGAACAGCTCGGGGAGCAGCAGCACGAGGCAGACCAGGCAGCTGACAAATATCGCAAAGATTGCGTAGGTGTAGTCGGGCGAGGGGCTCACGAAATTGAGCAACCAATGCGAAGGGTTTGCCGCAAAGCGCTGAGGCATCACAAAATAGAGCACCAGGTTGGCGCCGACTTCCGTAAAAATCTTAAGAGTCTTGATGACTGCGAACTTGAGGGCTTTGTGCTCGTGCCTGAGTTTGGCGAAGACAATGGCAAGCGGACAGTCGAGGGCGAGGATGGCCGCTACATATATTATAATGTTGGCGTGGCCTTCGTAGCCCATTCCGGCGGCGATGTCGCCGCTCCAAAGGGCCGTGCAGCCGAAAAAGAGCAGGCACAGGCTCAGCACCGACATAAAGGCGTTGGAGAAGACACTCCGGGGGCAGACACCCTCCTTGCTGGCGTAGCGGAAGCAGCCCGTCTCAAGGCCCATAACCAGAACCACCTGAAGCAGAGCTATATACGACATAAACTCCGTGACTACACCATAGTCTGACGTAGTCAGCACATTGGTATAGACCGGCACCAGCATAAAATTGACGAACCGCGCCAAAATTGTGCTCAGTCCGTAGATGGCGGTCTCGCCCGCAAGTTGCTTCAGAGGATTTCTTCCCATAACAATTATGCAAATTTACTCAATTTTGCTTAACTTTGAGCCATCAAAACCTTACTTTATGAATTTAAAACGAATACTTATTGTGGTTCTTGCCGCTGCAGCGACGCTTTCTTGCAAAGGCCCTCAGCAGACCTCTGAAACCACTGAAGAAACAACCCCTATGGAAGAAGAAATCAAATCTGAAGTCCCCGCTCAAGTATGGGACAATCTCGGCGAAGAGCCCGAGCTGGTTGTCTCCACAACATCAGGAGATATGACCATCAAACTTTACAGCGGCACCCCGCTGCATCGCGACAATTTTGTAAAGCTCGCAAAGAAAGGATATTACAACGACATCC
>R18__coassemble_1396_pt1 | contig 32832 bp, 27 predicted proteins | sample R18__metabat2_high_PE_032 | metagenome-assembled genome bin R18
AGGTGAAGGGCATCGAGAGTTCTATCACCGACCTCGAAACCCGCATAGCCAATGCAGAGAAGGCGGCAGAGGATGCCGATGAGGCTCTGAAAACAGAAATCGAAACAGAAATCCAGGCCGTCAGCGACGACCTCGACGCCCTCAAGAGTGAATTCGACAGCAAGGTAAAAGCGCTGATCGATGAAGCCATATCAGAAGGCGGCAAAATCAGCGACGAGATAGCGGAGCAGGTGAACGCCGCCAAAGAAGAATTGGAAGCTAAGATATCAGCCCTTGACCTTGACACCAGAGTCGCCACCATTGAGAGCAAACTGACAGCCCTCGAGAATGCATTCGCCGAGATACTCGGCCGCATACAGTCCATCGCCGTCGTCGCAGGCAACTCCGTCACTATCCCCGGAGACGTGACCTTCGAGATTCTGCCCGTAGAAGCAGCCAAGACCCTCGTGGCCCTCGAAGGCGCGAAGGACTCTCTCAAATTCCAAGCGGTGAGTGTAACAACCAAGGGCGACGGAAGCAATTTCTATGATTTCGTCATAAACTCCGTTAAGATGGACGATGCAGAACAGCTCGTCGTCGTGAGCGTCTCTCTCCCTTCCAACACCGGCTGGAAGTCCAACTTCGTTTCCGGCACCCTCAATCTCAGGGCCCGCCTCCTCGTCGATGCCTACGAGGGCAGCGGCAACTACGTCTGCAAGACATCGGACTATTTCCCCGTGAATTATGCCGCACCCGCTCCCACCATCGGCACCGGCACCGCCAAAGCTAAGCTTGACGGCACTTCTGAGACCGACGTGACCTGGGTACAGCTCTGGGAAGGCGGTCCGAAGTTCGCCACCATCAACGTGGGCGTGACCTCCACCTCCGCCACCGGCACCGCAGCTTACGGCGGCTACTACGCCTGGGGCGGCAAGACCGATAAGAGCACTACAGATCGATATAGCGGCACCGACTATGACAGCAATGGCAATCTGAAGACAGATTACGATGCTGCCTATCAGCTTTGGGGCAGCAACTGGCGTATGCCGACTAAGGCCGAGCTTCAAGGCCTTGTTGATAATTGCACCTGGAGCACTTACGACGGCGGATATACCGTGACAGGCACAGGCGACTACGCCTCCAACAGCATTTTCCTGCCTGCCACTGGTTTCTTCGATTGCAGCGAAGCGGCAGTCAGCGTTTTGCGCAACGGGTACTACTGGTCATCCACTCCTCATGATGCCTATAACGGCTGCTGCTTGAGCTTCTACTCGGGCTATAATATGGACAACGGCGTCCGTGAGGACGGTCGAAGTGTCCGCGCTGTGCTGAACGAGAACGTCATCCTCGTCGCCGGCATCACACTCAGCAAGCCCACGGCTAGCATTAAGGCCGGTGATACCGAGACGCTCACCGCCACCGTTTCACCCGGCAATGCCACAGACCAGACCGTCATCTGGTCCAGCAGCAACACCTCAGTTGCCACCGTTGATGCAAACGGCAAAGTGACCGCAGTAGCCGCCGGCACCGCCACCATCACCGCCACAGCTCACGACGGCAGCGGCAAAACTGCAACCTGCACCATTACCGTGAGGAACCTTCCCGAAGGCGCCCTTCCGGGCCTTTTCAGCGTCAGCGCCACAAAGCAGGTCTATTTCTCCAAGGGAAACCTTAGAGCAAAGAAGGATGGCGACAACTGGACTTGGGGCTTCTACGAGAATCAATACGACTGTAATACTGCCAGTTCGGCCGCTTCAACAGACACCGAGATCTCCCTTTTCACTTGGGGATACAACTCCACCAACTCCGTCAATCCGACAACATCATCTTACGAAAGCAGTTTCTCGGATTGGGGCCCGCAAGTAGGTTCCGGCTGGAGCACGCTCAGCAGCAGCGAGTGGGAGTATCTTATCACCACCCGCGGTACCGGTGTCACATATAGAAAGTACGGTGTAACCGTATGTGGCAAAGCAAATTGTCTTGTCATTGCTCCCGACGGCAATACAACGGCGATAGCAAGTTCATATGATGCTTCAGCTTGGGCCGCTGCCGAGGCGTCAGGTTTTGTCTGCCTTCCTGCTGCCGGCTACCGCAACGGCTCCGATGTGGGCAATGTCGGCGACTACGGCGGCTATTGGTCTTCCTCGCCCAACGTGAGCGAGGCCTCCGGCTCCTACCTCCTGTACTTCATTAACAGTAGCGTCGCCCTGTCGAACAGCGGCTACCGCAACTACGGTCACTCCGTCCGCCTGGTCTACCAGGTTTCCAATTAACTTTTACTCTGAAATATCTCCTGAAATCATCCATCCCCGGCCCCTCCTCCCACGACGAGCCGGGGATTTTCCTGCCCTCCCCGCTGCTTCGGGAAATGCCCGAAGCAGTGCAATTTTTGTTGTGAAACAGCCGGGAATTTGATTACTTTTGCAAAAAATATTCTGATTTTCAACAATGAACGTTGCTTTTCTCATAGAACAGTACTTCAAAGGTGCGGACAAAGTGTCCATCGATGTCTTTGATTCCGTCAGCCTCAATTCTGTCTATAAAAATGTGATGGATATCCTCACCTCACATTTTGACATAGAACTGGGCATCCTTCAAGCCGTAAGTTACTGCTTCTATGAGATATTGGACAACGTACATATCCATTCCGGCAAACCGCTGGGGACGGCAATGACATATTATGACCGGGAAGCCAAGGTGCTGAAGGTTCTTGTGGCTGATGACGGGCAGGGAGTGTGCAGTTCGCTGAGGGAGAACCCGAAGTATTCTGACATATCCGAGGCTGAAGCCTTGAAGTACTGCGTCCGCGATTCCGTCACCGACGGCAAGGGGATGGGGTTCGGCCTGTATGCCACGGAGCGTCTTGTCAAGGATGCCGGCATCCGTTTCGTTATTCATTCCGGCAGTCATAAATTGCTGATGGAGAACGCGACGGTGGACGTAAAGGAAAACGGTTGGTGGCAAGGTACGATAGTTTATATGGAAATACGCACCGACTTGGAAATAGACCCCCAAAGCGTAGTGGATCACCGTACTGATGCCGTTTCGGAATTCAATGAGCAGTTCGTCGATGACGACACCCTGTCTGATTTATGGTGTTTCCCCTGCGTAACGACGTTCTCTTTTGCGCAATACGCAACCGATTTCGGCACAAGGGAAGACGGCGCCAAATTGCGTGATGAAATACTTGAACTCATAGACAAGTTCGGACAAGTGGCACTGGATTTTTCCGGAGTGGGGGTTGTCTCAAATTCTTTTGCCGATGAATGTATAGCCAAATTGCTTCTTGAAATTCCTATCGACAAACTCAAGAAGACAATCTCGTTCTCCGGCCTCAACCGCGTGGCGTACTCCAGCATCCTGGTTGCCCTGCAAAGACGATACAAATACGTTAACTAGGATGGGTTGGCAATCCGCCGAATCAGACGGGGGGTTGTGCATTGCGCGGCGGGGCAATTGATGTAAATATTATATGGCGAATCAAAAATAATTAAGTATATTTGCAGGATAACGGAAAAGAAAGTCAGCGATTTACTAACTTATTAAAACACAGCACTATGGCACAAAACGAAGAAAAGCTGAAGGCCTTGCAGGCCACTATCGCCAAGATTGAAAAGGATTTTGGCAAAGGAACGATTATGAAGATGGGAGATCAGCCAACCTGGGAAGTTTCTACAATCGCTACAGGCTCCATCGCCCTGGACCACGCCCTCGGAATCGGCGGCTACCCCCGCGGCAGAGTCATCGAAATCTACGGCCCCGAGTCGAGCGGCAAGACCACTCTTGCAATCCACGCAATCGCCCAGGCCCAGAAGCAGGGCGGCATTGCGGCCATTATCGACGCCGAGCACGCATTCGACCGCACCTACGCCAAAAACCTCGGCGTTGACTGCGACACACTGCTCATCTCGCAGCCCGACAACGGCGAGCAGGCCCTCGAAATCGCCGACAACCTCATCCGCAGCGGCGCGGTTGACATCGTGGTCATCGACTCCGTGGCGGCCCTCACCCCCAAAGCCGAAATCGAAGGCGAAATGGGCGAGAACAAAGTCGGCCTCCAGGCCCGCCTGATGAGCCAGGCCCTCCGCAAGCTCACCGCCAACATCGCCAAGACCAACACCTGCTGCATCTTCATCAACCAGCTGCGCGAGAAAATCGGCATCCTCTTCGGCAACCCCGAGACCACAACCGGCGGCAACGCCCTCAAGTTCTACGCCTCCGTCCGCATAGATGTCCGCCGCGTCACCCAGCTCAAGGACGGCGACGAAGCCACCGGCAACCGCACCCGCGCCAAGATTGTCAAGAACAAGATGGCTCCCCCTTTCAAGAAAGCGGAGTTCGACATCGTCTTCGGCGAAGGCATCTCGCACATCGGTGAAATCGTGGACCTCGGCGTCGAGTTCGACATAATCAAAAAGAGCGGCTCGTGGTTCAGCTACGCCGACGCCAAGCTCGCCCAGGGCCGCGACGCAGTGACCGCCCTTCTGAAGGACAACCCTCAGCTCGCCGAAGAGATTGAGGCCAAGATACGCGAGAAATTAAAAGAAGTAAAAGACTAAATGGGAAAGATAATTCTAACAGGCGACCGCCCCACAGGTCGCCTTCATATTGGACACTACGTGGGTTCCCTGCGCCGCAGGGTCGAACTCCAGAACAGCGGAGCTTTCGACAAGATATTCATAATGATAGCCGACGCCCAGGCCCTCACCGACAATGCCGACAACCCCGAAAAGGTGCGTCAGAACATCAAGGAAGTGGCTCTGGACTATATGTCGGCCGGCCTCGACCCCGCCAAATCCACTCTCTTCATACAGTCGCAGGTAAGCGAACTCACCGAGCTCACTTTCTTCTATATGAACCTCGTCACGGTGCAGCGCCTCCAGCGCAACCCCACCGTCAAGGCCGAGATTCAGATGAGGGGCTTCAGCGACTCCGAAGGCGCTGACAACAAGGCCGGTACGCCCGTGGGCTTCTTCTGCTACCCCATCTCGCAGGCCGCCGACATCACCGCCTTCAAGGCCACAACCGTCCCGGTCGGAGAAGACCAGGAACCTATGATAGAGCAGACCCGCGAGATTGTCCGCAAGTTCAATTCGGTCTATGGCGACACCCTCGTCGAGCCCGAAATCCTCCTTCCAGACAACGCCGCCTGCCTCAGACTCCCCGGCACAGACGGCAAGGCCAAGATGAGCAAGTCCCTTGGCAACTGCATCTATCTGTCTGACCCCGAGGATGTTGTGACAACCAAGGTCAAAGGTATGTACACCGACCCTCTGCACCTTCAGGTCTCGGACCCCGGCCACATCGAGGGCAACACTGTCTTCACCTATCTCGACGCATTCTGCCGCGACGAGCATTTCGGCAAATTCGGCGACTGCTTCCACGGCAAGAAAGTAAGTTTCGACTTCAACTCTCTGGACGAAGTCAAAGCCCAGTACCAGGAGGGCGGCCTTGGCGATATGATGGTCAAGAACTTCCTCGCAGCTGTCCTGAACGACACCTTGAGGCCCATCCGCGAGCGTCGCGCCGAGCTCGAGCAAGACATCCCCTATGTCTATGAAGTGCTTCGCAAAGGTTCGGAAGAGGCCCGCGCAGTCGCGGCACAGACTTTGGCAGACGTCAAGCACGCTATGCGCATAGACTATTTCGCCGCGTCACATCTCGACTAAGAATCACGCCTCCTATGAACAAGAAATTGAAGAAAACCCTCACCTGGATTGTAGCGCTGGCACTTGCCGCGCTGATGCTTGTCTATGCCTTCAAGAAGGTGGACTGGAAGGATTTCGGGGAGATTCTAAAGGGTTGCAATTTCTGGCTCATACTGGCAACGATAGCCATACAGTGGCTCATCACATATCTTCGCGGCAACCGTTGGAGGCTTCTGATGAAACCTCTGAGCCACGAAATCAAACGTCGTGAGACCTACGACTCCTACGCTCTGTGCTATCTGGCCAATCTGTTCTTCCCCCGTTCGGGAGAGGTTGTCCGTTGCGGACTCATCGCCGACACCCGCAAGGCTTCGTTCGAAGGTTCGCTCGGCACGGTCGTCATAGAGCGCACCTGGGACATCCTCTGCGTGTTCCTGGCCTGCATCCCTCTGCTCTTCTTCGGAAATTTCCGCGATTTCCTGGTCGAGAAGATTTTCAAGCCCGCTGCAGGGTCGCTCAGTATCAATTGGCTGTGGATAGTTCTCATCTGCGTGGCTGTCATTGTGGCCGTCATCGTGCTGGTGAGAGTCTATAGGGAGAAAATCAAGAGCACAAAGGTGGGAGCGGCTCTCTTCAAATTCTGCGGCGGCCTTGTCGATGGCATCAAGGCGGGATTCCGGATGGAAGACAAATGGGCGTTTTTCGCCTACACTCTCCTCATCTGGATAGGCTACTGGCTCTGCAGCCTCTGGACTCTCCACGCATTTCCCGCTGCTGCCTCAATGACAGGCCTCGACGCCCTCTTCCTTATGGTTGTGGGGTCGCTCGGCTGGATGGTTCCCGTCCAGGGCGGATTCGGAGCATACCACATCATTGTCACAATGACTCTGATTCCCATCTACGGCCTTTCGTACGACACCTCGATGGCCTTCGCCGTGGTGTCTCACGAATCCCAGATTCTCCAGATGCTGGTCACCGGCCTCGTTTCGCTGGTGGGCTGGAGCATCTACAAAAGACGCAAACTCAACACAATCAAAGCATAAATGAAATCCATCCTTGGCATCGGCAATGCCCTCACTGACATTCTTGCCATTCTTCCCGACGACGCATTCCTCAAGAAATACAATCTGCCGGTGGGCAGTATGCAGCACGTCGATGCCGAAACCGGCAACAAAATCTGGGACGAGCTCAAGAACCACGGCATCAAATACGTCGCCGGAGGCTCTGCGGCCAACACCATTTCGACCTGCGCAATCTTCGGAATGCCGGCCGGCTTCATCGGAAAAGTCGGTGTGGACGACATAGGTTCGCTGTTCAAGAGCGACCAGAAACAGAACGGCATAAAGTCGATGGTCTCGCGCGGCAAGGCCCCCAGCGGCAGGGCAATCGTCATAATCTCCGGCGACAATGCAGAGCGCACCTTCGCGACCTATCTGGGCGCCGCCCTGGAACTCAGCCCCGAGGATCTCAACCCCGACGATTTCGATGGCTACGACATTCTGCATATAGAAGGCTATCTGGTTCAGAATCAGAGACTTCTGCGTAGGGCTGTGGAGATCGGAAAGTCCAAGGGTATGACCATCTCTCTCGATATGGCCAGCTACAATGTCATAGAGTCGAACTATGCTTTCCTCCACGACATAGTGGACAACTACATAGACATAGTCTTCGCCAACGAGGCTGAGAGCAAGGCATATACGGGCCTGGAACCCCGCGAGGCGCTCGACGCCATCGCCCGCGACTGCAAAGTGGCTGTCGTCAAGGTCGGCAAGGAAGGTTCGATGGTCAAGAGCGGCGACGAATTCCACTTCGTCAAGCCCTGGCCTGCAACCAACATCGACTCCACAGGCGCGGGAGACCTCTACGCCGGCGGCTTCCTCTATGCCTGGTCCTGCGGCCAGCCTCTCGACGTCTGCGGCACAGTCGGCTCCATAATCTCCTCCAAAGTCATCGAAGTAATCGGCACCAAAGTCGATATCCCCCGCTGGAAAGTAGCCAAAAAGGAAATCCGCGAGGTTATGGGCATCACGGAGTAACAATCGCCGTCGGACTCGACGGCTTAGTCGTAATTCACAAGATTGCCGGTGAGGTACTGGTCGTAGGCGGTCATATCCACGAGGCCGTGGCCGGAGAGGCAGAAGAGGATGGTCTTTTTCTCGCCTGTGGCCTTGCACTTGAGGGCTTCGTCGATGGCGACGGATATGGCGTGGCTCGATTCGGGAGCGGGAATGATTCCTTCTACCTTGGCGAAGAGCACGCCGGCCTTGAACGCATCGAGCTGCTTGACATCGGCGGCTTCCATAAGACCTTCCTTGAGAAGTTCGGAGACTATGGCTCCGGCGCCGTGGTAGCGGAGACCTCCGGCGTGGATGTTCGCGGGTTTGAATTTGTGGCCGAGAGTGTACATCGGAATCAGAGGAGTGTAGCCGGCTTCGTCTCCGAAATCGTACTCCCATTTTCCTTTGGTGAGTTTGGGGCAGGCAGCGGGTTCGGCGGCGATGTAGCGGGTCCCCGTTCCCTCCAGAATGGTGTGCCTCATAAACGGGAAAGCTATGCCGCTGAAGTTGGAACCTCCGCCGAAGCAGGCAATCACCATATCGGGATATTCGCCGGCGAGGGCAAACTGCTTCTCGGCCTCAAGACCTATGACGGTCTGGTGGAGCGAGACGTGGCTCATTGTCGAACCGAGGGCGTACTTGCAGTTGGGAGTCATACGGGCAAGCTCCACGGCTTCGGAAATGGCCGTTCCGAGCGAACCCTGATGGTTGGGGTCGGCAGTGAGGATATCCTTGCCGGCGCGGGTGGACATCGAAGGCGAAGGAGTCACCTGGGCTCCGAAGACTTGCATTATGTTGCGGCGATAGGGTTTCTGCTCGTAGCTGACCTTGACCTGATAGACTGCGCAATCGAGGCCGAAAACCTTTGAAGCATAGGAGAGTGCGGCTCCCCACTGGCCGGCTCCGGTCTCTGTGGTGACATTGGTCACACCTTCCTGCTTGCAATAGTAGGCCTGGGCAAGAGCCGAATTGAGCTTGTGCGAACCTATGGGGCTGACGCTTTCGTTCTTGAAATAGATGTGGGCGGGAGTCCCGAGAGCTTCTTCCAGACCATAGGCGCGAACCAGCGGCGAAGGACGATAGTAGGTGTACATCTCGCGGACTGCTTCGGGAATGTCTATCCAGGTGTCTGTGGTGTTGAGTTCCTGGCGGGCGCATTCGCGGCAGAAAATCTCGCTGAGTTCGTCTTCTGTGACAGGCTTGCGGGTCGAGGGATTGAGCATAGGCTCGGGCTTGACCTTCATATCGGCCTGGATATTATACCATTGGGTGGGAATTTCGCTTTCGGGGAGGAAAAATCTCTTCTGCTTCATTGTCTTATTTTTTACACTGCAATTTTGTGCAAATATAAGACTTTTATTGCAATCCGAATCGGAAACCCAGTTCGAATCGGAACTGAAGAGGTTGTTGGGTGCGGATGCTCACGGGCTGGGAGCCCTTGAAGTAGTAGGCAAGGCTCGGGTCGAGATAGATGCCCCAGAAGGGGGTTATCCAATATTCCACGCCGAGACCGGCCATAGCCGAGAACTGGAATCCGTCGATGCTGTCGGAGATGACTTTGTCGCCGTAGAAATATTTCTGGCGGAGACCCTTCTCGACGGCGCCGCCTGCATTGGCATAGAAGTTCCAGTTGCCGGACTCCACAAAATTGTAGGAGAAGGTCAGCGGAATGCCGATGTAGTGCTGCTGGCTTCGGACGTTCTGGAACGACTCCTTGTTGACAAGGGCGTCGAAACGGCTCGAAAGGAAGGTGTAGTTGACGCCGGCGCTAAGGTAGAAGTCCCCTCCGAGATGGGCTTTGTACTGCACTCCGAAACTCAAGGGGAGATTGTAGTGGATTTCCCCCACGGATTCGATGCTGACTGCAGCGCTGCCGTCGGAGCCGCCTGCGAATCTGGGACCCGAGGCGGCTTCTGCGCCGGTGGAAGACACCGAAGAAAGATTGGTTAATATTGAGATTTGCGATGTGTGTGCTTGGGAGGACCGGCGGTCTTCGTACCAGAAGCTTTCGTCGGGGACAGCGGAGATGTCGGACACTGACGGCTGGGCAGCGGGCTGCTCCGAGACGGGCTCTTCTGCGACTTCTTCTGCCGAAGCGGCGACGGCCACGGGCTCGGCCACGGGCTCAGCCACGGGCTCGGTCACGGGCTCGCGCACGGGCTCAGCCTTGGCTACAACCCCGGCTCCGGCGAATTTTCGGATCTGCTGGGCTATGGGCTCCACGGCCGGCTCGGAAACTGCCGCAATCCGGACAGGAGCCTCCACCGAAGGAGAAGAAACTTCCGAAGAGGAATCGAAGAGGAACAATCCGGCGAGCAGGCAGGCCGCGGCGGCGACAGCCGCATACGACACTCTGCGCACCACCCTCCAGCGACGGCGGGAATCGAGCCCCGAAGAAATGCCTCCCCAAACGTCGGGGGCGGCTTCCTGGTAGCCCAAGAGCTTGTCGCTCAACAATTTGTCCAATTCGTTGTCTGTCATCATCTGTTGTACATTCTTTTTATTTTGTCCTGCAGCCAGACGCGGGCGCGCGAAAGCTGGGAGCGGGACGAGGCCTCGCCGATGCCGAGCATTTGCGCTATCTCGGCGTGGGTGTAGCCCTCGATTGCTGCAAGGTTGAAAACGCTTCTGAAGCCCACCGGCATCTGCTCTATGAGGGCCATAAGCTCTTTGGCGCCGATTTCGGAGATGGCGCTTACAAAGCCGCTTTCCATCTCGACCGCAGGGGAATCTTCGATCTCGGAGCTGTTCTTGAACGCCGAAAAACGCCGGAGTTCCATAAGCGAAGCGTTGACAAAAAGCCTGCGCATCCACCCCTCGAACGAACCCTCGCCCTTGTAGGTCCCGATTTTTTCAAACAACCTGATGAAGCCGTCCTGCAAAACGTCTTTGGCGACCTCCCTGCCTACGTAGCGGACGCAGACCGGATACATCAGCGGAGAGTATTTCTCATACAGCTCCTTCTGCGCGGCGCGGTCGCCCTTCTTGCAGGCCTCTATGAGTTCGGCCTCGGTGGTGTAGTGCAAAGACTTGTTCATCCAAGCAGCGTGTTAAAGATGCATCCGCCTGCCAAAACGTTGCATCCAAATCTACTAATTTGGCAATAAAATATAAAAATAGAGATAATCTGCGAGCGTCCCAAAAAAACTTGATTAAAGTTTTATAACTTTGCAAGTATGACAGAAATCATAATAAACGGGACCGAAGACCTCCAGCGCGCCGCCAAGGTCTTTCTGGAAAAGAAAGGAGATGCCTCGATCATAGCCTTTTACGGTGGAATGGGCGCCGGCAAGACCACCTTCATAACGGCTCTTTGCAGCGAGCTCGGGGTGTCGGACACCGTCTCCAGCCCCACTTTCACCATCGCCAACGAATATCGCGACCGCAGCGGCGCCCCCGTCTATCATTTCGACTTCTACCGCATCAACCGCCTCTCGGAGGCCCTCGACATAGGTCTTTACGAATATTTCGATTCGGGCTGTCTTTGCCTGATCGAGTGGCCCGAGATGATAGAAGAGCTCCTTCCGGACGACGTCCTCAAGGTGCAGATAATGATTGAGGACAAGGACACCCGCACCCTCCTGTTTTAGAATATGAAGCGTTTCGCTCTTCTCTTCAGCCTTCTGGCTCTTTTCGCGGGCGCGGCGGGCGCGGCGGCTTCGGCGCAGGAAATACTGCCAGGCGCGGAGTCCCCAGACGAATACATCCCTATGCTCGAGGGGCAGAGAGTGTGCATACTCTCCAACCAGACCGGCATCCTGCCCTCCTGCGGCAAGCACGTCCTCGACCTTTGTCTTGAAAAAGGCGTCAACGTGGTGTTCATAATGTCGCCGGAGCACGGATTCAGAGGCACTGCCGATGCCGGCGAGCATGTTTCCAACTCCGTGGACAGCCGGACCGGCATTCCCATCCGCTCGCTCTACGACGGCCGGGGCGGCTCCCTCCCGCAGGAGACTTTGGACGGCTTCGACATTCTGCTCTTCGACCTCCAGGACGTGGGCTGCCGCTTCTATACCTATTATATTACTATGCAGAAGATGATGGCGGTCTGCGCGGCAAACGGCAAGAAGCTGATTGTGCTCGACCGCCCCAATCCTCTGGGATTCTATGTTGACGGCCCTCTTCTGGATATGAAATACAAGTCCGGTGTCGGCAGCCTGCCTGTTCCGGTGGTTCACGGAATGACTCTCGGAGAGCTGGCCCTGATGATAAACGGCGAGGGATGGCTTCCCGGCGGCGGAAAGTGCGACCTCACAGTGATAAAATGCCGCAACTACACCCACCGCTCCAGATATGTCCTGCCGGTGAGGCCTTCCCCCAACCTTCCCGATATGCGCTCCGTATATCTCTATCCGTCAATGTGTTACTTCGAGGCCACGCCGGTGAGTCTGGGCCGCGGCACAGACAAGGCGTTCCAGATGTACGGCCATCCCGATATGAAGGGCTGCTCCTTTGAGTTCACTCCCCGAAGTGTCCCCGGAGCCAAGAATCCTCCGCAGCTGGGCAAGCTCTGCCACGGAGTGGATCTGAGAAGCGAGCCCGACATCGAAGAGATCAACGCCGCCGGCATCAATCTGGAATATCTTATCGATGCCTACAACAATCTCGGCATCGGAGATGGATTCTTCACTCCGTTCTTCGAGAAACTCATAGGCCAAGGCTATGTCAGGGAAATGATTGAAGGCGGAGCCTCAGCCGCCCAAATCAAAGCCCGCTGGGCCGCTGACGTGGAGAATTTCAAGATTCAGCGCCGAAAGTATCTTCTGTACGACGAATGAGCCCGCACAAATTTTTTTGGAAATCCACCACACTTTTCCAAAAAATCGCCTCAAACTTCTAACTATCTGAGAATAAGACTTGTAGAGCGCCATCGGCGGCACGATAATCGCGGCCACGCCGCGTCGTTATGCTATACAAATCTTATTGTGCCACCTGCGTCGGGATAGATGCGGTGACAGTGACTGTAGAAGTCGATATGACCCCGGGAGTAGGGGTTCATCTGGTGGGTCTTCCCGACAGCGCGGTTCGGGAGAGTCTTCTGAGAGTGTTCACTGCGCTCTCTTCATACGGGTTCAGCATCCCGGGACGGAAGATAATAGTGAATCTCGCCCCGGCGGACCTCCGCAAGGAAGGTTCGTCCTACGACCTTGCCATAGCCCTCGGGCTGATAGCGATCTCAGGCAAGATAGACCTTCCTCATCTCGAAGATTTCATTGTTATGGGCGAGCTTGCCCTCGACGGACATATAAGGCCGGTTTCGGGAGCTCTGCCGACAGCAATTCACGCCAAAGAGGCTGGCTTCCGGGGATGCATACTGCCCAAGGAATCTGCCCTGCAAGCAGCTGATATAGAGGGCATTGCAGTGTACGGAGCGGACAATCTGGCCCAGGCCATAGAGATTCTCTCCGGAAGCGGCGGCCACGAAGAGCTTCTGGTGCATCCGTCGCCAAGGGCGACCACCCCCGCAAGCTTCCAAAACGATTTCAAGAACGTCCGCGGCCAGGCAGTGGCCAAAAGGGGCTTCGAAATCGCCGCCGCAGGCTCCCACAACCTGATTCTGGTGGGTCCGCCCGGCAGCGGAAAGACCCTGATGGCATCGTGCCTGCCGTCGATTCTGCCGCCTATGACCCGCGATGAATCCATAGAAACGAGCAAAATCTACAGCATCGCGGGCCGCAGCTGGGGCAACCCTGGGCTGATGGCCACACGCCCGTTCCGCTCGCCCCACCACAGCGCCAGCCTCGCTTCGCTGGTGGGCGGAGGCTCGGCAGCATCGCCGGGCGAAATTTCGCTTGCGCACAACGGAGTGCTCTACTGCGACGAGATTGCGCAGTTCCCCCGCAGCGTCCTCGACGCCCTGCGCCAGCCCATCGAGGACGGCAGGGTCACAATCTCGCGCGCCCGCTACAAAGTGGAGTACCCCTCGCGCTTTATGCTGATTGCCTCGATGAACCCCTGCCCCTGCGGCTTCTATGGCGACGGCACCGGCCGCTGCAAATGTTCCCGCACCGCCATCGACAACTATATGTCGCGCGTCTCCGGCCCCGTGATGGACAGAATGGATATGCAGATTTTCTGCGAGAAGGTGTCGGGCGACGAACTCATTGACGCAGAGGAGAATGAGCCCAGCGGCGCGATTGCGGCGAGAGTTGTTTCCGCGCGCCTGGTCCAGGAAGAGCGCTTCCGGCGGGAAGGCATCTACACCAACTCCCAGATGAATGTCGAGCAGCTCGGCCGCTACTGCGCCATCGGCGACGCCGAGAAGAAGTTCCTCAAGAATGTGATAGAAAGGCTGCACCTCTCCGCCCGCGCCTACAGCCGCATCCTGAAACTCTCGCGCACCATAGCCGACCTCGAGGGCGCCGACCGCATAACCCTGCAGCACATAAGCGAAGCCGTCCAATACCGCAACCTCGACCGCCTCCCCGACCCGGACTGACGGGAAATCGGCGAAAAAACGACTGAAATTAAGGCAGATTCTTCGCCAAAGTCAAAACTATTATGTAAATTTGGCGGATTGAAAATGATGAGAAAAACAAAACAAATAGTCCTTGCAGCGATGGTGCTGGTGCTGATGCTTGCCGGAGTGCGGGCATCGGCTCAGTCCAAGGTTTACATCCGGGGCCTCAAGGCCTACCAGGATGGGGCCTTCGACGCTGCCAAAGAGCTGATGCTCAGCGAACTCAAGCAGAATCCCGAAAACGATGCCGCGTGGTACTACCTTTCCTGCATCATATCGCGCAGCCCTGAGGATGCCGACGAGGCCGAAATCTACCTCAAGAAGGCCATCGAGCTTTCGCCCGACAATTTCTGGTACAAATACGACCTCGCTCTCTTCTTTGGCAGCACCGGGCGGGTGGAGCTCGCTGTGGCTATGATGGAAGAGCTCATAGAGCAGTATCCCCGCAAGAGCTCCCTCTACTACGACATAATCAATTCGTATATGGCTTTGGGCGACATCTCCAAGGCCCTCGGCGCCCTCGACAAAATCGAAGCCAAGCTGGGCAAGAACGAGATGATCGGCATCACCCGCCTCGAACTTATGCTCAAACAGCCCGAGGCCAATGCCGACAGCGCCTATCTTGCTCTGGCCGAGTACTATAAAGACTGCAAGACCCCGCGTCTGGCCACAGCTCTCGGCGACTATTACGTAAGAGCCTACCAGGACACTATCGCTATGCGATATTACGACGAGGCCACTTCCCTGGACGAGGACTATACCCCCGCATACTACGGCAAGGCCATAGTCAACCAGATGAAAAGGCAGTATGGCAGTTTCTTCGAGAACATCTCCCATTTCATCAAGGACCCTGTGTTCGACCCTGCTTCCAAGGCCGAATTCGTCTCGTCGCTTTTCGAGAATCCGCAGTTTGTCCGGACATTCTCGACGGACATCGACACCCTGCTCCTGGACCTGCACGCCGCGCATCCTGTAGATACAACGGTGAACTCCCTGATGAGCAGCTACTACTACAGCACCGGCAGGCCCTATCTCTCGGTGGAACTCCTCCGTCAAAACAAGGAGAACTATCCCGAAAGTTATGGTCAAACCTTTGAGTATCTGATACTTCTCTACTATATGAACGCCTGGGAGCAGCTCGAGGTCGAGGCCACTGAAGCCCTCCTGCGGTTCCCCTCCGACAAGGATATACTTCAGCTCAGGGCCATATCGTTCACGAGCAGGGACAATCCCCGGGCGGCTCTCGAAGACTATCAAGCCATACTTCGCGGCAAACCTGCAGACACCACAACCCTGGTGGTGACATATTCCGCAATAGGCAGCATCTATCACGACCTTGGAGACATCAAGAATACCTACAAGAATTTCGACAAGGCGCTGAAGATCAATCCCGACTATGTCCTTGTGCTCAACAACTACGCATATTTCCTGGCCCTCGAGGGCAAGAATCTCAAGAAAGCCCGCAAGATGAGCCGGCGGACCATAGAAGCCGAGCCCGACAATCCCACATATCTCGACACCTACGCCTGGATACTCCATCTTATGGGCCAGGATCTCGAGGCCAAGGCAATCTTCAAGCACGCTATGCTCTATGGCGGCAAGGAGAGCGCCGAAATCTTGGGTCACTACGCCGAAGTCCTTGAAGCATTGGGAGATAAGGATCTCGCCAACATCTACCGCAAACAGGCCGAATCGCTTCCCAAGAAATAATGAAAAAGCTCTTTCTGATATTGCTTGTGCTTCTGCAGATTGCCTCTGCTTCGGCCCAGGACGTGTCGAAGGAGCAGCAGCGAAAGCAGAAGATAGAGGAGGAGATAGCCTTCATCAACAACCAGCTCAAGAGCCTCTCCAAGAAGCAGAAGGCCAGCAGCGCCCAGCTGGGTCTTATCCAGAAGAAGGTTGCCGGCCGCAAGACCATCATCAACGATCTCGACAACGAGATTGCTTCGACCCGCCGCAAAGTCGCCGCCAAACAGGTGGAAATCGACAAACTGACGGGCGAACTCGACACCCTCCGCTCGTACTACGAAAGACTTGTTTACAACACATTCAAGAACCGCGACACAAGAGTCTGGTTTATGTATGTGCTTGCAAGTGAGGACATCGGTCAGGGCTACAGACGCTATGCCTATCTGCGGAGCCTCTCGTCGAAGGTCAGGGAACAAAGCACCCGCATAAAGGAAAAGCAGGAGGAACTCAAGGTCCAGAAAGAGAATCTCGAGCAGATGAAACGTGAGGCCGAGGCCAAGAGGGCCGAGCGCGAGAAGGAATACAAGAAGCTCGTGCAGGAAGAATCCAAATCGAAGAAAGAACTCAAGAATCTCTCCAAGTCGCAGAAGCAATATCGCGCCGAACTCGACAAAAAACGCAAGGAGGTTGAGAGGCTCAACCGCGAAATCGAAAAGATACTCGGCAATACCGTAAAGAGCGGCGGCTCAATCGACTATGCCCTCTCGGGAGAGTTCGAGAGCAACAAGGGCAAGATTCCCTGGCCGATCAGGAAGGGTGTGATCTCCGAGAAGTTCGGAGTCCACTATCATCCTGTCTATAAGAACCTTAAGATGCCGCAGAACAACGGCGTCACTTTCACTACCGAGCGCGAGGCCGAGGTGTTCTGCGTGTTTGGCGGCGTTGTCAAGCAGATTGTGGTGATTCCCGGCTACAACCAGTGCGTGCTCGTCCAGCACGGCGAATATTTCACATTCTATTGCAAGCTGTCCAAGGTCTATGTCAAGAGCGGCCAGAAGCTCAAGGCCGGCGATCCCATAGGAATCCTGGAGGCCGACGGCAAGTCCGGTTCGACCCTCCATTTCCAGATCTGGAAGGGAACCGAGAAGCAAAATCCTGAGCTCTGGCTCAAATAATCCGCTTTAATTTGGAAGATTGCCGAAAATTTGGCAACTTTGTGGATTATGGCTAAAAAGGGTAAAATTGTAATAATTGTGGCTCTGGCAGGCATCGTCGTCGGTGTCGGATTTGCTCTGGGCATCGGATATGCTTACACCGAAACCTCCAAGAGCGAGAATTGTATGGAGTGCCACGTGCACCCCGATTCCGATATGTCGTGGAAGCAGAGCAATCACGTCGTGAACTCCTCCGGAGTCCGCACCGAATGCGCCGAGTGCCATCTTCCTCCCAAGGACCACTATTTCCAGCATCTGGCTGTCAAGACCAAACTCGGCACCAAGGACCTCGCATCGTATCTTTTCGGCAAAAAAATAGACTGGGACGAGCGCAGCGGTCTGGACTACGCCAAGACAATAGTTTACAACGAATCCTGCGTCAAATGCCATCAGAACCTCTATCCCGAAGGCATTTCGGACGACGGCATCACCGCCCACCTCTATTACGACGAGAACGCCGGCAAGGCCGAACTCCACTGCATATCGTGCCACCTCGACGCCGGCCACTACGACCCCAACTACTCCCACAAGAGTCTCAAGGACGTCGCCGCCAATCTGTTTATAACCTCATCTTCAGTGGTTTACGACAAGGCTGCCCAAATCACCAAATTTGAGGATTTCACCGAGACCATCCCCGGCACATCGGTAAGCATCGAGCTTGCGGCCATTCCAGGCGGCACTTTCCTTATGGGAAGCCCCGCTGACGAACCTTTCCGCGGCAAGGACGAAGGCCCGCAGAAAAATGTTTCGGTCTCCGATTTCTTTATGGGCAAGGTCGAGGTCACCTGGGACCAGTACTGGGCATTCTACAACGAAACAATGTCGGAAGGCCGCACTCCTCCCGAGAAGATATATGCCAACAACAGCCGCGAGGACATCGATGCCGTCAGCGGCCCGACTCCTCCCTTCGGCAACCCCGACCAGGGCTGGGGAATGGGCGACCGTCCGGCCCTCACAATGACGCACTACGCCGCGCAGACCTTCTGCCAGTGGCTCTCGCTCAAGACCGGCAAGCACTACCGCCTCCCCACCGAGGCCGAGTGGGAATATGCCGCACGCGGCGGCACCTCCACCCCCTATTTCTTTGAAGGTGACCCCAAAAAGCTCTCTTCCAAGGGCTTCATCCGCAAAATAGTCAAACCCGACACCACCGGCATCTGGAGCAACGCCATCTATCAGCTCAACAGCCACCACCGCACGCAGCTTCCCGACCAGGTGGGCGCCAACCCCTTCGGCCTCAAGAATATGCTCGGCAACGTAATGGAATATTGCCAGGACTGGTATGCCGAAGATGCCTACGAGCAGCTGCCTGACGGCGCAGTGAACCCGCAGGGGCCTTCGGAAGGCCTTGAGCACGTTGTCCGCGGCGGCCTCTACAGCGACGATGCCTCCGCCATACGCTCTGCGGCCCGAGGCCACACCCACCACGACGAGTGGCTGACCACCGACCCCCAGAAGCCCAAGAGCATCTGGTGGTATTCCGACATCAAGGGCATAGGATTCCGCGTCGTATGCGACAAACCCGAAACAATCGATTAAAAATTATATATTATGAGCAACAAAATCAACCGTAGAGACTTTCTCTCAACATCAGCACTCATCGGAGCAGGTGCACTTGTAGCTCCCTCGCTTCTGACTTCCTGCGCAGGCAAGGGCAACACTCCCATCCGCAAGGCCGGAACATACTACGTTCCCGAGCTTCCCGACAAAGCCATCGACGGCCGTCCCCTTAAGGTAGGAGTCATCGGCTGCGGCGGACGCGCAACAGGCGCAACCCACAACCTCCTCGACGCAGCAGACGGCATCACAGTCCACGCTTGCTGCGACCTTTTCACAGACCGCACCGACAATTTCCTCAAGGAAATGGCAGAGCGCGGCCAGAATGTTCCCGCAGAGAACGTATTCCACGGCTTCGACGCTTACAAACAGGTCATTGACAGCGGAGTGGATATGGTCATCATCGCAACTCCCCCTGTATTCCGCCCTGTACATTTCAAATATGCAACCGAGAAAGGCGTTCACTCTTTCCTCGAGAAACCCATCGCTGTGGACGCAAAAGGCTACCGCACAATTATGGCTACCGCAAAGCAGGCTGAAAGCAAGGGCCTCAGCGTAGTGACCGGCACCCAGCGCCACCACCAGAGACCTTATGTCGAAGCATTCAAGCTCATCCAGGAAGGTATGATAGGCGAAATCACCGGAGGCAACGTTTACTGGAACCAGGGTATGCTCTGGTATCGCGAGCGTCAGGCAGGATGGTCCGATATGGAATGGATGGTCCGCGATTGGGTCAACTGGAAATGGCTCTCCGGCGACCATATCGTAGAGCAGCACGTCCACAATATCGACGTATTCCTTTGGATGACAGGCCTTAAGCCCGTCAAAGCAACAGGCATTGGCGGTCGCAACCGCCGCAAGACCGGCGACCAGTACGACCAGTTCAGCATCGACTTCGAATTTGAGAACGGCATCCATCTCCACAGTATGTGCCGCCAGATAGACGGTTGCTCGACAAACGTCAGCGAGTTCGTCCAGGGCACAAAAGGCAGCTGGAACTCCGAAGACCACGTAATCCGCGACCTCCAGGGCAATATCCTCTGGGAGTACAAGGAAGATCCCGCTTTCGCTCAGAACGACCCCTATGTTCTCGAGCACGTCGATTGGGTCAACCACATCCGCAAGGGTGAGGCTCACGTCGAGGCAGGCGAGACCGGTATCTCAAGCCTTGCAGGCGTTATGGGCCGTGAAGCTGCCTACAGCGGCAAGACAGTCACCTGGGACGAAATCAGCAGCTCAGACCTCGACTATATGCCCGAGAAACTCGAACTCGGCAAGATGGATATGTCCAAATATACAGTCGTCGTACCCGGCGAGAACTCCTAATCTCATAGGAATATGGACAGAAGATCGTTTCTTAAAAGCAGTGGCCTTGGCATAGCCGGGGCTGCTGTTGCATCGTCAGCCATCGGAGGTTTCGCCTCCGCTTGCGCTCCCGCACCTTCCTGCGCAAAGAAGGATGTAGAACTCAAGCTTTCGTTCCAGGAATGGACCGCTCCCGGAGAGGAACTCTCTGAGCGTCTGGACTATATGGAAGCCCACGGCATCAAGGGCTTCGAGCCCGGAGGCAGCGGACTCGCAGGTCGCGTCAAAGAACTCAAAGATGCTCTCAGCGGCCGCGACATCAAGGTTTCTGCCATCTGCGCAGGTTTCGGCGGATTCATTCTTGCCGAAGACCCCGCTGTCAAGAAAGAGTTCGACACCACTATGCGCGAGATAGTCGCCGCAGCAGGTGAGCTCGGCTCCACAGGTGTCATTATGGTGCCTGCGTTCCACGGCCAGGAGCCCTGCAAGCCCCACAACCTCGACACCCGCCAGTATCTCGTCGATGAGCTCGGCAAACTCGGCGAATTCGCCCTCCAGCACGGCACAACCGTCATTCTGGAGCCCCTCAACCGCCGTGAGTGCTTCTACCTCAGACTCGTCAGCGACGCCGCCGCCATCTGCCGCGACGTCAACTGCGAAGGAGTAAAATGTATGGGCGACTTCTGGCATATGCAGGAGGAGACTTCCGACTACGCCGCGCTGATGTCTGCCGGCACCAAATATCTCCAGCACGTGCATATGGCAAGCCGCGGCACCCGCAACCTCCCCGGCGAGGACGGCGATGTTGACAACTATATCGAAGGATTCCGTGCCCTCAAGGAGATGGGCTACGACAAATATGTAAGCTTCGAGTGCGGATGCAAGGGCGACAAGAACGTCGATCTTCCCGCAGCCCTCGAACTTTTAAGAAATCAGTGGAATAATGCATAAACAGCTGTTGCTCGGAGACGAAGCGATAGCGCTTGGAGCCATAAACGCCGGACTTTCCGGTGTTTATGCGTATCCGGGCACTCCTTCGACCGAGATCACCGAATTCATTCAGGGCAATGCCCTCGCACGTGAGCGCGGCATCCACAGCCGCTGGTGCACCAACGAGAAAACCGCTATGGAAGCGGCTCTCGGAATGGCATTTGCCGGCAAACGCGCTCTCGTATGTATGAAACACGTCGGTATGAACGTATGCGCCGACGCATTTATAAACAGTGCCATAACAGGAGTCAACGGAGGTCTGGTGGTCCTTGCCGCCGACGACCCCTCGATGCACTCTTCGCAGAACGAGCAGGACAGCCGTTTCTACGGCAAGTTCGCTATGATTCCGATTTTCGAGCCGTCTTCCCAGCAGGAATGCTACGATATGATGGCCGACGCGTTCGAGCTTTCGGAATCGTTGAAACTCCCTGTGCTTATGAGAGTTGTGACTCGTCTGGCACATTCGCGAGCCGCTGTCGCCATCGGCGGGCCGCGCGAGCAGAACGCCCTTGCTCCCGACCGCAATCCCGGCCATTGGGTGCTGCTTCCCGGCATTGCCAAAAAACAGTATGCGGCTCTTATCGAGAAGCAGAGCGTCATAGAGGAGGCGGCTGAGGCTTCACCGTACAACAGATGCCCGAACAGGTCGGACAAGACGGGCGTAATCGCCTGCGGCATAGGCTATAACTACGTTAAGGAAGCAGGAGCGGACAATGTCCTCAAGATCTCGCAATATCCTCTGCCTGTGAAGGATATAAAGGACCTGGCGGCGTCCTGCAGCGGCATACTCGTCGTTGAGGACGGCCAACCGGTTGTGGAGCAGGAGCTTCGCGCCATCCTCGGCCCCTCATACAACATAAAGGGCCGTCTGACCGGCCATCTTCCCCGCACCGGCGAACTCACTCCCGACACAGTGGCCGCGGCTCTTGGCAAGACCGCTCCCGAAATATATCCTTCGGCGCAGAACATCGCCCCCAGGCCTCCCCAGCTTTGCAACGGATGTGGCCACCGCGATGTCTATACCGCTCTGAAAGAAGTGCTTGCAGACTATCCTTCGTCGCGCGTCTTCGGCGACATCGGCTGCTACACCCTCGGAGCCCTGCCGCCTTTCCAGGCTCTCGACAGCACTGTCGATATGGGCGCTTCAATCACAATGGCCAAAGGCGCTTCCGACGCAGGAGTCTGGCCCGCAGTGGCAGTCATCGGCGACAGCACCTTCACCCATTCGGGTATGACCGGACTTCTGGATGCAGTCAACGAGAACGCCAACATCACAGTCATAATCTCCGACAATCTCACAACCGGAATGACAGGCGGACAGGACAGCGCCGGAACCAACAAGTTCGAGCAGATCTGCCTCGGCCTGGGCGTTGACAAAGACCATCTCAAAGTCGTCACACCCATTCCCAAAAATATGCCCGAAATCACCCGCATAATCCGCGAAGAGATTGAGTATAAGGGAGTTTCCGTAATCATCCCGCGCCGCGAATGTATGCAGACCCTCGGTCGCAAACTCCGCAAGGCCAAAGCACAAAAAGAGGAGGAAAGCAAATGAAACTCGATATAATTCTTGCAGGAGTAGGAGGTCAGGGCATCCTCTCGATTGCCACAATCCTCGGCGAAGCAGCAACCAAGGCAGGCCTTCACCTCAAACAGGCCGAAGTCCACGGAATGAGCCAGAGGGGAGGCGATGTTCAGAGCAACCTCAGACTCTCCACCGATCCCATCTGGTCCGACCTCATCGAAAAAGGCAAGGCCGACCTCATAATAGCAATGGAGCCTATGGAGGCGTTGAGGTATGTGCCATATCTCTCCAAGGATGGCACAATCGTCACATCTTCAGCTCCTTTCATCAATATTCCCAACTATCCCGGTGTAGAGGCGGTGGTGAGCGAACTGGATACTTTCCCGAGTGTCAAAAAACTTGACATAGAGGAAGTTGCAAAGCAGACCGGCAATCCCAAGGGCTCCAATATGGTGCTTCTCGGAATGGCGGCTCCTTTCATAAAGATACTCTCTCCCGAACAGCTTCGCGAAGCAATCAAGACAGTTTTTGCCGCCAAAGGCGAGGCCATAGTGGAATCCAACCTTAAAGCATTCGACAATGGATATAAAATCACCATACTTTAATCCCGAATTCGAGACCCTCTCGCGCGACGGCATTAAGAAACTGCAGCTCGAAAGGCTTCAAGCCACAGTCCGTCACTGTATGAACTCTCCTTTCTACAAAAAGAGATTCGACGAGAACGGCCTTACCCCCGATAGCATAAAATCGCTCGACGACCTTCGTAAAATTCCTTTCACGACCAAGGCGGACCTTCGCGAGACCTATCCTTTCGGCATAGCGTCGGTTCCTTTGGAGAAATGCGTGCGTCTGCACTCTTCGAGCGGCACCACCGGCAATCCCACTGTTATCCTCCACACGCAGAAGGACTTGGACCAGTGGGCGAATGCTGTGGCGCGCTGCCTCTGGATGGTGGGCTGCCGTCCTTCCGACGTTTTCCAGAACTCTTCGGGCTACGGAATGTTCACCGGCGGACTCGGATTCCAGTATGGCGCCGAAAGGCTCGGTATGCTGACAGTTCCGGCCGCTGCCGGCAACACTTTGAGGCAGCTCAAGTTCATCAAGGACTTCGGCACAACCGCTCTCCACGCCATCCCGAGCTACGCTTCGCGTCTTTTTGAGGTTATGGTGGAGCAGGGGATAGACCCCCGCAGGGACACCAAACTCCGCACGCTCGTCATCGGCGCCGAGCCCCACAGCGAGGAGACCCGCCGCCGCATAGAGGAAATGTTGGGCGTCAAGGCTTACAACTCCTTCGGTATGAGCGAGATGTGCGGCCCCGGCGTGGCCTTCGAATGTCCGGAGCAGAACGGCCTTCACATCTGGGAAGACTACTATATCGTGGAGATTGTCGATCCCGAGACTCTCGAGCCCGTTCCTGACGGCCAAATCGGCGAGATGGTGCTTACAACCATCAACCGCGAGGCTATGCCGCTTCTCCGCTACCGCACACGCGACCTCACCAGGATTCTTCCGGGCGAATGCCCCTGCGGACGCCACCATTTGAGGCTCGACCGTATGCAGGGCCGAAGCGACGATATGATCATCCTCAAGGGAGTCAATATCTTCCCCATACAGATAGAGAAGATTCTGATGCAGTTCGAAGAGCTCAGCAGCGACTATCTCATCACTCTCGAGACCCGCGAGGACAACGACGCGATGACCGTCGAGGTCGAACTCAAGCAGATTGCCACCGACGACTACTCCGTTCTTCAGAATCTCACCAAAGAGATTACCCGCAGGCTCAAGGACGAGATTCTTGTGACCCCTGCGGTCAGACTCGTGAGCAAGGACTCTCTCCCTCGCAGCGAAGGCAAAGCAGTCAGAGTCAAAGATTTACGCAAGAAATTCTAAAATTTTCATATTATGACAATCCATCAGCTTTCAATTTTTGTCGAGAACAGGCAGGGAACCCTCATCAAGGTTCTCCAGCTCCTCAAGGAGGCCAATGTGCAGCTCATCGCCTCGACAATTGCCGACACAGTGGAGTACGGCATCTACCGTATAATATGCAGCGACCCCGAGCGTGCATATAACATATTGAAAGACAAAGGCATATCAGTGGCCCTTTCGGATGTGTTCGCAATCGAGCTCGACGACGAGGTCGGCCGTGCCGCCGACACTCTCACCCTCTTCTCGGAGGCGGGCATAGGCATAGCATATATGTACTCCTTCCTGCTGGGCGGCAAGGGAATACTTGTGTTCCGCACTGACAATGAGAAACTTACCTGTGAGGTGATAGAAAAGCAGAACCTTAAATACATCCCCGAAAAAGACCTCTCGAAGTACTAATGGCTATCTGGAACAAGACCAAGGAGTGTATGAGCTTCGACGAGAGGGCTGAGCTTCAGGGCCGCCGTCTCCACAAGATTGTGGACTATGTCTATCACAACACTTCTTTCTATAGGGAAAAGATGCAGGAACTGGGCGTGGAGCCCGACGACATCCGCACCATCGAGGACGTCAACAAGCTGCCTTTCACCACGAAGCAGGATCTTCGCGACAACTATCCTTTCGGCCTTCAGGCCGCGCCGAAGAGCGAAATCGTGCGTATCCACGCATCCACCGGCACCACCGGCAAACCCACGATCGTGGGCTACACCCGCAAGGACATCGGCGTCTGGAGCGAGGTGGCGGCGCGCTGTTTCACCTCGTTCGGCATCACCCGCGAGGACACCTTCTCGGTGGCCTACGGCTACGGCCTCTTCACCGGCGGCCTGGGAGTGCACTACGGCCTTGAGAATCTGGGCGCTTCGGTGATTCCCGCCTCCACCGGCAACACCGAGAAGCACGCCCGCCTCATCCGCGACCTCGGCATCACCGGTATCGCCTGCACCCCTTCGTATGCCCTTCATCTGGCGGAAGTTATGGAAGCTCTGGGCTTCCGCAAGGAAGATCTGAAGCTGCGCGTAGGGTCGTTCGGCGCCGAGCCCTGGACGGAAAGTATGCGCCGCGAGATCGAGAACCGCCTGGGCCTCAAGGCCTACAACATCTATGGCCTCAGCGAGATTATGGGCCCCGGAGTGAGCTACGAATGCGAGGTGCAGTGCGGCTCGCATATCAACGAAGACCATTTCTATCCGGAACTCATTGACCCCAAGACGCTTGCGGCAGTGCCCGACGGCGAGGTGGGCGAGCTTGTCTTCACCACCATTTCGAAGGAAGGAATGCCGCTGCTGCGCTACCGCACCCGCGACCTCACCACCCTCGACCACTCCGTCTGCGACTGCGGCCGAACCCTCGTGCGTATGGGCCGCATCCTCGGCCGAAGCGACGATATGCTGATTATCAGGGGAATAAACGTGTTCCCGAGCCAGATAGAGAGCGTGATTCTGTCCCTGCCCGAGTTCGATCCGCACTACATCCTCATTGTGGACCGCGTGGGCAACCTCGACACCCTGCAGGTGCAGGTCGAAGTGCGTCCGCAGTTCTTTACAGACGATGTCAGGACAATCGAGGGCTTCCAGAAGAAGCTTGCAGACAAGATCAAGAGCGTGATTTCCATCAGCGCTTCGGTCCGCGTGCTGTTCCCCGGTTCCATCGAGCGCAGCGTCGGCAAGGGCAACCACGTCATCGACAAACGCGTCATCAAATAATATGCATTATGGCAGGCAATCCCGATAGACCGCAGGCAGTGCTTTCTGTCGGCATTGTGTCGGCCGAGAAGCTGCGGTTTTCTTTCAGGACTCCCTATGTGTTTGAAAGGCAGGAGTTTACCGGTTCGCACTCAGCTTCTTTGTCTGATGGGCGTATCGAATTTTGCGGCCGCGTTTATGATGAGATAATTTTCAGGCATCAGGGCCCGGAGTCTTGTTTCGAAATCTTTGACGTCACAATCGGCGTCGGGTTTCACTGGAACAGGCAGGAGGCTTCCCAGGTTTTTCCCGACGACCTCAAGATTTCTGTAATCGACGGGCGGCTTACGGCCATCAATATTGTCGGCATCGAGAACTATCTTCTGAGTGTGATTTCTTCCGAAATGTCGGCTTCGTGCTCGCGGGAACTTCTTAAGGCTCACGCAGTCATATCGCGTTCGTGGCTTCTGGCCCAGATTTCCAAGAGCAGTTTGCTCTCGGCTTCGCAGACTCCCTATTCGGCTTGCACAGATACTCCCGATGAGCTGGTCCGCTGGTACGATAGGGAAGACCACAAAGGCTACGATGTCTGCGCCGACGACCATTGCCAGCGCTATCACGGATTGTCGCGCGCTTCGACGCGTGCTGTCCGGGAAGTCATAGACGAGACCTGGGGAGAGGTTCTGAAATACGACGGGGCTATCTGCGACGCACGTTTCTCCAAATGCTGCGGCGGAGTCCTCGAACAGTTCGAGTACAATTGGGAACCCAGCCACTACGACTATCTTGTGGCTCTGCGCGATTCTCCCGCGGAGTCCGATTTTCCCGATCTGACCGTTGAGGAGAATGCCCGGCGGTGGATTCTGTCTGCTCCCGAAGCATTCTGCAACACTTCCGACCCTGCCATCTTGTCGCAGATTCTGACTTCTTTCGACCGTGAGACTTTGAATTTCTACCGCTGGAAGGTGGAATATACCGTTGAGGAGCTGTCCCGCCTGGTCAGTGAGCGTTCGGGCGAGGACTATGGGGAGATTCTGGATCTGGTGCCTCTTGCACGCGGGACTTCGGGGCGTATCTGTCGCTTGCAGATTGTGGGTTCGCGCAAGACCAAAGTCATAGGCAAGGAACTGGAGATTCGCCGGACTCTCTCTACCACACATCTTTACAGCTCGGCCTTCGTTGTGGAGAAGACTGACGGCCGCTTCGTTTTGAGGGGCGCCGGCTGGGGCCACGGCACCGGCCTTTGCCAGATAGGCGCCGCCGTGATGGGCGAAAAAGGCTATCGCTACGACGAGATCCTCGCCCACTACTTCCCCGGTGCTTCTCTTGAGAAACAATATTAATTTATGAGAATAGTTATACAGAGAGTTTCTTCGGCGTCGGTGGTGGTGGACGGACGCGTGATTTCCTCTTCGGGGAGGGGACTGCTTGTGCTTGTCGGTGTGGAAAATGGTGATACCGAGGAAGATGTGAAGTGGCTCGTGGCCAAGACTGCCGCTCTTCGGATTTTCGACGATGCAGGCGGTGTGATGAATCTGTCGGTGAAGGACATCGGAGGCGAAGTCCTGGCCGTGTCGCAGTTTACGCTGACTGCCTCGACCCGCAAGGGCAACCGACCGTCGTATATCCGCGCCGCCGGACACGAACTGGCCGTGCCTCTCTATGAAAAATACTGCTCCGAATTGTCGGCCGCGCTGGGCCGCGAGGTAGGCCGCGGCATCTTCGGAGCCGATATGAAAGTCTCCCTCCTCAACGACGGCCCCGTCACCATCATCATCGACTCACGTCTTAAAGAATGATTTGTTATGAGAATGTTAAATACACAGCGAAGCCCCTGGGTGTGGGTGCCGACACTATATTTCTTTGAGGGAATACCCTATTTTCTTGTGAACCAGATATCAGTGCTGATGTTTGCCAGAATGGGCGTCCCCAACGGTCAGATGGCGTTTTTCACTTCGCTTATCTATCTCCCCTGGACCATCAAGCCCTTCTGGAGTCCGTTTGTGGACGTCATCAAGACCAAGCGCTGGTGGATTCTGGCAATGCAGGGCCTGATGGCGGCGGCCTTCATTGTCCTCGCCGCGACCCTGCCTCATCCCTCTCCCGAGCAGGTGGCCGGCGGGACCACTCCGATAGGGCTGTTCACCTTCACCCTCATAATGTTCGCCTTCGCGGCCTTCGCTTCGGCAACGCACGACATCGCAGCCGACGGCTTCTATATGCTGGCCCTCACGGGCAAACACCAGTCGGCGTTTGTGGGCATACGCAGCACATTCTATCGCCTGGCCAACATCTTCGGCAACGGAGTCATCGTGGCGGTGGCCGGCATCCTCGAACTCAAGACCGGCAACACCCCGCTCGCGTGGCAGATAACCCTCGGCGCATCTTCGCTTCTGCTGGCGCTTCTCACTGTGTATCACCTCTTTGCAATCCCCAAGGCGCAGGCCGATGTGCCCCGTATCGATCCTTCGGGTGAGGGCGGTAGGGCCGTGGCAATCTTCAAGGAGTTCGGCCGTTCGTTCGCCACATATTTCACCAAACCGGGCGTATGGCTCGCCATCGCATTTATGCTTATGTTCCGCCTTCCGGAGGCGTTCCTCCTCAAGATGTGCACGCCTTTCCTGGTGGCGGCGCGCGATGCCGGAGGCCTCGGGCTGCAGACAGCGGAGGTCGGCATCGCCTACGGCACCGTGGGTGTGCTGTTTCTGACGATCGGCGGCATTCTTGGCGGCCTCTGGGCTTCCCGGCGCGGCCTTCGCGACTCCATCTGGCTGATGGCGGCGTGTATGACGCTTCCCTGCCTGCTGTTTGTCTATCTTGCTGTGGCTCAGCCCGCTAGCCTTCTCTGGATATCTGTCGCAATTGCAATAGAACAGTTCGGCTACGGCTTCGGCTTCACTGCCTATATGCTCTATATGATGTACTTCTCCGAGGGTGAGTTCAAGACTTCGCACTACGCAATCTGCACTGCCTTTATGGCCTTGAGTATGATGATTCCCGGAATGTTCGCCGGATACCTTCAGGAATGGCTCGGCTACCGCGGCTTCTTCTGGATGGTGATTGTCTGCTGCGCCGCCCCGATTTTCATCACCACCATAGTCCGCAAAAACCTGAACCCCGATTATGGACGCAAGTAAACTCTGCTTCGGGCATTTCCCGAAGCACTCGCCGATTTTCGGCAAAAACCCCTCTCTGCTTCGGGCATTTCCCGAAGCACACGCCGATTTCTGGCGAAAACCCCTCTCTGCTTCGGGCATTTCCCGAAGCACACGCCGATTTTCGGCGAAAACCCCTCTCTGCTTCGGGCATTTCCCGAAGCACACGGGGGGTTCCCTCATCGGGATGGCGGCGTCGGTGGTGGCGTCGGCGCTGGCGCTCTCCGGATGCGGGAGGTCTTCTCGCGAGACCCCGAATGTTTTGCTGATTCTGGCGGACGACCTTGGCTATGGCGACCTCGGATGCTACGGCGCCGTTGGCGTCAGCACTCCCTGTGTGGACGCCTTATCCTCTGAGGGTGTGCGTTTTACGAATGTCCACGCCACCGCTTCCACCAGCACTCCTTCGCGATATTCCATACTGACCGGAGAATATCCGTGGCGCAAGGCCGGGACGGATGTGGCCGCCGGCAATGCGGGGATGATAATCTCCCCTTCGCAGTACACTCTGGCCGACCTTTTCAAGGCCCGGGGCTATGCCACAGCCGCTATCGGAAAATGGCATCTGGGCTTGGGCTCACAGACTGGCGAGCAGGACTGGAACAGCCGCCTCGATGAAGATCCCTCAGACTTAGGATTTGACTATCACTACATTATGGCGGCGACTGCGGATAGGGTGCCTTGTGTTTTTATCGAGAACGGTTCTGTGGCTTCGTACGACCCGTCGGCTCCGATAGAGGTGTCCTATGCACAGAATTTCCCCGGCGAACCCACCTTGCGCGACGATCCGTCGCTGGCGTATAACCTGGCGTCGAGCCACGGCCACGACCAGTCTGTCGTCAACGGCATAGGTCGCATAGGATATATGAAAGGCGGCGGCCGGGCTCTATGGAAGGATGAAAATATAGCCGATTCGATAGCCGTTCACGCCTGCCGGTTTATGGAGCAGCATTCTCGTGAGCCATTCTTTATGTATCTGGCTACCAACGATATACACGTGCCTCGTTTCCCATCTGAGAGATTCCGTGGCGCATCTTCGATGGGTCTTCGAGGCGATGCCATCGCCCAGTTCGACTGGACCGTCGGAAGAGTTTTGTCGGCTTTGGACTCGCTTGGACTGTCCGACAACACCCTGGTGATTCTCACCAGCGACAACGGCCCCGTTCTCGACGACGGTTATGCCGACAGGGCGGAGGAACTCGTTGGCTCCCACAGCCCCACAGGCCATCTTCGCGGTGGAAAATACTCTGCCTTTGAGGGAGGTACGGCCGTGCCTATGATTGTGCGCTGGCCGGGGCGTGTTGCCGCCGGATCTTCGTCTGAGCGCCTGATTTCGCAGGTGGATTTTCTCCGCAGCCTGGCTGTTCTTCTAGGCTTTGACCTCCCGGAAGGTGCCGGCCGCGACAGCCGCGACTACCGCCAGCGCGAATACGTTCTGGAACAGGCCAGCGACCACACACTCTCTTTGCGTGATTCGCGCTGGAAGTATATCGAACCATCTTCCGGCCCCGAAACCGTCCCTTGGGGCACCGGCATAGAAACCGGCTATCGCCCTGAACCACAGCTCTATGACCTGTCCGCCGATCCCCACGAGACCCTCAACGTAGCCGCCTCGCATCCAGCAATTGCCGACTCTCTCTTTAGGATAATTAACAACTTAAGATAGTGAAAAAGTTAACACTGACTACCCTGACATTGATTCTGTCTGTCGCTGCTTTCGCCCAGATTCCGTATTTTTCGGGGACTGTGGGCGAACGGAAGCTGTATGGTTATACCTCTTTGAAGTTCCGGCCGGGGCTGAATGCAATGGAGACTTATTCGACTTTGCAATATGGTGTGGGAGAGCACTTTGCGGCGGGTATGGATCTTTATACGGGCACGGATGCGGCCTATTGGGGGGCGGTGGTGCGCTATGGGTACAAGTTCTCGCAGTGGTTCGGGGCTGGGGCACAGTTTACTCCTTCCTTTGATTTGAACGATTCGTTCCGCTATTCGTACTCCACGGCGAGCCTTTATCTCAACGGCGCCATCACCCGCGACGGGCGCCTGTTCTGGATATACAATACATTCTGCGGACTCAATAGGGGAGAAGTGGCAGATACCTTCACCAACTATGAATATCTGGGCTACAGCATCCCGTTTGCGAGCGGACACTCCATCACGCCTCTGGTCGGAGCCATCCATTCCTGGAAATTCGACTCGCCGGTCGATCTGGCCTTCGGCTTCTGGTACACAATCAAGACCTGGAGTTTCTACCTTTGGACCAACGACATACTCAAGCGGAATCCCCGGATAGTCTTCGGGGTGGAGTTTGTGCTGTAAAATTGGAATGATTCGGATTTGGGGGCAACTGCTGCGCCGAAGGTTGTTTTGCCCATATATACTATAACCTGCCTAAAGGTTGTTTTACCCCTCGGCGCAGCCTTCCCCTCTTTTGACGATGCAAAATTATCCCACTTTTTACCGCCTGGCAAGAAAGTGGGATTTTTTAATGATTTTGGGGACTAATCAGGGATAAAAAAGGACTAAATCGAATTATTTGGGATAAAAATAAAAATTTATTAATTTTGTCACTCGCAATATGTGACAAGATATGAGCCCTTTCCCACAAGTCTATCGCCGGCCCGGAGCCCACTTTGTATATTTCTATGCGGTGCCTGTTTTTATGATAGGATTTCAGCTTCTTTTCAAGCCCGAACCTCTTTCAGACCTCATCTCCAGCACTCCCCTCGACCCCCAGTCCGCATTCCTGCTGACTTGCGCCATCACTATGGGAGTCATCCTCATTTCCCGTACACTTATGATGTCGTTCGGCAGACTCATCCAATCGTCAGGCACATACTGGATCTGGACCGCCATCGAGCTCGTGCTGATTGCAATCTTCACCGGCCTGTTTTTCTGTCTCGAGACAGGTCAGGAGATAATTTATTATGAGGCATTCTGCCGATGTTTTGTAGCATTGGTGCCGGTGGTTTTCATCATATATTTCATATTGGACCTGTTCTTCATAATATGGGAGAATGAGAAAAATCCCGGAGATGTGGAAGATTCTCCGCGAGTCAAATTCTACGACGACAGACATTCGCTGAAATTTGTCGTCGAGCGCAATTCCATTCTCTTTATCGAGGCCAGCGAGAATTATGTCAAGATCTACTATGTGGAGAACGGCGTCATAAAGAACTACAGTCTAAGGACTTCTATGCGTTCGCTCGAGGAACTTTGCTCGGCCAACAATCTCGTGCGCTGCCACCGTTCGTACTATGTCAACGTCTCGCACGTCAAGATTCTGCGCCGCGACAAGGAAGGCATAATCTATATAGAGCTCGACAATCCCGACGCCCGCCACCTCCCCGTCACCAAACGCTATTACGATGCAGTTTCTTCGTTGCTATAGATTGTTTTTCGCAATTCTGGCTATCGCATCGTGCTCGCAGCGGATTTTACCAGAATGACCGCGAACCAATGAGTTCAATTTCTTCTTGCCATAATATCATCATATCATCAGCCCACTTTGAAATCTAGTGGAATCCGGTGGAAAGATGTAATTCCAGAGTAAAGATGTTAAGGCCGAAAATTGTTCGTATTTCGTATTTCGTATTTCGTATTTCGTATTTCGTATTTCGTATTTCGTATTTCGTA
>R18__coassemble_1408_pt1 | contig 31978 bp, 26 predicted proteins | sample R18__metabat2_high_PE_032 | metagenome-assembled genome bin R18
TATCAAATTCCCACAAACTGTCCTTACCTATATCCAAAAGGGCTATATAAGTCATCTGAACCAACTTGTTCTTAAGCTGGAAGGCTTTTGGTGGTACGTGGTAGAAGACAATGGGCCTTGCGCCTTTTCGGTATGGTATCATTCTCGACGGGCCATCAGTAGAATAGACTGGATTGAGTACGACTTGAGTCGAAAGTCCGAGAGCATTTTGTGCTTGGCCGAAGCATAATGTGAGTCTTACTCCATCTCGTTTGGCCACAGCTTCCGCCACGTCTTTGGCATCTGCCGGCAGAGGTCCGAGTCCCCATTCGAAGTCCATGCACGGCGAACAATAAATCCCCCTGTACATCCTCATAAGTGTCCCTTTGGCCGTAAGCCTTTGAAGTGCCTTTGAGACAGCCTTCTCGGGCCCGCACTCAAAAAAGTCGCTCGGAAAATATACCTTTCCTTCGCCGCCGGCCTCGACGATTTCCCTGATTTTGTCTTCTGTACTTATCATAATTTTTCAGATTTTGTCGCAAATATATATAGTATTTGCGACAAAACAAAAGCGGATTGCCTTTTGGTGAACATTTTTTTATACCTTTGCAGAATTATGAAAAAAACGTCGATAATTCTGCTTATTCTTGCTTTTGCTCTGACGCCTACTGGAGTCTCGGCACAAATTTACAAATCGTATGAAGGTCTGATAATGGCCGGCTATCAAGGATGGTTCCACGCTCCGGAGCCTTCAGACCCAAGTTGGATGGGCTTCGCGACAAAACCGGGCAAGACTCCCAAAGACGGAGAGGCCCGCTTCGACCTGTGGCCCTACACCGCAGAATTCGAAAAGACCTATCCCACAGACTATAAGTTCCCCGACGGCACCACCGCCGAATTTTTCTCATCGACCGACCCCGGCACCATCGACACCCATTTCAGATGGATGCAGGAATACGGCCTTGACGGAGTCTTTATGCAAAGATTCATAGCTTCGAGCGAACAGATGCTGACGCACACGCAGCGTGTTTTCGGCCTCTCTCTCGAAGCCGCAAAGAAATACGGCCGGGCCATCTGCCTGATGTACGACCTCACCGGCGCCATCCACGGCGAAATCCTGACAAAACTCGCCGACGACCTCAAGCGTCACGAAGAGACCTATCATCTCTCCGACCCCGAAGTCTGCCCCACCTACCTTCACCACAACGGCAAACCGCTCGTGGTAATCTGGGGCATCGGATTCCCCGACAAGATGGGCGACGGCAAATCCTCGCGTCTCTACACTTATGAGGACACCGACGCCATCATCGACTGCGTCAAATCTATGGGCTACTCCGTAATGCTTGGCGTACCCGCCTACTGGCGCAATTTCGACGGTTGGGACATAGTTCCGAAAGTGGCTTCCATCCAGAGGGACCCCGTGCCTTACATCCGCTCACATCAGGACTCCATAAGCAAAGTAAGGAGCGCACTCCACAGCCAGATAGCAAAAGCCGACATCATAATGCCTTGGTATGTAGGACGTTACAACAACGAACGCTACAACCACGAATTCAAGCAGATGGTGCGCGACGACATTGACTGGTGCAGCAAGCACGGCATTCTCTACGCCGCCGACGCCTTCCCCGGCTACTCCTGGGAAAACTCGACCCACTACGGCGACGCCATCGACCGCCAGCACGGAGAATTCTACTGGAACCAGCTTTCGTTTCTGGTCTCAGCAGGAGCCAAGGCCATCTATATCTCGATGTTCGACGAAATCAACGAAGGCACTGCAATCTTCAAACTCACCACAGAGGCTCCTGATGGCGAGAAGTCGAAATTCGTAACAGTCGAAGAGCCCGACAAATACCTGCGACTGACCGGCGAGGCCGCCAGAATGCTCCGCGGCGAAACACCCCTGACCTTCACTATGCCCGCCCCGACGGACAAGTAATTAGAATTCATTTGTTTATAAGAAAGATCTCCTGATTTTTGGAGGCATTTCTGCCAAAATGTCAGAAAAACCGCAATTGGTCCACCAGTTGCGGTTTATGGCATACAAAGAAAAGGAGATCAAGACTATGAACAAGGAAAATCTGGAAATTTTAGGCAAATATGCCGTCAACCTCAACGAGAAAGCCCGTCAGGGAAAACTCGACCCCGTAATCGGGCGCGACGAGGAAATCCGCCGCGTGCTTCAGATTCTGAGCCGCCGCACAAAGAACAATCCTATTCTTGTGGGAGAACCCGGAGTCGGAAAGACTGCAATCTCCGAAGGAATAGCCCAGCGCATAATCAACGGGGATGTCCCCGAAAACCTCAAGACCAAGGATGTATATTCTCTCGATATGGGAGCCCTCATCGCGGGAGCGAAATATCAGGGAGAATTTGAGGAGAGACTCAAAGGAGTCGTCAAGGCAGTCACCGAGAGCGAAGGAGAGATAATTCTCTTCATCGATGAAATCCACACCCTCGTCGGCGCCGGACGCTCGTCGGGAGCGATGGACGCGGCAAATATCCTGAAGCCCGCCCTGGCCCGCGGAGAACTTCGCGCCATAGGCTCCACAACTCTCGACGAATATCAGAAATATTTCGAGACAGACAAGGCCCTGGAGCGTCGTTTCCAGATGGTTATGGTCGATGAACCCTCTGTGGCCGAGTCCATTTCCATCCTCCGCGGCTTGAAGGAAAAGTACGAGAACCATCATAAGGTGCGTATAGAAGACGATGCGCTGATTGCAGCCGTCGAACTGTCGCACCGCTACATCACAAGCCGTTTCCTCCCCGACAAGGCCATCGATCTTGTGGACGAAGCCGCTTCGAAACTGCGTCTGGAGCTCAACTCAGTGCCAGAGTGCATCGACGAACTCGACCGCCGCATCAAGCAGCTCGAAATCGAGAAAGAGGCCATCAAGCGCGAAGGCGACAGCCCGAAACTCCGGGCTCTGGAGGAAGAATTGATGGAGGTTCAGGGCCGCAGACGCGAACTTGGCAAGCAGTGGGACTCCGAAAAGGGGCTGCTTCGCGCCATTCAGGAGAACCGTCTGGCCATAGAACAGTACCGCCACGAGGCAGACGAGGCTGAACGCCGCGGAGATTATGGCAAGGTGGCCGAACTCCGCTACGGAAAGATTGCGCAGGCCAAGGCTCAGATTGAGACGCTCGAGGCCGAGAAGGCTGCCAATCCATCTCCCATTATGAATGAGGCGGTTACAGACGAAGACATAGCCGAAGTCGTTGCCAAATGGACCGGAATTCCGGTCAACAAGATGCTCGAGAGCGAACGCGAGAAACTCCTTCACATAGAGGACGTTCTGCATCAGAGGGTCATAGGCCAGAACGAAGCCATCGAGGCAGTCTCCAACGCAGTGCGCCGCAGCCGTGCGGGTCTGCAGAACGAGAAGCGCCCCATCGGAAGCTTTATGTTCCTGGGCACCACGGGAGTCGGAAAGACAGAACTCGCCAAGTCTCTGGCGGAATATCTGTTCAACGACGAGAATATGATGACACGCATCGATATGAGCGAATATCAGGAGCGCCACACCGTGAGCCGTCTTGTCGGAGCGCCTCCGGGATACGTCGGCTACGACGAAGGTGGCCAGCTCACGGAAGCAGTCCGCCGCAAACCGTACTCCGTGATTCTGCTCGACGAGATAGAGAAAGCTCACCCGGATGTATTCAATACCTTGCTGCAAGTCCTTGACGATGGCAGACTTACAGACAACAAGGGCCGCACCGTGGACTTCAAGAACACTATCTTGATTATGACCTCCAATCTGAAGCCCGAACTGGTCAAAGACCATTTCCGCCCGGAGTTCATCAACCGTATCGACGAGATTATCACCTTCCACGAGCTTACTCCGGCGGACATACGCCAGATTCTCCATCTGCAGACTGCCCAACTTCAAGCCAAGATGAAGGATATGGGCATCACTCTGGAATTCACCGAAGAGTTCTTCGACTATATGAGCGAAAAGGGCTACGACCCCGCATACGGCGCCCGCCCCGTCAAGCGAGTCCTCCAAAGAGAACTGATCGACGAACTGGCCCGCAAACTCCTGGATGGCTCGCTCCGCAAGGAAGACACCGTCACCGCCTCCTTCGACGGGGGAGTTCTCACCCTCAAGTAATCTCAACTATCCGGGAAAAAAAACTATATTTGCAGTCAAATATATTCGTTTTATGAAAAAGGCCTTCTGCTTGATTCTTGCCGGCATCATTCCGCTGATGTCCGTTTCGGCACAATCCTACACTTCATTCGTGAATCCATTCATAGGGACCGGGGCGGTTGACAGCCACAGTCTGTCGGGCAATTGCTTCCCGGGCGCCACTGTTCCTTTCGGAATGGTTCAGTTGAGTCCCGACACCAGAACCGCCCCCAGCTGGGGCGACGACGGCAACGGATACTACTATGCCGACAACACCATATACGGTTTCAGCCACACAAGGCTCAGCGGCACCGGCGTAAGCGAACTCATCGACCTTCTCCTTATGCCTACAACCGACAAGGCCGAGGAGATAGCCTCTTCGGAGTTTTCCCACGCAGAAGAAGAAGCCCACCCCGGATATTACAGGGTGAAGCTGCTGACCTCCGGCATCGATGCGGAACTCACTGCCACAACCCGCTGCGGGATACATCGTTACAGTTTCCCGGAAGGAGCGCCCCGGAGGTTGACGATAGATCTCGAGCATTCGGCGGAAAACGGCCCCTGGGACCGCCACATAATGGATTCTCAGATAAGGATAGTCAGTCCGACCGTTATAGAAGGCTTCAGGACAATGACGGGATGGGCGACAATCAGAAACGTCTATTTCCATATCGAGCTTTCGCGTCCGATGGTGGCACATTCGCTCAATGACGGCGAAAGGAAAGCCTACGATGCTCCTGTCATCAACGGCACCGAACTCCACGCATATATCGACTTCGACGCCGCCGGCGGAGACGAACTTATGGTCAAGGTGGCGCTTTCTCCCGTATCGGTGGCAAATGCCCGCGAGAATATGTCTGTCGAGGCGCCATCGTGGGATTTCGAGGCCTACAGAGCTCAGGCCGACAAGCAATGGAATGAATATCTCGGGAGGATAGAAGTCGAAGGCTCCGACCGTGACAGGACAATATTCTACACTGCACTCTACCACGCTATGGTCCAGCCCAATACAATGAGCGACGTGAACGGGGAATATATGGCCGCCGACTATACTGTCCGCCAGATGCCCGAGGGTAAGACTTTCTATTCCACATTCTCTCTTTGGGATACATTCAGAGCCACTCATCCTCTTTACAATCTGATAGTTCCGGAGAAGAACGCCGAATTTGCAGAAAGCCTCCTGCTTCACTACGAAACCTACGGATACCTCCCTATCTGGGCGCTCTGGGGACAGGAAAATTATTGTATGATAGGCAATCATTCAATCCCGGTGCTTGTGGACCTCGCCCTGAAGAATATAGGCGGCCCGGACAAAAACCGCATTCTGGAAGCCTGCTGCGAATCTGTCTCACATTCTCACCCCGGATTTCCCTGCGAGGTTTGGGAGAAATACGGCTATATGCCGGAAAACCTTCAGAGTCAGTCGGTTTCAATCACCCTTGAACAGAGCTACGACGACTGGTGCATCGCTCAGTTGGCGGATGAACTCGGCGTGTACGGCATCCGGGACAAATTCTCGGCAAGAAGCAAGTACTACCAGAACCTTTTCAACCCCGCAAGCGGTTTCTTCCAGGCAAAAGACGACAATGGAAACTGGCTGGAGCCCTTTGACCCACTGCAATATGGCGGCAATGGAGGCAATCCGTACACCGAAGGCAACCCCTGGCAGTGGCTGTGGTATGTGCCTCACGATGTGGACAATCTGATTTCGCTTCTGGGTGGCCGAGAAGCTTTCCTGGGCAAACTGGACGAACTGTTCACAAATAATGGCACAAGCGGCGAGAAGAATGTGAATGCCAGCGGTTTCGTGGGCCAGTATGTTCACGGCAATGAGCCGAGTCATCACGTAGCATATCTGTATGATTATGCCGGAGCACCGCAAAAGACTCAGAAGATGGTGCACCACATAATGAATGAATTCTACAATACCGAATCCACAGGCTATGCCGGCAACGACGACTGCGGCCAGATGTCGGCGTGGTATGTCTTCAGCAGTATGGGTTTCTATCCTGTCAATCCCGCCTCTGACGAGTATGCTCTCAGCTCGCCGGTTTTCTCAAAGGTAAGAATCCACCTGTCGAACGGAAACACCTTCAGCATCGACGCTCCGCGAAAGAGCGACACCGAAATCTACATCAAGAAGCAGACTCTGGACGGCAAGCCCCACAAATCCAACTTTCTGAAATATTCCGACATTATGAACGGCGGCAGGCTGGAATTCAAACTGGGCAATTAGCAGCCAACCTCTCAGAATCTTACAATACAGAGGGTGTGGGGAGGGATTGAGACTTTGCCGGCGGCGACTTCGAGGGTTGTTTCGACAGGGACTACGCAGTTCTCCCGTCCAACGTCGTTGTAATCGTCAACGCTTGAGCCTGAAAGGAGAGTTGCGGCCACCCTGCCACCGACCTCTTTTCCGCAGAAATCCAAGGCGACTTCCCGGGCCGACTCCGGGTCTTTGTTGACCAGGGCATAAGCGTGACGGCTTCCGTCTTCGCTGGCCGTGAGGACAGCATCGATGACACCGGTGCTCCGGCCTTCGGATTCAAGCTTTTCCGCCTTGATGTCAACGGGCAGCATAAACTCCTCAAGCAGAGATGTGTACATCTTGAATACATAGTATGTGGTGCGCTTGACAAGACCTTTGTCATAGACATACAAGGCGCCCCGGGTATTGACTATCGGGGAGAAGCAGGCGATGTCCACAACATCCGAATGTCTGAGGCACGAATTGAGGAAGCATGCCGAGAAAAGGGCGTCGCTCATAGTGTAGAGGCTGTTGTCGTCGTTGCCGTCGCGGGCTTCTATGTCGAAACCCTGACGGAGATTGCCGTGGCCGGGGTGGTGCCAGTTCTTGAGATTCCATTCGTCGAAGGCTATCTTGATGCTGCCATCGCCGAAGCCTGCGTCTTCAAGGAGTTTGATTGTGCGGACTATCTGGGCTTCGGGTTCGTCGGTCTTCATCATACATTGCGTATAGGAAGACGGCACGTTGACGTGGACCATAAAATCCCAGTAGCCGTGAATGCTTATGTAGTCGAGCATCCCTCCGGCCTTGCGCAGCAGCGGAATGCTCCAGTCGGGATTGTCGTTGGCCGCCGCAAACAGAACTGCATCCTTGGTCACAGCCCGCATAAGTTTGGCGCTTTCGCACACCAGCGGGCCCCACTCATCGACAGTCTTGGCGCCGAGTTCCCATCCGCCGTAGTTCTCGTTGCCTATGCTCCAATATTTCACATTATAAGGTTCGGGGTGGCCATACTGAGCGCGGAGCCGTCCCCATTTGCCGACGGTGAGGTTGCAGTATTCCACCCAGTCGCTCATCTCCTCGGCGGTGCCCGTGCCGGCGTTTGTGCAGATATATGGCTCGCAGCCCACCTTGCGGCACCATTTCACATATTCGTCCGTACCGAAGGTGTTGGGGTCCTCGACTGCCCACGATTTGTCATAGACAGGAGTACGATCGGGGCCGATGCCCCCTGTCCAATGATATGAACTCACAAAACATCCTCCCGGCCAGCGGACAATAGGGACCTTTATCTCCTTCATAGCCTCGATGACATCGGTACGGAAGCCGTCTTCGTCGCTGAGGGGCGAGTCCATCTGGAAGATTCCGTCATACACCTGCCTGTGGAAGTGTTCGAGGAAGTGCCCGAAAATCATAGGATTGTATTGGATTCGCTCTGCGCCGGCCTTCACCGTCACAGAATTTCCGTCTGCATTCTTCCCGCACGATGCGCAGGCGATCAGCGTCAGCGTCAGGATTACGGCATAATTAAGCAATGATTTCATATTACATAGTATCTATAGAGCGAAATTAAGCATTTTTCAGACAATTTGGCAGATTTGCCCCGGAAAATCCTAACTTTGTATCTTAAGTTTCGCACGATATGATAAGATTTGCAATAGTCGGCACAGGACGCATAAGCGACTGGATACTCAAGGGAGCGCTCCAGGAGAGCCGCTTCAAGGCCGTGGCCGTATGTTCGCGCACAGAGGAGAATGCCCGGCGCTTCATAGAGAATCATCCGGAGGCCTTCGCAGGCGGCGGAGCAAAAATTTTTACGGACATAGACGACGTTTGCAGCTGCCCGCAGGTCGATGCAGTGTATATCGGCACCCCCAACAGCACCCACTGCCCGCTGAGCGTCAAATGTCTCAAGGCAGGCAAGCACGTAATCTGCGAGAAGCCCCTGGCCTGCAATGCACAGGAAGTCGAACAGATGATTGAGGCCGCCCGCGAGGGTGGAGCAGTCCTGATGGAAGCTATGATTTCAATCCTCAACCCCAATTTCAGGAAAGTTGTGGAGACGCTGCCCAAGATTGGCCCCATAAGGCACTATCAATCATCGTATTGCCAGTATTCATCGAAATACGGCGACCTCAGGAAAGGCATCGTGGCCAATTCATTCAATCCCCAGATGGGAGGCGGCGCTCTGGAAGACATCGGAATCTACACCATCTATCCCGTGGTGTCACTCTTCGGCGAGCCAGGCAGCATCGGCGTCTCGAGAGTAACAGTTCCTTCGCAATATGGAGACATAGATCTGCAGGGAAATATAAATATGCAGTATGATGGGATGACAGTCAGCCTGGCCTATTCGAAGGCTGTCGACTGCTTTTCGCCGACAGAAATCTGCGGCGAAGAGGGCAACATTCAGATGGACGCAATCCACATCTGCCGCAAGGCGGCCTTCGCCCCTCACGGCGCCCCGGCGTCGGGCAGAGGCAAACTTTCTTCCTTCGAGACAATCTCCGAAGGCCTCCTGCAAGACGAATATTACTACGAATTCAAGGAATTCTGCGATGTCATAGAGTCCGGTGCCGGGGAGTCGCAAATCAACTCCCTCAGCACATCCTTGATTTGCAGACAAATAATGGATAAAGTAAAGAATCACAGTTGATATGTCAGCTTTAAACAAAATCTTCAAAAGCGACGGCCGCGCCTTCGTCCTGGCGATGGACCATCCGCTCACTATGCCGTCTCCAGATCTCTCTGACCCCGAGTCGGTTATAAAGAATGCCGTGGAAGGCGGAGTGGACGCGTTTTTGGCGAGCTACGGCACCATCAGGCGCTTCCGCCCGAGCTTCGGCCAGGCGGGGCTGATCCTGAGGGCAGACGGCGGGGCCACAATGCTCTCCAAGCCGGTGCCGCCGCTCAAACTGCTTTATACTGCGGAGGATGCCGAGCGCATAGGGGCTGACGCGCTGCTGTGTATGGGCTATCCCGGCAGTGCGGTCAACAGCGCGACCCTGGAGCACGTTGCGCGGCTCACCCGCGACGCCCACGCGGCAAAACTTGCGGCAGGGGCCGAGATGCTCCCCTTCGGTTTTGAAAGGCCCGAAGGCATCGACACCCGCAGCGTGGAGAACGTGGCCTTCGCCTGCAGGCTCGGGGCCGAGATGGGCGCGGACTTCATCAAGACCGAATTTGTGGGCGGAGAGCGGTTCCGCGAAGTGGTCTCCTCGTGCTATGTGCCTGTGCTTGTGCTTGGTGGGAGCAAGGCCCGCAGCGAGGAGGAAATTCTGGAGAGCGTCCGCGAAGCGATGGCTGCCGGCGCCAGCGGAGTGATTATGGGCCGCAACATTGTGCGCAGCCCCAATATGACAGAACTTTGTCGCGCGATTGCGGCAATAATACATAAATGACTATGATTCAGATAAATACAATAGCTGTTACCGAGCCCGGACAGGTACGTGTGATGCCTCTCGAGACCCCTGAACCAAGCGGCCGCGAGGTCCTTGTCAAGGTACACGCGGTGGCTTTATGCACGCTCGAACAGCGCATTTTCAAAGGCGAGGTGCGGATGCCGTATCCCTGCACCGGCGGCCACGAGGTTTCGGGCGAGATTGTGCGCCTGGGGCCGCTGGTCAACCCCAAGGTTTGGTCCGTGGGCGCGCGCGTTGCCGTCCGTCTGCTCTACTCCTGCGGGGAGTGTCACGAATGCCGCAGCGGGCGCACGAATGCCTGCCGCAGTGCTCAGCGCAAACCCGTGCGCGAGGGGCTGCTGCCAGGCCCCGGTGGGCTGTGCGACTATGTGGTGGTGGATTCCGCGGCACTGTTCCCCATTCCCGACTCCCTTAGCTACGCCGAAGCCGCTCTGACCGAGCCGCTTGCGTGCGTTGTGCACAGCATCGGGCGGGCTTCCATCGCGCTTGCCGACGACGTTGTGGTCATCGGCGGCGGCATAATGGGGCTCTTCCACGTTATGCTTGCGCGGATGCGCGGGGCACGTGTGATTATAAGCGAAATGGATGCGCACCGCCGGGGGATGGCCCTTTCGCTGGGCGCCTGCGCTGCTGTGGACCCTTCCGCCGAAGACCCTGTGGAGGCTGTGCAGCGCCTGACGCTCGGGCGCGGCGCCGACGTGGTTTTCAACACCACCCCTGTGCCGGCTGTTGTGCCTCAGGCACTTGCGATGGTTGCCCGCGGCGGGCGCTTTTTGCAGTACAGCTCTATGCACCCCGACTCTCCCACCCCTTTCAGCCCTCAGGCTGTGCATAATGGGGAGATTGTTATCACCGGCAGCGTAAGTCCTTGTGTTGAAGACTTTTATACGGCTTCACGCCTGCTTTCTTCGGGGCTTGTGGATTGCTCGCCCTTCATCGAACGCGAGTTCCCTTTTGAGGATGCTCAGGCGGCTTTCGAGGCGGCCGTGCAGCCCGGGTCTTTCCGCGTGATTATCAAAGACTGACGGCTATGGCTGTGCGTGGCGACTCTCGAATGGGACTTTTCTCGTGCGTGGCCCTTATCATAGGGGCCTGCATAGGGAGCGCCATTGTCTCGATTTCCGGAGTCACCATTGCTATGGCCGGGCCTGCAGCTATCCTGAGCTGGGTTTTGGCGGCGGGCATTTTCGGGCTCTATGGAATGGTTGTCGTGCGGCTGGCTTCTCTCTATCCACATTCGGGCGGGATTTATGTGTTCCCACGCCTGGCTTTCGGCGGTCGCGTCGGTCGCACTCTCGGCTTTTTCAGCGGATGGGGATATGTAGTTTCAAATACCATAGCCATCTCATTCTCAGCCATTTATGTCGGAGTTTACACATCGCCGGCCTGGTCGTTCGCGGCTATGGCCCTGGCGTTCGCGCTGGTGTTCGGACGGCTTCGCAGTTCTCAGGCAGTGCAGAATCTGATGGTGATTCTACTTGCCGCCATCCTGCTGATTTTCAGCGGAGTTTCTCTGTTTGGAGATTCTTTCTCGGCGGCTGCTTTCTCCGACTTTTTCGGCCGGGGGTCGCTCGGCAGATCGGGCTTCATCAGCGCCATACCTCTGGCTATGGTGGCCTACGGAGGCTGCGTTGTCATCGCCTTTATGGCATCCGATGTGCGGCGCAGTTCGTATGTGCCTCTGTCTATGGCGATTGGACTGCTTGTAGTAGTCGTCATTTATGTGTTCGTGCTTGTCGCAATGACAGGGACTTCTTCGCAACTCGTCTCGTCCGGGACGTCGCCGCTGGATATCGTCTTCAAAATCGGCTGCGTTCTGGCCCTGCTTACAACTATGGTGGCCCTGCTCAGAGTGAACGTACGGACTCTGGAAGCTATGTCGGCCGAAGGCCTGCTGCCTTCGCGGTCTATCGCGGTTATGGCTCTTGTGGCCCTCGGGCTATGTTTTCTGCCTCGTCAGGCGGGGCTTTTGATTTCGCTTGGGGCGGTGCTCAATATTGTCTCCATTACAATCACTTGCCTTGCGCTTTATCGCAGCAGGCGTTCGTTGTTTCCGCTTTTGATTGTGGCTCTGCTTTGGGCTTGTTATATTCCCGGTTTGCTTCACGGGGAGTCGGGGATGTGGATTTTTACCGGGGGGATATATTTGGTTGGCGTAGTTATGTACATATTGAGATGCCCGGTCGGGGCCGGGCATGACGTAACCGAAACGTCACCCCCGACCGTCACTCTTGAAACGTCACCCCCGACCTGTTCGGGGGTCTCGCATACGCTGAGCGGCGTGGTGGTCCACGGCAAAGGGCACGGACATCTGCACGGAATGCCTACTGCCAATCTGCAGCCCTATCCGGGAGCGGTTCTGCCCAAGAACGGCGTGTGGTCCACAAAAGTCTTCATCGACGGAGCGCAGTATCGCGGGATGACCAGCGTAGGCCCGAGGCCGTCGGACGATTCCTCGCCCGAAGTCACTGTCGAGACCTTCATCCTCGACGACTTCTCCGAAGACATCTACGGCCGCGAACTGACTCTCGAATTCGTCAGATACATCCGCCCCATCCGAAAATTCGCCGACCTCGACGCCCTCCGCGCCCAAATCGACGAAGATATCTCTACAGCTCTTCGTCCAGAGAATCAACTTTCTCTTTGAGGCCGCGGGTGTAGGCGTAGCAGTCCTTGGCTATCTTTTTGGTTTCCTCGATGAGGCCGTCTATTTTGTCGAGGCTCAGCTGAGGATTCTTGACAGTTGACTCTATCTCTTTGAGTCGCTGAATGTTCTTTATGTATTCTTCGTTAGTCATCGTCAGACAGTTTTACGTTGTTGATCGAGCAGTCCCAAAGGCCGTCTCCGAAACGCAGCGCGAATTCTTCGCCGGCTGACTTGGACCCCGCACGCTTGAGAATCGTGCCGTCTTTGTCCACGGCCAGGACATAGCCCTGGCTCAGGATGCTTCGCGGATCTGCCGCGGCAATACCGGCCTCCAGCAAAGCCAGATTCTTGTCCATCAGACTGATGGCGGACGACAGTGCAAAGCGGATTGTGGAGACAGACCGCTCGATTTCTCTTTCCATATTCTGAATCCTTTCGCGCAGGGCATTCTGCAGGTTTGTCAAAGCATCTGTAACGAGCGATTCCACCGAAAGGCTCCAGTCTATCAGATTGTCGGCCAGCGCAGTGGGCGTCTTGAAGAAGTCGTGGGCCACCATATCGGCTATGTGGAAATCCCTTTCGTGGCCTATGGCGGTGAGCACCGGCACGGGGCATAGCGCGATGGCGCGACACAGCGAATAATCGTCGAAGCAGAACATATCCGACTCGGCGCCGCCGCCGCGAAGTATCATCACAACATCGTAGCACCCTGCGGCCTCTATGGATTTAAGGCAGGAAACTATGGACGACGGAGCATTCTCTCCCTGGACAAGCGACTGGAACAGGGTGCAATTGTACTTGAAACCGTACTGATTGCACGAGATATGTTTCATAAAGTCGCCGTAGCCTGCGGCATCCTTCGATGTAATGAGGGCAATGGATGTGGGAAGAAACGGCAGTTCGAGTCCTTTTTGACGCTCAATCAGGTCTTCTTCGGTAAGACGCCTTATGGTCTCCTGCTTTTCGATCTCTCTCTGACCGGCCGAGAAATCAAGGTCGATGTCGTTGATGGTCAACGACAAACCATACTGCGGATGGTAGTCCACGGTTGCATTGACCACAACTGTGATGCCCGGCTCGAGGTCCTTGCCTGTCACCCTTTTGAACTCGCCGAGGATTGCCGCATTGGAACGCCAGATGCGGGCGCTTGCCTTGGCGGCGATTTCTCCACGCGGCCCCTTCTCGAGGACATTGAGATAGTGGTGGCCGCCAGACACCCTGTGCGACTCGATTTCGACACGGACCCACCTCTCGACATAGCCTATGCGGCCACGGATAATCTCCTGGAGTTCAGATAGTTCTATGTATTGACACCGTTCCACTGTGTGGACCTCACCTTACTACTGTTACTCCGACGGGGACTGAAATGCTGACTTCTTTCTGTCCTTTGGAATTGTCCCAGCTCACTGTTATCGGGCCGTAAGGAGTTTCCTTGGTGACCTTGACCCAGTCGAGACCCTGAGGCATCTGGGGGTCTATCTTGACCTTGCGATAGCCGGGTTCGAGAGGAATTATGCCTCCCAGAGCCTGATAGAACCAGCTTCCGATGCCGTTGTAGCAATTGTGGAAATGGCTTCTGCGGCCTTCCCAGCTTTCCCAGGTGCCGGTGCCTCCGCTGAGAATCATATGGAGATAGCCGGGATGGCCTTTCTGCTTGAGCATTCCATAGACAAAGTCTGCCTGGTGGTTGAGTGTGGCCCATTCGGTGAGAACGGGAACTCCCACGAGTCCAACTGCAAGATGCCCTTTGTATTCTTCTGCAGAGCGTTTGAGAAGATTGGCGGTCACAGTCTCCTTGAGTTCTGGAGGAACGACTCCGACAAGCAGGGGATAAGACATATCGAGCTGCGAACCTGTGCCATAAAGTCCTGTGGAAGGATTATAGAACACCTCGTGGATGCGGGCCCTCAAAGCGTTCAGGCGGGAAGTGAATTCTTTCTCGCCTTTGGAGTCTCCAAGAATGCCGGCAATGGCGACGAGGTCCTGATATGCCTGGCAGAGAGCGCAGTTGTTGACAAGATCTTTAGATTCCTGCTCTGTCACATCGACGCCGGAGCCCTCGGGAGCGAGCCAGTCGCCCAGATACCAGTTGCGGTACCAGGTCGCAGGCCACTCGTGAAGGAGACCGCCATACGAATATGTATCGACATAGTTGAGCCATTGTTTCATCTTGGGGTACATACGCTCTATGAGACGGCTGTCGCCGTAGGACATATATGTGCGCCAGGGGGCCTGGACAAGGAAGGTGCACCAATACGGGCCGCCGCCTGCAGACCACGGGCAGGGAGCAGTGTGAGGCAGGCCGCCGTCGCTCTGGATGGCATCGCCCCACGCCTGGACCCAGTTCATATAAAGCGGAGCCACGTCGAACATAGTCTGGAGCGAGAGGGTGGAAGCATTGCCGTCTCCGCCGTAGCCGAGCCTCTCGAGATTTGCACAATCGACCATATAGCCCGCAAATGCGAGATTCTGCATAGTGTAGCGGATCATATCGTGTATGGACTGTATATCGGGGTCGGAGCATTCGAACGATGACGCTTCGGCGTAGTTTGTCCTGACTCTGTGGACTTTGACTGCAGAGGGCTCGGGAGCCTTGTCAAGGCCGCTGAAACGGACATATCTTATGACATTGGTATGGAACTTCGCCTTGAAGCAGTCCCCTTCGGGCTTGCCCGAAGCAGTGAAGGAGTATGCTCCGAAATATTCATACCACTCGTTGCCGCCTTCGTCGTCCTTGGGAAAATCAATGTCGTGCACCTGCACGTCAATCTTCTGACCGGCAGCCATTTGCGGCAGACTGACCTCCAGAAAACCGTTGACCACCCTTCCCATATCGACCACCCACGCGTCACCGTCGGGGCGGACGCTCACTCCGCTGACAGTCTCCTGTACAGTGGCAGGCTCGCACATCTGAGGTGTGGCAGCGATGTCGCAGTCGTAAATTGTGACGGGGCTCCATGAGGGCTCGACTCCCGCTTCGATGCGTTCGCCTATTATGTTGCCCACCTGCGGATTATAGTCTGAATATCCGCTTGGAGACCATTCCCAGCTGTCGTCTGTCGAAAGGGCGCACTTCCATCCTTCAGCTCCCAGAACATCCAGCTCCGCCTTGACATAAGGTCCGCCGGTCTTCAGACGGAAGGCATCTTTTCTGTACCAGCCTTCGCCTATCCAGAGCATCACCTCATTTTCTCCTTTGACAAGAAGCTTGGAGACATCGTAAGTGGTTATGAGAGAGCGTTTGTCCATCTGCGAAACGGCAGGTTGCAGTACAGCGTCACTGACCTTGACACCATTGACATAAGCTTCGTGGTAGCCAAGCGAATTGACGTGGAGAAAAGCTGTTTTAGCCTTTGACTCCAGGCTGAACTGTTTGCGCACAAGAGGCGACTGGCCGTCGTACACTCCGGTTCCGATGAACTGGCCCTCAAGAGAGTCGGGAGCGATGACTCCGATGGCAAAGCGCTGAGGAACACTCCATTGCGACATTTTGCCTTCTGAACTGACGACACGCACCCTCCACCAGCAGAGCTGACGCGAAGAGAGGGCTTCGCCGCCGTAGGGCACCATTATCTGGTCGGGGCTCTCCACTTTTCCGGAGCTCCAGATATCGGGGCTGCCGCTTTTGAGCTTGGCCGGAGACGTCGCCACCTGAATCTCCCAGGCGGCTTGCTGCACATCTCCCTCCGAAGCAATCTTCCAGCTGAAATGAGGGTTTGGAGAGTCTATTGCCAAAGGCTCTGTAAGACCTTCGCAGGTGAGGTCATAAACCTTAAGATCGGGGCCGCAGCTGCAAAGGGCCGCGAGCAGAATGGCAAAAAAGAGCGGTTTGAGTTTCATAGCGTTCTAAATCGAGATTGTATAAGTGCCTGCAGTGTATTCTTTTGAGGAAGCATCTCCGGGCAGGGTGACGGACGCGGATGCACCATCGGGAATCGTGAAATTCCAGACCCAGGTGTCACCTTCGTATTTCCAGGAGCTCTTGATTAGGCCTGCTGCGGAGTTGTACGAAGCATCCAGGAAGCCGAGCCTCTTGTCGGGCACGGGCTTCATTATGATGTGCTTGAATCCGGGCTGCTGAAGGTCCGTGGAAATGCCGGCGGCAGTCTCCCAAATCCACTGGCAGACACAGCCGTATGCGTAGTGGTTGAAGCTGTTCATACCGTTGGGGCCCATACCGTCCTCGATTGTGTAGCTGTTCCAGCGCTCCCAGATTGTGGTGGCGCCGTTATCCACGGAGTAGAGCCAGCTGGGGTTCTTGCGCTGGAAGAGAAGATCGTAGGCAACATCCACCATATCGTTGTCTGTCAGGGTCTGCATAAGGATTGAGGTGCCGAGGAATCCTGTCTGGAGGCATCCGTCGTGCTCTGCAAAGTTGGCGCGCAGGCGTGCCTTCATCGATTCTTTCGCATCGCCTTCGACAAGGCCGTTCTTGAGGGCGAAGAGGGCCGGAGTCTGCATAGTGTTGAGGATGTCGAGCTTGAACTCGCCGTTATCCTTGAGGAATTTGTCCTTTATGTATTGTTTCGCCTCCAGGGCCATTGCACGGTATCTGGCCTCGTCGCGGCCTGTGGCCTTGGCCATATCGGCCATCATAGATGCGTCCAGAGCCCAATACGATGCTGAAAGGTAACTCCAGTAGATTTTGGTTTCGGGAAGGGCGGTGTTCTCGCCCATACCTCTGCCGCTGCAGCTCTCCAGAGCTTCGTAACTGAGCCAGTCCGCCCATTGGTAGTATCCGTTCTCGGCGACGAGTGTCTGGTGGTCGTATTTTGTTTCGTTTATGTGATTGATGAACTTTTCCATCGCCTCCCAGTTCTCGTCCACAATCTGAGTGTCGTCGAACTGTTTCCAGATTGTCCAGGGAACTATGATTCCGGCATCGGCCCAGCCGAGACGCATCATATTGCGGGGACCGCTGCCGTACTGGCCCCAGGGAGCCACACCTGGGAAAGCTCCTGTTTCGCTCTGGGTGTCCCTCATATCGCGCATCCATTTGTGGAAGAAACGGCCGGTGTTGGCGAAGAATGTTCCGGTCTCTGTAAACACCTGTGTATCTGCAGTCCAGCCAAGGCGCTCGTCGCGCTGGGGACAGTCTGTGGGGACCGACAGGTAGTTGGATCTCTGGCCCCATACGGCATTGGATATCAGTCTGTTGATAAGGTCGTTGCCGGTTTTGAGAGTTCCGGTTTCGATAGACTGTGCTATTGAAGTTACGGGAACAGTTTCGATGGAAGCGATTTCCACTTCATCTGTTGCAGTTATCGACACAAAGCGATAGCCGAAGAATGTGCAGCGTGGGAGGAACTCCACGAAATCCGCATTGGCGGCAAAGGTATATGTGAGCTTTATGCCCCAGTCCTGGATACGGAGGTTGCGGCGGTGGATGCTTCCTTCGGGGCCATCCATTCCGCGGTCCTTGGAACCGTTGCCGTCGTTGAGAATCTCTGAAGGAAGGCAGGTGAGGACTGTGCCTTCTGCTGCCTTGAAGGAGAACGAAGGAACTCCGGCGCAGTTCTGGCCGAAGTCTATCACAAGATTCTCGCCGGGAGCCACCTTCAGAGGTTCGCCCGAAGCGAACTCTTTGGTAATCACCACTTTGCCATAGAAATCATCGGATGCTCCCTCAATATCCTTCCATATATATGCCTTGACAGGTTTGAGAGCTATGTCGGGGCGGAGATAGATTTCTGCACCTTCTGTGGGAACTATTGCGCCCTGGAATTCCGTGTTGATTTCGGGAATGCCCAGAGCATCGGCGCAATCGTAGCCGGGAAGTTCGCGGGCGTCGTACTCCTCGCCGTCAAAGATTGCGGCGTGTTTGACGGGGCCTGCAATGCCGGCTTTCCAATGGTCGGTATCGGTGCCCAGGAGTTCGGATGTGCCGTCGGAATAGGTGAGTTGGAGAACTCCCCGGAAAGCGCATTTCCTGCCGAACATTCCGTCTGACCCGCCTTCGGTGACAATCTTGTCCGCCCACCAGCCGGGAGTGACCTGGGCAGAAAGTGTGTTGGAGGCTCCGGCTTTGCAGTCAAACAGACTTGTCACATCGTAGGTGAATGCGACCTTTGTCTTGAGATAGTGGGTGAAACCGGGTTTGAGGAACTCGTCTCCAACCCTTTGTCCGTTGACATAAATTTCGTGGACGCCGAGACTTGTAGTCATCCATTTGGCTTGGGCGACCTTCTTGCCGTTGACGGCAGTCGAAACAAACCAGCTTGCGCCGTCTGCCGCACGGCAGTTGTCGTCTTCTATTATGCCTTCGACAACAGGCGCGTCGGCTGCGGAAATCCACTGCGAGACCTCCCAGGCGGAATTGTCGAGGGGTTCCGCCATCTTGACGCAATTGTTTGAAGAGCAGGACAATATGGCAAGAGCGCTGAGGCCGGCCATAAGAATATTTCTGAAAGAATTCATTTTTTAAGTTTTAGCAATCATACAAAGTTAGGAAAAGAGCGTCGGTTATGCAAAAATATACTCATCGGACAGAATATTTTGACAAATTTTTTATAATTTTGCCGGTCAGAAAAAGGGACTTTAGCTCAGCTGGTTTAGAGCGCTTCCTTCACACGGAAGAGGTCAGCAGTTCGAATCTGCTAAGTCCCACACCATGAAAAAGTTTCTTGCAATTTGTCTTTGTGCGGCCGTTTTGTGCTCGTGCTCTTCCCGTAGTGCCGTTATAGTCGAAAACGAGAAAACTTCGGACTATAACATAGGATGTTTCGCGGCTGTCGATTCGTCGCTGACTTCTTACGAAGATTTCACTCTGTATGCCGAGAGCCTCGACGGATTTGTGGCCGACAGCACTCTTGCGGCATCTGCCAACCCCCTGCTCCTCAAAGCATTGAAAGATTGCAACATACCTTATGCTCCGGCAGACACTCTGGAGGCTCTCGCGGCCGTGTTCAATCACGCCAAAAGGCTGATGGACAGCATAGTTACGGTAGATACCCACTGCGATTTTCCCGAATGCAGATACTATCATCCCGAGAGGGGCTACAGCATTACGGAGTCGCAGAGCCGAAGGCAGGTATCAATCGAGAAGATGCGTCAAGGTCACCTCTATGCCGAGCATATGGTTGTCTGGATGGATCCTCTCTATGACAATCAGAAAGATCCCCGCAGCATAGCCCAGGCCCCCGCAGTTATGTGGGATTTCATCGACAAGATGGACAGTCATTTCGCAGAGCACAGCGACGTCTGCGGCATTGCCCGGACATACGAGGATGCCGTAGAACTCAAGAAACAGGGCAGGAAAGCATTTTTCTACGCTCTCGAGAACGCCTACTGGATTGGCGACGACCTGTCCAATCTTCAGAAACTCGCCGACCGCGGCTTCACATACATAACCTTGAGCCATTGGGGAGACAATCTTTACTGCCACTCCTGCGACCGCAGCGAAGACTCTTCGAAGGGCCTGACCGAACTCGGGCGCGAACTTGTCAGGGAAATGAACCGTCTCGGTCTGGTGATAGACCTCTCGCACACATCCTACGGCACCTGGCAGGACGTGCTGTCCTTGAGCAAGGCTCCGGTAGTTTTCACACACTCGGGCGCATCAGCGGTTTACAAACACCAGCGCAATGTGGACGACGGGACTCTCAGGGCTCTGGCAGCTAACGGAGGTGTCCTGCAAGTCTATATAGTCAAGAGCTTTATGGGAGACGGTCGCGGCGAAGGCGTAGGCCTCAAAGAGATGGTCGAGCACATCTGCCACGCAGTCGAGGTGGCCGGCATCGACCACGTCGGAGTCGGTCTCGATTTTGACGGCGGTGGCGGCGGAGTGGGTTTCGACGATGCTGGCGACGCCATCAATCTCACCGTAGCCCTCCTGAACAAAGGCTTTTCCGACCAGGACATAGCCAAAATCTGGGGCGGCAACTACTTCCGCGTCCTCTCCGCCGTCCAGGCTATGAGAAACTAAACGAGTCCGCTGAAGCCCATGAAGGCTAGGGCCATGATGCCGGCGGTCAGAAGGGCGATGGGAACGCCTTTGAAGGCTTTGGGGACGTTCGAGAGTTCGAGCTGCTCGCGGATTCCGGCGAAGAGAGTCAGAGCCAGACCGTAGCCGAGAGCTGTTGCGACAGCAAATACCACAGACTGTCCGAGACCGAGCATATGGGCGCCGGCACCGAAGTCATACTCGTTGGTAACCACCTGGATAGCAACACCAAGCACTACGCAGTTTGTAGTAATCAGAGGCAGGAAGATTCCGAGGGCCTGATAGAGCGACGGGCTTATCTTCTTGAGGATGATTTCCACCATCTGGACAAGAGCCGCAATCACAAGGATGAAACTCACTGTCTGGAGGAATTCCAGAGAGAAAGGCACGAGCACATAGTATTGCAACAGATAGGTTACAAGCGTTGCGATAGCCATCACAAAAGCCACTGCAGCCGACATTCCGAGGGCTGTGGAAACTTTCTTCGAAACTCCCAGGAACGGGCAGATGCCCAGGAACTGGGTCAGTACAATATTATTGACGAATATTGCCGAGATGAATATGATGATGTACTCCATAACTATGCCTTTTTAGAGGTTAATTTTCTGAAAGCCACCATAAGGTAAGCAAGAACGATGAATCCGCCGGGAGCCAGCACGAATGCAAGCATTCCGTCGCCGGCAGCGAACTTCCAGCCGAAAGCCGAACCGCTGCCGAGAATCTCGCGGAAGAGTCCGATGAGAGTCAGCGCAATGGTGAATCCAAGTCCGATGCCCACTCCGTCGAGAGCCGAATCCACAACCGAATTCTTGTTGGCGAAAGCCTCGGCGCGACCGAGAATTATACAGTTCACCACAATCAGAGGGAGGAATATTCCAAGAGCCTCATAGACCGAAGGAACATAGGCCTGAAGCAGCAGCTGGACTATTGTCACGAACGATGCAATCACCACGATATAGCACGGAATTCGCACCTTGTCGGGTATGAAACGCGCTATCGCCGAGATAGTTATGTTGGAGAGGATCAGCACGCACAAAGTTGCCAGACCCATACTCATTCCGTTGATGGCCGAAGTGGTTGTACCAAGCGTGGGGCACATACCAAGTACAAGAACAAAAGTAGGATTGTTCTTGACTATGCCGTCGATTATAATTGACAATTTGCTCTTACTCATTGCCTTCGATTTTAAGGAAAACTTCATAAGCCGCAGCGATTCCAGCGAGGAATGCGCGCGATGTGATTGTAGAAGCGGTGATAGCGTCGATGGCGCCTCCGTCTTTGGAAACCGTCAGATTGACAGTACCGGGATTTTTGCCGACAACCTGAGCGCGGGGAGCGCATGAAGGATCAACTATCTTGGCGCCCAATCCGGGAGTCTCAGAATGAGAAATGACAGAAGTGTTGTAAACTACACCGTCGGGAGTGAACCCCACCATAATCTGGAGAGCTCCTCCAAATCCCGAAGAAGAAACCTTCACGGCATAACCTACAGCCTCACCAGAAAGAGTTGCAGGATAAACCACAGCCTCCCCTACCTCAAAAGCTGAAGCAGAAGGGTCGTTGTCGAACTGAGGGACAACCTCGGAGATAGCCGCATTGACTTTGGCGGTCTCGGCGGCGGAGATAGGGTCTTTCGTTATTCCATAGACTGCACCCAGCAGAGCGGAACATACCAGGCAGATTGTGCCCAGCGAAAGAAGCATATTGGGAAAAGTTGATTTAAGTGCCATATTACTTAGCCTCCCCAAACCTGCGAGGTTTGCAATATTTGTTGATCAAAGGAACTGCGCAGTTCATAATCAGAATTGCGAACGAAACTCCTTCGGGATACGAACCGAAGTAACGGATGAGAACCGTGATAACTCCGATGCCGACACCGAAGATAATCTGTCCGCGGGTGGTCATAGGCGAAGTCACATAGTCTGTGGCCATAAAAATGGCTCCAAGAAGCAGACCGCCGTTGAAGATATTGAAGAGAACTCCCGTATAAGCCTCAGGGTCAGCCAGATGGAATATGAATGTCATAACTGCAACTGTACCTATGATTGTCAAAGGAATGGTAGCCTTGATGACGCGGCGCACAAGCAGATAGGCAAATCCGAGAATGAGGGCGAGAGCCGAAACCTCACCTGCCGAACCGCCTGCCTTATACAAGAACATCTGCTGCCAGGTCATATCTGGAACCGCGAGACCTTCGTTGGCAAGGGCCAGAGGAGTGGCGCCGCTGAAAGCATCGGGAACTGTCCAGGTGGTCATAATTGCAGGGAAAGACACCAGAAGGAAAACGCGGGCTGCAATTGCAGGATTGAAGATATTCTGTCCGATGCCGCCGAAAGTCATCTTGATGACTCCGATAGCGAAAACCGAACCCACAACCACTACCCACCAGGGAGCGCAAGGAGGAAGGTTGAGCGCCAGAAGGCAACCGGTTACAGCCGCCGAGCAGTCGCAGACTGTAACGGCAGACTTGAGAAGAAACTTTTCTACGAGAAATTCCGTAAGGACGCAGGCTGCAACGCCCAGAACAATCTGCATAAGGGCCACCCAATCGTAGAGAACCACGGAAACGACCATCGCAGGAGCCAGGGCAACGAGCACATCCCTCATCAGCGAAGCCGTGGTGCGGCTGCTGTGTATATGCGGAGATGGAGAAACTATCAGTTTATTCATAATCGTAAATTATTTTTTGGCCGACGCAGACGCAGCAGCCGCTGCAGCAGCACGACCGCGGATTATCTTCATCACTTCAGCCTTGTTGATACGTATCATATCCAGAAGAGGAATGTTGGCGGGACACTCATAGAGGCAGCAGCCGCACTCGATGCAGTCGAAGATGCGCTCTTTTTCGAGTTCATCGTACATTCCGCCCACGCGGGCCAGTTTGTTCAAAAGCCAGGGTTCCAGGCCCATAGGGCAGGCCGATGCGCAGCGGCCGCAGCGTATGCAGGCGCTCTCCCGTCCGCGGAGAGTCTCCTCGGCTGTCATCACCAGTATTGAACCGTTGGCCTTGACAGTGGCGGCATCGACATTGGCGACTGCACGTCCCATCATAGGGCCGCCGCTTATGATCTTGGCAGCATTCTCGGGAAGTCCCCCGGCATATTCCAAAATAGCGGAGAAGGGAGTGCCGATACGCACCTTGAGGTTGCTCTGCTTGGGAAGGCAGCCTCCAGTGACTGTTATTACATTGTCTATCAGAGGTTTGTTCTTCTGAACGGCCTCATAGACAGCAAACGAAGTTGCAACGTTCTGGACAACCGCTCCGACATCTATGGGCAGCGCTCCCGAAGGAACCTGACGACGCATTACAGTGTCTATCAACTGTTTCTCACCGCCCTGAGGATATTTCTTCTTCAAGACGACAACCTCGACGCCGGCAAATTCAGCGGCGGCGGCCTTCATTGATGCTATGGCCTCGGGCTTGTTTTCCTCGATTCCGACATAGCATTTGTCCACCGCGAGAACTTTCATCATAATGGCTGCGCCCACGAGAATTTCTGTGGGACGCTCCCTCATCAGACGGTCGTCGGAAGTTATATAAGGCTCGCACTCAGTGCCGTTGAGTATCAGGGCCACAGCTTTCTTGCCTTTGGGGGGATTGAGTTTTACGTGAGTGGGGAACGACGCTCCGCCAAGACCCACGACTCCGCATTTCTGCACGCGTGCGAGAATCTCTTCGGGCGAAGCGGAAATTTCGCGGACAAGAGTCTCGGAGCGGTCGATGTCTTCGCACCATTCGTCTCCCTCGACCTCAACCACAACGTGGGGGACCATATTGCCGAGAATGTCGGCGCGCGGCCCGACGGATTTGACAGTGCCCGAAACAGACGAATGCACATAACCGGAGATGAACCCGGCAGGCTCGCCTATCACCTGGCCGACTTTGACGCGGTCACCCACAGCCACAACGGGGGTGGCAGGAGCTCCAAGATGCTGAGCCATAGAGATATAGGCCTCAGCGCCGAGCGGCATCGGTTCTATGCCGGCTCGGCAGGAAAGCTTGCAGTCGCCAGGGGGGATTCCACCTATTCTAAACGTTTTCTTCATTGGGCGTGGGGGTTCCGGGGGTTACGGGGGTTGCAGGTGCAGCAGGTGCAGCAGGTGCTACTGGCACAGGGAAATTCGGAGCCTGGATGGCCTTTGTGGGGCAGGCGTTGAAGCACTTGCGGCAGAGCTTGCACTTGGACCAGTCGATATATGCCACATTGTTCTCGAGGGTGATGGCTCCGAAAGCACACTCTTTGACGCATTTGCCGCAGCCGATGCATCCGGCGAGGCAGGCTTTGCGCGTCTGTGCGCCCTTGTCCTTGTTGATGCAGGCCACATAGACACGGCGGTTCTTGAAGCCTTTGGCGCGCAGCTCGATGACTCCCTTCGGGCAGGCTTTGACGCACGCTCCGCAGGCGGTGCATTTGTCCTGGTCCACTTCGGCAAGGCCGGTTTCGGGGTTGACGTGGATGGCGTCGAACTTGCAGGCGGCGGCGCAGTCGCCAAGGCCCAGACAGCCGTAGCGGCAGGCGGTCTCTCCGCCGTAAAGGCTCGAAGCCACCTTGCAGGAAGCGTAGCCGTCGTACTGCGAAGTGCGGGGCCTCTTTTCGCAGGTGCCGCCGCAGCGCACAACTGCCACCATCGGAGCTTTTTCCTCCACTGCGCGGCCGAGCGCCTCAGCCACCTTTGCCATTGTGGGATTGCCGCCCACAGGGCAGAAGAAGCCCTCCATAGAGGGTGCTTTTACAACATTTTCAGCGAAAGCACGGCATCCGGCAAAGCCGCATCCGCCGCAGTTCGCCCCGGGCATTATGGCCTCGACGGTGTCGATGCGGGGGTCTTCCTCAACGCGGAATTTCTGCGCCACAAAGTAGAGCAGCACCGCAAAGACGACACCCAGAGCCACAAGGCAGGCAACTGTAATCAGAATCGTTTGTGTCATATTATTCTATAGTGAATGTAAATACTTTGGACAGCCGGTTCCTGAACAACGCCAGAACCGCATAGTAGAGGGCTGTGACCCCCAGCGAGAGCAGGCCCACATAAAGTTCCTGCACGCCGCAATGCGAGAAAACGAAGATTGCAGCCAGAAGCAGGGCCAGAGGAATCACGTAGGCAAGCCAGATGGCCTTGACTCCGAGCGAGCCGGAAAGCACCACATTGACTGTGTCTCCCACCTTCAGGTCGCGCGCAAGGAGAGAAAGATCGAGAGGCACCTCCACAACCTTGATTTTCTCGTCTCCCGCGGCGCACACTCCACGCGCGTGGCACTCCGCACACGCCGATTTGCTGACTATCTCCACGCTGATGTACTGCTCTGAGATGTCAACCACCCTGCCTTCGTGCTCTATGCGCTCCTTACTCATCCGCAATTCTGGTCTTGAGTTCGTATTTGAGTCCTTTATATTCTGTCAGGCGGCCTACAATCGAGCCGATTGAAGCCGGAGCCGAGAAATACAGAGGAACGTGGTTCTCGTCGTCGCTCACCCACATAAATATCTTTTCGTCGCCGGCCATATAGTTGCCGTCTTCCGACGCGCCGACCTTGAATCCGCTGGAGTCGCCTTTCTCGACATCCTTGGGCTTGAGGGCAAGCGCCAGCTTGAGAGTGTTGTGTTTCTCACCTTTGGCTATCTTCTTGACCTCCGGACCCACAAGACGCACCGAAAGCTCGATTATGTCGCGGTAGGGAGTCATCATAAACTTCTCGATATGGCCTTTTGCCATAGCGTCGTAGTCCAGGATCCTCGCCACATACACCGAATTGATGATGTCGCGCATAAGCCTGCCTTCGTTATAGACGGTGTCGATTGTCGGTTTGTTCTTTTTCTCGATCTTGACCTTGATGTCGTAGCTGTCCATCGACCAGTCGAGCCAGGACTCTGAATGATAGTTCTTTCCTTCATTGGCCTCGCGATGGAAATGCACAGGCTGGATGGTGCGGTCGGCCTTGAACCAGGTCTCATAGACGTCTCTCATCCGGTAGAAGGAATCCCAGAACTTGAAAGTGTTGATTTTGGCGGCGGCGTGAAGAAGTTCGCCGTGCACGGGGTCGGTTTCGCTTGTCAGCGAGAGGTCGAGGGCCACGAGGTCTGCATTGACCAGACCTCCCTTGAATGTGATTGTATAAAGAAGATCCTCTCCGGACTGGAAAGGAAGTTCCTGGGAAAACGACAATGTCGATGACAGGAGAGCTGCCACCGACACCATCACGATATTTAAAAATCTTGAGTTCATTTAGAATTCTTCGTTTGGCATCATATCGGAGGGGAAGTCGTCGTAGCCTGCCGCCGACGCATTCATTGCGGAATCCACAGTGGCATACCTCTCGCCGTCGTTGATGTCCACAAACCGCACCTCCGAGGCACGGAACTGCATCTCGACGTCGGTGACCTCACCGTTACGATGCTTTGCTATTATTATTTCTGTCTTGCCGGGATAGATGTTGTCATCTACTGCGCCCACAAACTCCGGACGGTGGATGAACATCACGATGTCGGCGTCCTGCTCGATTGCTCCCGACTCGCGAAGGTCGCTCAGCTGCGGGCGCTTGTTTCCGCCGCGGATTTCGACTGCACGGCTGAGCTGCGAAAGGGCTATGATGGGGACTTCGAGTTCTTTTGCAATTGATTTGAGCGAACGCGAGATTGCGGCGACTGCCTGCTCGCGCATTCCGCGAAGCTCCGGCGGACCCTCCATAAGCTGCAGATAGTCCACGATTATGAGCTCGACGTGGTTGCGCTGCACAAGCCTGCGCGCCTTGGACCTGAACTCATAAATCGAGAGCGACGGAGTGTCGTCTATGTAGAGGGGAGACTGCGAAAGACGGTTCAGCCCCGATTCGAGGTCTCTCCACTCCTTTTCGGACATTTTCTTGGCTCCGCGGATATTCTCGTTGGAAAGGCCTGTCTCGCTGACCATCAGACGTTTGACGAGCTGAGTGGAGGGCATTTCGAGAGAGAACAGAGCCACCGGGCGGTTGTAGTCCACCGCCATATTGCGGGCCATTGTGAGCACAAAAGCCGTCTTACCTACAGACGGGCGGGCCGCCAGAATAATGAGGTCGCCTTTCTGCCAGCCATAGGTGATGCGGTCGATGCCGGTGTAGCCCGAAGGGACACCGCTCAAGCTGTCTTCGCGCGCCTGGTTCTCCTGAATCTCGGCAAGGGCGCGGTTGATGATGCTCTGGATGGACTCGGTCTCGCTGCGCATATTGCGCTCGGCAAGCGAAAACACCTGGTTCTGGGCGCTGTCCACAAGGTCATCGACAGGAATGTTGTCGTCGAAGGCGTCTTTCTGAATCTTTGTGGAAATGGAAATCAGCTCCCTCTGGATGAATTTCTGAAGAAGGACCTTGGTGTGATACTCCACGTGGGCTGCGGCGCCGATTTTGGTGGAAAGCTGGCCGAGATAGGCCATTCCGCCCACTTCGTCGAGTTCGCCCTTGCCCGAAAGATTGTCGGCAACCGTGAAGATATCCACAACCTCGTTGCGGTTGGAGAGGTCGGCTATGGCCTGGAATATCTTCTGATGGGCGGTTTTGTAGAAACAGTCCGCCTGAATCTGGTCGAGGACATCGGGGATGACATCAGACTCGAGAAGCAATGCTCCAAGCACTGCTTCTTCGATATCGAGAGCCTGAGGGGGTTTCAATCCGCCGAGCTCTTCGCCGAGGGCGTCCATATTGACTTTCCGCTCGGTTTTGTTCCAGTCGGGCTTCTTTGCCATACCTTGCGACTACTGCTCCTGCTCGGGGTTTTCGTCAAATTCGGGGCTGACAAGAATTCTTCCGCAATATTCGCAGACGATGATTTTCTTGCTTTCCTTGATGTCGAGCTGCTTCTGGGGCGGAATCTTGTTGAAGCATCCGCCGCAAGCGCCGCGACGTACGGTCACGACTGCCAGACGGTTGTGCGCATTGGCCCTGACTCTGTCGTAGGCCACTGCCATACGCTGGTCTATCTTGGCGAGAAGCTGGGCTTTCTCTGCGAGAAGGACTTCCTCCTCCTTTGCAGTCTCTTCGATGATGATGTCGAGTTCTTTCTTCTTCTCGACGAGATCGGCCTCACGCAGGGCGAGAGTCTGCTGTGCATCTTCGATTGTCTGCGATTTTTCGGCTATGACCGCGTCTGCCTCGTTGATGTGTTTGAGAGCAACTTTGATTTCGAGGTCCTGGAACTCAAGTTCTTTGGTTATTGCATCGTACTCGCGGTTGTTCTTGACGAGCTTCTGCTGCTCTTCGTATTTTGCGATTGCTTTTTTGCTCTCCTCAATCTTGAGGCGGTTGTCGGAGTTGCTTTTCTCGCACTGGGCAACTTCTGCCTTTGCGTTTGCAATTCTGGTCTTGAGGCCCTCGATGCTGTCTTCGAGATCCTGCACCTCGATGGGGAGTTCGCCACGAAGCAGATAGATTTTGTCTATCTTGGTGTCGGTCTGCTGAATCTTATAAAGAGTGCGGAGTTTTTCCTCCATTGCGATGGCGTCGGTATCGGCCATATTTTTCTGGAGCGATACGAACGTTTCCTTCTCGTCGATGGGGGTTTCGATTTTGTTTACCTTTTTAGTCGCCATAGTATATTTTGTAATTTTGATTTCTGCAGGTTGCAGTCTGCAAAGGTATGCAATTTTTACAAACCTTCATAGATTTCCTGCAACTGTTTTTTTATTGCCTTGAGACTGCCCACTATTTCCATCTTTTCGTCGGCAACTCCCTTGGTCTCGGAGAGCTTCCTGGCCACGCCCTCGAGAGTCATTCCCTGATTCTTGACCAGAAAATGAATTTTCTTGAGCATCTCGACATCCTCGGGATGGAACAGGCGGTTGCCCTTGGCATTGCGCTCGGGCTTTATGTATTTGCTGAAATAGTTGGACCAGTAGCGCACGGCGGAAGTCTCTTCTCCGAGAATCCCGGCAACCTCGCCCATTGTATATAAAAGTTTCTGTACCATAGTCTCAATCCATTGACTGCCCGGTCGTGCGGGCGATTATTGTCATCTCCCTGTACTGCTCGGGAGTAAGGTCTGCAAAGAAATAGTTCACGGGATCCTGGTATTCGCCGTTGCGGATGACTTCGTAGTGAAGGCAGGGGGCGAATGAGGCCCCGGAGTTGCCCACACGGCCGATTATGTCGCCACGCCCGACTTTGCGGCCCCGCGCCACCATCATCTGGCTCAGGTGTGAATATGTGGTCTGCAGTCCGTCTCCGTGGTCTATCGTAATCTTGTTGCCGAGACCTTTCTTGGCCTTCTCAACCGATACAACTATGCCGCAGGCGCTGCTCAGGACATCGGTCCCGACAGGAGCCATAATGTCGATGCCGGTATGCTCTTTCTGGGCCTTGATGAAGGGATTGTATTTGGGCCCGGTCGATGCGCCGGTCTGCATCACCGTAAAATTCTTGATCGGCACAATGGCGGGGATGTATTTCACTCTTTCACCCTTTTCCTTGAGGTTCCCTTCTATGTTGGCAATCCAGTTCGACACATTGGACAGTTTGGAACTTATCTTGCCGGCAAAGGCATATGTGTCCCAGATTATGTCGTCCTCGTGCATCGAATAGAGCCTGACGGGATCGAAGGTAACGGAATCTATCAGCCCCACGCCGGGTCTGGGAGGGTCGGAGTTGAAGACGTCGTTGTAGATTGTGCGGTCGCGGACCACAAGGTCGGAGATCACGCCATCTACCATTTCGAGTTTCTCTTGAAGCTGAGCATATTCCTCGGCGAGGCTTTCGTTCTCCTGAATCAGCTTTTTCTCCTTGTCGGTGTCGAAAAATATCGCGAAGACCACGTAGCAGGCGAGCGCCATAAGTACACTTATGGACAGATATTTGAGCGCTTTCAAGAAGAAACCGGCGACAGAAAGCCTGCTGCGCCGGAAACTCATCTTGTGCTTGTCATAGACGAACTTGCTCATATCCTGTCTTTCTCCGCAGGGGTGATGTAGGTTGAATATTCCTCCATCGTGATGCTCGTGTCGATAAAGTTCCAGGGATTGATGTGGCGGCCTCTGTATATCACTTCGTAATGGAGATGGTTGCCGGTGGACTGGCCGGTGTTGCCCATAGTGGCGATCTGCTGGCCTTTTGTGACTTTCTGCCCTTCCTGCACGTTGAATCCTTTGAGGTGTGCGTAGCGGGTCTTGTAGCCGAAGCCGTGGTCTATGAGTATGCTGTTGCCATATCCGAAATAATTGCGCGAGACAGATTCGACAACGCCGTCTCCCGTGGCATAGATGGGCTCACCTTTCTCACCCCTGAAATCGATTCCTTCGTGGAAGATGACGTATTTCTTGATTGGGTGTACACGGTAGCCGAACGAGCTGGATATGGTGTTGCGTTTCTTGGGGGCGACAGGATTGATCGACGGCACGCAGGAGGCCATATCCCCCGCCCTCTTTGCAAGCAGTTCGACGTCGTCGAACGAGCGGGACTGGACGTATGCTTTTTTGGAGAGTATGTCCATCTTGAGCGCGGCTTGAGCCATTATGTCGCCGTGTTCGTGGACTTTGTAGGATTCGTAACGGTCAACCCCGCCGAAGCCGGCATTGCGGACATCTTCGGGGATTTCGTCCATACCGAAGACCGGGCGATAGACTATGTTGTCCCTGCGCTGGATTTCGGCGAGTCTTTCGTCTTCGGCGGCAATCTTCTGGTCGAGAAGTTCGATCTGTGCCAAAAGTTTCTTGTTCTCTTCGCCAAGCCTCCAGGCTTTGGGAGTTTCAAATCCGAGGACGCTTGTATAAATATAGAAGTAAAAGAAGAAGCAGGCTATGCCGACAGCCACAGCGACACCGGCCCTGAGAAGCGCTCTCTTGGGCTGTTTCTCCTCGAGCTCGTATGAGAGAGTCTCGGGATTGAAGATATATCGCTTTTGTCTAGCCATCGTGCAAATATATTAACTTTCAAAAAACATTCCAAATCTGCGGGCAATAATGTCAACTGCCTCGGGCGAAGGATGGTTGCCTCCGTCGATATAATAGGAATGGTCCCTGAGCTCGTCCATCATTATTTCGTACGAAGGAAAATAGTCCACTGAGGACGGAAAATTTTTCCGGATTCTGTCTATGGCGACTATCAGGGTTGACTTGCTGAGCTGGTTGCCGTGAAGGCCGTCGGCCATATGTCTGATAGGGCTCACGGTGAATATCCAGCGCTTTTCGGGATGACGTTCTATTATGGGCGAGAGAAGTTCTTCGATCTGCTCCACAGACAGAAATTCTCGGCTGAATTCCCTTGCCGGAACTTTGTGGCAGTTGCTCACTATATAATTACGTTCTATGTGGCGGAACACCCAGGCGGTGCCGAGAGTAAGTATTATGCAATCCGCCTTGGCAAAGGCCTCCACGCCTTTCTCGAGCGAGGAGTTCGCGTTCTCCAGGAACTCTTCCGGAGTGGGCCGTCTGAAACTTCCGTGATGGAAGAAAGAGACGTACTGCCCCTCGCGTGGAATCACGTCTTCAGGGGTGAACGGCCTGCCGCTCTCGAGCCTGAGCAGCGACGAAGCTATTGATGCCGGATTGAAGAGTATCCCGAAAGGATTGAGAGTCACGTCGCGACCCTGCGCGATGAGCCTCTCCCCGACTTCCGTCGAGAAGCACGACCCCATCATCAGAATCCCCGTC
>R18__coassemble_1412_pt1 | contig 31617 bp, 21 predicted proteins | sample R18__metabat2_high_PE_032 | metagenome-assembled genome bin R18
ACTCATCATTCTGTAAACAGCCGTGTTGGTGCCGTCGCTGATGGTGATTTCGTCGCTGAGCTCCCAGCTCACTTTGCCCCTGTCCGCGCTGCCGCCATCTGTGTTGACGGTGGTCCTGGTGGCAGGGTTGTCGATGGTGGCGGTGAAGATGAGGTCGCTGCCTTTGCCGGCCCCAGGCTCGCCCACGAATTCTTCCTTCTGGCAGGAAGCAAATATTGCAAGTGCAGCCACTGCGGCTGCAAGGATAATGCTCTTTCTCATAAATGTATTCCTCCCGTTAAAAGTCATTGTCGCCGTTGATATCGTCGCCCCAGCCCATTTTATCTATGTCGCCTGACACTGCCAGCATCTGCTGCCGGGTCTGCATCTCCACTACCTTGACTTTTGGCGCAAGGTATTCGCCGCTGAGGGGGCTCTTGTCCCGGTTTACCCACCAACCATTTTGAGTGCTTGTGGTTATATATGTTGCTGATATTGTCATTATCTGAACTCATTATCGCGCTAAAGCGCACTTTGGCCGGGCGCAAAAGTACAAAAATTCCGGAGAAGAAGGAACTCATCACGATATTCCCCGAAACGGAGGAATTCCAGGACCCGCTCTTCAAGTACTGGCTGAAGAACGTATACTTCAAGAGCAATTGATGCCGGAAGGACAAGCCGGCCGTGTGAGATGCTTTCCTTCAGAGGAAATATTCCCAAAAGTTGGTTCCCATAATTTGGGAATGCAAATATTATTATTATCTTTGCAGAAACAATCTATCAAGCAATGCGAAAATCATCACGCGGGGTGAATCCCTTCTATTACAAGGCTATAAAAATTCCTGAAAAGTATTTCTGCGACAGAAAGACTGAAACCGAAAAGATTATCGGTCTCATCGAAAGCGGGAACAACGTTGTGCTCAAGGCTCCAAGACGTCTGGGAAAATCATCGCTCCTACAGCACATATTCAACCAGAAACCCTTCAAATCCTACTACAACACCATATACGTAGACATCTATCCGACAAAGTCGTCCGACGCCTTTGTCCTGTATCTATATAAAGCCATCAAGGACTGCAGGACAATTTCGGACAAATCGGGTTTAAAGGAAATGGAACGGAGACTCAAAGAGATATCTTTCGATGCTGAATTCAGTATCCCCAACATACTTAAAGTATCGAAATCCAGCAAATACGAAATGCTCAAGCTGGAAGAATCTCTGGACATCCTCTTCGACTTCCTTTCGAAGACAAAACGCCCGAATCTGGTCGTAATCGACGAATTCCAGCAAATACGCAACTACAAAGACAGCAACATTGAAGCGTCTCTCAGAACTTTCATTCAGAAGACGCCAAATACAAGTTTCATCTTCTCGGGGAGTTCGAAACACATGCTGACACAAATCTTCGAGTCGCCCACCCAGCCTTTCTATAAAAGTTCAAGATCAATGGTCCTTGACATTATCCCCGAAGACAAATATATCGAGTTCTGCACGGAACAGTTCGCTTCATACGGAAAACAATTGAACAAGGAAGCCGGAAGCCTCGTGTATAATGTATGCTGCGGGAACACCTTCCTGATGCAGCAGACAATGAATTGCCTTTTTGAAAGCACTCTTAAAGGCGATATTGCAGAGACTCAGGATGCCAAAGCGGCAATAGAAAGCCTGCTGGAAGAAAAAACGGACGATTACCGCGAGTTCCTTCATCGTCTCAAGCCCAACTATGAACTTGTTCTGCTGAGCATAGCAAAAGAAGGAATTGCAAGCAACTTCCTGTCGGAAGCACAACGGCGGAAATACAATCTCCCGGCCACAACAACGATTTCAAACATATTGGAATACTTTCTGGATGACAGGAACAGAATAATTGAAGAGATTGCTCCAAATACATACAGACTTGAAGATAAATTTCTGGAACTCTGGATTGCAAAATACATATTTGGTGGCTTAGACTCGAAATATGAATATGCCAGTGAAATTTTAGAAAAGGAAACGGAACTAAGAAAACAAATTGTCATCAAAACACAAAACACATAACATCATCCGGAGCCCCAAAAAGTCTGCACGTCTCACGACACCTGACCTGTCGAGAATAGCCGGATATTCGACAGGTGCTTCCCGAAAGCATCATTTCCCCAAGCGATTTTGGGGTTTCGGAGAAATGGTTATCTTTGTACAAATAATAAACAATTTTACAAATTTTACAACTATGTTGACTAGCAGAAAGATTTATATGGGCATCACGGGCGCGGCGCTCGTGGCCCTCGGCATCATTTGCATTGCCAAGCCTATCGCTACCGTGATATCCCTGGCCTGGGTCATCGGTCTCGTAACCCTCGTCTCCGGTATTTCCACATTCTTGAACTGGATAAGCATCAGACGCTACTTCCCTCAGAGCGGAAGCATCTTGCTGTCTTCGATTATGCAGATTCTCTTCGGCATCATCTTTCTCAGACACGACCTTGCGCTCGCAGTGATTCTCCCTCTGCTGTTCGCCTTCTTCCTCATCATCGAAGGAATCAATCTGGCCATAAGGTCGTTCGACTACCGGAAGGTAGGATTCCGTCTGTGGTGGGTGAACCTGCTTATGGGCGTTGCAGCCGCAGTTCTCGGATTCCTGTCTCTCGGTACTCCGGGAGTCGCAGGTGCAGCGCTGAGCTCCTTCGTCGGAATCGGCTTCATCATCGTAGGAATGGTCTATTTCGTCGCCCTCTTCGCTGTGAACAGGTTTGATGCGTCCGAAAGGTGAATATTCAAACTAAAATAATCCCGGCGCTTCTGCTCGCAATTTGTGTCTCCGGCTCCTGCCTCGGGGGCGGGGAAGAGCAGGGCGGCGGAGAATATCGCTTCTACGACCTTTGCAGGCAGAATCTGGAGTTGGCGCGCGAGGGGCGGCTGGCTGAGGATGCATTCACCCTTGTGCAGTACACTACGTCGGGCCTCGTGCTCGAATGGGAGCAGGACTGGAGGCTCGCCGAACTTTTGAGCGATATCTACTACGAAGCGGGGCATATGGCCCTTGCGCAGCGCTATGCCTTTGAAGCAAGCGTCTTTGCGAAAGGAGATTACAATCCCCAAATGCTCAGGCGGCTCATTCAGACCAATATCATTTACGGCGCATATCCCGTGGCTGAGAAATATATCGCTGCGCTCGAAGGCGACAGAAAGTATGGCAAATGGGCAGCGGCGCAGCGCCTTTTCCTTGGAAATGACGAGGCGGTGGCCGCCGACCCCGAATATGGCGCAAAGAGAAAGTGCATACCCGAGGAGGATTTCCTTTCAAGCGCCACCGGCATCGAGGACCTTGAGCACGTGATAGACGCCAATCCCGAGCACCACAACAGTATAGAGTACCTGGGCGTATATTATCTTCTTGCCTGCGACTTCGACTCTTTCACCGCTCTTCTGGAAAAATATTACGGCACAGCCGCGCTTCCGAGGCTCCCGCGCAGTTTTGCCGAAGCCGTATGCCTGATGTCCGAAATCAACTACGGATATTTGAGGAAATATGGCGTGGATGGAGCCATCTACAAGCGCTACTGCGCCTTTGCAGACCGTCTGGGCGCGGGTCTGGGACTCTCGATGGAGAAATACAGCGACACCTATTGGTATTATGTAATGAAGATGAACTCTCAGGAGCAATGAAAAGATTTATCATAATATCGGCGGCGGCTTTGCTCATTGCCGCATCCTGCAGCATCTCTCCGGAAGCCACTCTGGACGAATTTCCTCCCATATTTCCGGATTATACCGACGTAACCGTGCCGTGCAATATCGCGCCGCTCAATTTCAGACTCGACTGCGAGGATGCGGGCGCTTCAGCCCTTGTGCTTTCTGCGGGTGACCGCACAGTGCAGGTCAGGGGTCCCGAATTCTCCATTCCTCTTAAGGAATGGCGATTGCTTACATCTGAGGCTCAAGACATTACAGCGACAGTCATTGCCAGGCGCGAAGGGGTATGGAGCGCCTACCGGCCATTCACCATCCATGTAAGCCCCGACAGCATAGACAGCCATCTGGTTTACAGACTCATAGAGCCGGGATACGAGACATGGAACAAACTCGGAATATACCAAAGATCTCTCGAGGATTTCACGGAAAAAGCCATCATAACCAACGAGGGTACAGACCGCAACTGTATGAACTGCCACTCATTTGCCGGCCGCAATCCCGACAGGATGGTCTTCCATATGAGGGCCGCTCACGGTGGAACGTATGTGACTGATGGCCAAAAGGTTGAGAAACTCGACACCAAAACTCCCCAGACAATTTCCGCCGTGGTCTATCCACAGTGGAACGATGCCGGCACTCGCATTGCCTTCTCAGTCAACGATATATATCAGGTATTCCACTCCACCAACCCCAACAGGGTTGAGGTCTATGACAGCGCATCGGATGTGGTGGTGTATAATCCTGAAAATCATTCTCTTACGTCTTCGCCTTTGCTGATGCGGGAAGATGTGCTGGAGACTTTTCCAAGTTTTTCTCCCGACGGGAAGACCCTCTATTTCTGCTCGTCGCCTGTGCAGGAGGTTCCCAAAGATTATGCAAAGATATGCTACAGCATCTGCAGCATAAGCTATGACGAGGCCACCGGTGGTTTCGGCGAAAGCGTTGACACTTTGTACAATGCCCGAGTCCGGGGCGGCTCGGCGACTTTCCCGAGGGTGTCGCCCGACGGCAGGTGGCTGATGTTCGCCCGGGGGCCCTATGGCTGCTTCAACATATGGCACAAGAGCGCCGACCTGTGGATGATCGACCTCCGTAGCGGCGAGACATTTCCTTTGGAGGGAGCACTCAGCCCCGAGGCAGAAAGTTACCACGCCTGGAGCGGAAATTCCCGCTGGGTGGTCTTCGGCAGCCGCCGCCTCGACGGCCTCTACACCAGACCTTTCATCTGCCACATCGACTCCGACGGAACTGCCTCCAAGCCATTCCTCCTGCCCCAGAAAGACTCCCGCTACTACGACCGCAGTTTCAAGAGCTTCAACATCCCCGAATTCACCGACGGCGAGGTCCGTATAAGCGAAAAAGAACTCTCGAGATGCGCCCTCAGTGACGAAGAAACAAGAATAAACAAAATAACTGTCAGATGACTATGAAGAAGATACTATATATTGCCGCGATAGCGGTTCTGGCTGCGTCTTGCGGTGCCAACGACTATATGGACAGCAGTTTGCCGGCTGAGAAAAGGGCTAAGATACTGCTCTCCAAGATGACCCTCGAGGAGAAGGTCGGGCAGATGTGTATGTATGTGGGGCCCTGCTATGTGGAGCCGGGGCACGGGTCGGCGCGCAAGAATATCGACGCTTCCGACGAGAATCTCGGCAATCCCGACATCGCCGGCAAGGTGCGCCGCGGCGAGGTGGGCTCGTTTCTCCACGTGCTGACCCGCGACGAGGTTGTGGGCTTGCAGAAAATGGTCAAGGACAGCCGCCTGCAGATACCGCTTCTCATCGGCATCGACGCCATACACGGCTGCGGACTCGTGGCCGGCTGCACTGTCTATCCCACCAATATAGGTATGGCGGCGTCCTTCGACCCCGAAATGGTGGAGAAGATATGCTCCGAGACGGCAGTGGATATGCGCCGCAGCGGAGTGCCCTGGGCTTTTGCACCCGGCGTGGACGTGACTCGCGACCCCAGATGGGGCAGGGTGGGAGAGACCTTCGGCGAAGACCCCTACCTTGTCTCCGAGATGGGCAAGCACGCCGTGTGGGGGCTCCAGAGAAGCCACGACGGTTACGGGTCTGACGGCGTGATGGCCTGCGTCAAGCATCTGATAGCCGGAGGAGAGCCTAACGGCGGCATCAACGCTGCGCCTATGGACCTGTCGGAGAGGCAGTTGCGCGAAATTTACCTTCCGCCTTTCGAGGCTGCGCTGCTTGAGGGCAACGCCGGCTCCGTGATGGCGGCCCACAACGAAATCAACGGCATCCCCTGCCACGGCAACAAGTGGCTCCTGCGCGACCTCCTGCGAGGCGAACTCGGCTACAAAGGCCTGTGCGTGAGCGACTGGATGGACATCGAGCGTATGCACCTCTTCCATCACTGGCTTCCTTCTTTGGACGAGGCCTTCAAGGTGTCGGTTGAGGCAGGCATAGATGTTCATATGCAGGGTCCGGACTATTTTGAATCGATAATCGACGGAGTGCGCAGCGGTCGCATACCTATGAAAACGCTCGACGAGGCTGTGCTCCGCATACTTGAAGCGAAATTCCGCCTCGGACTTTTCGAAAATCCGGTGGCAGACCTCGACGATATTCCCGACTGCCGCGAAGAACACCGCCAGACCGCCCTGGAGGCCGCGCGAGGAACGATAGTGCTGCTCAAGAACGACGGCACGCTGCCTTTGAAGGCCGACGCCGGGCGCATCTTTGTCTGCGGCCCCAATGCCGACAGCCAGACCATCCTCGGCGACTGGGCTGTGCCTCAGGCAGATGACGACGTGGTGACGGCTTGGGAGGGCATAAAGGCCGAATGGCCCGGTGCCGAAGTGATGCGCTTCGACGGTATGATAGAGCACGTTGACGACGCCACAATAGCCGAGGCTGTGGGCAAGGCGCGCCGCGCGGACGTCAACATTCTGGTGCTCGGCGAGAACTCCGAGCGCTATGCGGTCTATGGCCGCACCACCGGCGAGAACTGCGACCGCGACAACCTCGACCTCCCCGGCCGTCAGCAGGAACTCCTCGAAGCCGTATGCGCCGTGGGCAAACCCACCGTGCTGGTGCTTCTCAACGGCCGCCCCTTGAGCCTTGTGTGGGCCCGGGAGCACGTCAATGCCATAGTTGAGGCCTGGGAGCCCGGTATGCTCGGAGGCCAGGCCATAGCCGAAGTGCTCTCAGGAAAGGTCAATCCTTCCGGCAAGCTGCCCATCACCATTCCCTGGAACGTCGGCCAGATACCTACGGTATATAATTACAAGCCGATGCAGTACTCCCGCAAGTTTGTCTGGACCCATACCGGATATCTCTATCCTTTCGGTTATGGTCTGAGCTACACGAGCTTCGAGTATGGAGAACCCTCCATCGACGTCAAGGATGCCAAAGGTAATGCCTGCGTGAGCTTCACCCTGACCAACACCGGCAGCGTGGCCGGCACCGAAACAGCCCAACTCTACATCCGCGACGATTACGCATCCGTGACCCGTCCGGTCAAGGAACTCAAGGGCTTCCGCAAAGTGGCGTTGGAGCCTGGAGAAAGCGCTCAGGTCTCGTTCGACATCAACCCCGATATGCTGCGATGCTGGGGCGCCGACGGCAAGTGGTCTGTCGAACCCGGCGACTTCACCATAATGGTCGGCTCATCTTCCGCCGACGAAGATCTAAAGACTCTTAAATTAACAGTGAAATAAATGAAAAGAATACTTCTTGCAGCTTTGATGCTGCTGACAATGGTTTGGGGCGCTGCGGCGCAGAAAATATCGGTCGATGCTCCGGTGCAGCATCAATGGATTTTCCAGGGTGACGACCCCTGTAAGTTGAATGTTGAAGTGAGCGGCAAGGACGGCGCCAAAACCTGCCTGACCCTCGCCGTTGTCACCGACGTGACCCTCGCCGACGGCACTCGAGAGGTCGTAAAGTTCATAAAGAAGAACGTCACTCTGAGCAAGGAGACCAAGACGGTCAGCCTCAATCTCGGCAAGCTCGCACCCGGTTTTTATCAGATAAACCTCGGCCACGACGGCCTCCTCGACAAAAAGTTCAATATCGGAGTCAATCCCGAGCAGATTGTCTCTCCCCAGAGCAAGCAGCCTGATTTCGACGAGTTCTGGGAAAACACTCTCGCTGAGCTTGCCAAGGTGAGCATCGACGCCGAACTGACTCGCGTTGAGGAACTTTCAAATGACGTTCGCACCACATACACCGTGCATATGAAGTCTTTCGGAGGCGAAACAATAGGAGGTACACTATGCATGCCCAACAAGCCCGGCAAGTATGTCACTTTCATAGACTATCTTGGATATGGCGCACAGCCTTACACCTATGACCCTTCGGCCAATCCCGACTGCGTGGAGTTCCTTCTGAGCGTTCGCGACCAGGGCATCTTCAAACGCAAGGACCATTACCGCTGGATTGAACGAGGACTCGTAAGCAAGGAAAATTTCTACTATCGCGGAGCTTTCTGCGATGTGGTGCGCGCCATCGACTTTGTCTGCAGCCTCTCTTGCGTGGATCAGGATCACCTTTATGCCCGCGGCGAAAGCCAGGGCGGTGCATTCACCTGGATAAGCGCGAGCCTGGACCACCGCATCAAGGCAATAGCCCCTGCAGTGCCCTTTCTGAGTGATTTCGAGGACTACTGCCGCATTGTCCGCTGGCCTCTCTGGGACGTCTTTGCCAAGGCCGAAAAAGCCGGGATAGACCGCGAAGAACTGATAAAGATGTTCTCGTATTTCGATATGAAGAACTTCACCGACCGCATTGAGTGTCCGGTCTATATGTCTTTCGGCCTGCAGGACGCCACCTGCCCGCCCCACACCAACTTCGCGGGATACAATTATGTGAAGACCGAAAAGCACTGGTGGTGCGCACCCCTTCTGGGCCACGACCAGTGGGACGAAAAAGCCTGGCACGCCTCCCGCGCCGCCTGGTTCAAGGAGATAATAGGAAAGTAATTATTTCGCTTTGAGCGTAATAGTGTCGCGGACTTTGCCGGACATATCCACTACTTTGATTTTCAGAGTGTTGGAGTCGGCTTCGACGTTGACGGACGAGTCGTTGGAGTTGACCAGAATCGGGAATGATGCGACTTCGCCGGCGGGGCTGTTGACGTGAGCGTGCAGGTGGCCGCAGAGCATAATGTCGATTCCGGCTGCGCTGAGTATCGGGATGAATTTCTCGGCCACTTCCAGATCGCCGTGCCACGAATCGATGGGAGGGATGTGGCAGGTGACAACCTTGAAGGGGGCAGTCTTGAATTCTTCGCTCTGAACTGCTTTTTTCAGCCACTCTGCCTGCTCGGTGCGATAGGCATCGTACATCGTAAGGTCGTAATACTCAATGTCTGAGTCGGGTTTGTCCTCGCCGCTGTCCAGAGCTATGAAGCAGACCGGACCCTGACGGTACATATAGTAGATGTGCTCCGAGAAGGGGGAGAAGTAGTTCTGGAAAGTGTAGGCCGATTTTCCTCTGGTCTCGTGGTTTCCTCTGGTGTAGTACATCGGAACCTGTTTTGCAAAAAGTTCCACAGCTTCGTCCATAAAGCCCGAAAACACCTGCTCCTCATTCTCGAAAACGGATACCATATCACCTACGAACAGAATCATATCCGTATTGTCGAGGTCTGTATGACTCAGGAGGGTACGCATCTTTTCCGTGTCGCCGTGGATGTCGTTGAGCATAGTGAAAGTCACTTTCTGAGCTTCCGTATCGAGGGTTTTGAAAGTGTATGGACCGGGATTTCCGTAGCCGGGAGTGCCGTCGGTCCTGCCGTAGCACACATAGTTGCCTTTGTGCTCCTTGACCTCGCGGGCGAACACGCGGTAGCGATATTTGGTGCCGGGCTGCAGGCCTGTGACGCGGACGGCGTGGACGCGCGACTCATTCTTGATGCCGCTCTGTGCATCAAACCACCGCGGGCGCTCCGTTGCGTAGAATTCCAAGCCGTCGTCCGGCGCTATCTCCACCCAACCGACAGACAAACTGTCCGAAATCCATACAAAGGTGGCCTCGGTTCCTGTAACATTCTGAAGATAAGGGCCGTGCTGTATCTCTATGGCAGAGGCCAGATTATATGCAGCAAAAATAAGGCAAAGGGCAAAAAGATGTTTTCTCATAGTATCGATTCGTTAATTTCGTAAAGATACAAAATTTTCGGAAAGTTGACTTTCAGGATGGATGCGAGGTGTGCAACTTTCCGCGGCGGTGGGCCACGACGAACGGCCTCTGAGAGCGTATTTCGATGAATTCTCGTGCCCTACCCATCAAAATCGAGGGTAGGGCGCGGGCATAATGCCTCAGACCGCCGCTGGACGCCCTCTCCCGTGGCCCATCGCCGCGGAAGATGCCCGGCAGATCAGGTATGACGTGAATGGCGCCGAGTCAGGCGGTGGGAGTTTGTGTTTAAGCCGCCTCTGACCCGACCTCTCGCAGCCTGACTTGGCGGAAAGTAGAGTCATCTGCCTGTGCAATTTTGTCGATTAAGTCTCGATTGTTTTTGCTGTATCTCGAGTCAGACTAATGAGTTATGCACGCGTTTCACTGCCAGATAGACGTTACGCGTCATAACTCTCGACGAGCAGACCCGTTTTGCCTGTTTTACCGGAGAGTTATGTCTGCAAATCGCGCCCAGATAGTCGTTGCGCGGCATAACTCACATGGGGAAGACACACCAACCTACTTTTACAATGAACTGAAGATATCTCTAGCCAACACTATGGCCGCTTGCCTTGAAGAAATTAAAATAAAAAAGCATCCGTAAAGGATGCCAATCTTTGCCCCGGGAACACGCAGTGGATGTTTACCTTGCGGTGAGCGCTTGCTGATGATTTATGTAATTTACCTGAAAAGTTCCGAGTGAGAACCGAGTCTTACAAGCTTGACGGTATGAACTTCTTTGTCTACCCAAATCAGCAGGAAGTCATTCTGGATATGACACTCCATTGCCCCCGTGTAATCTCCTTTCAGTGGATGAGGATAAAATTCCTCCGGGACTGTTCCGTCGACTTCAAGGAATTTTATTACAGTATTGAGCGCTATCAACTTTTTCTTGTCGTGCGCATACCTTTTCAAATCCTTTTTGAATTTGCTGCTCTGTTCAATTAGATACATATTACTACAACTCCGCAATCATTTTCTCTAATTCATCTCGGTTGAAAGAGTCGAGTTTCTTTCCGCTGCGGACTTCCTTGATAGCTTCGAGGGTTTCGTCATTCGGTTCGTGATAAGCCACATCAAAAAGTGCTGTCTCGACATAATTGTTGAGACTTCTGTTGTTTCTTCTGGCAAGAACTCTTAATCTTTCAAGCAGTTGGGAATCAAGCCTGAATGATGTCGTTGTCTTGGTTGAGGTCGCCATTGCTGTATTCATAATAATATTATATGCATTATATTGTATTGCAAATATAACAACTTTTAGTATATTCTCCAAATCAGGTGGTGGGAAGCGAACTGGAAGATATTTCAGCAAGCACTCTTGCCGCCTGTTCTGTCGGAAATCTAAAATCGAAGGATATAGTCATCGCCTTCTTTGAAGGCGTTACAATTTTCAAGATATTCCTTCGTTGCGTTGAAATCATCACCGGTTATGTTGGCGCTGAACTCTCGCACGCGGGAAATAGCCCTGATGAACACCGAAGGGTCTGAACGTCTTGTCAAACGTCTGAGCGAATTCAGATAATCGTCTCTAAAAACGGTAGGTATGATAATCTTCGATTGGTCTGCGCTTACCAGTTCGGAGTTCATCATGATACGGGAAATGCGGCCGTTGCCATCATTGAAAGGATGGACCTCACTCACCATAAACAGCATAAACAAAGCCTTTGTATATGGCAACTCGAGGGCCCGATAGTATTCGTAGCCCTTCAGCAATGTGCCTCGCACTAGCGCGTAGTCCACAAAATAAGTATCACCGGCGTGGTTGTTCTTCATCTTGAACATACCGGGATCACGATTGGGTCTGGCAGCCATCATTATGCGGTGCCTCTCTTGCAGGATTTGTATAAGTTCTTCAGCAGAATGCGGAGTGCGCCTCATCTCACGTCTGCTTGAAACAATTTGAAATGTTCCCAATACATCGTGGGAATCAGCATTCCTAGCCGGCATGGGTTGTCCGGTCTCAATAATGTCCCTGGCTTCTTCCACCTCGAACTCTGTACCCTCAATATAATTTGAGAAGTAACTTTCAAAGAAAGCGAAGTTTCTAAATTCAGATTGCGTCTGATTCGGTTCATCTATAGCGGCAAAGACATCATTGCGCAATGCCTCATAGAGGACTTCAAACAGTTTCACCCTTTCACTGTCGTATGGCAGGCCTGCCGCGCGTGCGATTGCGCTCGCAGACATCAATAAGCCGGATGGCTTGGTGGACAGTATCGCGCCTATAATTCCATCAAGTACCTCAAACTCAGCTTCCATTCCCAGAGATTTGGAAACTCCTCTTGCATTGTCTCTGAATTTATTGATGCCGGATTCTCCATTGACTCGAAGTATCTTTTCCAAGTGCTGCTCAATGAAGTCGCGGGACAAGCACTTGGATACGCTACCGTTTCTGGCGCGCCCTTTCTGAAGATTCTCCAAAACGCGTCTCTCATTGCCGGAGACAAAGAGATTCTCAATGAAAGGCATGTCATTTTCCGTCCCACGGGGGCCCTCCATCAAGTGTACGGTTATACCTGGAAGAGAAATATTTTTTGTATAAGTATATGTCAGATAGATATCACCATCATCAGTCGGTTTGAATTCGAAGGCCGACCTGTGGCTTATTACGGCATCAGGATACAAATTTCCCAAAATATAGAACAAATTCCTCCGGATTATATCGGATGGTTCATCCTCCATATTGGTGGTATAGATTTTAGGCGCAATCTTTCTGAGTTCACCCCTCTTAATCATGTCTGTCTTCTTCCTGACCTCAGACTTGTCCGAAGTAGCCATGATAATTTCATGGACATTAATCATATCAAAATTTGCCATTTTTTCTGATAACTGCTGTTCTTTTTACAAAAATAAGCAAATTTGTCTAATAAGAACCATTTATATATGCAATTTTGTCGATTAAGTCACCGGCCACGAGTGTTTTTGCCGTATCTCGATTCAGAATGAGTTATGCACGCATTTCACTGCCAGATAGGCGTTACGCATCGTAACTCTTGATGGCCGGGCCCGTTTTGCCTGTTTTTCCGGAGAGTTATGCCTGCAAATCGTGGCCAGGTAGTCGTTGCGCGGCATAACTCACATGGGGAAGACACACCAACCCACTTTTTACACTGATCCAAATTTATTTGGCGGGAATGGTGAGGGATGTCTTTACGGGTTTGCTGGAGGCGCCCCAGGAGTCGAAGGCTACCAGTTCTATGGTGTAGCGGCCTTTTTCTAGGCCTCCAATTTCGTAGGTCCAGTCTTTTTTCATGTCGGAGGGGACTCTTACGCGGTAGAAGTCGGTGAGGATTTTCTTGAGCATCACTTCGTGGGTGTCTTTGTTGGTGATGACAATCTGGTAGTGATGTACGAACTCGTCGTCGGTGCCGGCGGCCCAGTTGAGGGTTATCTTTCCTTCGGAGGCTGTGGCGTCCAGGCCTGAGAGGCGAGGAGCCTTGTTGGCTTCGCGGCGAAGTTTGTGAGAATAAGGCTTCAGGTGCGAACGGTCGGCGCAAGGATGGCTGAGGACCCAGGGGCTGCCGATGGTGCGTTTGTTGAAGAAGTCCATACGGGTGAGGCGGATGTTGCCACTCCCGTCAATCTGCAGAAGCAAACCCTGCGAGTATTCGTCGGCGTCGCGCATCACTGTCTTGCTGCGCATATATTCGTACTGCCCGTCTTCGATTGCCATGTAGCGGACTGAAGCAGTGCCTAGAGCGGTGAAATCGCCCTGCCAGATGCTTCTGGGGTCGTTCAGAGGGAAATGAAGGTGGCCTCCGAAGGTGACTGCCTGGGGATATTTCTCGAGAACAGGAGTGAGCGCCTCAGTTGCCCAATAGTCTCCGAGCATACTGCCGTAAACGGTTCCCGTAATCATCGGGTGGGTGAGGATAAGGACATATTTCTCGGGCTCAGCAGTGGTGATTTCTTCCAACTGCGAGTCGAGCCATTCCACAACTTCAGGGTCATAAACCACAGGATTGCGGCCGATGGGGAGCAAGCAAAGTACGTGCACACCGCCAACCAAGCAATGGCGGCATTCCTTGGCTATGCGGATGTCGTTATCCAGGTCGGTACGGAAATAATCGTCTCCGAGGCGGTCGCTTATGTTGCGGGCTTCCTTGACGTCATTGGCAGTCCACTCCTTATAGACGTCGTGGTTGCCGGGGGTATAGATCATAGGGACCTTCAGAGGGTCGAGAACAGACTCGTAAATGGCTTTGAACCAGTCCACTTGAACATAGTTCGAAGGATTGGAATATGCGTTGTTGATGATGTCTCCTGCAAAAAGCATAGCATCCAGGCCGTCGGGGTCCTGCTCCGAAGCCTTTGCGACAAGCTGCTCGAGGGCAGACTTGAATTTGACGGAAGGAGCATTGTCGGTTTTCTCGATATGAACGTCGCTCAGCACGCCGAATGACGCCACGATATTGGATTCGTCAAAGTCCTGACCTTGAGCGGAGACCGCGCCGCAGCAAACGAAAAGCGCCGCCGCCACAACTGCAAAATATATCTTCTTCATCTGATTAAAGTTTTATATCAACTGTAACTGTATCGTTTACATCGACGCCCGAAAGCGTCATAAGTACCTTTCCTTCAACGGAATATGACCACTGACCGGTTTTCAGACCATTAACGCTCACTTTAGAAGGCTTGCCCCCGGGGCAGAAAATCTCGAGTTCGTAATCCCGAACAGAAGGCATATTCTCAAACGACCCCTCAGCAGGATTTATGGTAAATCTCAAATTCTTGCCTTTCTTCGAGCAGTCGAAACGGGTAAAACAGACCTGCCCGTTCTCGTAGCCGTAACTTTCTGCATCGCAGTCGCGAAGCGTATATGAACTCTCGCCGTCGGGATAGACCTTCAGAATAAACTGAGACAGAGGCTCTGTGCCTATGTACTGCACATCTTTCTGGCAGGGGATGATCGCTCCAGACTTTATGAAGAGAAGTCCGGCGCGGTCCGAAGGGTAACTGCGTTTGAAGGTTTCGCCGCGGCTCTCGATGCATTCTCCGGTCCAAGCGTCAATCCAGCGACCCAAAGGGAGATAGATTTCATCTGTGAAAATGCCCACGAGAAGGCTCTCGCCGAACATATACTGGTTCCACATATCGTCCACATTCCTGTCGTCTGCGAAGCAAAGCGGCATAGAGCGAACCATAGGCATACCGGTCAAAGCACCTTCAAGCGCCGTAGAATAGATGTAAGGCATCAAGGTGTAGCGCAGTTGAACGCAATTACGATAGATAGTCTGCTGAGTCTCATTATAATAGAAAGGATGCATCATCGAGAACCAGCTGTTGATCTGGGTCCAGGGGAGGAACATTCCGAAGTGCAGGCTCTGCATCTCCTGGTCTGCAGGGACAGACATCACGTCGCAAGAAGTGTTCATAAAGCCGCTCATACCCAGGTTGATCTGGTCGAAGAGGGCTGTCTTGCCGCCGCCGTTGTCGCCGCTGGTGGATGCGCTCCAGTGCTGGGTTCCGCTCCATCCGCCGCAGTAGTGGTGCCAGCTGCGCTTGCCGGTGTAGCTCTGCGAAAGTTTCCTCATCTGCTTGGGGAGCAGCACCTGGTTGAGGTTGTGCATATCGCGATCAGAATAGCCGTTGTAGTATTTGCGGAAGGTGTGCTCGTCGATGGTTCGTGCGGGGTCGAGTTTGAAGCCTTCCACGCCGAGGTCTATGAAAGTCTTGAGATGGTCCATCCAGTGCTCCTCTCCGGAGAGCGGAGCGCCTGTCCTTGAGGCAATTGCATCTTCTTCCACGAGGCTCAGGTCATACTCCTCGCACAGCCACAGACCAAGGTGGAAGCCCATGTTGCGGAGTTTGCCGATGAAAAGGCGGTTGTGCAGCTGCTTAGGATACTGATTCTCAAGCCAGTACGGCTCGGGGGAGAAGAGCTGCGAGTTGAATTTCTTCTCGGTGGAGAAATCATACCGTTTGGCCATCCACTGTGGTTCCAGCCAGAAAAGGTCGCAGGGCACGCCGCTGCTTCGGAAATTCACGGCGTCGCTCAAGATATCCCACTGGTCCTCCCTCATATTGGGGCCGAAGCACAGGCCGTAGGCCCATTTGGGAAGAAGGTAGGGGCGCCCGGTGAGGTGCGTATAGCGCTCGATGACGTCCTGCATCGAATCTCCGAAGAAAATATAGAAATCAGCGCCCTCGGACGGAGTGTAAATATTCAGCGTCGAAGGGTCTGTGCAACCGATGTCGAAGAAGTTCTTGCGAGTGGTGTTGTTGAATATTCCCCAGCCTTCGGAGCTGACTATGAAGGGCATAGGAATCTCGGTGTGCTGATATGTCGTGTGCATGCGCAGAAGTTCTCCGCGGTGCTGGATATGCTCGCGGCTGGTGCTTCCTCCGCCGTAGAACCTTTCGCCGTCGCGAAGGCTTATGCTGATAACGCAACTCTTCTCGGGGTCGCCGCTCTCGGCGCGGTCCTTTTCGGAGATGCTTCCGTCGTCGTCGCCGATGATGCCTCCGTTGGAGGCTACGTGAAGAGATGCATACTTATCGTTGATGACTTCCGCAAGAGATTTGCAGAGGGCGCTTCCGGGAGCGTTGTAAACTATTTTTCTGCCGCCGTCGAAACTCAAGGTCCCGCTTGCCTTGTCAAAGTCGACCGATTTGCCACCGGGCAGGGGTGTACTGCTGACCTCGCCAGCGACAATTATTCCATATCTCTCCAGAAGCGACTCGGGGAAATTCCCGTCGGGACTGATTCTGACGTGCACGATGTTCTTTGCGCAGTATTCTATGCTGACGGTGCTTTCGGGGGACTCATCGGAGTAAGCAAAGGCGCTCCCGCAAATGAGAAGCGCCGCTGCTGCCATTAAAAATCTTCTAATTTTCATAATTTGTCTTCTGTGGCTTGTCGATATATACAATTGCCTGTGATACAGTCAGATCCACATCTTCGCGAGGGTTCAGAACCTTGAACGAAACGCTGTGGTGTCCGAGCGGAAGTTTGTAGCGATAGAAAAGGTCTATCTTGTAGCCCCGACCCAGAGGAAGGTCTTCGGTAGATACAACTTCACCGTCCAGCGTGGTTTCTACCCGAGGGGTGTAGCTGTCGCGATTGAAGCCCTTGGGCATCGAGGTAGTGTATCTCACCACAATTCCGTTGCCATCGAATTCAATCTGAGGGTTTTCTTTGATGCTGCGGGCGATTTTGCGCTTCTCTTTGGGCCAGTGGCCGGTGAAGCATTCCTCGTACTGCACGGTCCCGGGCTGCTGCACCTTGATTGTGATGCAGTCGTCGCTCACGCTGCCGCCTTCTCTTTGGATAACAGCGCAGGCGTGCTTATATGAAAGTTCGCAGGCCTTGTTAAAGGAAATATCAGTGTATTTGAAATTGATGTCGCCGACTTCCTCCACAGGTTTTTTCCAATAGTCAGGAATATAACTGTAGCCGAACATTGCGCCGAGTATTCCCCCTGCAGTGGCAGGATTGCAGTCCGAATCGGCTCCGCAGCGGCAGGCGATATCGATTGTGCGGAAGAAATCCTTATCTCCATAGAGCAGACCGATGGCAACATAAGCGCTGTTGAGCACAGCGTCGATGTCGTAGGGTTCGAGCACTCCTTCGGGGCAGCCTATGTCGAATCCGTAAGCGGCGTGAGTCTTGGCCCAGCAGAGGTTCCAGTCTTCGGGATATTCCTTATGCCAGCGCAGGACGTCGCTGATGCAGCGGTGGAAGCGGCTCTGCTCGGGGATGGCCTTGTTGGCGCCCTCAATGATCTTTTCCACGTCGTCGCACACAAATGCGAGGGAGTAGAGGTTCGCTACGAACACTCCGCCGTACCAGCCGTCGCCGTAGTTCATTATATGTCCAATCTTGTCGCAGATGGAATTTGCAGTGGCACCCATTCCGGGACACATTATGCCGGCGAAATCGGCCTCGATCTGGAAATCGATGTCGTCTGCGTGGGGGTTGTTCTCCCAATAGCCCGACTCGGGAGGCATTATTCCGTTATGGATGTTCCAGCGTGCCTGCTCGTTGGCGTGCCAAAGTCCGTAGCCGGCATCGGCAAAAGCAGTTGCAAACGACTCCACAGGGGCGTCAAGACCCTCTTTTTCGAACACGTCCACGAAGGTGAGGTCCATATAGATGTCGTCGTAGAGCATAGGCTGGTGGTCGAACCACTGCTTTACCATATGCTCGTGCCAGGGGATGTCGATATCCTTGTTGATGGTGGTGGGGTGACGGAACTCCGTGGGGCCGCCGTAAGTGCATCCGATGATCTGTCCGGCCCAGGCGCCTGCTATGCGGTCGCGAAGCTCATCGGACGAGAACTGAACGGTGTCTTTGGCTGCGGGCGAGCAGGATGCCAGAGCGGCGCAGGCCACAGCAAGTGTGAGGAAAAAGTATCTTTTCATTGCCGTAAGAGTTTTAAATCGTGAAACTTATGCTCACTTCGGAGCTGGCTGCATCCCAGGAGTCATAAGCCACAAGACTCAAAGTATAGTCGCCGGAGGCGAAATCCCCCATATTGCACGACCATTCCTTCTTCATATCCGAGGGCTGCGCGCTGCGGTAGAAGTCTGAAAGAATCTTTTTGGTGACCAATGTCTCTCCGCCTTTTTTCAAGGTCAGCACATAGTGGTGCGCGAACTCGTCGTCGCTTGCAGCGGCGAATTTGGCTGTCACGGTCTTTGCGCCGGTGCTTGTCGCGCCCAACTCCGCCTCGAGATTTCCAAGCGTCGGAGGAGTGTTGGCCGCCTTGAGCGACGAATGGTTGTATTTTGTCAAGTGCGAGCGGTCGGTCTGAGGATAGCAGATTTCCCAGGGTGAACCGAACTGCTTGTCTTGCGAGAAGAACATCTTGGTGATTCTCATATTTCCACTGACGTCGATCTGCACGAAAAGTCCGGAGGAAATGTCGTCCTTGTCCTTCATTGTGGTGCTGCCGGCCATATCTTCATAGCCTCCGGCCTCGATTGCCATATAGCGTACCGAACCGCAGCCAAAGGCTGTGAAATCGTCCTGCCAGATGCTTCTGGGGTCGTTTATGGGGAAATGCAGGTGGCCGCTGAAAGTGACTGCCTGGGGATACTTTTTGAGGATGTCGGTGAGAGACTCGGTGTACCAGTATGTTCCGAGGTCGGAGCCATAGACGGTGTTGTAAATCATAGGGTGGGTGATTACGAACACGTATTTTTCGCTCTCGGCGGCAGTGATCGAGGCGAGCTTGGAGTCGAGCCATTCCCCGGCTTTGTCGGGATATGTCACGGGACTCAGGCTTATAGGGGTGATGCAGAGGATGTTGTAGCCGTTGACCACGCAATGTCTGCACTCGAACTCGTCAAGAGCCTCCTTGTCGATGTCGTTCCGGAAATAGGTCTCTCCGAAGCGGTTGCTGATGCTCTTGGCTTCGGTGAGTGTCGCCAAGGTCCACCAGTTATAGGTGTCGTGGTTGCCTATAGTGTAGATCATAGGCACCTTGACGGGGTCGAACACGCTCTCGTAAACACTCTTGAAATAGTCTGTCTCCACATAATAAGCAGTGTTGTATGCCGCGTTGTTGATGATGTCTCCGGCCACGATGACGGCGTCGATGCCGTCTTCGTCGTTCGCGGCGGCCCGGTCGCGAAGCTGTGCGAGAGCTCTCGCGAATTTCAGCCCGGTGGTTGTGCTGACTCCGTCTATGTGCACGTCGCTTATGAGGGCGAACGATGCTGCAATTGAGGACGGATCAAAAGTCGTGGATTTCTCCGCCGGAGCGGGGGGCACAGGCTTTGCTCCGTCCTGCGATATCTTGATTGTGACCTTTTCGTCGCCTCCCGAAACAGTGAGTTCACCGCTTCTCGATTCTTCGCTTTCATTCTCTGCGACCCGGAAACAGAGCGTTGTCACCGTGGACGCTTTGGTGCCGGTGCTGATTATCCAGGACTGGCACGAAGATGCTATGGAGTAGTTGTAGCCCACATTCGAGACTACATCCACCGAAAAATCTCCTCCTACGGAGCCGAAAGTGGCAAAAGTTTTGGGCGAAACGGAGAAAAAGGGAGTTTCCTTCTCTTTGTCTTTTGCCGGTTCGGCTGTGTCGCCGCAGCCTGCTGCAAGAAGCAGGACTGCAAATATAGCGGCGAGGCTTGAAAAAGGTCTCATAGTTTTATTTCTTAGTGTATGAAGTTATTCCCGATACCCAGACCTGTTTGTCCTTGCGGGGGTTGTTCACCTTCACTGTGAGAGTGTGGTGGCCTTCTTCGAGGTCGAATATCTGGGCTATCTGTTCGTGGCGTGCGCGGTTGTCTTCGCAGAGCTGCACGTTTTTGTACAATTTGCCGTCGATGAAGATATCGACGTCGCCGACGTAGAAGCTGTCTTTCTGGAAGTTGCGCAGGCGTCCCTTGATAAGGAGTCCGCTGCCGTCGAATTCTGTTGTAACGTCCTGCTCGTAAGCGTGCTCGTCAATGACTTTGTCTTCATTTATTTTCAAGCCCTCGAACGACTGCTCCAGGCGTACTGCCTCGATGGCCTTGCAGGGGATAGTGACGCTATTTTCACCGACCTTTCCGCCTTCGAGTTCGATGACCTTGCAAGCCTGGTCGAAGGACATCTGATAGACTTTATTGAGAGAAATGTTTGTGTAGCAGAAATCGCGGTCCTCGACTTCGTGGAGGTTGGCCATCCACTTTTCGGGAATGTTGCTGTAGCCGAGCATAGTGGCGAGGATGCCGCCTGCCGAAGCGGGATTGCAGTCGGAGTCCTGGCCGCAGCGTGTGGAGATTTCAAGAGTCTTGTCAAAATCGCCTTCGCCGTAGAGAAGACCGATAAGGATGTATGCGCTGTTGATGACTGCGTCGATGTTGAATTTGGTGCCGATGCCGCCCGGACAGCCGAAATTTTCGCTGTAACGGTCTTCGCACATCTGCCAGGCTGCTTTCCAGTCAGAAGGATCAGCCTTGTGAGCGGCTATGACGTCGGCCATACATTTGTAGTAGCGGCTCTCTGCGGGGATGATCTTGAGGGCTTCTTCAACGACGAAGTTGATGTCGCTGCTGACGAAAGCGAGGGAGTACATTGCGGCTACATAAACTCCGCCGTACCATCCGTCGCCATAGTTCATAATGTGTCCGATGCCGTCGGCATAGTGCGCTGCGGCATTAGGCATTGCCGGAGCCATCAGGCCTGCGTAGTCGGCCTCGATCTGGAAATCGATGTCGTCAGCGTGGGGATTGTTCTTCCAGTGTCCGGACTCGGGGGGCATTATGCCCTCGAAAATGTTCACCCTTGCCTGCTGGTTGGCGTGCCAGAGAGGGTAGGGCGCATTTGCAAATGCAACTGCGAAAGAATCAATCGGGGCGTCGAGTCCGAGGCGGTCGAACACGTCCACGAAAGTGAGGTCCATATAGACGTCGTCGTAAAGACCCGGTGAATTGTCGTAATACCACTGGATATAGTGCTCGGGCCACTTGATTTCCACACTGTCGGGTATCATCCGACCCTGGTAGCTGAATTCGGTGGGGCCGCCGTATGTGCAGCCGATGGTCTGGCCGGCCCATCCGCCCATTATTTTGTCCATCAGGACATCCTTGTCGATTGTGACGGTCTTCTGTGAGCAACCGGTAAGGGCGGCAAGGGCGCCCACAAACAAAACGATTCTTTTGAAGTTCATATGTTGAATTTTTAAAGGAAGGCAGGTTATGAATAGCCTGCCTTCCGTCCTTATTAATAACCGTGATTGTCCAGCATTATCTTACGAAATACTGACTTTCTGCATTGCTGCCGTTGTAGTTTGCCTGATAGATGACATCGTAGCTGCTTCCGGTGATGGCTGTTGCTGAAGCCTTAACGAACGAAAGACCGCAGTACTTGTAAACACCGTTGGGAGAAACTTGTCCTGCTCCGTAGTACTGATACTTGGCTTTGGCATAGTCTTCGTCGAGATCGAACCATAGCCAGTCGTAGTTGTCGTCGGAGTAAGCTTTGTCAGCCTTGGGGCAGAAGTTGTAGTTTGCCCAGTAGGAGCCGGCTCCTGCACACTCGGGAAGAAGTACGCAGTATTTGCCGTCGCCTGCATCGTAGATCTTGCTTGTGCTCAGATATACACCGAGTTTTGCTTCCATAGTCTCGTAATCGACGACAATCTTGGCTTCGACTTTGGCGTCGAGGTAGAGGCCTGAAATCACAGCGTTGTTGCCGTTTTCGCCTTCAGCGAGTTCGATGGTTACGGGAGCTTTGTATGCGTTGGTGTTACCCTTTCCGAGAGTCTTGTTGGGGTCGAACAATTTGGTGATGAATGTCCAGCCGCCTGCAAATTCGCCGGGGCCTATCTGGGTGAAGTTGTAAACCTTGTCGTTGTCGAGGGCGATGGAACCCTTGCGGATTGCACCGGTCTTGTTCGCAGCAACTGTGATGACGCCGCCCGAAAGGCTGATCCAGTCGGATGCGCTCTTGAGGTTGCCCTTGACTCCGGAGATAGTGTAAACTTCGTCGGGAATGACAAGATTGTACACAAGAGTCTCGACTTCTTCTGTCACATTCAGTGTCTGGGCTGCCTTGAGGCCGGATACTATGAACTCTGTGCCGTACTTGGTGGTACCGACGTTGGAGAAGACATTGCCATCCTTGAGGCCGCTGGCGATGACAGCGAAGTAAGCTGTTGCGGTCTGCCCGTTGACAGTGGCGGGAGCCGTGAGGGTTGCAGTTTTGCCTGTGATGGCGTCACCGATAGTGGCTTCACCAATGGCGTTGATGTCGAGCGAAATGGTGGTGTTGGCCGCATCGGGAGTCACTCCTTCGGGATAGCTTGCTGTAACCTTTATGATGCTTGTTGCATAGCTCAAGTTGATGGTTGAGCCAAGTGATCCTGTACCGGAGATTATCTGCAGGCCCTGAGCGCTCTTGAGAGTACCGCCCTGCTCTGTGTAATCAGCCTTTGAAGGTGATGAAATGTAGTTGATCTTGCTGACATTTCTGTTCTCAAGATAAGCCTTGATTGTAGCGGCATCGCCGGGAACTGCAATGTTGTCAGCGCTGAAAGTTGCGCTTGCTCCTTCGCCGGAGGTGTTGAGAAGGGTCTGAGGGTGACCTGTAGCGGCACCTGATGCGTTGTAGAACAGTACGCGGAGTACGTCATCCTTTGTGATTTCACTCTGGATTCCTTCGCCGGAACCGCCGCTCAAAGTGGCGTTGACGGTGAGTGTCTGAACTGTGGCGTTCGAGTCTATTGTTTCCTCGATCTCATAGTTCGTACAAGAGAAGGCAAACAGGAGCGTCGCAATGGCTGAAGCGAATAAAAATATATTCTTTTTCATTTGTATCTTCTTTTTATATTAAGATTAGTTCCAGTTAGGATTGCCCTGACGTTCCTTCTGAGGGATTTCCCAAGTCCAGCCCTCTGAAGGTATGTCGGTGGTGCTCCAATGGTTGCTTCCGCGAGTGAACGATTTTTTGTTCCATCTCTTGCGGTTGAAGAAAGACCAGTCGCCTTCGCCCCACATCTCGAGTCTCCACTGATGCTGGCACATTTCGAGAGCAGTCTTGCCGCTCATAGTGTTGTCGCAAGTCATAGTGGCATTGCCGTCGATTGTGCGTGCTGCGAGAAGCTTGTTCAGGAGAGCCTTGGCCTCGCTGTCCTTGCCGCTCTGAGCATAAGCTTCAGCTGTCATAAGAAGGACTGCCGAAGAACGGCACCAGCAGCTGTTGGCGTAGGTGTTCTTGACATCGTGGTTGGACATACCCAGACCGCAGGTTGCACCCCATTTGAGGGAAGTGTATGCGGGCATTGTGTATTTGTAGAATGTGGTGTCGGAAGTGACGGAGATGGTGATGAGGTTGTCGAATGATTCGGGGAGGATGCAGGCCTTGCGGCAGTCTGCGTCGCTCATTGAGTCATAGAGGGCCTTGTCCATCTGGTAGTATCCTGAAGGGCCGTTCTTGACGGTGTTCAGACCGAGTACGGACCAATACTGGCTTGTGCTGGTTGCAGTACCGTTTCCGAAGATTGTCTCGGGGTTCTTGTCCTTGCAGACGAATGCGTTGAGGTCTGCGGGCCATTCTCCTGCCCATCCTGTTCCGTCGGGCTTGTCAGCGGTGACTCCGACTCTCTGAACCTTGGAGATTGCAGTTGCGGGCATACCGTAGTCTTCAGCCTTGATGAAGTCGGGATAGTGTGAGAGAACGTCGTTGCCGGCGGTGATTGCGGTAGCCCATTCCTTGCAGTCGAGGGCTGCGCGGCAGCGGTAGTAGTTGCAGACTGCGAGGTCGATGTCGAAGAGCTCGTTGGGGTCGCTGTCACCCGAGGTGTAGCCGCCGTTGCCATAGCCCGAACTCTTGAAGAGGTCTGCTGCCTCTTTGAAGGTGTCCATAATCCAGGTCCAGGTATCTGCCACTGAAAGGGGAACCTTGGGCTCGCTGTATGCGTAGCTGTCATATACGGGCCAGCCCTGTGCGGTTGTGGAAGTGACGTCGCTGAGGTCTGTGTATCTTTCCATAAGCTCGGTGTAGGCGATGGCCTTGAGAGTAAGGGCCTGTGCGCGTGCATAGCCGAGAGAAGGGTTGGATTCCACATATTCCTTTGTGAGGAAGTCGAGAGCCTTCTGTGCGGGACCGACCTTGAGGACTGCTGCATAGTAGTAGCCGTAGTTGTCCACGTCCTTTGCAGTCTCCCAATAGGTGTTGGAAGCAAGGTTCTGATACCAGGCTGTGAATGTGCCGGTGTTGATGGCGTCGCCTTCGATGATGTCACCTGCCTGGCAGGCGCGCTGGAAAGCTTTGTATCCTTCGTATGCTCCGCTGTTGGAGTAACCACCGTTGATGGCGGCGTTGTAGAGTCCTATGTAGGAATACAGGCTTGCTGTAAGACCCGAGAGAACCTGTTCGGTTGCACCGGGGTTTTCAGAGAGGTACTGCTGCATTTCCTCGTCGGTGAAGTAGTTGGGGTTGTGGATGTCCAACATCTCGCCGCAGGAGCAAAGCGCTGTAGCTAAAATCGTAATTGCTGCAAATATCTTTATCTTTTTCATATTGCTCATCCTTTATTTTAGAAATCAAGATTCACACCGAAAGTGTAGGTCTGCATCTGAGGATAGATGTAAGTATCGACTTCCTTACCGCCAACGACTGACATTGAAGGATCGACACCGGCCTGTGCGGAGAAGAGGAGCACGTTGTCGGCAGAAGCGAAGATGCGCATGCTGCTGATATGGACTTTCTGCGTGAGCTTCGAAGGAATGGTGTAACCGACGGTGATGTTCTTGAGACGGAAATATGTGGCGTCGAAGAGCGACATATCGGTGTAGTTGTGTGTTCCGGGGAGGTATGATCCGTCAAGATAGTAGCTTGAAGAAGCGCTGCTGGGGAACCACTGCATAGGGAAGTAAGCGCCGGTGTTCGAGGTAGTCCAGGTGTTGCCCGAAACGGTCTTGGAAACGGGGATGTTTGTAAGACCGAATGTCGAACCGCGGAAGAGGTGCTGTGAGTACTCCATAGAGAAGAACTTGCCGCCGAACTGGTATGCGCCGTTCATACTGAGGTCGAAGTTCTTCCAGCGGAAGTTGAGGGTCACGCCGCCGATCCAGTCGGGAGTTGCGCTGCCGCATTCGTAGTTGGAAGCGTCGGCTGCGACGTTTGTTCTGACGTTGTCGCCCTGATTGTATGAAGCATAGCGTCCGCCGTGCTCGTATGTGCCGTCGTCCTGGGGATGGACATCGTAATAGGTGACTCTGTGCCAGTAGGTGGGAAGACCGTTCTCGTCAACGCCTGCGTAGCGGGGCATATAGAGGTTGAAGAGGTCTTTGCCTTCACCGCGGAGGAACATAATGCCTCGGCCTGCGTGGCCTGCAGTACCTGCCTGGGACATATCCTCGGTCTGGACGGTCCAGCAACCTGCGGGAAGATCCATTGTCTCGTCCCAAGAGGGAATCTGGTCGTCGGGAACGTCGATGAGGTATGTGCGGTAGTGGGTGCCGTTGATGCCGATGTTGAGGGTGATGTCCTTGGTGCGGACGATGTCGGCGTCGAGTTCGATTTCAAAACCGCGGTTGCGCACTTTGGCGGCATTCTTTGTAAGGGAAGTCTTACCTACGCTGGCAAGAGGTGATACGGTCTGTGCGAAGTAGGAGTTGACTGTGGTGTTGTTGTAGAAGTCGATTGCACCTGTCAGACGGCTCTTGAAGAAGCTGAAGTCAATACCGGCGTCAATCTGATGGACGTTCTCCCAGGTGAGGCTCGGGTCAACGCCGAGGTCGACGAGGGTGTACTGTTTGATGGAGGTGGATGCAGGAACACCTGTACCGCTGGTGGATTCTTTCCAGGTTGCGGCGCTGTATGTCCAGTAGCCGTAAGGATAGACTGTGCTGATACCGTTGGAGTTACCGGTTACACCGTAGCTTGCGCGGATCTTGAGGTTGTCGAGCCAGTCTTTTGCGTTAGCCATAAATTCCTCTTCTGAAATTCTCCAGCTGCCGCCTGCAGACCAGAACTTGCCCCAACGGTTCTCGGGAAGGAACTTGGATGAACCATCCATTCTGAAGGAGCCTGATACGTAGTATCTCTGTTTGTAGTTGTAGTTTACACGGCTGAGGTATGATTCGGTTCTGCTCAGTGAGTATGACCATCCGGGGGTGGGGTTGTTCTCACCGCCGTCCATACCTGCATATCTGCCGACGAAGTTGCCGGGTTTTACAACACCTGCGATGAGTTCGTAGCCCGAACCGTAGTTGAGGTATTCGTAGTTGATGTCCTCATACTCGTGGCCTATCATAGCGTCAACGTGGTGATCGCCGAAGTCCTGGTTGTAGTTGAGGAGCTGCTGGGTGTTGAGGAGGGTGGTTGTAGTTGTCTTGACACCGCCGAAACCGTTGCTTGTACGTCCGTATTTGTTGTTTACGTAGATTGTACGTTTCCAGTCGGTGTTGTCCATATTGAACGTAGCGTGGAAGTTGAAGTGCTTGAGGAAGTTGACGTCTGCAAACACGCGGGTTGTCCATTTGGAGATGTCCTGCTGGTCGAGGTTGGTTCTGGCGTTGTAGCCGTAGTCCGATGTGAACGCGCTCTTGGCCTTTCCGAGAGGAGAGTATGAAGAGTTCTTGATGTTGAGCACTTTCTCGCCGTTGTCGTCGAGAGCGTAGCTGCCGTCTTCTGCCATATTGTAGAGAGGTACGATGGGCTGCCATCCTTTGATCCAGAGCATTGCGTTACCGTTGGAGCCGCCGATCTGGCGTGAGCCCCATTTACCTGCCTGGGCGTTGGTCCTGGTCTTGGAGTAACCTACGTTGGCGCCGACTTTGAGCCATTTGGTGACCTGGGCGTCGAAGTTTGCACGGCCGCTGTAGCGTTTGAAACCTGTGCCTACGAGGTATGAAGGATCGTCCTGGTAGCCGAATGAAGCGTAGTAGTGGACTTTCTCTGTACCGCCTGTAGCTGAAACGTTGTACTCCTGGCGGAATGCCTGCTGGAGGACTTCGTCGGAACCGTTGTCGTCGTAGAGCAGAGTGGCATCGGGGTTGATCTTACCGGTAGAAGGGTCGATAAGGTATGCGCCGCTCATAGTTGCGGAAGTGTTGTCGCCGCTGCCGGTGGAAGTGTAAACTGCGCCGGGAACCTTGTATGCGAGGTTGTTTCCGAGGACGTTCCTCTGGAATGAAGTCTCGCTTCCGTCATAGTCGAAAAGGTGCTGGCTTGCGAACTGGCGACCTTCTGCGTCTGTGTGGTTCGGGTTGTTCACGTTAGTGTAGTAGAAGCCGTTGGCATCTGTGCCGGGAAGACCGGTACCGTTGACACCATACATATAGGAGTTGTAGAGGCTCTGCCACAGATATTCGTAGTATTCGGCTGCAGTGTCGATGGAGTTGGTGTTGTAGTTGCCGATGCAGTTCCAACCCCAACGGCCCTGGAAGGAAATCTTTGCCTTGCCTTCCTGACCGCTCTTGGTGGTGATGAGGATGACGCCGTTTGCAGCGCGCGATCCGTAAAGAGCTGTGGAAGCTGCGTCCTTGAGGACTGTCACAGTGGCGATGTCTTCAGGGTTGAGCTGTGAAAGAGGGTTCTCGTAAGTGCCGTTCAGAAGCTGGGGCACACCGTCGATGACGATGAGGGCGGCTGCGGAACTACCGTTTGTGGAGCTTGTACCACGAAGACGGATAGCCATATCGAAGCCGGGCTGGCCGTCGACCGATGACACCTGGATACCGGGGGCTGCACCTTCGAGTGCGCGGGAGATGGTTGTGGTGTTCTGGACTGCGATGACGTCGGACTTGACATCGGTGAGTGAACCGGTCAGGTCTTTTCTTTTCTGAGTACCATAAGCGACGACCACGATTTCATCGAGGAAGTTGGCCTCGACTTTCATGACGACGTTGATGATGGCAGAGGATCCGACAGTGATTTCCTGATCTTCGAATCCTATGCAGGAGTACACCAGGACGGAACCTTTCTTCGCAGAGTCGAAGTAGTAGTTACCGTCGAGGTCGGTCATTGTTCCGGTCATAGTACCCTTGAGAAGGATATTTACGCCGGCGAGAGGTTCCCCTGACTCATCAGTGACCCTACCGGACACTGAGGTCTGGGCAAATGCCTGCACTCCTATTGTCAGGAAGGCAAGCACGAGCATAATGATGCGTTTTCTCATAAATTTATTTTTGGTTGTTGTGTATGCAAATCAATTTTTGATATTGATTCATCCTACAAAGTTTAGAATTTTTATTTCTTCAAAAAAAAAGTTTAAATCTTTTAACAATTTATTTGCTAAAATTTTGCACAAATTTTAAATTTGTTGTCGCAAACATAAAGCTATGAAAAAAGAGACCTTGAAAACAATATCGGCACGCACCGGCTATTCCATCACCTCGATATCGCGCGTTCTCAACGGGAAAGCCGCAAAATACCGGATCAGCAAGAAAACAGCCGACGCCATACTGCGGGAAGTCGGGGCGTGTGGCTATCAGCCCCTGTTTTCTGCGCAAAAACAGCACAAGGCCGAAAGCGGTCTTGTAGGGCTGCTCCTTCCGTTGGTTTCCAACATATTTTTCGCCGAGATGGCCAGCGTCATCATTTCCGAGCTCCACTCCAACGGCTATACGGCCATCGTGATGGATATGATGGAGAATCCCGACAACCTTATGCGTTCGCTCAAGGCCCTCCTCGCGCACAATGTCGAGGGCATAATCGTCTCTCCCTGCGGAGATTCGCCCGTTCTTCTGGAAAAGGTCGCCGAGAACATTCCCGTAGTCCTTATAGACCGCTATTTCCCCGATTCCTGGCTCCCTTATGTCACAACCGACAATTTCAAGGGAGGAATGGACGGCACTGCCGAACTCATACGCTTCGGGCATAAAAAAATCACCTGTATCCAGGGACCCCTCAATTCAGAGGCCAATCTGGAGCGCGTGCGCGGTTATAAAGAGGCTATGCGCGCCGAAGGTCTGGAAAATTTCATAGATGTGACCGGCTCCGAATTTTCGATAGATAACGGATATCTCAAGACCAAAATCCTTCTTGCCCGCCCGGACAGGCCCACAGCCATCTTCGCCCTGAGCAATATGATTTTTTTCGGTGCGATGAAGGCCATCCGCGAAGCAAGGCTCAGGATTCCCGACGACATTTCAGTGGTGTCGTTCGACGACTATGTGTTTCTGGACTATCTCACGCCGCCCATCACCCGCGTTGGCCAGCCTGTGCACGAAATGGCGTCCCTGGCCACCAAAATGCTTTTGGACAGGCTTGGGGGCGGCAGCGGAGCGAACTCCAAGATAAAGCTTGCGCCGTCTATTGTCGGCGGCAAGTCGGTCAGGGTTGCAGAATGAATTTGTGGGTTTTGCTGTAATCGTGGTTCACGCACACGGTTGCGGTCTGCTTCGTGAGATTGTAAACCACAGACCACTGGGTCTTGCTCTTGCTCTTTTCGCCCTCTTCCTTGTGGACGTCGCAAAGCAGCGACATCGCTTCTTCTTCGGTGAGAACGCCTCCCTTTGCTTCAAGTGTGCCGCGTATCTTGCCCAGCCTGTCGTCGAGCGAGCCGATATGCTGCCATCCGGGGCTCAGGAAGTGGTTTGTGACAGAACTCTCGTCCAGGACATTCATCACCCAGGGGCTGTCGCTTTCCGGGCCGTCGCGCTTGACATATTCGATGACTGCGCTCCTGCCGGTGGCGTCGGCGACAAGGAAATGGTAGTTGCTGAAATTGCCTTCCTTGCGGTCTTTCTGCTCGCCGTCGGCGAAAAAATTGTAGTGCGACAGCATTTCGAGAGCTTCGCCAACGCTCGAGGCACGGTCGAGGAGCATCCGCATCATCACGGAAGTCATTATGCTGTGCTTGCCTTCTTCGTACTGTCTGGCGCAATCGTCAGCGACAACCACGAGCACGGAGACCGAGAATCCCTTCTCGTTCATTCCGTCCATCTGCATAAGCGGAGCGGCGGCAAGCATAGAGAGGTCGGTCTTGCCGTCTGAAAGGGCCCGCGCATCGAGTCCGACGAAGTTCATCGACACCATACTCAAGGACTTGTAGGCATTCTCGGGAGATGTGCGCAGCATTATGTTGGCTCCGTCCCGGAAGCTGTAGTCGAAATTGCGGCCGCAGATGACATCTCCTTCGGGGGTGACCGCCTGAAATGCGGAGCAGGCCGGCTGAGGAGCCTGACTCCCTGCCTTTTGCGCCTTTGAAGGGTCCAGAAGCAGCTTTGCAACTGCGGCGCTCACCTCGGCGCGCGAAGTGAGGTCCGCATCTATGAATTCCTGGAGTTTGTAGTCCGCCACATAGTCCATAGTGTAGAGGCCGCCCTCGCCGACATCTTTCAGACTTTCGATGCTTTGCTCCTGGGCTTTTGTGGTCAGGAGTCTTGCAGGGTTGCCGCAGGCAAGAACGACGGCGGCTGCATATACATATATATATAATAGTATAGTTCTCATCGCTTACAAATTTCACGTAAAATTAATTTTTTATTGCTAAATTTACAAGTTTTTACTCACGATGCGAAATATATGAAAATAAGATTTAAAGCAAAAGTCACGGCGGTTGTAGCCTCCATTCTCGCTGCGGCGGCTGTCGGCACCAATGCTTATGCCCTTGACTATGAAAGATTTCTGAATCCGGAAGACGGCTACCGTCCGTTCGTGCGCTGGTGGTGGAACGGCGACAAGGTGGAGGCTGCGGAACTTGTCCGCGAGCTGCATCTTCTCAAGGATGCCGGCATAGGCGGCGTGGAGATCAATCCCATAAAGTTCCCCGCCAAGAGCGACCCTCTGGACAAGAAAGCGCTGAACTGGCTCAGCGACGAGTGGATAGACGCACTCAAGACTGTCTTCGACGAGTCCAAGAAGCTCGGAATGACCTGCGACCTCATTGTGGGCTCCGGCTGGCCCTTCGGGGCGGAGACCCTGCCGCGCGACCAGAGGGCTTCGGTGATGCTCACCTACGCCGTGCCTGTGGAGGGCGGACAGCTTTTCGAAACTTCCAAATTCAACATATTCAAGGCCGTTGACCCCGGGGTTACGGTCCAGAACCCCCGTCGCACCTGCGAGCTCGTGAGCGCATATCTCACCCCCGATCCCATCAGCAGCCTCGACGAAGCGATAGAAGTGACAGGCAAGTTCGAGGGCGACGTGCTCTCGATAGATGTCCCCGAGGGCAAGCACGTCTTCTACGCCCTTGTGCGCTTCGACTCCTTCGCCTGCGTCATCAACGGCGCGCCCGGCGCTGCGGGAAGCATCCTCGACCATATGAACGCCGATGCAGTGCGGGGCTATCTGAACAATATGGCAGACGCCATCGAGGCCAAGACAGGCCCGCTGTCGGGCCATCTGCGTGCTTTCTTTGTGGACAGTATGGAACTCGAGGGCAACAACTGGACAGCCGACTTCGCAGAGGAGTTCCTTCGCCGCCG
>R18__coassemble_1414_pt1 | contig 31510 bp, 26 predicted proteins | sample R18__metabat2_high_PE_032 | metagenome-assembled genome bin R18
ACCTTCGGCATAAATGCCTCTAAATAGGTGTTTTCGCATAAATGCGAAACTTAAGTCATTTTTTTAAAAATTTCGTATGCAAATTTAATTATTTATCGCAACAATTTTGTTATTTTTGCAAGTTATCAATTGAAATCAGAATATGGCATTTTCTTTCTTTACGCAAGACCTGGCCATCGACCTCGGCACAGCCAACACCGTCATCTTTATGAATGACAAAAAAGTGGTCGATGAGCCCTCCATCATAGCACGAGACCGTATGACCGGCAAACCCGTGGCCGTAGGCTCAAGGGCCAAGGCAATGGACGGCCGAACATCCCCCAACATCCAGACCATCAGGCCGCTCAAGGACGGCGTCATAGCCGACTTCGACGCAGCCGAGATGATGATTCGTGGCTTCATCAAGATGATGACCTCCAAGAGGAGCCTTTTCACCCCGAGCCTCCGCATTGTGGTCTGCATCCCCTCGGGCTCCACAGAAGTTGAGAAGCGTGCAGTCCGCGACGCCGCAGAGCACTCCGGCGGACGCGACGTCCAGATGATATTCGAACCTATGGCCGCAGCGCTCGGCATCGGCATCGACGTCACCGCCCCTTCGGGCAATATGATAGTCGATATCGGAGGCGGCACCACCGAAATCGCAGTCATCTCGCTCGGCGGAATCGTAGCAGACGAGAGCCTCAAGAACGCCGGAGACGTCTTCACCAACGACATAGCCCAGTACCTCCGCCAGCAGTACAACATCCGAGTCGGCGAAGTCACCGCGGAGCAGGTCAAGATCAACATAGGCTCGGCCCTCGCCGAACTCGACGAACCCCTTGAGCCCTTCATAGTCAACGGCCCGAACCTTATGACCATCCACCCTGTGGAAGCTCCCGTCACATATCAGGAAATTGCCCACTGCCTCGACAAATCAGTCTCGCGCATCGAGACCGGCATCCTTTCGGTGCTCGAGAAGACTCCCCCGGAGCTCTACTCCGACATAGTCAAGAAAGGCATCTTCCTCACCGGCGGCGGAGCCCTGCTCCACGGTCTGGACAAGAGGCTCACCAACAAAATCAACATCCCGTTCCACGTCGCCGAAGACCCTCTCCACGCCGTGGCCCGCGGAACCTGCATAGCCCTGAAGAATCCTTCCTTCCCGTTCCTTATGAGATAGTTCCGCTATGCGCAATCCACGGCAGTTCATACAAATAATAGCGCCAATCGTATTGTTTGTGGCCCTGGAATTGTGCTGCACACTGCTCATCCTTGACAACGGCGCCGTCCAGCGTACGGCCGCCATAAGTTCCCTTCGCGAAGTCCGGTCGTTCTTCCTGGACAAGACCGGCTCCATCGGCAGGTATTTCAATCTCCGCGAGGAGAACACATCCCTCCTCGAAGAAAACGTCCGTCTCAAGACCGAACTGGAACGCTATCGCAAGGAATATTCTCCGGAAGACAGCCTGTCGGCAGACGGCCTTTTCAGATATATCGGCGCATCAGTCATCCGCAACACCATCAACAGCCAGCACAACTATCTGATTCTTAACAAAGGAGAGCAAGACGGCATACACGAGGGGATGGGCGTTGTGACTCCCGGCGGCATTGTCGGAGTGGTCGATGCGGTGAGCGGCGGATGCTGCAGGGCCATCTCTTTCCTCAACACCTCGATGGCCGTGAGTGTCACCTTCGAGGACTCAAAAGCCTTCGGCCCTATGTCCTGGAGCGGAGGAGCGTCCGACAAAGCCACCGTGAACGAGGTCCCGATGCACATCGAAATCGTCAAGGGCGAACGGGTCCTCACAAGCGGCTATTCGTCTTTGTTCCCGCCCGACATCCCCGTCGGAACCGCCATCGACGTCCGTTCGTTCGACGGTCTTTCGCAGACGGTGGAGGTGAGGCTTTTCCAGGATTTCAGTTCCCTCAAGTCGGTTTACATAGTGGATTCCGCCCGTTACGAAGAGATAACACGGCTCTCAGAATATGGAAAGTAGAATATCCGAAATATTGTTCATCGCGCTGGCTTTCATTCTCCAGATTTTCATCTGCGACTATGTCAGCCCGAGTCCATACGTCTGCCTGTCTCTGATGCCGCTGCTTGTAATGCTCATCTCCCGCAGGGTCGGCATATACGGCACAATGCTCATCGCCTTCGGCCTGGGGATTCTGCTTGACGTCCTTGCCGACGGTCTGGTCGGGCTCAACGCCGCCTGCGCCGTGCTGACAGCCGCATTCAAGGAGTTCAACTACAAACACATCATCAACAGCGACCGCCAGGACCATACACACATCGTGTCCATCAGGGCCGCCGGCATCAAGAAGTTCCTGTTCTACCTTCTTTCACTGGTCGCCATCTATATGGCGTGCTACGTTTTTCTGGACTGCGTTGGCGGCAGAAGCGCCGGATTCATACTTTTCACCTTCGCGGCAAGCGCTCTCGCAAGCGCCCTGCTCTGCTTCCTTGTCGGTTTCTCATATCTGAAAAACAGCTAGAGCGATGATTGCCACAGAAGACCGTCCGAAGATTCTGATTGCAGCAATAGCCCTGGCTTTCATTGTGATAGCCGTCAGGCTGTTTATGATTCAGATTGTGGACAAGGACTTCCAGGTCACCGCCGACAACAACGCCCTCAAATACGAAACCCGCTACCCCGCACGCGGCCTCATACTCGACCGCAACGGCGAGATTCTCGTAGGCAACAAAATAACCTACGACATTATGGTAACTCCAGTGAGGGTCACCGCCTTCGACACTCTCGCCCTGTGCCGCATCCTCGATATGGACACCACGTTCGTCAGGGACAAATTCAAGGAATATCGCCTGTACCGGCGGAAAATAGGCTACCAGAACCTTGTCTTCAAGAAGCAGGTCTCAAGCGAGCAATACAACGAATTCTACGAACAGCTCTACAAATTCCCCGGGTTCAGCGGAGTGCCGCGCACCGGCCGCACATATCCTTTCAATGCCGGAGGCAATCTGCTGGGCTATATTTCGGAGGTTGACGCGTCGTATCTCAAGAAACACCCCGAATACAAGAGCGGCGACTACGCCGGCAAGACCGGCATCGAAGAGGCCTACGAAGAAATCCTTCGCGGAGAAAAGGGAAACATAATCTATCTGCGCAACGCCCACAACCAGATAATAGGCAAATACGAAGACGGCAAATACGACACTCCAGCAGTGCCGGGAACCAATCTCACCACTACAATCGACGCAAAACTTCAGGCCTACGGCGAAAGTCTGATGGCCGGCAAAGTGGGTTCGCTTGTCGCCATCGAGCCCTCCACCGGCGAAATCCTCACAATGGTTTCGAGCCCCGGCATCAACGTGGAATATCTTTCCGACATCAGCAAGCACTATCAGGAAATAGTCACAGACCCGTACAAGCCTATGTACAACCGTGCAGTGATGTCGCCCCAGCCTCCGGGCTCGGTATTCAAGCTCGTCAACGGCCTCATAGGCCTCCAGGAAGGAGTCCTCACTCCCGGCACCCTCTACCCCTGCCATAACGGCTACACTGTGGGAAACCTCACCGTGGGCTGCCACAGCCACTTCAGTCCCATCAATATGTACCAGTCCATCGCGATGTCGTGCAACGCATACTACTGCTATGTGCTGCGCTCCATTCTCGACAACCCGAAATATCCCAACATCCAGGCCTCGTTCGAGAAATGGAAGGAATACACCGAGAGTTTCGGCTTCGGATGCAAACTCGGGTCGGACATCCCTTCGGAACAGGCCGGGACAATGCCCACCGTGGAGCGCTACAACAAAATCCACGGCAAGGGGCGCTGGCGTTCGCTTTCGATAATTTCTCTCTCCATAGGACAGGGCGAGATAGGATGCACACCCCTGCACCTTGCCAACCTAGCCGCCACCATAGCCAATAGAGGATACTACTATATTCCTCATATTCAGAAAGATACGCCAGAAGCACCCATCGACTCCCGCTTCAGGGAGCGCCACTACACTATGGTCGATACTTCTTATTTCCCGGAGGTCGTGAAGGGAATGTCGATGGCCGTAAACGACGTTGCAGGCAATACTGCGAGGATAGCCAAGATTCCCGGGGTGGAGGTCTGCGGCAAGACAGGCACGGCTCAGAACCCCCACGGAGACGACCATTCGGTGTTCATCTGCTTCGCTCCGCGCGAGAATCCTCAGATTGCCGTTGTGGCCTATGTGGAAAACGGCGGATTCGGCGCAACATACGCCGCCCCGATTGCATCATTGCTTGTGGAAAAATACCTCAACGGGGAGATAAGCCCCGGGAGACAATATATTGAAGACAATATGAAGGGGGCCAACCTCCTCTACAAAGTAAAGGTCAAGAAATAATTATGACACTGTCCTACAAGAAGCTCGACTGGGTCATCGTCGCCTTGTACATCCTGCTCGTCGCGTTCGGGTGGATGAACATCTACTCCTCCTCGTTCGAGGAGGGGCAGGCATTCTACGACCTTCACACCAAGCACGGAATGCATCTTGTGTGGATTGCAATCACTTTGTCCGCGGCGGCGGCCATCCTTTTCTTCGTACCTCCGAAAATATACCCCGGCCTTTCGCTGCCCTTCTACTGCTTCATCTGCGTCCTGCTGGTCGCCGTGGCATTTCTGGGAGTCGAGGTCAACGGCTCCAAATCGTGGTTCGCATTCGGACCGGTCCGATTCCAGCCGGCGGAGTTTTCAAAAATATCGACCTCCCTGCTTGTGGCGTATGTCCTGAGCAAGTACGACTTCAACTTCAAGAGCAGACGGAACATCGTCTCCGCCGCCGCCATCCTTCTGATTCCCATTCTCTTCATTCTGATGGAAAAGGAAACGGGCTCGGCGCTGGTCTATCTCGGATTCCTGCTTGTTTACTATCGCGAGGGGATGAACGGATGGATTCTGATTCTGGGCCTTCTCGCCATATTGTTCTTCATCATCACACTTGTAACTTCGCCTTTTACTGCTATGCTTGCACTGACCGGCACTGCCTTTCTGCTCTATGCATTTTATTGCAGAAGGCCTGCCCTCAGCATACTCATCGGCGGAGTCGTTGTCACGCTGCTTGCATTCCTGCCCAATCTGCTCGCTGTCGGATTTGTGTCGCGAATCGTTCCCTTCGACGCTCCTTTCATCATTCTCATTCTCGCGGCCCTGGCCGCGGCGGTCATTGTCCCGGCGACGCTGAAAAACAATATGCCTCATCTGCGAGCCGCCGTTCTCTGCCTTGTCTGCGGACTCTGTATGATTCTTTCCGTACAGTTCGTGTTCGACAATGTCCTCAAGGAACACCAGAGAGCGCGCATCGAGACCCTGCTCGGCATAAAGGAAGACCTTATGGGAGTGGGCTACAACGTGCATCAATCTATGATTGCCATCGGCTCCGGAGGGCTTTCGGGCAAAGGTTTCCTCGAAGGCACCCAGACACGTTTCGACTTCGTGCCCGAGCAGAGCACCGACTTCATCTTCTGCACGGTCGGGGAGGAATGGGGATTTCTGGGGACTATGGCAGTGATGATTGCCTACTTCGCCTTGATAGTGAAACTTATTGTCTCGGCCGACAAACATCGCAGCAGATTCACGAGAGTCTATGGATATTGCGTGGCGGCGTGCTTCCTGATGCACGTTGCGATAAACATAAGTATGACGATAGGACTTATGCCGGTTATCGGCATACCGCTGCCGCTGCTCAGCTACGGAGGGTCGTCGCTTCTGACCTTCACACTGCTTCTTGCAATCTATCTGAGGCTCGACCTCGAACAATGGAACAATTATTAAAAACTCTACAATATGCCACTCAAATTTGCAGACAGACACAACGGACCGCGTCAAAGTGAAGAACCGAAGATGCTTGAAGCTCTCGGATGCTCATCGCTCGAACAGCTTATCAGCGAAACAGTTCCCGGGGACATCCGCCTCAGCGGGCCCCTGGCCCTTGACACAGCCGTTTCGGAGCAGGCCTATACCGCCCGCCTCAAGAAAATCGCATCCCTCAACAAGCCTTTCCGCTCGATGATAGGAATGGGTTTCTACGGCACATCTTCGCCGGCGGTCATCACCCGCAATATCTTTGAGAACCCCGCCTGGTACACATCCTACACACCTTATCAGGCAGAGATCTCGCAGGGCCGCCTCGAGGCTCTCTTCAACTTCCAGACTATGGTCAGCTCGCTGACCGGATTTCCGCTCGCCAACTGCTCGATGCTCGACGACGCCACCGCAGCAGCAGAGGCAATGCGTATGATGTACAATCTGCGCTCGCGCGACGCCGTGAAGGAGGGGCGGAACGTCCTTTTTGTGGACAGCAGCATCTTCCCCTCAGTGCTGTCGGTGCTCCGCACGCGTGCCTGGGGCCTTGGAATAGAGATACATACGGGCTCTTACGCTTCGTACAGCTTTGAGCCGTCGTGCTTCGGTGCGCTGGTGCAGTATCCTGCCGCAAACGGTGAGGTGCGCGACTACTGCGCTTTCGCAGAGGCCGCTCACGCTGCCGGAGCTCTGGTTTCAGCACACTGCGACCTTTTGTCTCTTGCAGTGCTGAAAGAACCCGCCGCCTGGGGTGCGGACATTGTCTGCGGCTCGGCCCAGCGTTTCGGCCTGCCTATGGGCTTCGGAGGGCCTACCGCCGGATTTATGGCCTGCTCGGACGCTTTCAAGCGCTCGCTCCCCGGCCGCATAATCGGTGCGTCTGTGGACCGCCTCGGCAAGAGGGCCTACCGCCTGGCTTTGCAGACCCGCGAGCAGCACATCAAACGCGAGAAAGCCACCTCAAACATATGCACCGCCACTGCGCTGATGGCCACAATGACCGGAATGTTCGCCATCTGGCACGGACCTGCCGGTCTGCGGGAGATTGCTCTCAACGCCTCCGGCTGGGCCCACGCCGTGGGTGCTTCGCTGAAGGCTGCCGGCTACCATCTTGCTTGCGAGGAATATTTTGACACTCTGATGATTGTGGGGGTCGATGCCGCTTCCATACGTTCACGTGCCGAAGCCGCAGGTTTCAACTTCTACTATCCCGGCGGGGACTGTGTGCAGATGAGCTTCGACGAACTCTCCTGCCTTGACGAGGCTGTCGCTGTTTGTGAGATCTTCGGATGCGAGGCTCCGTCTTGCCCCAGCTGTCCCGCCGTCACTCGTGAAAGCGCCATTCTCACCCAGTCCATCTTCTCGTCCTACCACTCCGAAACCGAGATGATGCGCTACATCAAGTCGTTGGAGCGCAAGGACATATCTCTGGCCCACTCGATGATTCCTCTGGGCAGCTGCACAATGAAACTCAATGCCGCAGTGGAGATGATGCCCCTCTCGTGGAGCGAGTTCGGGAACATCCACCCCTATGCTCCTTCGTCGCAGTGCGAAGGTACCCTTCAGATAATCCGCGAAGTGGAGCACGACCTTGCAGTCATCACCGGCTTTGCAGCCTGCTCGCTCCAGCCCAACAGCGGTGCCGCAGGCGAGTACGCAGGCCTGATGACAATCCGCAACTACCTGCACGCCAATGGCGGCGATTCCCGCAACGTTATGATAATCCCTACCTCCGCCCACGGCACCAATCCCGCATCGGCCGCGATGGCAGGTTACGACATAGTGCTTGTCGAATGCGACTCGTGTGGCAACATCGACGTCGAGCAGCTCCGTGCTAAAGCTGACGAGGCAGGCGACTCCCTTGCAGGTATGATGATTACATATCCTTCGACCCACGGAGTCTTCGAGGTCCGCATCCGCGAGATAGTGGACATCATCCACTCCCACGGCGGACTTCTCTATATGGACGGCGCCAATATGAACGCCCAGGTTGGTCTGACCAATCCGGGCACCATCGGCGCAGATGTCTGCCACCTCAACCTCCACAAGACCTTCGCAATGCCTCACGGCGGCGGCGGACCCGGCGTAGGCCCCATCTGCTGCACAGAAGCTCTGGCTCCATATCTCCCGGGACACCCTGTTGTTCCAGAGTGCGGCGGTGCCGGCATCACTGCAGTCGGCTCCGCACCTTACGGCAGCCCTCTGCTTCTGCCCATCACCCACGCATACATCAAACTTTTGGGTCCTGACGGCCTGCGCAAGGCTTCGGAGATTGCCATCCTGAACGCCAACTATATGTCTGCCAAGCTGTTACCTGAGTTCAAGACTCTCTACACCGGAGCCACCGGCCGTGTCGCGCACGAGTGCATCATCGACCTTCAGCATTTCAAGGCAGAGTATGGAGTGGACGCCACAGATGTGGCCAAGAGACTTATGGACTTCGGTTTCCACGCTCCTACTCTGTCGTTCCCGGTTCACGAGACTCTTATGATAGAACCCACTGAAAGTGAACCGCTTGCAGAACTCGACCGCTTCGTTGCCGCTCTCAAGACCATTCTTTCTGAGTGCGAAGACATCAAGGCAGGCCGTCTGGATGCCTCCGACAATCCAGTCAAGATGTCGCCTCATACCGCCGAGGAAGTCTGCTCAGACTCCTGGTCTCACGGCTACGGACGCGAGCAGGCCGCATATCCTCTGGACTGGGTGCGTGACAATAAATTCTGGCCTGCATCGAGCCGCGTGGACAACGGTTTCGGCGACCGCAACCTTGTAACCTGCGCTGACTGATGCTTAGGGAGGACACCGTTTTCGGGCCGATTTTTTCGCGGCGTCTTGGCAATTCGCTGGGTATCAATCTTTTACCTCGCGAGGGCAAGATATGCAATTTCGACTGCATATACTGCGAGTGCGGTTGGAACCGCGACGGAAGGGGAGATACTGTGATTCCTTCGGCCGCCGAGGTCCGTTCTAGGCTTTCCTCAAAACTGGCCGAACTCTCAGCTGCTGGGGTCTCCATCGACTCTATAACCTTCAGCGGAGACGGCGAGCCTACCTTGAACCCGGAATTTCCCTCTATCATAGATGATACGTTGGCTTTGCGCGACAAATGGTATCCTTCGGCAGTGGTATCGGTGCTTTCCAACGCCACTCGCGTGCATCTGCCGGAGATCTTTGCGGCCTTGAAGCGGGTTGACAATCCAATTCTCAAGATAGATGCGCCCTCCGATGCCCTGGCTGCACTCATCAACCAGCCTGCTCCGGGATATTCCGTTTCGCGTGTCGTGGAAGCATTGCGACGGTTTGAAGGCGATTTCGTGCTTCAGACTATGTTCCTCCGCAGTCCGTCGTTCGACTCCTCGTCTCCAGAGGTGCTGGATGGCTGGATGGCGTTGGTTCGGGATTTGCGCCCACGTGAGATTATGGTTTACACCTTGGACCGCCCGACTCCTTCGGAAGGGCTCGTCAAATTTTCCGTCGATGAGATGACCGCTTTGGTACGGCCGCTTCTCGACGAAGGCTTCAAAATTCAGATAAAAGGATGAAAGGAAAAAACAAGATAGAGATACGCAACAAGAAAGCCGGATTCGAATTCGAATTTCTGGAGCATTTCACCGCCGGAATAGTGCTCTACGGCACCGAGATAAAATCCATACGCGAAGGCAAGGCGTCGCTCGTGGACAGCTATTGCTATTTCGTTGGTTCTGAACTCTTTGTGAAGAATATGAATGTGGCGGAATACTGGTGGGGCAGCGCCTTCAGCAGGCAAGACCCCAAACGCGACCGCAAACTCCTTCTCACCCGCCGCGAACTTCGCAAACTCCAGAGGGCAGTCAAAGAAAAGGGCCTCACCATAGTGACCACCGGACTTTTCATCTCAGAAAACGGCTACGCCAAACTCAATATCGCTCTGGCCCGAGGCAAACGCGAATACGACAAGCGCGAATCCATCAAAGAAAAAGACCTCCGCCGCCACAGCGAAGACTAATCGCCATCAATCGCTCCAGTTCCAGGGGATATGGCCCCTGGCGACGGCGCTTCGCGCCTCCCTCCCACGCCTTACGGCGCGGGCCCCTCCCTCTTATATACTGGGGCTCTGCCCCAAACCCCGCCGCTACAGCTTTGCTATCCCGCAAGGACTACCCTGCTCAGCTTCCGCTAGCGGGACTGGTTGTCGATGGCGGCCTGGTGGATGAGGCGGAAGAGTTCTTCTACGAATTGGAGGTCGAGGCCGCGGGCGGCGGCTCCGTCGCGGACTAGCTGCTGGATCTGCTCCCAGCGGGCCTGCTGAAGAACAGTCATATTGTTGTCTTTCTTGAGCGCACCCAGTTCTTCGACTATACGCATACGGTCGGAGAGAACGTCGAGAATGTTCTCATCGACTATGTCTATGCGGGCTCTCTGCCTCTGAAGTTCTCTCTGGAGGGCGCTGCTTTCGGTGGAAAGTTCTTTGATTGAACAGCCCTTCAGAATCGAGGCCAGATCCGATGGAGTTAGCTGCTGGGCGGAATCGCTCAGCGCGACCGAAGGATTGATGTGCGACTCTATGAACAAACCCTTGAATCCGAGGTCGAGAGCCTTCTGCACGAGCTCAGGGATATATTCCCTCTTGCCCGAGATATGGCTTGCGTCGCCATACATAGGGACTTCGGGCATACGCTGCATAAGCTCGATGGGAACCTGCCATTTGGGGTAGTTGCGATATTTGCATTTCTCGTAGAAGGAGAATCCTCTGTGGATTGCCGCAACTTTGGTGATGCCGACGTGGCGGAAACGCTCGATGGCGCCGGCCCACAAATCGACGTCGGGATTGATGGGATTCTTGACAAAGACGGGAATGTCCACGCCGCGAAGGGCATCAGCAATATCCTGTGTATCAAAAGGATTGGTGGTGGTGCGGGTGCCTATCCAGACCATTCTCACGCCGGCTTTCAATGCTTCTTCGACGTGCTCGGGTTTGGCTACTTCGACTATTCCGGGAAGGCCTGTGGAGTTCTGGACATCGGCAAACCATTCGAGAGCGGCGGCGCCTACACCTTCGAAACACCCGGGACGGGTGCGCGGTTTCCACGCTCCGGCCCTGAAGGCTTCGAGCTCGAAACCGGCATCGGACAATTCTTCTTTGTAGGACAGCAAACCCTGCACAGTGTCGAGAAGCTGCTTCTGCGACTCTGCGCTGCAAGGTCCGGCTATAAGCTTGATTTTCCGCACTTTAACGGTCCGGCCTTAAACGGTCATTATTTCTTTCTCCTTGGCGGAGAGAATCTCTTCGACCTTCTTGGCAAAGGAATCGGTATGCTTCTGAGCCTCAGCCTCGAAGTCTTTTTCGGAGTCCTCGGGAAGGCCTTCTTTCTGAAGTTTCTTGAGGGCCTCGATGGCGTCGCGACGGGCATTGCGGACACTCACCTTTGCAATCTCGCCGGCTGCCTTGGCTTTCTTGACAAGCTCTTTGCGGCGCTCCTCTGTGAGGGCGGGGACATTGATGCGGATGATTTCGCCGTTGTTCTGGGGAGCGAAACCGAGGTTTGCATCGATAATGGCTTTCTCGATTGTGCGGATAAGGTTTTTGTCCCAAGGCTGGATAATCATTGTCTTGGCATCGGGAGCTGTGATGTTGGAAACCTGCGTGAGGGGTGTCATTGTACCGTAGTAGTTGACTGTCAGACCGTTGAACACTGCGGTGTTGGCTTTGCCGGCACGGTATCCCTTGAGTTCTTCCTCAAGATGGTCGAGTGCGTTCTGCATCTTGACCTTTGCTGCATCTACGGTTTCTTTGCCTTTCTGTATCATAATATATCGATTTTGATTATTTCACCAATGTGCATACGCCGCCGCCGTCAACAATCTTTTCGAGCATTCCATCCTCGTTGATGTTGAAGACCACTATCGGCATATTGTTCTCGCGGCAGAGGGCGAACGCTGTCATATCCATAACGTGGAGTTCGTCTGCAAGAGCCTTGTCGAACGAGACTGTGTCGTATTTTTTGGCATCGGGATTATTGGCGGGATCGCTGTCGTAGACTCCGTCAACCTTTGTGCCTTTGAGAATGGCGTCGCATCCGAGTTCGCAGGCTCTGAGAGCCGCTCCGGAATCTGTTGTGAAGAAAGGATTGCCGGTACCGCCGCTTATGAGGGCCACTCCGCCCTTCTCCATATATTCGAGGACTGCATCGCGGTCGTAATATTTGGCCATAGGCAGAGAAAACGGTGCAAACGCCGCCGCCTTGACTCCGCAATCTTTTATCATAAGCGACATTCCCACACTGTTGATGACTGTGGCGAGCATTCCCATCTGGTCGCCGCGGACGCGGTCGAAGCCATTTTTGGAACCCGACAATCCACGGAAGATGTTGCCTCCGCCGATGACGACTGCAACCTGGACGCCCTTGCGAGCCACGGCCGCAATCTGCTCCGCGAATTTCTCCATCGAGGGCTGGTCGAGACCGACACCTTTGGCGCCGCCGAGTGTCTCGCCGCTGAGTTTGAGCAATATTCTTTTGTATTTCATTGATTACCAAATGTTTAGTGGAACTCCGGCCATTCTCTTGCGAACTGTTTCTTGGGTCTCGGCAATTACAGTTTCATCCTCTACATTGCTCAGCACTTTGTCAATCAGGTCCACTACGAAAGGCATATCTTTCTCCACGAAACCGCGCGATGTGATGGCGGGAGTGCCGACGCGGATGCCGGAAGTCTGGAACGGACTGCGGCTGTCGAAGGGAACCATATTTTTGTTGACTGTGATGCCGGCGCGGACGAGCGCTTTCTCGGCAACCTTGCCGGTGAGGTCGGGATATTTTGTGCGGAGGTCGATGAGCAGCAAGTGGTTGTCTGTGCCGCCCGATACGACGTGATAGCCTTTGGCGATGAAGGCTTCAGCCATTGCACGGGCATTTTTCTGGACCTGGGTCTGGTAGATTTTGAACTCGGGCTGAAGGGCTTCGTAGAAAGCCACGGCTTTGGCTGCGATGCAGTGCTCGAGCGGGCCGCCCTGGATGCCGGGGAAGACAGCGGAGTTGAGGATGGCGCTCATCTTCTTGATTTCGCCCTTCGGAGTCGTGAGGCCCCAGGGGTTGTCGAAGTCCTTGCCCATCAGGATGACACCTCCGCGAGGGCCCCTGAGGGTTTTGTGGGTTGTGGAAGTGACGATGTGGGCATACTTGACGGGGTTCTTGAGAAGGCCGGCGGCGATGAGGCCTGCGGGATGTGCCATATCCACCATCAGCAGCGCTCCGACTTTGTCGGCAATTGCGCGCATACGTTCCCAGTCCCATTCGCGGGAATAGGCGGAAGCTCCGCCGATAATCAGCTTGGGCTTATACTCCAGAGCCTTGCGCTCCATATCGTTGTAGTCCACAAGACCGGTGGATTCGTCGAGGCCGTATGCCACTGCGTTGTAGAGCTTGCCGGACATATTGACGGGAGAGCCGTGGGTGAGATGGCCGCCGTGGGAGAGGTCGAGACCCATAAAGGTGTCGCCGGGTTTGAGGCAGGCGAAGAAGACCGACATATTGGCTTGGGCGCCGGAGTGGGGCTGCACGTTGGCATATTCGGCGTCAAAAAGCTGTTTGAGACGGTCGATGGCGAGCTGTTCGATTTGGTCGACGACCTCGCATCCGCCGTAGTAACGAGCTGCAGGATAGCCTTCTGCATATTTGTTGGTGCAGACGCTGCCGAGAGCCTCAAGGACTTGTTTGCTTACAAAATTTTCAGAAGCAATGAGCTCTATGCCTTCCATCTGGCGCTCTTCTTCTTTCTTTACCAGTTCCGAAAGTTGGACATCGTACTTCATTCTTTCAAATAATTTATAATTTTGTATCCACAAAGATACTCAATTCGTAGAAATACCGTCAATAATGTTCAGGAAACTTTTGAACAATGAATTGGGGAGAATCAGCGTCGAGGAGTACAAACTCACCGACAAAGCTCCCGCAGTCGTGGTACTCGACAACATCCGCAGCCAGCACAATATAGGATCCGCCTTCAGGACTTGCGACGCCTTCCGCGTCGGAAAGCTCTATCTCTGTGGCATTTGCGCAACTCCCCCGTCGGCCGAGATTCACAAATCCGCCCTCGGGGCCGAGTTCAGCGTCGAATGGGAGCACTGCCCCGACACATTGGCCGTGGTCGAACGGCTCCGCTCGGAAGGTTATATAATAATAAGTGTGGAGCAGGCCGAAAATTCCACTTCGCTGGGATCTTTCGCCCTTGAGCCCGGCCGGCGCTATGCGTTTGTCTTCGGCAACGAGGTCAAAGGAGTTCAGCAAAGCGTGGTCGATGCGTCTGACCGGTGTCTGGAAATTCCACAATACGGCACCAAGCATTCCCTCAACGTCTCCGTCTCCATCGGTATCGTCCTTTGGGACGTTTTAGCTCCTGCCACGACACGCTAAAACGGCATAACCGTCATGCCCGACCTGTTCGGGCATCTCAGGGCTCGATCCATTCGATTGTGATGCCGCGGCGTTTCTCCATTCCGCGGAACCAGGTCATCTGGCGCTTGGCGAACTGATGGATGGCTATACGCAGGCGCTCGACCATAGTGTCGTAGTCCATCCGGCCGGTGAGATAGAGAGTCACAAATTTGTATTCCAGACCGTAATAAATAAGGTCTTCGGGAGCTATGCCACTCTCGAGCAAACCCTTGACCTCGTCGACCATTCCTTCGCGAAGTCTGGCCTCGAGCCTGGCATCGATACGCGCATTGCGGACCTCGCGCGAGACCGAAATCCCGATATAGCGCGCCTCCTTGGGCAGGAATTCGGAATGCCGCACCGGGTGAGAATCTTCGTAAATGGCTATCTCCAAGGCCCTTATGAGTCTCTGGCGGGTGTCGTAGTCGGTTTTGTTGTGAGGTTTGCGGATGGCTTCATAACGACGCACGAGTTCTTCTGTAGGCAGTTCCGCCAGCCGGGCTCTGAGGGCGTGGTCTGCCGGCACGTCGGGCAGAAAATATCCGCAGGTGGCGGCTTCGATATATAGCCCGCTGCCGCCGCAGAGAATCGGCTCCCGGCCGCGGCTCACGATATCGGCATACGCCTTCTCAAAATCCTGCTGATATTGGAAGATATTGTATTTCGTCCCCGCATCGACTATGTCTATGAGATGATACGGGACATCGCCATATTCGGAAAGATCCTTGCCGGTGCCTATATCCATTCCGCGATAGACCTGACGGGAATCTCCGGAGATTATCTCTCCACCGATCTCCCTCGCCAGAGCCACGGCATATTTTGTCTTGCCGCTTGCGGTAGGCCCCAGAACACAAATCATATTTTAAGAGTAAGGATGGTGATGTCGTCGTTCTGCTCGTTGCCTTCTACGAATTGCTTGACGGAGTCGTAAATTCGTTCTACGGCTTCTCTGGCAGGGACATCGCCGAGCGAATCTCCGGCCAAAGCGAGCAGTTTGTCTTCGCCGTACTGCTCCTTGTCGGCACGCTCGGCCTCAGTGACTCCATCGGTGTAGAGGATCAGGCTGCTGCCTTTTGAAAGTTGGAGGGACTCTCCTTCGTATTCGAATGTATCGTAAAGGCCTATGGCAAGATTGGACTTGGCCTTGAGATAGCTTGCCTTGCCGTCGCTGTCAATCACCACAATCGGGTTGTGACCGGCATTGCAGAATTCCATCTTGAGCGTTTCAAGGTCGATCACACCCGCGAACAGGGTGGCGAACATCATATGGATATTGCCGTCGCAGAAAACCTTGTTGACTCTGGCGACAGCATCTTCTATCGATGTGGAAAGTCCGAGGACAGAACGGAACGACGCCCTCATCACCGCCATAAAGAGGGCTGCAGGAACACCTTTTCCGGAGACGTCTGCAACGGCAAAGTATGCTTTTCCGTCGGCCACAATATAGTCGTAATAGTCTCCGCCGACCTCTTTTGCAGGTTGTTGGAAGGCATAAATGTCTATATTGTCATAAATGGGGAAATCCGTGCGGAGCATACTCTGCTGGATTGAGCTTGCGATGTTGAGTTCGCTTTCGTAGCGCTCGTTGGCGGCTGTCGATTCCTGAAGCTCACGAGCATAGTTTTTGAACGACTGCACCATCGAGGAGAGCGAATCGCCCAGAATCTTGAATTCGTCGTCATACTTCACGCCGGGGATGGGCGTATCCATAGCTCCGCCGGCAATGCTTTGGGCGGCATTGGTGAAGTCTGTGACGGGCCGTGTCTGATGCTTTACAATCCGCCTTGCTACGATAAAAATGAATATCAGGCAGAGGAAATTGATAAAAAGCATACTGACTGTGGAATTCGTCAGCCGGGCAAATATGTCGGAATTGTGGCAGGTGATTGACAGAGACCAGCCGTTGCTTATGGGGCAGTACATCATAAGGCCCTTGTTGCCATCGGTATCTCTCATTTCAACATATCCGGATTTGCCGCTGAGTTTTTCCTGCGTGGCTGCCCTGAGGGCTTCGCTATCGGTTTGGGCGATAACGTCGAAAACTGTCAATTCGGTATCTTCCGGCAGGGCGGAATGATATATGAAGCCGCCCTCTTTTCCAAGCAGTACGGTATATGAATTGGGAAAAGGCTTGACTGCCTTCAGCGTGCGGGACAGGCCTTCGAGCGAAAGGTCGGCTGTCAGGATTGCGAACACATTGCCCTCGGCGTCGGTCAGAGGGACAGAATATGTGGTCATTTTCTGTTCGCCGCCGCCGGTATCGAAATACGGCTCGCTCCAACGGGGCTCGCCACTTTTGTATGGTTCGGCGAACCACTCCATATCGAAATAGACATAATCGTCAGCTCCCATCTGGAAGGATATGAGCTTTTTTGTCTGCCTGTCGCGATAGGAGTAAGGAGCATAATAATAGCCCTTCGACTTGTAGAAATCCGGCACAAATGCAACGGTGCTTCCTATAATATAGGGATTGGTTTCTACAAGGCGTCCGGTTATGGTGTACATATAGTCGGGGTTGTCAAGATTTTCCTTGACAACCCACGCCATATTGTCCGCTGCGGTCTGAACTTCTGAAAGGATGTTGTCGACATCTCCCTTCAAGTCGTTCAGAACCAGCGATGTTTTTTCGATTGCGTCTTTCTTGAGCACAGTTCGCAAGCCCAGAGTCGCCACTGTGGTGGCGGCAAGCACAAACACGGTGACTGCCAGAATCACATAGAAACTGAGCCTGACGGATATGGAAGACAGACGTTTCATTTATTCATTTGTTTTCTTATTCTCTTATGGCTGCGATGCCGGGGAGGTCTTTGCCTTCGATGGCTTCGAGCATTGCGCCGCCGCCTGTAGAAACATAGCTTACCTTGTCTGCATAGCCCATCTGGGTTACGGCTGCAACGGAATCGCCGCCACCTACGAGAGTGTAGGCGCCGTTAGCGGTAGCAGCCGCGAGGTCTTCTGCAATCTGGAGAGTGCCTTTTGCAAAGTTGGGCATTTCGAATACGCCCACAGGGCCGTTCCAAAGGATGGTCTTGGAAGAAAGGATGATCTTCTTCCAGTTCTCGAGAGAATCGGGACCGGCATCCATACCTTCCCAACCGTCGGGAATTTCGTGTGAAGGAACTACTTTGGTTTCAGCGTCGTTGTTGAAATCGTTGGCAACCTTGGTCTGGACTGAGAGAGAGAGGTTTACGCCGTGCTCCTTTGCAGTCTTGAGAATCTCGAGAGCGTCGGGGATGAGGTCGTCCTCGTGGAGGGAGTTACCGATCTTGCCGCCTTCGGCCTTGATGAAGGTGTAGCCCATACCGCCGCCGATGATGAGGTTATCGACTTTGGTCACAAGGTTCTTGAGGACCTCGAGTTTGGAAGAAACCTTCGAGCCGCCGATGATGGCAGTGAAAGGATGCTCTGCGTTCTTGAGGACGTTGTCGATGGCTTTGATTTCGCCTTCCATAAGGTAGCCGAACATCTTGTCATCGGGGAAGTACTTGGCGATGAGGGCTGTGGAAGCGTGGGCGCGGTGTGCAGTTCCGAATGCGTCGTTGATGTAGCAGTCGGCGTAGGAAGCGAGTTTGGCAACGAATGCTTTCTGGCTTTCCTTGACAGCTGCTTTGGCTGCTTTCTTCTCTTCGTCGGTAGCGTCTTCTGCAAGACCTCTGGGTTTGCCTTCCTCTTCTGCGTAGAAGCGGAGGTTTTCGAGAACGAGGACTTCGCCGGGTTTGAGGGCTGCAGCCTGCTCGTCAGCTTTCTGGCAGTCGGGTGCGAACTGTACGGGCACTCCGAGATACTGGCTTACGCGGTCGATGATGTGCTTGAGGGAGAATTTGTCTGCGGGGCCCTTGGGACGGCCGAGGTGAGACATTACGATGAGCGAACCGCCGCCTGCAAGAACCTTCTTGAGGGTGGGGATGGCAGCGCGGATGCGGGTGTCATCGGTAATTTCGAATTTCTCGTTCAAAGGCACGTTGAAGTCAACGCGTACAATGGCTTTCTTGCCATTAAAATCGTAAGTTGAAATGTTTTTCATATATCGTGAATTTTGTCGATTTCCAGATAGCCCACAAATATACTGAAAATTTGAAAATAATGAGTACTTTTGTGGAGTTATGACAATTGAATCACCATCCAAGGATTGGAAAGACTACGAACTCATAGATTCGGGAGACTTCTCGAAGCTTGAGCGTTTCGGGCCGTACACTATGATTCGCCCCGAGCCTAAAGCGCTGTGGCACAAGTCGTTGAGCGACGAAGAGTGGCGCCGCCGCGCCCACACCGAGTTCAAGCCGGGCGCAGGCTTCGGCAAGGCCGGCAAGGAAGACAGCGGCAGCTGGAACATGCTCCACAAAATGCAGGAGCAGTGGCAGATAGCCTACCCCGCGGTGGGTTTCAAGCTGCGCCTGGGGCTCACCAGTTTCAAGCACGTGGGAGTTTTCCCGGAGCAGGCTCCGAACTGGGATTTCATTTATAAGAATGTGCGGGAGCTGGCTGTTGGCGCGTCGGCCGCCGGCGCTCAGCCGCCGAAGGTCCTGAATCTCTTCGCCTACACCGGCGCCGCATCTCTGGCAGCCTGCGCCGCCGGAGCCCAAGTCACACATCTGGACTCTGTGAAACAGGTGGTTACGTGGGCGCGCGGCAATATGGAAATGAGCTCTATGGACGGCATCCGCTGGATAATCGAAGATGCGCTGAAGTTCGCCCGCCGCGAGGCCCGGCGCGGCAACACGTATCAAGGCCTGATTCTCGACCCTCCCGCATACGGCCACGGCCCCGACGGCGAGAAGTGGAAACTCGACGAATGCCTTTTCGAACTGCTGCAGGCCTGCGCCGCCATTCTGGCGCCCCGCGACAGCTTTATGGTGCTCAACCTGTATTCCAACGGATATTCGGCGGTGTTGGCCGACACTTTGGTGCGCAGCGCCTTCGGCACATCGTTCAAGATCCTCGACTACGGCGAGCTCGTGCTTCGCGACAGCTTCGGCAAGGCCCTGCCGCTCAGTGTTTTCTCAAGATTAAGAAGATAGTTTCGATATGGATTTTCTTTCGATAGTTTGGAATGTTGACCCTATAATCTGCAAAATAGGGCCTCTGGCAATCAGATACTATTCCCTGCTTTTCATAGCCGGTTTCCCTTTCGGCTACTGGCTCTTCACAAAATTCTTCAAGAACGAGGGCCTCGATGTCAAACTGCTTGAGCCTCTGCTCTATGCGCTTTTGATAGGCACAATTGTAGGCGCGCGTCTCGGCCATTGCCTCTTCTATCAGCCCTATTATTTCCTGACGGCGGAGCACTGGCTCGAGATTTTTATGCCGTGGCGGGGCGGCCTTGCGTCGCACGGAGGCACCATCGGTGTGATTCTGGCTGTCTTGTGGTACGTGCACAAATACGGCAAGCAGGCAGGGTTCGACGGTCTCTGGCTCTTCGACCGTCTGGCCATCGCCGTATGCTTCGCGGCCTGCACCATCAGACTTGGAAATCTCTTCAATTCAGAGATTTACGGATGCGAGACCTCTCTCCCCTGGGGCGTGATTTTCGAGCGTCGCGGCGAGGTTGTCCCCAAACATCCCACACAGATTTATGAAGCATTGAGCTATCTCCTGCTCGGGCTGCTTCTCCTCTTCACCTACAACAAGAGGCTCGACAAAGTCCACAAAGGATGGTTCCTCGGAGTCTTCTTCATCGGCTGCTTCGGAATGCGTTTCCTCATAGAGTTCATCAAGGAAGACCAGGAAGCTTTCGAGCAGGGAATGCTCCTCAATATGGGCCAGCTCCTCTCCATCCCCTTCATCCTTGCAGGAATCTTCTTCGTCGTGCGCAGCTGCATCCGCAAAGACCCCGCCCGCCGCGAAGCCCCCGTCAAGAAAAACTACTGCCCTCCAAAAAAATCTGAAAGAAAAAATATTCAGTAGTTTATGATGTTTTGAAAATTCTGCTTATCTTTGCCGAAGTTATTTGTTTCAGACGGAGAGATAAGCGCCTCCAAAACACTGAAAAACCCCTTACAGAGTGTCTAATTCGTCAGAATAAGGCACTCTGTATTTTTTAAAACAGGTGGACGTAACTTAAACAAGCCGCCCAATCGCTCACAAACGCTTGAACAAGTTCAATATGAAACAAATAACTATTAAAATTAGTGTTTTGGAGCGCCTTCGCGAAGTTGACGAAGAGCAGCCAAAGCGTAAATCTTACTATGTTAGAGGCCATTTCCGAATAGTCAATGGCCGTAAGATTTATGTTCGTGGGCACTTCCGCCACAAGAAGTAGCCTTTGACGGTCCTATGGCCGTTACTGTCTCCTTCCACCAGTTCAAAGCCACCAGCATTGGTGGCTTTGTTTTCTATGCTATGCTTCTATATCTCTACCTCAATGGTGTGGAGGCCGGGAGAGTACGGGAGTCTCAGGGGTTCGGGGAGCTTGCCGCGGGCGGAGGTGCAGGAGATGCGGATGGTGTAGACAGCGTTTCTCCAGCGGCGGGTGACGGTAAGCGTGCGGCCTTTCCACGCGGACGGCAGGCAGGGGTCGATGACCAGCGCGTCGTAGTCGGGCTGGATGCCGAGGATGAACTGCGAGACCGTGTACCAGTTCCACGCGGCGGTGCCGGTGAGCCAGCTGTTCTTGCCTTCGCCGGGCTTGACGGCGTCTTTTCCGGCCACCATCTGAGAATAGACGTATGGTTCTATCTTGTGGAGATCCTGGTCTTCGACAAATGCCGGAGAAATCTTTGAATAATGTTCCCAGACATCGTCGGCGCGGCCGGCAAGGGCCTCTCCTATTATCACCCAGGGATTATTGTGTGTAAAGATGCCTGCATTCTCTTTGTAACCCTTTGGGTATGAGGATATTTCGCCATATTCTACGTAATACTTCGTAAATGCCGGATTGTTCAGCACAATGCCGTTAGGCGAGTCGAGATATTTCTTTACGCTGTCCAGGGCCTTGTCCACCAGGCCTTCGTCGGCGCCGACACGTGCCATAGTGCACCATCCCTGGCTCTCGATGAAAATCTTGCCTTCTTCGTTCTCGTGCGAACCCACCTTGCGGCCGTAATAGTCGTATGCCCGAAGGAACCATTCGCCGTCCCAGCCGTGGGCCTTGACGGCAGCGTCCATATCCGCGACACATTTTTCGGCACGCGAAGCCTCGGCGGCGAGACCCGTGCGACGGCACAAAGCTGCATAGTCGCGTCCGCATACGATGAAGAGGCCGGCAATCATAAGTGACTCAGCCTTAGAGCCTTCAGTCTTATTCTCTGTGGTCTGGAAACTCTCGTTGGGGTCCAGGCTGAAGCAGTTCAGATTGAGGCAGTCGTTCCAATCGGCGCGGCCGATGAGAGGCAGGCCGTGGGGGCCGAGATTCTCCACGACGTGATTGAACGACACTCTAAGGTGCTCCATAAGAGAAACTTCCGAGCCGGGGACATTGTCGAAAGGAACGGGAGCGTCGAGAACCGAGAAGTCTCCTGTCTCCTTGATATAAGCTACCGTGCCGAATATCAGCCACATAGGATCGTCGTTGAACCCGCCGCCTATGTCGTTGTTGCCCCGCTTTGTGAGCGGTTGGTACTGATGGTAGCAGCCTCCGTCGGGGAACTGGGTCGATGCTATGTCGATGATTCTTTCGCGGGCACGCTCCGGAATCTGGTGTACGAATCCCACGAGGTCCTGGTTGGAATCGCGGAAGCCCATACCACGGCCTATGCCGCTTTCGAAGAAACTGGCGCTCCGGCTCATACAGAATGTTATCATACACTGATACTGGTTCCAGATGTTGACCATACGGTCCAGACGGGGTTCGTCGCTCTCGACGTGGAAGATGCCGAGGAGATTGTCCCAGTAGGCGCGAAGCTCTGCAAATGCCTCATCTACAGCCTCCGATGTCGAGAAACGCCTCAGCAGCTCATATGCTTTGGCCTTGTTTATAATGGGTGTTGTGGAGCAGCTCTGAATCAGCTTCGGAGAGATGCCCGAACAGGTCGGGCATGACGTATCGAACTTCTCATCCTGCGGATTCTCTGCGTAGCCGAGAACGAAGACAAGGTCGCGCGATTCGCCGGGCTCGAGAGATATTTCGAAATAGTGCGAAGCCACAGGGCTCCAGCCCATTGCGACGCTTCCGCGGGGAGCCCCCTCAACAACGCACCGAGGCGCGTCAAAGCCATTGTACAATCCTATAAAACTCTCACGGTCAGTATCAAAGCCATCTATGGGCGCATTGACCCCATAGAATGCATAATGGTCCCGCCTCTCCTTATATTCAGTCTTATGATAAATCACGGACCCTTCAATCTCCACCTCTCCCGTTGAGAAATTCCTCTGGAAGTTCTCCATATCGGTCGAAGCGTTCCAAAGACACCATTCAACAAACGAGAAGAACTTGAACGACTTACGCGAAGTACCGGTATTGCGCAGCGTAACTTTCTCTATCTCGGCATTTGTATGCAGAGGCACAAAGAAAAGCACACTCGCTTCCAGACCGCCCAGAGATCCCGTTATACGGGTGTAACCCATTCCGTGGCGGCACTCATAGGAATCCAGAGGAGTCTTGCAGGGCTTCCATCCGGGAGACCACACACGTCCGCCATCGTTTATATAGAAATATCGCCCTCCGGCATCCATAGGCACCCCGTTGTAGCGGTAGCGCAGTATGCGGCGGAACTTTGCATCCTTGTAGAAGCAGTAGCCTCCGGCAGTGTTGGAAATCAGAGAGAAGAAATTTTCGTTGCCGAGATAGTTTATCCAGGGCCACGGGGTGGCAGGGTCAGAGATGACGTACTCGCGTGCGGAGTCGTCGAAGTGTCCGTATATCTTTTTCATAATCAGATTCTTACAACCAGTTGAATACAACTTCGCCCCAAGGTTTCAGAATGTCGAAGCCCCAGGGGCCTTCGCTCGAGGCTTCGGGTTTGGCCATCGAGCAGGTTTCGTCCTTGTCGGAGATGCTCCAGACCACCATAGAAACTCCGTTGTCCGAAGCCCAGGTGTTCCAGTATCTCCACTGGTCCGGATCCATAGGGCCGTCTCCCGATGCCTCGCAAGCCGCACATTCAGAGATAAACAGCGGAAGTCCGGCAGCCAGGGCGGCAGAAGCCGCATCGCGCAGCGATTCCTTGTGCGTTGCCGCATAGAAATGCAGAGTGTACATCAGATTGTCGTAGGTCTTGATGGGGTCAGCGGCAGGCAAATCTATGCGCTGGTCCCAGCAGGGAGAACCCATAAGTATCAGAGGATGAACCGTAGAGATAGAAGTGATTGTCTCGATGAGAGTCTCGGCATAAGCCTTCAGATCGCCCCAATAAGCCTTCATAGCCTCGGCGTCGCCAAGGTCCGCATAAGAATGCTCGGACTCAAAGGCGCGGCTGACGGGCTCGTTGAAAAGTTCATAAATGACATAGGGGCAATCCGCATAGCGGGTGGCGACCTTGGTGAAGAAATCGCGGGCCTCCTCCGTATGAAGCACGTGTGAATGCCAGTCCACAATCACGTAGCATTTGCTTTCGATTGCCGCATCCACAACATTATATAGACAGGTCAGGGCCTGCTCGGGGTCTGAAATGTAGCCCGGATGCTCGGTTGTGCCGTTGAGCATTTCGCTGAGGTCGTCGGCGCCTATGGCCGCACGGAACAGGCGGCAGTTGCCCTGCCGGGCAAGATTGCGAAGACACGATGCGTTGTAGAAACGGGGCCAGAGATTGTGCCATCCGAAACTCAGGCCGTGGAAAGTCACCGGCTGACCATTCACAGTCAATTGGGTACCGTCAACCACCAGACAATCAGCGGGTTGCTCCTTTGGAGCGCAGGCCACAGCCACAAGGGCGATGGCACAGACAGCTATGAATCTTTTCATAAAAACTATTTCTTTATAGGGAAGCGATATGCCAGCCAGCCCATTATGACGGCTATGCAGGCAGGAATGATTGAGAAGAGCGCCCAGATCATAGTGCGTACTGAATCTGTGACAGAATCGGGGTCGATGACTAGGTTGCCCATTGCGTCGGGAATCATCTCGGCGCCTGCCAATCCGAGCATAAGCGCTATGAGAGAGCCCGATACGGCGCTTCCGAGCTTCTGGGCCATAGTGCCCGAAGAGAAGATGAGGCCGGTGGAACTCTTGCCGAATTTCTCGGTGGCGTAGTCAGCCACATCGGCAAACATAGACCAAAGCAGAGGAGAATAGAATCCGACTCCGACAGAAGTGAGAATCACAACAGCCACCATAACCCAGATGAACTTGGGATCCATAGGGATGAAGAAGAAGAGGACCGATGTGACGATGCAAATCAGCGAAGCTATGATGAAAGCCTTGCGCTTGGAGCCCACCTTCTTGGTGAAAGCGGGCGAAAGGCCTCCGAAAATCATACAGGTGACCTCGCCGAAGGCCATCAGAACCGTATAGTTGATGATGAGCCCGCCGACAGTGACGTCGCCGCCGAGGCAGTATTGAATCATATAGGCAGCCACGGCATAGCGGAAACCGTTGAAGAAGTTGGTGCATATTCCCGTGAGAGTCAGATAGATCCAGGGTTTGTTATGGAAAAGGTCCACAAACTGCTTGAAAGAATATTTCTCTGCACGCACCGGTTTGATGCGCTCTCTGGTGCAAAGGCCGCAAATCAAAGTCATTGCAGCCGCCACACATCCGAGAAGCGCTCCGATGACTGCATACTGATGCTGGTCGCTCCCGCCGATGAACTTCTGGAGATACGGGAACGAAAGCAATGTAACAAAGCCCATAGCGTAGGCACCGACCATCCTGAAAGACGAGAACTGGTTCTTTTCGTTGTCATCCTCGGTCATAACGCCGAGAAGCGAGCCATATGGCACATTCACAGCGGTATAGATGGCCATCATCAGAAGATAGAGGCCGTAGGCATAGACTCTCTTGCCCGCAAGGTCAAGGTCGGGAGTGTAGAGAAGCAGCGCGAATACCAGGCCGAAAGGAATTGCGCCGAAAATCAGCCACGGGCGATAGGTGCCCCAGCGCGACTGCGTGCGGTCGGCGAGGCTTCCCATAATGGGGTCTGTCACAACATCGAAGAGCCTTGCCACAAGCATCAGCACCGCAGCATCAGCCAAGGTCAGGCCGAAGACGTTTGTAAAGAAGAACGGAAAGGCAATCGACATCACTTTCCAGACGATGCCGCCTGCACCTGCATCGCCAAGGGCGTATGCTATTTTTTCCCAGAGGGTTACTTTTGATGAAGCCATATTGTTGTTATTTTAAGATTTGTTATCGGGTGAGAAGTTCAAGGCACATACGGGAGTTATGATAAGGGCATTTCCAGAAGCCGGCTTTGTCGTCGTCGAGGTTGACCGAGCCGTCTGCACGGACAGACCAGTGCCACTCGCCGCCTTCCTTGTCCATCAGATGTTCTTCTATGAATTTGAGAGCGCCGTCGCGGACCCGGGTGTCTCCTGCCCAGTGGGCTCCCACAGCGGTTTCGGCCTGCACCCACCAGTGGCGGTCGCGGTCCACGCTGCCGTCCCGGCGGATTTCGTAAATCATACTGCCGTCCGGCTGCAGGCCCTCTTTGGCCGCATCGTAGATCCTCGCGGAGACAGCCTTGACTCTTGCCAGAAGCTGCTCATCTCCGAGCACTTCCGCGGCCTCGACAAGCAGCCAGGAGGCCTCGATGTCGTGGCCGTAGGAGACCATAGCGTCCTTGCGGACCCAGGCCTCGTCGAAGAAGAGGCCGAGATGCCCGGTGGAGGGGTCGTAAATTTTGTCGAGAAATATCTCTATGAGCCCGCGGAGATTGCGGCGGAGCTCGGGATTGTCCCACACGCGGAGCAGATTGGTGTAAGGCTCCATAATGTGCAGGTGGGTGTTCATTGTCTTGGCTTCGTTCTCGTCTTTGTCGCTCAAGCGCATATCCTCAATCCTCTGCCAGTCCCTGGTGCAGGCCTCGAAATATCCGCCGCCCGAGGGATCCTTCGAATATGCCTCTATGTCGCGATAAAGGTCTTTGGCGGCAGCCAGAGCGGCGTTGTCGCCCGCGGCCCGCACATATTCGCTCAGGCCGTAGATGGCGAAACCTATGGCATAGAACTGCTTTTTGGTCTCCTTGGGGCGGCCGTCTGCGGTCAGCGACCAGAAAACTCCGCCTTCCTCGCAGTCCACGAAATGTTCGAGAAGATAGTCTTTGGCACGGGTCGCCATCTCAAGATATTCAGGCTTCCCGACAACCCTGTAGGCAGCGGAGAAAGACCATAGCAGCCTGCCGCAAAGAATCGCTCCCTTGTCGGCATCGGCGTGCAGCGCGCCGTCTCCAGAAATCCGGCCATAGAATCCGCCATTCTCGTTATCCACCATACGCTCCATCCAGAACGGCAGGATATTTTCTGTAAGAATTTGTTTTACATCAATCATAAATTCAAAGATAACCAATCTTTCGTATCTTTGCAACCGAAAATGAAACCAGGATACGCGCATATTATCATCCCGGCCCTTCTATGCCTTTGTACTGCAACTGTTTACGCGCAGGACAACCGCCAGCTTATGGGCTACAAGATAGTTGACGGAGACACCGTCTTTGTGGATGACATCCCCCCTGCAAGGGTCCACCCCAAACAAACAATGAGCGAGCGCGACTGGCGCAAGTACTACCAGAGAGTCCACAATTTCGCCAAAGCATACCCTTACGCCCTGGTGGTGAGCCGCGTCATAAACGAGACCGACAGCCTCTTCGAAGCGAGAGGCTACAACAAGCGCAAGAGAGACAAATATCTTCACGAAATGAAAGAAGACGTCATCAACGACTTCGGCCCGCTGTTTCGCAAACTAACTCTCAAACAGGGACTTATGATGATACGTCTCATAGACCGCGAGGTCGGTCTCACCCCATACTACATCATCAAGGAATATTTCGACGGCACCACAGCCGGATTCTGGCAGGGAGTCGCAAAAATGTTCAAGGGCAATCTCAAACAGCCCTACGACAAATACGGCACCGACAAGGATCTCGAAGAACTTGTGGAATATTGGGAAAGGGGCGAATTCAACGACCTCTACCTATGGATTTTCGGCAAGCAACCTCCCGTGATGGAGGTTCCGGAGCGCTTCCGCGAGCACTAGCAGATTCTAGTTCACTATGGTATAGGTTATACGGAGTGTTGGATGGCGTTCGGCATCTGTGCCGTTGACCGTGCACTGCGTATAATAGTAGATATCGGGATAGTTGTAGGTCGTGGTTGTGGTGGTGTAGCTCGTACCGTAATTATAGTAGCTGCCGTAGCCGTAACCATAGCCGTAACTGCTGTAGCCGTAGCCGTAATAACTGCTGTATGGAGAATAGTATGTCGAATACGGATTGTACGTCGGCGTTGAAGTGGTTGTGGTATATTCGACCGTCGGCATTATCCACAGGTCGTCTTCGTATGTCAGCTCGTCATAGTCGGTCCTGATGAGGTCCTGGATATAGGAGGCTGCGTCGCTCTTGAAATAGAAATGTGAGAAATTGGCGCTGCCGTGAGTCATCTCGTCTTCGTCAAGTTCGAGCAGAGGAGTGTAGAACACTCGTCCGACGGTGTCGGCTATGCGCTGGCAGGGGAAAAGACTCTGGGGATAATTTGCGTAATCGTCGGGGTTTCCGGTGTTTTCGAAGGGGAAGGTCAGAGTGGCTCTGGTGACGAGCATAGAAGCAAGGTCGATGTTCTCGGAAAGAGCCCATTCGTCAATCTCAGCTTTGAGTTCGGCGGCAGAGATGAAGGGTTTGATGCCGGTAAGGCCCTCCATATGAAGCACTTGGCGAGGATCTGCAGTCTCCAGCAGACGGTCGCTTTGGCTTTCGTACGAACTCAGAGAGTAGTAACTGCCGATGTTGAATGTAAGAGTAGTGTCGCGGCGACGGCCTTCGTAGTTCGTGGAAGTATATGTAAGATACATATACGATTCACTCAAATCGAGAATGTTGAGACGGCCGCCCAAGGCGCCTTCCTCCAGAGGGTCGGTTGTGATGACTATGCCGTTGAAGGCCTTGACGAAAAGTTCCGTGCTGTCGAGCACTTCTTCTGTCATATTGAGTATCGGCTTGGCAAAATCGTCTGTGAAACGGATATTGAAGGTGTCGCCTCCGGTGAAGATTGTGTTCTCGAGCGTTACGGGATTTTTGATGTAGTCTTCGTGAGTCACAGAGCAGCTATAGACCATCGACGAATCCACCTGCTTGGTCAGTTGATAGACGTGGATGTTCTGCGGTATGCGTTCCTGGTCTGAACCGAGGTACTCCGACTGCGAGAGGGTGAAGGTGGCATAGGCCTCCTTGAAGACGGGATTGTCGCCCAGGACTATGGAGTCGGCTTCGGGAGTGATGGAGCAGACGGCCATAGCGCTGAACTCTCCATAAACCTCGCTCCGGATGACTCCGAATGTGGAGGTGCTGGAGATTGCGGTCTGCAGGCTGTCTGCCATACGCTGATGGACAGGGATATCCAGCTCCACAATATTTGTTTTGATGCTCTGGTCTTCGGGGATATATGCCGAACCCAGATTATAGTCTATGCTTATACAAGAAGATAAAGAAAACAAGGTGGCTATCGCTGCCAATCCTGCAAGGACCTTGGTTTTACTCATTTTCACCCAATATTTCGTCGTAAAATTGATTGTACTTTTGTATGTATCCGTTGTCCTCCTGACTTATCTTTGCATAAGTGCAGACAGGAATCTTGAGCGACTCTGCGTATGAGGCGACTTCACTGTCGATGTCGGGTACGCCGCAGATGACTCCGTCCGAATACCGGACGGCCAATTTAGCAAGATTTATGCCAGTGGGTTCGGCCAGAAGACCGACGCCTTCCTCCGGCAGACCTTCCTGCAGAAGTTTTTCGGAGAATTTGGGGTCGAACTGCTCTGCCAGGCGCTCGTTGTAGAACGAAACCACCACTTTTGTGTCGGAGAAGATGGGGTCGCCGTTGAAGACATTCTTGACAAATGCGGGGACAAGGCTCGAAATCCAGCCCTGACAATGGATTATGTCGGGTTTCCAGCGGAGTTTCTTGACTGTCTCGAGGACACCGCGGGCGAAGAAAATGGCGCGCTCGTCGTTGTCGGCGAAGAATTTGCCGTCAGCATCTGCATCCACCGCCTTGCGATGGAAATAGTCTTCGTTGTCTATGAAATAGACCTGCATTCTCGCCGAAGAAATGGAAGAAACTTTTATGACGAGAGGGCGGTCGGAGCCGTCTATGACGATATTCATTCCGGAAAGACGGATGACTTCGTGCAATTGGTTGCGGCGTTCGTTGATAAGGCCGTAGCGGGGCATAAAGGAGCGGATCTCCCTGCCGAGTTCCTGAACTCCCTGAGGGAGGAATCTTCCCACCGTAGATATGTCTGACTCAGGCATATACGGGAAAACCTCGGAACTCACATACAATATTCTTCTAGGTTCTTCCATTTGTAGCGACTTTTAAGGCAAATTCACTACAAAGATAATAAAAAATTTAATCCGCACTACACTTGAACGATAGAAAATTTGTTTTCGCAACGGTGGGCTTTCGCGCCGATGGGCCACAGGAGAGTGCGTGGTTCTATCGTCAACCCGCCACGAGTGTCAAAAGCAGACGGAAATATGGCACTCGTGGCAGTGAATCGGGCTTGGAAGGGCGTTTGGCTGCCACGAGTGTCAAAAATCAGTCGAAATACAGCACTCGTAGGCACGGCGGGTCTTTGAGGAGATGCCCGACGGCGCTTTGTATCGTCGGCCGTGGGTGACGTCAATGATAGCCGGTATCGTGAGCAAAATCGGTGTTTTTGCTCACCGTGGACGGTTTTTGGTGGCTCCCGTGAGCAGAACAGCCCCTTTTGCTCACCGCTACATCCTGCCCGGTCCCGTCATTCCACGTCATGCCGTGTAATGACGGGGTCGGGCATGGCGGAGGATGGCGGGAGTCTGGCACGACGTGAGTTCAGCTGTTAACTATTGAGTCGAAATTTTGTAAGATCTGACGTGTAGCTGCCCAGCCGGCGGGAGAACTCCAGAGAGGGGCTTTCGAGAAAGAGACGCTGGCGGAGGTTGTAGGAGTCGTAGTGTGAGAGGACTCCGAGGTAGGAGTTCAGGGAGCAGAATATGTGTCCGGCATTGCCGTAGCTCAGAGCGTTTGCCTCGTTGCAGCCGGCGAACTTGGCGTCCGGCCGGTCGAGATTTCCGGCGTATGTCCGGCCCAGGGCTGCGAGACCTCTCTTGAGCCTGTCCAAACTGCCTCGGGCGATGTATGTGGTGTGGGGTCTGAGGAAGGCTCCTACGAACTCGACTCCCGTATAGACGTCGTCTATGCGGAGTTTGCCCCTGTGGAGTTCGAGGCCCAGTCTCTCAAGAAGGAACGCCTCGGCTTGAGGGACCAGAGCCTCGAGCCATTGTCTGTCGGAGCTCACTACATAGGAGTCATCGACATACCGGCCGTAGTGGCGGCAGCACATCTCGCGCTTCATAAACCTGTCGAACTCTCCGAGATAGACGTTGCTGAAAAGCTGGCTCGTGAGGTTGCCTATCGGCAGGCCGCAGCCTGGGCGTGTCTTGAAAAGGCTCTTGTCGTCGGGGAGTCCGTTCCAGTCGGAGGGACGGCAAAGGCACCGCGGACTACTCGCAGACAGGCCGCACAGAAGGACCACAGCAACGGCCGCCGCTCTGCGGGTAGACATTGTCGCTGCTGAAGTCGAGGTACCACGCGTAGTTCGGGCGGTCCGTGCAGAGCGAACTCGACCAGTAGCAGCCGTAGCTGCCACCGTAGTCAAGGCTCGTACCATTGCCGTAGCCGGCAGCGGGAAGGAAAATGTGGGCATCGATGGCGGTGCTGTAGCTATGATCGCTACCTTTTGTCGTTTGCTTGTCTTTCTCCTTGTCAATCGACTTGTATACTATGTATCCTGCAACGCTTGTGTTGTTGTACTTATCTGTCGAACCGTCGCACCATTTCCAATAACATTGGTCGTAAAGAGCTTGGAATTCTGCTTGAGTCGGCATACGCCAGGCGCTGTTGGCCGCTGTGGCGGCGTCGTCGGAAGGGTCGAGAGTTGATTTATTATCGGAACTACCGGTTTTTGCATACTCCGCCGATGTGGTGTACTTGGTGAAAACATTCTTGTTAGAGTCGGAGTACGTTCCGTCTGTCCAAGGGCAGTTCTCCCATTTGAAACCCTTAGATTTATCCCAACTGACTGTATTATACGCATTTGAACTCGGCTTGGAATCGGGAAATGCAAATGCCGTACCCGTCAGAGAACTATATATCTTGTCCACAGCACCCCACTGATAATAGTCGCCGTAGTCCTGTGGATTGCTTGCACCGAGGTTCTTTGACGCCCAAAAGATGGCGTTGAATCGTAGGTGTAG
>R18__coassemble_1419_pt1 | contig 31203 bp, 32 predicted proteins | sample R18__metabat2_high_PE_032 | metagenome-assembled genome bin R18
GGAGGCGAACGCCACGGCAAGCGCCAATGTCAAACTGTATAATCTGTTTATCATAATCTATATTGTCGGATAAAACCTGTCTTTTCCTCCCGGTCCGTACTTTTTGGCCTGCTCCTTGAGCTGCTTGGCGGCGGCCCACTTGCTTTTGAGAACATTGAGATACATAAGCAGGATGGCCACCGCACCGATGCTCAAAAGATAGTCCTTTGCCCGCTCGACAAAGGGCTTGAAGGTCATTTTCTGAATTTCCTCGGACTTGTCTTTCAGTGCTATGTACTGCTCTTCGACCTCCGGCATTCCCGCTTCGAGCGCCGGGTTTATGCCTGCCGCTGCAGCCGCATTGTCGTAGGCCGCCTGCACAGGCTGGAACTTGAGCTGTTCCTGAACCTTGAACTTCTCGAGGACCGGTGCAAGCTTCTTGACCAGCGACAGTTCGAATGCCGTCTTGTAGAGGCTGTCGTATAGCGGGGCCGACTCCGCCAGAACCCGCCGCGACTCTTCGAAAGTGCCGACAGCGGCTATTTTGTTCTTGCACAAAGCTATGCTGTCCGCGAGATCCGCCCGCAGCCTGTCGAAACTCGACATAGTCTCCACGAGGTCCCCGGAGGTCATTGCCGCCGTCTGTATGTCCTGATATGCAAGGTCCCAGCGCATCTCTATCGATGCAACATTCTTCTCAATTTCCTTGAGTCCCCTCTCGTCGGCCGTGGAGACAGCCTGGGCAGCCTCCTCCATTTCCGAGAGCAGGAGCGCCGCCTTGACACCGGCATAGTCGGGCTCTTCCTGTGCAAATGCAGAAATGGACAATGCCGCAAGCAGCAGAACAGTCAACAGGGGCTTCAAACTCATCTTTTCTTGCAATTTGTCTTGAAATAGTCTCGCGCCCTGCGATATACGGCGCCTGCCTTCCGCTGCTCCTCGTTCACAAGGCCTCCCTCTTCTATTGCTTCGTCGGCCTGCCTTATGGCCTCGCCGGCAGCATTGGTGATGTCGTCTTTCTCGACTGCATCGTCGGTGAGAAGCCATCTGGCCGTGTACAAATCCAGAGCCCGGGCTTTTTCGTAAAGCATCTCCACATCGGTGCCTTTGCGGCGGAGAGTGCAATTGACCCCGTCAAAGGCTTGGACATAGGTGTTGTACTCCTCCCAGAGGGCAGTGACATCGGGGCAGGAGCTTTCGGCGGGATGATATATGAACTGAGACTGAAGCAGATCCTTCATCTCATTGAACACATCCATACTTTCGGGGGTATCCACCACGCCGGAAGAGTAGTGCTCGGCGAAGGAATCGTAGGCCGTGCGTACAGCCTCCAGAGAGGTTTGTGCAGAAGCGATCTCCTCTTCTTTCCCGAAGCAGGGATTGCGGGTTATTGTCACTGAGTAACGGATGTTGAGGTCTGCCCAGCTTGTGAATTTCCAGTGCAGAGGGTTGCTGCCGGCGTCCACCATCAATATGTCGCGAAGCGTCAGAGTTACAGGCATTTCGGTGCTTGCGACGGTAAACTTCTGCTCGATGAACGGATTTATCATCCGCGGCTGCGAAGGGACAGGTATGAGTCCTGTCGATGAATACCACTTGTGGAAAGTGATGTTCTTGTAGCCATAGCCCAGTATCTTCGAGCGGAAATTGTAAGGCATCTTGTATTTCGAGCCCGGCTCCGACTCCACGGCATACGGAAGTTTATTGACTTTCAGATTTCCGGCTCCGCAAAAGACCTTCTTATAGACCACATCCTCGTGGAACACAAATATGTTGCGGTACGATATCAGACTGAGAGTCAACATATTGCTAGCCTCGTCAAAGACAATCTTGACTGTAATGTCGGAATCTCCGTAGCCCTGATTCAGCTGCAAGTGGTCGGTGAAGGCCCGGTCTCCGGACACGCTGACCTCCCTGACTGCCTGAGCCGGGGATGCGGTCCAGGCAAGCAGCAAAAGCACTACTGTCGCAAATTTTCTATTCATCCTGATCAAAATATATCCATTCATTGGGTTCGCCCTGCCTTACCACCCAGGCCGCAACCTGCTGGTCTTCGGGATAAGGAGGTTCGTTTATGGCGTGATACCTCTCGTAGGTGAGATACTGCCCGACACGGGCGATGGCCCAGGCAATATCCCCGAAGGTGTCGATCTGATTGAGGCACACCCGCCCTGCAAGAGGGCCGAAGTACCTTATGTTGGGATGCCACGGGACGGGATTCCTGAAGCGCAGCTCCACCGGAGCGTCGACGTCGGGAAATTCGGACGGAATCCTGACGTCCATCACAAAGCGGTTGCCGAAAACGGGTTTTCCTTCCGCATCCACTCCGCTTATGCTCCTGACACGATATTCCACCTCATAGGCCACGGGGAGTCCCGAAGGACCATATGCGGAGGGAGTGCACCTGACATTTCCATCGGGAGGAAACATCTTTTCGATTGTCTGCCACTCGTGGAGCAGCCTGCGCTCGCGTCCTGTCATAACATTCTATCCCGGGAAAGGGTCCGGAATCAGAAACAGATGGTCGCCGTTGTTGACATTGTAGTCCATAAGGGTCTGTTCGCTGCGACCTATGCGGGGGCGCAGCACCCTCATCCCGTGGGCCACCGCATCTTCTTTGGCAAAGAAGTAGTCGAGCGGAGCTCCGGTCTCGTCGATTGACGGAAAGTCGAAGATGAGCTTGCCGTCCTCGCCGATGGAGTGACGCAGATTGGTCATCAGCGTGGAGAGAGGGGCCTCGGGGTTCACCACCTTGAACCTTACTTTCTTGTTCTTGTAGGTGATGTCAAGGAAAAATTCTTCCAGATTTTCCATATTTATTCTTTTTCTTCTATTATTATCGAAACCTTGATAGGGTAGAAGAACGTGCGGCGCACGTCCATCATCTTCTCAAAAGCGCTCTCCACCTGCACCAGCCTGCCTTCCAGCGAGCGTTTGACGAAAGATGTGCCCTGGAGCGAAATTGTGACCTGCAGGACATAGCCGCTCTCTTCGAGAGGGTCTGCCACGTGGTCTATCCTGATGCCTTTGATTGTGTTGCCCTCTATGCCGAACCTTGTCAGAAGCTGGGTGCGGCAGAACAACTTCACGTCGGCGGGTGTGACTATGCGGTCGGCCGTCACCATATAGTAGCGGCTCATAGCGAGCAGATCCTTGTCCTCGTGGAGGGTATCGTTGCCCAAAGTAGGCTGCGAGAGTATCTGCAGGCTCCCCTGATCGAGCATTGCAGGCTGCTTGAACGAAATCTTGTCAGACAGATGCGGATTGACAAAGGCGCCGTCGGTGGTGAGGTAGTCGATATCGACGCTCACCGGCTCTTCCGAATCCATAATTCCGATGCCGTCGCGGAATGTGAGATAAAGCCCCGATATATTGCGCTCCGGCGTCTGCCCGGCCTTGGCCGACATCTTCTCCACGAGGGAGTAGAGATTCGACATCACACGGTCTTCGTTCATATCGTGAAGCACTTCGAAAGCGTGGAAGTCGGACGCGAACCTGTGGAGTACGGTCTGCAGCAGGCGCACCAGGGACGCGGCATTGAAACGGTCGGCATTGATGCGCCGCACTGTCACGGCTGTTTTTCCGTAAATCTGCTCGGCGGAAGGACTTACAAGATGCATAAACTGCCTGGTTCCGGTCCCGCTCAATTTCACTATGGGAGTGCCTTTTGAGATTGTCGCCGTCGCCACATCCACGTTGGCAAGTATGGTGGCATTCAGGACAATCGAAGACGGCTCGAAGTTGAAATCGGCAGAGATGCCGAAAAATTCGAAGGTAAGGGTCACCTTTTCGGAATCGAACGGTATGCACTTGCTATAGTCGGCCTTGTCGAAGAAAAATATCTGTGTGCCCGTGCCGACCGCCATATCCAGACAGAGATTGGACGCATTGTAGATCAGACTGGAATTGTACAGCATCGCGTCGAGCGAGAAATGCCGCGACAAAGGAAGCCGGGAGATGTCCCAGGGCCTCGCCACCGGAAGTTCCCTGTCCCCTATGAACACCTTGAGATTCTTGAAAGCAGGATTCTTCAAAGCGAACGAGAATCCGGAAAGGTCCGACACGTTCTGCGGGAACCTGAGTTCGACGTTCCATCTGCGGCCGTCCACACGCTTGACAGACTTGACTCCGGCGTTGAGCACGCGTGTTCTGAACACAGGAGAGAAGCGGAACGACGTCCCTTCGAGCGTGAACGCCGAAGTGGTGTCGAGAGTCACCTCCGGAGCGCTGGAAATGGGCTGAAGGCCCACCGCCACGGTGGACGGGGTCGGGCCGCCTGCGCCATATGGAACAATCGTGGATGCGTACTCCTCGACCACCTCCTGCTTCAGGCTCTCGATGTCGCCGTCCATAACATTGTACTGATGTGCAAGCGCCCCTATCAGCAATCCGAAGACAGGGTCCTTCTCGATGCCCTCAAGAGCCTCGGCGCTGTCGGTCGAAGCCCAGATCGAGACAGCCTCCTTCAAAAGGTCTTCCGCCCTGCGTCTTGTTTCGAATATTTGTTGTTTCATTTTCTTGCTAGTTCCAGAGAGTTATGGTTGTAGAGTATTCGTAGCTTGTGTCCCGACTTGCGAGTACGCCCTTGACAACAACTGCAACCCTCCTCTCCAACCTTATGTATGTCATTGAAACTCTGACATTTGTCAATCTCTTTTCGTATTTGTTTATGGCTTGTTTGAGATACTCGGCAAAAGTATTGAGACTCTTCGACGTTCCCGAAATCTTCCGGTCGTATATTTCCTCCCCAAGGCCCGAAAATTTGCTCGCAGGTTCGAAGTTCGAAATCACACCTTCCGCCTCGTTCACCACCTCGAAGCGCAGATTGTTGAGCACAAATCCGAAGTCCGGGTCGCAGCAGAACGCAGACACAGGCGTAGTGACCAGAAGCTCGATGCCGGCGTCAATCGACGATTTTTCGTCGGCATAGCGCCTGAATCTGCCTCCCGAAATTGTAAGTGGACACGATAGGCCGTTCATTGGTAAAACCTTCTATATCAATGGAATATATGTGCTTTCATTCTCCTCTTTTCGCTTTTCGAAAAGTTCGCTCAGCGCCTGATAGAGCTTGTCGTAAAGTTCGTCGTAGAGCAGGGGCGAAAGTTCGCTCTGAAGGTCGTCGTGGAGTCTCTGGCGGAACGCTCCGCTGACAAAGTCCTTGAGGACTTCTTCTATCTCCGCCTTGAGGCTGTCGCGCAATTGGGCCACACGTTCATCGACAACTGTATTGACCTGCTGCATAAGCTCCTCACTGAGCTCGGCCTTGACCTCGGCCTTGAGCGCGTCGAGATTTATTTTCTCGTCTTCTATGACAACCTTGTCGACAGTTGCCAGCGCGAGGTCCAGATACTCATTTATCCGGGAGAACCATTTCTCGATATCCTGCAGAAACAAATGCGGGATTTCCGGGACACTTTCGGCAAAAGGTTCGATTATATAGTATCTCAGCGTACTGACAAGAGATTTGGTGATGCGCGCAAGCTCGATCACACTGTCCAGCAGATTGCCTGTCCCGAGCAGGAAGACATAGTTGAGCAGGGCCCTTCTGACTTCGACTTTTGTAACATTGTCGTGGGTCGCGAGCTTCTTTGCCTTGCCGTATATCTCCTCCCTTGCCTGCGCTATCCTGGGGTCGGACCTCACCTCGAAGAAAGGAGCGATATATCGGGGATCTATCGACAGTGTGTCGTTTTGGGCAGTAAGTCTCAAGACCGGCACAAGGTCATTATCTTCCAGCTCCTCGAGACGGCGGAACTCATAGCGATAGGAAGGCCTTTCGAACGGGGTCTCCTCAACCTCGAACTGCGACATCTCCACTCCGAGGCCCACTCCCAGATAATGCTCGCCCGCATCCAGATGCGGCACCGGTATGACGGCGTGGTCTGCAATCTGAAGTATCACTCCGGAGGGCGAAACGGCCACACACTCAATCTCCAGCTCGAGGATACCACGTACGAACGCGGCCTCGCACTTGAACTGACCGACAGGGAGTATTCCGGAGCGCGAGCCGAAAGCCACGCGTGTCGTGAGCGCCTGCCTCAACTCTATGTTCTCGCCGGCAAGCTCCATCGCGCGGGCTGTGAGCTGCATACCCTTGGTCCATTTTATCCTTGAATTTATATCCATATATATGTCAAATATAACTATGCTGGTTCTACATTATAATCGAGCATCAGACTTTCGCCGAGCTCCTGCGGAGCCCCGTGCTGTCTGACTTCAAGCACACAATGAGCCTCGGCCGGCACAAACCACTCCCTGAGAAATTCCTCGAGAGGCCTGAGTTTCTGCGAAAATTCAGTGTACTGTTCGTGGGACAGATTGGGGACAAGCACGTTGAAACGCACAAGAGGAAGCCATTTGCGCGTATTGCCCTTCATACTGTAGCGGCCGGTGACAAGTTCTGTGGTGCAGCCCGTGACAGACTCCACCGTGCTCCTGACAAAGGCCATATCCCCACGGAGCCTGCTTACAAACGGAAGCAGCGCCGCCATCTCCACGACATATTCGTTCGACAGTTTGCCGCGGTCGATGCCGAAATAGTGTCTCAATATAAAATCTATCTTGTCGTCAAGAAGTTGCGAGACCTGGCGCTCGACCTGGAGGCGCTGTCTGAAAATATATGCATCGACAGGTGCGAATGCATCGCTCAGAATGCGCACACGCCTGCGGAGCCGTCTGTATTTTTCTGAGAATTCTCCGGAATGGAGCTCCTGCTCGGAGCCCAGAAGGCTTTGCGGCAGGCATTTCAGAAAGCCATCGCGCGAGAGCTCGACCTGCCTGGTTTCGGCATCGACCGAGATGAGGTCGCTGCTGTAGCCGCGCAGGAACATTCCTTTGTCCTTGACGACAAATTTGTCGCAAAGCTCCGGATAGAGATGCTCCAGAAGCATCTCCGCATTGATATCGGGAAGATTGTCAAATCTGCGCTGCATTTTCGGAATCTGCTCTCAGTGTATCTTCACAAAATGTTCCCTGCCGCCCGCAAAGGCACGGACAATGTCGTTGCAGGGAATGCCTAAATCTTTCAGTTTCAGCCCCTTATACGGAAAATCGCGGTCTATCGACCTATATTCGTTCTGGTAGAAAAGAGCCGGGTCTGCCACTTCTTCCACCTTATGGCCGGGGAGCATCAGCTTCCTGGAGCTGTCGTCCGCCCGGCTGTAAACATAGTCCACAAAACAGTTGTCGCGCAGCGAAAAGCTGTCGTATTTTGCAAGCATCTCTCCCACAGTGCTTTCCACACTCAGAGCGGAATCCTCCACAGGGTCCCAGCTTTCGTGCGAGGGGCAGTCGTCGTCCCAGGCCGCGAACTCGGAGACGCGCGCCTCTACGGTTTCGGCGTCGTAGTAGAACATCCGCCCGCAGAGCGAAAGCTCACCGCATACAATCTTGAGCGCTTCCTGGGCCTGCACAGCGCCTATGACAGAGGCGGTTATGGAGGTTGTGGGCACGCTGCCGGATGCTTCGGCCCTGCGGATTGTGCCGCTGCAGGGCTGTCTGCGCCTGAGCTCCGAGAGCCCCTCTTCGCCCAGATTGCAGGCGTAGCAGTTGCGGCCCGGTGCAAAAACGCGCGCGGTGCCTTCCGTAAGGGTGATGCCGCCATCGACCCAGGGCACTCCGGCCCGCATACACTGGCGGTTGATGCAGTAGCGCGCCCAGCGACTGTCCACGCAGCCCACCACAACGTCGCAGGCTCGGAACTCTCCGAGGCCCACGTCGAAGGCCACGTCGGCGCAGATTGTGCGGACTTCGGCCGCAGGGTTTATCCGCTGCACGGCTTCCTTCGCCGCATCCACCTTGAGCCGTGCCTGCAGGGCATCCTGTCTCGAAAAAAGTATGGACCGGGAGAGGTTGGAAGGCTCGACCCTGTCGAAATCCACCAGCAGCAGATGCTCCACGCCCAGCAAAGCGAGATTCTTGATGACCTCGTTGCCGAGGGCCCCGCATCCGACAACCATTATTCTTGCGCGGGAAACTTTCTGCCGCTCAAAGGGGTTCATCCTTACTTGGATTTGAGAAGTTCGCGTATGCGCGCCATACTGTAGTTGGTTGTGGTCGTAAGCTTTTCGCCCTCTATCGAGGTTGTCTTGCCCTTCGTGTCGGAAATCAGCAGCTTGCCGTTGGAAGAAGCCGACCATACCTGCTTCGAATCCATACGCCAGCCCATTTTTCCGTCATCGGCCATACCGTTGAGTTCTGCCATTTTTATAAAGAAACCATGTGTATAGTCTCTCCATTTATGCTTGCGCAGATATTCTTCCGAAAAGTCTATCGAATCCACAAACCTTCCCCACTCGTAATCGTCGTCAAGCTTGGCATGTTCCGGTACTTTGCCGCACTGGATGAACGCTTCTTTCGAGACATCCTCACCAGCTATGGCATCATTGTCTTCCAGAGGATTTAAATTATCAACTATATTGGGTTTGATATGAACCGCGGGGTACTTGAAAGCAATTTCGTCTGAGCTCAATCTAGCTGACTTCAGTTTTTGTATGAGATCGCAGTACATTGCCCTTCTTATCCCGATCTTCTTGTCCTTGAGATTGTTTCTCACAGACATCGCGGGGTCCGCCACGTCTGCCGCATTCTGCAAGTTCTTGTAAAGATTTTTGACATTGTCGTCATCATCAAAATAGGCTTTCACTATTGCACTGGCCTCAGTAAAGAAGTAGTGCTTTGCAGCGGCTACAAAGTCGGGGCGTTGCCATTCCTTAAGACACATCAAAGCCGTGTGGATTTGGTCTGCCCACGATATCAGCTTCGCAATTGCATCCCCATCATCTTCCAGTCCGCCGTCTTTCTTCGGTTTACTATGATCTGGGTTTCCATCATCGAAAAGATTTTCTACTCTAGCGGCGAAATCATCTGCCAACAAGTCATCGAACGTAACTTTCGTTCTAGGTCTAAGTTTTGTGTTATACTCGGTCAGTTGGTGGGCGAACAAGTTGTAATAATGGACATACGAATCAATACAGGTGTCAAGATACATATCGATGAGCTTGATTGTCTTGTAGAGCTTCCGCTGGGGGCTGTTCTCCAGATCGAGGAACTTCTTATCGTTGAAATTGTCGGGACTTATTTCCGCCTGGCCTTCGCCGGCCGACATAAGAAGGAATTTCCACGACTTTATCTGCATTGTACCCTCGACCGGCTTGACAAATACCTCCCATAGATTTCTAAGGAATGACATATCGATAAGACCGGACTTCTTGATTATCTTCGGCACTGACGGAACCACCACATCCATAAGAACATGCGGCACCAAGTCCCCTAAGCCCGTCCACGACGAATAAAGATCCTTGTTGCAGACATCGGGTTCCTGCGTGGTTCCGGAGACAATCGTCATATTGTTCATCGCTTCTATCCTGACGTTCTTGCCCCGTATATTGACGTCTCCGTTGGGTGCATCTATTGTGATTCCGGTAAATGCGTTGATCGAGACATCTCCCAGAGGCGACTTTATCTGCACGGACCTGCTCTGTGTGTTGAGATTGATGGCGGTGATTCCATACCGGTCCCTGATTTCCAGTCCTCCCATTACTTTTTTGAGAAACTCGGTATCTCCCAGTTCTTGAAAAAAAGGTATGAAACTCATAGCTAGCCCTAACCCCCCAAGAGATGATATCCACGCCGGCCCTGCATCGCGGTTGTTGTGGACATACATTCCCATACCGTTGCCGGCAATCATTGCGGCATCTATGGACCTGCGGCCTCCGTAGGGCACATTCACGTCTTTGGAGAAGAGAGAACCCGTGACATATGGACGCTCCACATTGCCGTTGTCGTAGTCCACAAGCACCTCGTCGCCTATCATAGGTCTGAAATACGCTCCTCCGTCTTTTGTCGCAAGGGGTGTGGCTATACGGATATATGGCGATGCGGCGTCTTCCTTGCTCTGCCAGGGATATTTGATTCTGACCCTGCCCATTCTCAAAGGGTCGTCGTTGTCTGCGACAAATGCGGTCTGGGGACCCGCCGACCTGAATGACGGCTTGTCGTCGAGCACCGGAGGCACAGGTATGAACTTGCTGCTGCCGTCAATCAAAATAGAAGCCAGCGGAGCGGCCAGGATATTCATTGCAGCGGGATTCTTCGGGTTACAGCCCGTTGCGCCGACTTCCACAACCACATATTTTGCTCCGTCCACCTCTATCATTTCCCCGACCGAAGTTTTACGAAGGTCCCGGCCCAACCTGATTGTCGCCATACCCTCCTTCACCTCTTTCTGGGCGCCGCGCACCTTGTCGTAGAGGCTCAGAACAATATTCCACGAACCGGGGTTCTGCGTGCTGAAAGGGGTGATTTTTGATGCTTTGCCGCTATCCTCCTCATTGTCGAGATGTTCGGCAAGATTGGAAGGATTGTAGTCCCTGAAAAACTTGTTATCGAATTTATTGTTTTCTGCTTTATTGTCAAGGCCGGCAAATAAAGCGCCGAGTCCCATTGTGACTAAGATCGAGATAACGGTTTCCTCACTACTGCCCGATGTCGGAAGAGCATATGCAATGCCTTCACCCGTGTCCCACATCCAGAGAGCGTTCCAAAAGGTTTCATACTCTCCCTTCCGGAATGAGAAGAGATTTTCGTCGGCCGCTATTTCCGAATTGTAAGGGAATTTTTGCTTGCACTGCGCACCCCTGCCGGAATCCAGACAATTGTTGTAAATCCCCGACTCGAGGTCGCTGCCGGTGTTGTCGTAAAGGTATTCGTACGAAAGGGATTCGTAGTTTTCTATCTTGGAGACTTTGGTGATGTCATCGAGGCCTATCTTGAGATTTCCATCCTCAAAGTAGAGAAATTCTCCGCAGCGGCGGGCCGTTCTGGCAATGAAATCGTAGAACGACTCGTTGTACTGCACGAGATAGGGCTGGATAAGTTCCCTGGTCTCAGTTTTGTCCTTGCCGCCCAGATAGTGCAGAAACTGCATCGATGCCACCTTGAGAGACATATTGTACTTGTTTTCGTCATAAAGGTTGTCAAATTTCTTTATCCCGGCGGGGATAACCTCGCCCGCGAACTTCTTGGCGACATACGAAGCACTGTATTTTCTAAGTGTCAGGAGAAAGTCACAACTGTAGATGTCGAGATTGACCGTCAGGGAAGTCCTGTCGTCCGACCTTGGATACACGGGCGCCACTCTGTAGGCGAAACAGTTTTTAATAAGACAACCGCCGGCCGACCCCGCATCACCGACAAAGAGACTGTATTTGGTGTCGCCCGCAAAATATCCTTTGACATCCGCCAGATTGGGCAGCACACTTCCGTCCACCGTGATATTGATTGATGCATTGATATGGCAGGGTTCATATACCTTTTTGGTGAAATCAAGCGACGTGAGCAGAAGCTGCGCGCTGATTCCCGACGTACCGCTGCCGTGCTTTATCGACACCCTGCAGGACTTATTGAAACAAAGCGACTGCTCCCTCGAAGCAGATTCAACAATTTCAAGAAAGTATTGTGCCATAGTTCTATCCCTCCATTTTCATTGACAAAGCGCTCCCCTCTTCGGGCACGTCGGGCATATCGGGAGCGTCGGGAGCGTCGGGAGCGTCGGGAGCCTCTGCTTTGTCCGCTCCGGGATGCTCCTCGAGCCATTTGGCATAGGCTTCCTCTATTTCGTCGAGTTTTTCTTTCTGCTGGTCATCCACCAATTTTTCATACTTGCCCTTCACCTCCTCCAGAACGTCCTTGACCTGTTTGGCCGACTTTTCGCCATCGCCTTCCAAGGCGAAGGCCACCTTGGCCGAATATGCAGTGTAATCGACTGACATACTTGTCTTTATGGCATCGTGCGCATTCTTGACGTAAGTGGTTGCAAGATCGTGGTACTTCTTGTTGACAGGCGGCATCGTGAGTTCAAGATAAAATGAATCCCCGTCACCGCCGACATTATACTCGTCTTCATCAGAAGACTCAGGTTTTTCCTCCTTCAAAATCTCCATCTTGAATTCCGGATGCTGCTCCTTTATCGACAGCGCTATCTCTTCAAGGAGAAAATCGTATTTGGGATAGACTTCCATCTTGAACTTATTGTCCTCTGGCAGCGCTATGTATGCGACCTCCTCCAGCTTGCGTTCCTCAAATCCATCGTCCACAACCACCGACAAGAGGCTTGTGGGGTCCGACTTTATACATATGTTCTTATAGCAGTACATCAGCTGGAAACCTTGGGTCTTGAGCTTGTTCTCGAGCTCGGAGATTATGTTGAGAGCTTTCTGATTCATTGTCTTTGTCATTTAACGGTGGCCATTGCTGCATTGCCGGGGTACGTTACAGATATGCTGCCGCCGTAGGCGCACATACATTTGCAGCTATCGGTAAGGACAGGAAAATTTGCCACTTTGGCCTGCCCTCCGGGGCTCCAGGGGCCGGTTATCACGGGTATGCAGGGCATAGGGGTCAGCACCCCGCAAGCCGCGGCTGTCGCCGATGCGACTGTGGGGTTTGTCAGCGAGCGGCACATACCGAAAGGTTTGATGTTGACCATCGGAGCGAAGTCCATTATGTTGGCAAGCTGCATATTGCCTACAGAAGTCAGAGGGCGCACCACCGTCAGCGGTGAAGGCGTCATTCCGAAACTGCACTGCAGAACGGCATTGTTTGTTACGAATTTCCCCATTTTTCAGCGTATTTTATTGATTTTCAATTTGAGGGGCATCAGTTTCCTTGAGCTCGCCCGTAGGATTCGGCTCCGTTTTGGAAGGAGCAGACATACCGTCAGTTATGTTCTGGCTCTTCAGCGAATTTTTGGCCTCAAGATTGTTGATTGTAGCCTTGGGAGCAGTGATATCGCCCTTGAAATCTGTCTTGCCGCTTATCTCGTTGCCGCCGGAAGCTATCTTGATGTTGCCGCCGTCGAGCTGCACAAGGGCCTTGTCCTGCTGGAGTTCCGCCGTTTTTGCGGCAAAGACTCCGACCTGTTCGGACGAGATCTGCATCTGCTTGCTCTTCGTCTTGGAATCCTTGCTTCCCACAAAAACTTTCTCCGAAACAATTGTAGTGGCGCCTCCCTCCGCAAGTGCGGTGTCAGTCTTTTTCTCCTTGTCCACGTCCATCGACTTGATTTCCACATTTTTGGCATTGAGGCTCAAGCTTCCTGCGGCCTTGCCGTCGGTGGCGGTTGAAAGTGCCTGGATATCCATTGCACGCATAGATATTCTGCCTTCCTTCGAAAGTTCCTTCTCCTCCTTTTTATCATCTTTGTACGAATAGTCCACGGCCTCCAGATTGATTTCCTTCGACACCACATTGACTTTGCCGTATGCGGGGAATTCCGCAGACTTATTGTCATTGTCATATTTTGGATTGGCTGTTGACAAATCTATATCCTTTGCCGCAAGCTTTATAGCGCCCTTCTCCATCAACGCATTGTCCTTTCCGATTGAAGCAAGCCTGATGCTCTGCGCCTTGACCGAGAATCCCGCCTCGGGATTGGTGCGGTCGTTGCCGTCTCCGTCTGTCGATTCAAAAGCGAAACTTTCCGAGCGGAGGGTGATGGAATTTCCCGTACTCTTGGTCTCGGAATTCTCTTTTTTCTTGCCGACTTCCTTCTTCATATCATCAAGCGCCTTAGCCCGATAATTGGCTTCTGCCAACATCGACACGGAGCGTATATAATTGTTCATAGCATTGGCGGCATCCACCGACAGGGCTTCCCTACGACGGTGTATATCCGCAATGTCGCGATATTTCGTGCAGACCGTCTTGTCACCGCCAAGATATTTTTCCTCCTCCTCGCCAAGTTTTGCGAGTTTGTCTAGAATCCCTTTGACTGTGTTGAGCCTTGCTCCCACATTGTTATTAAGTGTTGTTATTTTACCTGCATCGACTGCGCTGATCGCGTCCTTGATCTTTTCGGAACGCTGCTTAAAAAAAGGAAGTGCATCCAATTTGATTTTGGTGTTGGACGACAATGTGATTCCTTCTTCCCCACCAAGTGGGTCTTCGACGAATACGCCATTGCCTTCAGCACTTTGGAGTACAATGGATTTTGCCTGCGATACAATCGTGGACTCTTTTCCCACGACATTTTCCAACCCGTCTAGTCCGGGGTCGACGGCTATGTTCATTATTTTAGCTGCACGGTTGGTTATGGTTCCTCCCGGCATAGCGTTGCTGAGGGCTCCGACAGCCTCTATATCGACCTTGCTGCCCCTGATTATTATCGTTGAACTGTAGTCCTTGAGAACGCCGTTGGCATCCACATTGCCGATTATGATCTCGGGAGCGGAAAGTACTATACGGCGGTCGTCGTGTATATAGTAACAACTGTCGACACCGGAAAAATAGTCCTCCTTCATATGCTGGAGAGCCATTTTCTCCTTGCGGATATTCTCCATCGTTTTGTCAGCACACTTCTGGAACTCATCAAGAGCCCTCTTCCATTCATCAAATAGATACTCCATTTTCTATCTTTTTTTCAAATTCATCTGTACTGAGACCACGCTGCCGCCAAGAGGATGCACCGATTGCTCAATCGGGCGGAAGCCTTCCTTCTCCAGCCGGATACGGTGGCTGCGTCCTGCGTCGAGCCCCCTGACCACACAAGGGGTGAGGCCGCACAGCACTCCGTCCACATAGACTTTTGCATCCGCCTGATTGCCATAGACATTGATTGCGCCGACGTCGTTGGCGGCGCCGTAGAGGCGGATTTCCTGAGGCTGGGAGTCCTTTATCCAAAGTTGCGTGGGCGAAGACTCCACTCCGGCGGATCTGGAATTTATTATATAGTAGCCCTCGGGGAGGTCGCCTTCCCAGCGGAAGACGCCCACGGGCTCACGGTTTATCATTATTGATGAGAGAGAGTCGGCGTATATCACAACGTGCGCCGTAACTATCTCTTTCTCGGACTCTTCCGAACTTTGCAGCGAAGATGCCGCTTCATATCCTTTGAGTATTGCCGATGAATCTACATCGAGCGAAAAAGCCCTCTTTTCGGACTGTCCGACAGAAACTGTTGTATCGCACACATATATGCCTTTGTATCTGAGCTTTATGTTGTGCATTCCGGCAGCCACCCTCTTGCCGGTCGAACTGCCCGTGCCGCTATAGACTCCGTCCACGAAGATTTCGGATTCGGCATAAGGGTTAGTCACTTCCATATAAGAATAGAAAGGGTGGAGAATTATGTCGCGACGGACCTCGCCCGAGGCGTCCAGAACCAGCGAATCGCTGACCCTCTCGTGGAAGGGCGACTCCACGCTGTAGTGGTGGGTGCCCAAAGGGAGATAGAACTGCGCGAGCCCGTCACGCACAAGGGTCAGCGTGGAGTCTATCTGCACTATGGCCCCCGGAGGGCTTATGTTGAACCTCACCCACTGCGAAGTGAGTTCGAATTTCTTGTCGGGCCCCCAGGTGTGGATGTAGGCCTGATAGAAAGTCCTGTTACGGAGCTTTTGGGGAATCTTCCAATAGAGTTCTCCGTAGGACGGATGGGATATCTTTATGAATTTTGTCTTGCGCGGAAGCTCGACCGATATGCAGTCAAGCCCGGGCTTTGCCTTGAGGTCTTCCTCGCCGTCGGCCTGGAAGACGAAACCTGTCTCGGCGGTATAGAATGTAATGGCCGGTTGATTCGACTCCGTGGACATCCGATGCGAACTTTTCTCAAATTCCCCGACTGAAATCTGCTGTGCGTAGGACGTTGCCGCCGCCACAAACAGCAGCACAGCCATAATAACCGACGATTTTGAGATGCGCATTGCTTTCCGTCCGACAGGGGGATTGTTAATCTTTGATTATACGGAGCTCCTTGTTGTGCTCCTTGCCCAGGAAGTTGACCGAAGACATCAACAGTTTGAAAGTCAGCAACATCTGCTGTGATTTGCCGCCTGTGCCGACAGCCGGGCTGAATGTTTCTTCGACATCGACGACATAGCCCGTCACAACCATAGCGTCTTCGTAGTCATCGACAGTCTTGTCCTGCTTGAAAGTCGTGTTGAAAAGAAAAGAGAAACTCTCCGGCAGGCTGCGTGCGAGGCGTTCGTAGAATTCCTTGCTCTGCTCGGGTCTGAATATCCTGACAGCAGCCTCCAGCACGGCGCTGTTGGTCTCGCCGAAAGGCATACCCATATCATCGACAGTGCGGCTGAGACGATAGCTGAAATCCTGCAGCGTAAGGAATTGGTCGCGCGAAATGCTTTCGGACGAGCTCAGGATATCCCCCGGAAGGAGGATTGCCTTGAGATAATTCGAGTAGTTTTCTGCCATAAGTGTCAGTTGAGGTCGAATGACATTGAGTCAAATTCAAGTATCTCCGCCATTATTTCAAGACGCAGGACACGCCTTCTGCTTGTGTCTATATGATAATCCTCTGAAATAGAGACACATCGGGCGTCGGTGAAATAAATCTCCTTTTCGAGCATACGGGCATTCTCGTCGTAGTCCGGCATCTCGAAACGGATGCGTCCGCTCAGGGCCATATCCTCGGTGTACCATTCGACGAGATTGAGGTCGGCCATTCCGGGAGCCACGACTGTCAGCGCCAGAGACTTGCAACGCGGGTTACTGACGGGTCTGTAGTCGTTGTGCACGCGAATCATACGGCACGAGCACTCAAGAACCTGATATTCCTTTGTATAGAGCCCGGTATTGTTGTCGCCTATCTGGAGAAGAGATGTAAATGCCACTGCTGATGAAATTTATGGAAGGCCTCCTGCTACGAGGAGACCTTCCTGATAAAAACTTATTTCCAGGGGTTGTTGAATTCGACGCCGCCGTTCTTGAGCTGCTGGCACACCACGGTAATTTCTTCGAAGTGCTCTTCGCCGTCTTCCCATTTCTCGAGATAGTGGACACAGTAGCATCCGGTGCCTTCGATTGTCTTCATAGTCGCGCCGTCAACGGTGCTTGTGAAGACTATCTTCATATCGCGGGGATCGTTGGGGTCGAGCATCCACTGAAGGAGCTGGGTGTTGCCGTCGTTCATTGCCTTGACGCGAACAAGGACGCGGCCTCCGCGGGGAATGCCGGCAATCTGGCCTTCGCGGTCAACTGCCTGATCGAATTTGTAATCTACCTTTATGACCTCACGGGGTTCGAAATCCTTTACTTCCAACTGTACAGGAGTAACATTATCTGCCATAATTGTAATGATTTAAAAGTTAAACATTTGTGAGGCCCTATGCCCAATCGTTCTGATATTCGACAGAACCTATCTTGATGCTCTTGCAGGATATCATTATCTCCTCGACGTGGCCTTTCTTGTCTTCCCACTTCTCTTCATAACCGACACAATAGCCGTTTGTGAACTCGAGGACCTTCATATTCTTGCCTGTCTTGGTCTCGAGGAAAGTGATTTTACCGTTTTTGGGAAGGTTGCGTTCCAGCATCCAGGCCAGAAGGTCGGGGGTACCGTCGTTGAGAGCCTTTACCTTGACGTCAAGCTGGCCACCGCGGGGAATGCCCGACATCTGGCCTTCAGCGTCAGTTGCCTGATCGAATTCGTATGAGACCATTATGACCTCACGCTCTTTATAACCGTCGATCTCGATTTTAACCGGAGTCTTTGCCATTTTGTCAAAATATTAAAAGTTGGTTGTTCTGTTATTCAATATTGGCCTCTTTTGCGTTCTTGTCTGCAGCGACCTTGATTACGAAGTTCTTTGCAGAATAGAAAGGAGTGAGGCTGATGTCGCAGGTGATGCGTTTGGTGACGGGATCCTGGGTGGGTTCCTTGATTTCGTAGTTCTGGAAGAGGTTGCCGTAGCCTTTGTAGTCGTTGAGGAATGCCTGGATCTTGGCCTTGAGGTTCTTGGGAGAATTGTAGGGATCCCAGTTCTCGAGAGCGACTTCGTGAACAAAGTTCATAAGCACCTTCTTGACCCAGTCGAACACGCGCACGATGGGATATTCCTTCATCGCGTCGTTGTCGCCGCAGTAGAGTGTGGAATTGTTGAATGCCATTACGCGGCCTTCGGAATAGACCATCGGAACCACCTGATTGTCCATAAGCGAAGCAATCTCGCTCTTGAGGAGGTCGAGCTGCACGCCTTTGACTCCGTCGAGTGTGCCGTATTTCTTTCCGCCGGCGCCCTGGGCCATATTTGCGCTCTCGTCATAGAGCTTGCCTGCAAGCGCGCCCGAAGGGTAGATATAGAATCCGGGATATTCCTTCTCGTCTTCGGAGAGTTTTTCCGACTCGCGGCCTACAATCCAGTTGGCGGTCATAATGACGTTCTGGAGTTCTGCGTCGCTGTCTTTGTAGCCTTCTGTGTTGCTGAAGAGGTCGTCATAAGAATATTCCGATGCGTGGTCGGTGATGAGCATAACTTTGTATTTGTATGCCATCTTGGCCCACTGCAGGAGGGATGCCTTGTCCTGGAATACGTCGCCCGAGACAACCATAAGGCTGTAGCTGTCCTTGAGGCTCAGGCGGTCGAAACCGTTGCGCAGGACGCTGTCGATCTCCTCGCGGAAGCCCGATTCGCTGTCTGCGATATCGTCCTTATAGACATTGACTATGCGGAGATTCTTGACTTTCTCTGCATTGGCGGTCTGGAAGAAGGCTGCGAGCGAACGATACGAGCGCTCGAGGTCTTTGGTTGCAAAGAGAGCGTCTGTGATGCCCTGATTGAGAACCTTCTGGAATTTTTCTTCCTTTTCCTTGCAGGACTCGGTGTATTCGGTCACCGAAGCGTGGTCTTCGCCAAGAAGTTCGAGCCAGAAGCGGATGTCGTCAGCGAGAGCTTCTCTCTTGTCCTTGAATCTCTTGTCCGAAAGGAAAACCTGTTTAGCAGCCTTGCGGGAAGGATTCATATTGTCGGCATCGGGGAGGAAACTGCGTACTGCATTGAATCCGCCGAATGATGAGAGCATTGAGCCGAGGTCTTTTGCCTGGGCCTGGGCTGCAGCGGGAGCCTGTTCGGCCGCCGTGCTTTTCTGTGCTTGTGTTTCTGCCATAGCTGTATCTGTTTATTTTGCTGATTCTATTTCTGCGAGCATTGCCTCGAGCATTTCCTTGAGTTCGGCGCGTGAAGAGCTGTCCTTGAGGATGTCGCGGAGCTTGCGGTTCTGTTCGATGCTCTTGCGGATTTTGGCGTTGGCATCGATCTTCTTCTTGGTGGAAGAGAGGAATTCGCTGTTCTGGACAAGCCGGCCTTTGCCTCCGTCTGCCGCAAAGTCGCGGATTTCGCCGAATTTGAGGGTTTCGGTAACGCAGCCGCCTTCTGCGTCGGTGAAGCTTACTTCCTTCTTGGGTTTGAAGTGTGCAAATGCATCATCGAGAGTCTGTATGTTCTCCACAAACTCGGGATTGCCCGACTCGGCGTCGTCGGTGAACTGGTCCATCAACAGTGTCTTGTTGCTGTCCAGCGGGGTGACCTTCGCGCTTGACTCCTCGTCCGGAGCCATTGAGATGAAGTTTTCTTTCATTGCCATAGTGGTAAAAATATTTAGTGTTTAACAATAAATTCTATTTCTTCGCCCTTGAGACCAACCTGAACCGTGTCGCCGGCCTTGACTTCTCCGGAAATTATCATCTTGGAAAGGGGATTGCGGAGTTCCTTGCGTATTGTGCCGAGAACCGGGCGCGCGCCGTATTCAGGGTTGAAGCCTCTCATTGCCACTGCTTTGTGGGCCTCGGGAGTCATCTCGAATTTGATGCCCTGCTCCTCGAGAAGCTTGAGAAGGCCCTTGAGGTGGATGTCGAAAATCCGGGTCACAGTCTGCTCTGTAATCGGAGAGAAAGGAACAATCTCTGTGAGGCGGCCGAGGAATTCGGGGCGGAAATAGTCCTGCATAATCTCCATAAGGTCGTTGTTCTGGGGGACATTTCCCTTGTTGAACTGGTCCACCACAAATTTGCTGCCTATGTTGGAGGTGAAGAGTATCAGGGCGTTGGAGAAGTCTCCCACGCGGCCCAGACGGTCGTGGAGCTTGCCTTCGTCGAGAATCTGCAGGAAGAGGTCGAAGACCGACTTGTGTGCTTTCTCGATTTCGTCGAAAAGAACCACGGAGTAGGGATTCTGACGGATTTTGTTGACCAGAAGGCCGCCTTCTTCGTAGCCTACATAGCCCGGAGGCGCTCCGTAGAGGAGGGCGACGGAGTGCTCCTCCTTGAATTCGGACATATCGAAGCGGATGAGGGCTGATTCGTCGCCGAAAAGGAAGGCTGCAAGGGCCTTGGAGAGTTCGGTCTTACCTGTTCCGGTGGGGCCGAGGAAGAAGAACGAGCCCATAGGCTGACCTTTCTTGCTGAGGCCCGAGCGGGATTCGAAGACAGCGTCGAGGACCTTCTTCACTGCGTGGTCCTGGCCCACGACTCTTTGCTTGAGAATCTCTTCGCCGCCGAGGAGATGGTCGCGCTCCTGCGTCTGAACCTTGCCCATAGGGACTCCGGTCTTTTCGGCAACCACCGCGCAAAGATCGGAAGGGTCGAGAGTTTCGCGTTTGTCCTGCGTATCGGGTTTGTCGTTGACGGTCTTGAGGCGCGACATCGCGCGGTCTATGAGGTCGAATGCGGAGTCGGGAAGCGAACGCTCTGTGAGATAGCGCTTTGCAAGCCTTATGGATTCGGTCATGGCGGCCTCGTCAACTTTTAGTTTGTGGAATTCTTCGTATGCGGGGAGGGCGCCCTTGAGGATTGCCATGGTGTGCTCGGTATCGGGCTCCTCGACAGTGAATTTCTCGAGTTTGTTGAGCATTTCCTTGTCAACCTCGATGTTCTTGGTGTAGCCCTCGATTGAGGATGTGCAGAGGAGTCTGAGAGTGCCTTTGGTGAGCTCCTGCTTGAGGATTGCGGACGCGCCGAAGAGGCTGCCCTGCTTGTCGAAGAGTTTGTCGAGCTGCTCGATTATGAGGATTGCACCCGGCTTGCTCTCGATTTCGGCTATTATCTTCTTGAAGCGGTCTTCGACTTCGCCTTTGTACTGGGCGTCTCCGCCGAGGGCTGCGGTGTCAAGTTCATAGATCTGAGCACCCTTGAGGAAGGCGGGGACTTTGTCCTGAGCCACCTGGAGCACGAAGGCATTGACCAGAGATGTCTTGCCCACGCCGGCTTCGCCGGTTATCAGGAGATTGGCCTTGACCTTGCGGCCGAGAATCTCGTGTATGAGTTCTGTCTCCGACTCAAAACCTATCACGGGTTGGATTTTGCCTTCCTTGGCTTCCCGGACCTTGTCTATGCAGTATTTGGCGACGAGGTTTGAACCGCTGCCCGAAGAAACTTTCGGGGCTTCGTACGAAGGGGTTGCGGCCGAAGTGTCTGTGCCCATCTTGTCGCAGATTTCTGCGGGGGTAAGAGGGAGAGTCTTGAGCTGGTCGAAAGTGAAGCCCACTCCGGGAGTTACAAGAGCTGCGAGCACGCACACGGCGCTGCAGTCGTCGAGGCCGAACTTGATTTTGTAGTTTTCGGCTTCGTCCATCACTTCTTCAGACTCCTTGGAGAGTTCGAGGTCCGAAGTGGGGCGTGACGCGCGCGGAGCGAGCTGCATCTGGACGTCGGCCCAGTCCTGAAGGAAGAAATAGTCCTTGTCGAGAGTTGTCTCGACAAAAGACACAAGACCGGTCTCTTTGTGAAGCACCGCTTTGAACAGATGAGCCGGGTAGATGGCGTCACTGCAGGAATCCTGTGCGAAGGAGTTTGCCAGATTTTTCAGTTCTTCAATCATAACATACAGATTTTCAATTTGTTACAGCTCAGATACGGCTTCGCCGTCGCTTGTCCCATCAGCAGTCCAAGCCCATTTTCAGTTTATTCTTGCGAATATACAAAAAAAACCAAGCTGTTGTGCTTGGTTTTTTTGATTTTTTATTCTTTGAGAATCAGGCGGAGGGACATTGCAAATGATTCAGATACGTTACTTACCGTCGCTTCGCCCGGTGAAGTCGAAGATGTGAAACTCAAACATTTCAATCCTGTGTCATTCCAATAGTTGCCTTCAGTGTTTGCGTTCAGTGTTGTCCCGCCTGATTTGTACCCGGCTGCCGGCAAGGTCAGGACATTCTCCGTATAAGCTCCTTGGAAAGTACCCCACTTTTTCTCCGTACTAAAACTTGCAAACAATTGCTTCAGAGCATTCAGATCATTTTCATCGGGAGCCTCCCAATAGTCTGAGCCCCAAGTGCCTATGGCTGAAGCTATCTGGTCTTTCGTATAATAATCACCATATTCTCCTTCTGCAATGGCTCCGACATTGTATGTGGCGAACTTGGGGCCGCCGCTTGAGAGCTGGAGATAAGGGACAGGCACGTTTCCTGCACGGAGAGCAGTGCCTTTGGTGAAGGTCGCAGTCCAACCGATCGAGTAGATGTTGCCAGCCGACACAGACACTTCCGATTTTGTGGTTTTTGTAAAAGCATAAGCGTCTCCTTCGGTGTTGAATATCTTGAATTTCAGGGTATAATTTCCGGCAGGGATCGCTATTCGGAAGCTTGTGGCGGCGGACGGGTTCAAGCGGACTCCGGCTCCGCAGTCGAGTGTCACCGCCTCGCCTCCTCCCGAAGAAATTTTCGCCACATTGTGTTCATCAACCGTAAAGTTGCCGCAAAGCGTGTCACCGGCGCTGCTCACTTCTATCTTCTTTATCAAATCGAAGCCCTTGAGATTCAACTCCACGACTGCGCAGATGTTGTGGAAAGACAGGCTGGTGGTGGAGGAAACGGCATACATCGGGCAATTGGCGATGGCGTCGGCGGAATAGGTCTGCGTGGAGGGCAGAGTCGGCGTCCCGCCATTGTAGATGCTTTCCGGATAATAAGCCTCGTACTGACCTGCCGAGGGGGCAGAAGCGCCTTTAGGGGCAAAATCGGCCCTGGTGGCATCCGCACGCGGCGAAGCGACATAAGTATAGCCGTTTACGGATATTTCGTCTCCGGCCACCCAATTGACTTTGAAGTCGGATGTCAGCTGAGTCTTTGTGACCAGGAACTGCCCGGCCTCGGCCACGAACTCCAAAGGCCCTGCGGGGTCGTCCTTGGCGCACGAAAGGGGAAGGCAGAGAGCCACCGACACGAAGACCACAAGACGTCTAATTACCGAACCATTCATCCGTAACATCTTGATTGTGATATTGATCGGTGCCAGCGCTGGCATCATTAAGCACCTGCCGGCGCAGTCGAAGTTCGACCACGCCGGCGTGCGGCTCAACGTAAATTTCTTTACGCTTAGACATAGCTACTAAAGTTTCGCAAGTTGTAATTAGTGGCAATTTCGACTGTTACGGTGTGCTTGCGAAACTTTTTCCCACCGCACATTCGCTTTGCACGTGTCCCCCATCCTAAATCCTTCCCCTCGGGGGAAGGACTTACCATCGGCATAAATGCCTCTAAATAGGTGTTTTCGCATATGCGAAACTTAAACATTGTTATTTTGCGAGAGCGCTGAGCTTCTGGCAGAGCTGGTCGAGACCGCCGAGGAGGTCTTTGCCAATCTGTTTGTACCAAGCCTTGAGGTTTGCGCCTTCTTCGGGATGGTTGACTTTAGCGTAGAGTTCGTCGCCGAGCTCGACTGCTTCGTTGATGAGAGCCTCAACCTGGTCGAGAGCTTTATCTTCGTGGAACATTGCGAAAAGCATACAGTCGTCGATGAAGTCGCCGATGAAGAAGCTGATGTCTTTCTTTATTGATCTAAGATTGTTCATATCTGTTTGATTTAAAGTTACTTATTTGTCTTTGCGAGGGCCTCTGGGACGGTCTGTCCGATCTCCGCGGCGGGGACCGCGGTGGTCAGAAGCGCCGCGGCGGTCGCCCTGGGGACGGGGTCTGCGTTCGGGCTCTACATAGCCTTCGGGTTTGTCGATGAGGGCTCTGCGGCTCAGGCGCAGCTTGCCGGTCTTGGTGTCGATCTCGAGGAGTTTGACATCGACTTCGTCGCCTTCGTGGAGGATATCCTCTACTTTCTCGGTCTTTGCCCAGTCGAGCTCGGAGATGTGAAGAAGGCCTTCCTTGCCGGGAAGAATCTCTACGAATGCACCGAATTCGAGTATGCTGACGACCTTGCCGTGATAGACTTCGCCCACCTCGGGAACTGTGGTGATGGCCTTGATCTTTGCAAGGCAGGCGTCCATAGCATCGCGGTTGTCGCCGAAGATGTCCACAACGCCGATTGCATTGCCTGCGTCGTCCTTGACTTCTTCGATTGTGATGGTGCAGCCTGTTTCCTTCTGCATACCCTGGATGGTCTCGCCGCCCTTGCCGATGATTGCGCCGATGAATTCGCCGGGAACCTGGATCTGGACGATACGGGGAACGAAGGGTTTGTAGTCCTCACGGGGCTTGTCGATGGTCTTCATCATTTCGCCCATAATGTGCATACGGCCCTGACGTGCCTGCTCAAGGGCTTTCTCGAGAACGTCGTAGCTCAGGCCGTCCACCTTGATGTCCATCTGGGTTGCGGTTATGCCGTCTGCAGTGCCGGTGACCTTGAAGTCCATATCGCCGAGGTGGTCTTCGTCGCCGAGGATGTCGGTGAGGATTGCATAGCGGTCGTTGGGGCGCTCGGCGTCTGTGATAAGACCCATTGCCACACCTGCTACAGGCTTCTTGATCTGGACGCCTGCATCCATAAGGGCGAGACATCCGCCGCATACTGAAGCCATTGAAGATGAGCCGTTTGACTCAAGAATATCGGAAACCACGCGTACTGCGTAAGGATTCTCGGGAGCCATAGGGATCACGGGCTTGAGGGCGCGCATTGCGAGGTTGCCGTGGCCGATTTCGCGGCGGCCTACACCTCTTTGGCTCTTGGCCTCGCCTGTTGCGAAAGGAGGGAAGTTGTAGTGGAGGACAAACTGCTGGTCGTCCTGGATGAGGACTTCGTCGGTCTCCTTCATATCCATCTTGGTGCCGAGGGTTACGGTAGCAAGGGACTGGGTTTCACCGCGGGTGAAGATTGCGGATCCGTGAGCGCAGGGGAGATAGTCCACTTCGCACCATATGGGGCGGACCTGGTTGCAGACACGGCCGTCCAGACGGATGCCTTCGTCGAGAATCATATTGCGCATTGCCTCTTTCTCTTCGGCGTGGTAGTAACGGCCTATGAGCGAGAGTTTGAGATTATAGTCTTCCTTCTCGGCCTCGGTCTGGGGTTCGGGAAGAGTGGCGATGAATTCTTCTTTGATCGCCTCGAAGCCTTCTGCGCGCTCCTCTTTGGGCTTGGCGCTCTTTGCGAGGGCATAGCACTTGGGATAGCAGAAATCGTGGACTGCGGCCTTGAGCTCTTCGTCCTCGATGTCGTGAGGATAGTCACGCTTGTTCACGTCTGTGCCGAGCTCCTTCATAAGTTCTTTCTGAACGCGGCAGTGGCGTTTGATTTCCTCGTGAGCGAACTTGATGGCGTCGAGCATAACCTTCTCGGGAACTTCGTTCATCTCGCCCTCGACCATCATAATGTTCTCTTCTGTAGCGGCGACCATAAGTTCGAGGTCGGCGTTCTTCTGCTGTGAGAATGTGGGGTTGATGACAAACTGTCCGTCAATGCGGCAGACGCGGACTTCGCCGATAGGGCCTCCGAAGGGGAGGTCGCTGGTTGCGAGGGCGCAGGATGCTGCGAGACCTGCAAGGGCGTCGGGCTGGATGTCTTTCTCCGCAGAGATGAGGGTTACGTTCACAAATACTTCCAGGTGGAAGTCATCCGGCCACAAGGGACGGATGGGGCGGTCGATGAGACGCGAGATAAGAATCTCGTAGTCAGACGATTTGCCTTCTCTTTTCATGAATCCGCCGGGGAAGCGGCCGGCTGAATAGTACTTCTCTTTGTAGTCAACTGTGAGGGGCATGAAGTCGGTTCCCTCTTTCACTTCCTTGGCTGCGCAGACGGTGGCAAGAAGCATTGTTCCGCCCATCTTGACAACAGCTGAACCGTCGGCCTGCTTGGCCAGTTTGCCGGTTTCGATTTCGATTGTGCGACCATCAGAGAGTTGGATGGTCTTGTTTATAATATTCATAGCGTCTTAAAATGTCCTATACGAAAAAAAGGCCGCCATTGCAGCGGCCCTTTGTGCTTTGCTTATTTACGAAGGTTAAGCGCCTTGATGATTGCTCTGTATCTCTCGATGTCTGTAGCCTTCAGGTAGTCAAGCATCTGACGACGCTTGCCGATAAGACGCTGCATAGCACGCTGTGTGCCGGTGTCTTTCTTATTGGCCTTGAGGTGCTCAGTCAGGTGAGCGATACGGTAGGAAAACAAAGCAATCTGACTCTCGGGTGAGCCAGTGTCAACATTAGACTTTCCGTATTGTCCGAAAATCTCTTGCTTTTTGTCTGCGTTCAAATATTCAGCCATTTCTGCAAAAAATTAATAATTAATATGTTCCCCGACTTTTTCGGGTGCGCAAAGGTAAGGATATTTTTTTACTCTGCAACTTTTTTTTCAAAATTTCAGCCGTCTTGCCACGACACACAACCCTACACCACAGTCTTCTTCCAGCTCGACTGCGGCTACTGGCCCGCCGACAAAGCCGCCATCCTCGCCGAACGCCTCTCTGCCGCCGAGTAGCCATTCTGCCGGTGAGCAAAACACCCCTTTTTGCTCACCGAGACCTCCGATTTGCACTGCCGGTGAGCAAAACAGGCCATTTTGCTCACGGGCGGCGCTCCAGCTACATTCCGGAGAAGATTTTGTCTCGTCGGGCGGAAAGGTATGATGTGTAGAAATCGCGCTGGAGGGGGCTCAAATAAGGGATATCTTCCACTATGGATGCGAAATCCAGAGTGAGGATTCGCGGATGGATAGTGGCTATGGCCTCATCCAGTTCCTGCGGGTGGCGAGGGTTATGGATGAATTCGTAATAGCTTATCTTGGAACCGCCGACCTTTATCATCGATGCGGGGAAAGAGTAGATGCGAGCATTCATTTCAGCTTCGTTTTCCAGACATAACTGCATTATGCGTGTGTCTGCCTGAGGCAGCAGGGAACTGCCGCAGTCGAAAACGGGGGCAAGAGCCGACTCGCCTGTCTTTTCGTTTACAAGAAATCCCCAGTTACCGTTATGCCTGTCGAAGTTGCCTATAAGCGCATCCACGACAAACATCTGCCAGAAACGCTCCTTTACAATAACGGGATCTATAAAATCTTGATGCTCAATGGTTTCAAGAATGTCGTCAAGTTCTGTTCCGGCACCTCCCGAACCCGTGTCGAGTACTGTATTCTTGATGCTGCAGAAATCGTGAAGGCGGACTCCGGGAGAAGTGAAATCGCGGCAGGCGCAGACAATTTTGGTACGGCCGTTCATGTGAGTGCCAAGTTTGGTTTCCTGGGCCGGTATGCCGGCAAGGCGGAAAATAGTGCTTCCCAAATGCTCCGATATGCAGCTGTTTGAGTACGACAGTTCGTTTGGCTTGTCGTGAGAGTCTGCAGGGAACTTCAGAATCCACACGGCATCCTCATAGCGGACAGCTATCTTCTTGCCATTGGCGCCGTTGTAGGCACGGGCTGCGACTCTCGGACAATATGTGAAATCTATATCTTGTGCCATAGGAACTTGTCTCTTAGATATTGTGCCTGCTCGTGCGAAATGGCCCCGTCGTCTATTTCTGCGCCATTGATGGAACCATAGAGTTCACACCACAGGCAGTCCAGCAGCGAACTTCCGGTGCGACGGCCCTCCTTGTAGGCGTCCAGATCGTGCTGCAGATAGGGTGGAAGTCCCACCTCCCAAGCCTCGTGTATGGTCTCTGTCTTGGACATATCTCTGCAAAGTTAAACTTTTTTCTGGTTATCTGTGCCTGAGGGCGAGTTCCCGTTCGAGGTCGTCGATGGAGCAGCCCATCTGTTCGAGGAGGACGAGGTAGTGGTAGATGAGGTCGCCGGCTTCGTAGATGAAGCGGCTGCGGTTGCCGTCTACGGCTTCGATTATGCTTTCTGAGGCCTCTTCGCCGACTTTCTTGGAGATTGTCTTGACTCCCTTTATGAAGAGTTTGGTCGTGTAGGAACCTTCGGGCATCTCTTCGTGGCGGCCTTTGATGACTCTGGCGAGAGTGCGGATGAAGCCTTCGTCTTCGGGGGTGTCGAAGCAGGAAGTCGTGCCCCTGTGGCAAGTGGGTCCGACGGGATCCGCCTTGATGAGAAGGGTATCGCTGTCGCAATCGACATACATATCCTTGACATACAGGAAGTTGCCACTGGTTTCACCCTTAGTCCAGAGCTTCTGGCGGGTCCGGGAGAAGAAGCATACCTTGCCTTCTGCAACGGTCTTCTCGTAGGATTCTTTGTTCATATAGCCCAGCATCAGGACCTTGAGAGTGGTAGCGTCCTGAATTATGACGGGAAGAAGTCCGTCGGCGTTCTTTGAGAGATTAAATTCTTCGAACCGTAATGCCATTGTCTGAAAGTTCTTTTTTAAGTTGGGGAATGGATATTTCGCCGTAGTGGAAGATGCTGGCGGCTAGGGCAGCGTCTGCGTGTCCAAACGAAAGTACGTCGATGATGTCCTGCACGCATCCGGCACCTCCTGAAGCTATCACCGGAATCGAGAGCTCGTCAGTCATTTGCGCATAAAGTTCGCAGGCGTAACCGGCTTTGGTGCCGTCGTGGTCCATCGAAGTGAAAAGTATCTCGCCGGCTCCACGGGCCTGGGCCTCGCGCGCCCAGCCAAAGAGTTCTACATCAGTCATCTTGCGTCCGCCGTGGGTTGTGGCCCGCCACGAACCATCTTCGGTTTTACGGGCATCGATTGCGACAACCACAAACTGGCTGCCGTATTTTGTGGCTATTTCGCTTATGAGTGAGGGATTTGCGAGGGCCGCGCTGTTGAGAGAAATCTTGTCGGCTCCGGCGTCGAGAAGTCTTGCAGCATCGTCGAGACTCGAAATGCCGCCTCCCACTGTGAATGGAATATTTATAGCGGCGGCCACCTGAGAGACAAGCGAGGTGAAAGTCTTTCGTCCCTCAAAAGTGGCGCTTATGTCGAGATACACAAGTTCGTCGGCGCCGTCCTGCGCATATTTGCGGCCCAACTCCACGGCATCGCCCACCTCCTTGAGTCCCAGGAAGTTGATGCCTTTTACAACCTGTCCGTCCTTGACGTCGAGGCAGGGGATTATCCTTTTAGCGACCATCTTTCAATATCTTTGAGGCTTATGCGACCTTCGTAAATTGCTTTGCCTACTATTACTTTTCGCAGTTGCAGCTCTTCAAGTTTCTCTATGTCGGCCATCGAGGAGATGCCGCCGCTGACTGTAAAATCTATCGAGGGAAATCTTGTCTGGAGTTCCACGTAGAGTTCAAATGCAGGCCCCTGCAGCATTCCATCTTTCGAGATATCCGTACAAATCACCTGCGTCAGTCCACGGAACGACTCCACCAAATCCTCAATACTAGTGGAAGTGTCTTCAAGCCAGCCAGTTACGGCAACCTTTCCATCGCGTGCATCGGCTCCCAAAACCATCTTGTCCGCACCATAAGCATCGATCCACCGCTGGAAAAGAGGAGGATTTTTGGCCGCAACGCTCCCGATGACGGCATAGTCGGCTCCGGCATTGAATACATCTTTGAGAGCCGCGTCCGTCTTGATGCCGCCGCCCCATTCGAGGGAGACACGGCCAACGGATGCAAGTTTCTCGAGAGTCTTCAAGTTCTTTGGTTCTGAAGACTTTGCCCCATCCAGATCCACGACGTGGACACGCGAGACTCCGCAATCGGCATATTGCATAACCATATCCTCCGGACTGGCGGAATATTCCTTCTTGCTCGAGTAGTCTCCCTTCGAGAGTCTGACGCATCGGCCGTCGATGAGGTCTATTGCCGGAATAATCTCTATCATAGGGCTATGAAGTTTGCAAGAATCTTTTCGCCAAGGTCGCTGCTTTTCTCGGGATGGAACTGTGTGCCGTAGAAATTCTCGTATTTGAGAGCGGCGCTAAAGAGCACCTCCCCGTGGCGGCAGGTGGCTATAGTGTCCTGACACAGAGTGGGATAGAACGAATGTACAAAGTAAACGTATCCGCCTTTGATGTCCTTGAAGAGTTTGCTGTCGGTGTTGCCTATGGAGTTCCAGCCCATATGGGGAACTTTGGCCTCGGGAGAGGCCGCGAAGCGACGCACGTGCGAGTCGAAAATTCCCAAACATTGTGTCAAAACGGAGTCACCGCCTGAAGTCTCCTCACTGTCCCTGCACATAATCTGCATTCCGACGCAGATGCCCAGAACCGGCTGACGCAAAGAAGGTATGACCTTGTCCAGACCGCTGGCGCGAAGATTTTCCATAGCTTCGGCGGCGTTTCCCACTCCGGGGAGAAGGACTTTGTCGGCCGAAACTATTGTCGCGGCGTCGCGCGTAACGCAATACTCTGCTCCGAGTCTGCCGAGAGCATTCTCGATGGAGCGGAGATTGCCCATATCATAATCTACAATAGCTATCATAACACTCCTTTTGATGAAGGTAATTCATATGAGAAAACATCCCGTCTGATGGCTTGACGAAGAGCGCGGGCGAAAGCCTTGAAAACTGCTTCAATGAGATGATGGTTGTTCTCTCCGCGAGCCTCGATATGAAGATTGCAGCGGGCCGCCGAGCAAAGCGAACCGAAGAAATGTTTGAACATCTCGGTGGGCGTGTCGCCGACATATTCGCGGGTGAACTCCACATCCCATACAAATTCCGAACGTCCTCCGAAATCTATGAGACACAGAGCTTTACATTCATCCATAGGCAGCACGAATCCGTATCTTTCGATGCCTCGTTTGTCGCCCAGAGCCTTGAGAAGGGCTTCGCCGAGGGCTATGCCGACGTCTTCCATCGTGTGATGTTCGTCAACTTCGAGGTCGCCCTTGCATTTGAGTTCCAAAGCCACCCCTCCGTGATGAGGAATCTGCGAAAGCATATGGTCGAAAAATTTGAGTCCGGTATCGATGTCTTCGCCCTTGGCGTCCAAATCCAGTTCGAGATGAATCCGAGTCTCGCGGGTATCGCGGTCTATGACAGCCTTGCGGGCCGAACCTCTTATGGCTGAGACTATTTCGGGCCAGTTGCCATTGCCGAGCAGAAGGCCTTTGGCTCCAAGATTCTCGGCCAGCATCATATCTGTCTCGCGGTCGCCGATGACATAGCTTGAAGACAAATCGTAGTCACCGCTCAGATATTTCCCGAACATTCCTACTCCGGGTTTGCGGCAGGTTGACCCGTCCTCGGGGAAATGTTCGTCGATAAGCATATCGTCGAAAACCACTCCTTCGCCTTCGAGCGTCTTGAGCATCTTGTTTTGGGCAGGAAGAAAATCTTCCATAGGGAAAGCAGGCGTTCCGAGGCCATCCTGATTGGTAGCCAGCACCAGTTCGTAACCGAGCCC
>R18__coassemble_1427_pt1 | contig 30774 bp, 24 predicted proteins | sample R18__metabat2_high_PE_032 | metagenome-assembled genome bin R18
CTCTGGTCACCCGCCACGGCTGGAACTACCACGGCATAATCATAGTCTTCCGCTCCTGGAAGATGGAAGTCTGCGAGAAAGCGTTTTAATGGAGATGCCCGAACGCAGCAAGGCTAGAACGGATAGCCGATGCCGAAGTGGAGGGCGTAGCCTCCGGAACTGAACCAGCCGGCGGGACCCAGCCACTCGGCGCTGACGGGATCGTAGGTCTTTAGACCCATATCGAGGCGGGCCAGAAGGAGTCCGAAATCGAGGCGGAGACCCACTCCCCAGCAGAATGCCGTGGTGCTCAAATCGAACAGGCTTTTTTCGTCGATAGCGTCTTCGTCGTCATCCTTCTTGAGATTCCAGACGTTGCCGGCATCGGCGAAGACAGCTCCCTCGAACTTCCAATAGATGGGGAAGCGGAACTCAAGATTGGCCTCGAGCTTCATATCGCCGTTCTGGTTGCGGATTTTGAAAGTGGTGTCGAGCGGAGCCGAGCCCGGACCCACGGCTCTGGACTGCCAGCCCCTGAGGCTGTTGGCGCCTCCTGCATAGAAGAGCTGCTCGAACGGAAGGGACTTTGAATTGCCATAAGCGTAGCCGAAACCTCCCAGAAGCCTTCCGGCAAGAGAGAACTGGTCGTCGCGTCCGAACCTGAATGTCTGGACCAGAGAGAGTTCCGTGCGCACATACTGAGAATATGGAATTCCGAAAATGAGGCTGGATGTGCCGTCGCTTTCCATATATTTGTCGAAAAGCGAAATCAAGTTTCCGGCATAATTAGTCTGCCAACGCAGATAAAAATAGCTGCCTTCGGGCTTGACTGCAGGGTCTGTGGTATAATACAAGGTGAAGTTGCCGCCGACATCGAAGTGGTCGCTGTACGAATAGGTCATATAGGGGTCAGTGGCAATCTTCTGGCGGAAATCCTCGGTCATTCCATATATATGCACTACATTGGAGCGCAGGGGATAGAGCTGCAGCTGAAGATGTTTCTTGTAACCCCAGCGGTAGCCGTAGTTCACGGAATATATGGAGCGGCTGTATTCGGGACGGTCCTGATAGTTGTAGGTCAAATTTATGTCGGTGTGGGGGACATTGCCGCGGAATGCTTTGTTGCTGAGCGGAATGAAATGCGGGAATATGAGGCCCGCGCTGACTGCAAACTCGTTGGAACTTGCGTTGTCGTCTGTCTTGAACTGGAAATTGCCTTTGACTCCGAGCGAGAAGGTGGCGCCGCTTCTGAGCAGATTTTTGTGGGAATACGATATGGCGGGAGTTATGCCGAAAAGCGATGCGGAGTTGTACGAGCCCTCGATGTTGAACTTTACTGCCTGCAATTTGGAGGGTTTGAGAGATATGTTGCAATCCACGGTTGCGGAGTCCGCTTGAGTCATCTGCATATTGACCGAACTTACCACAGGAATTGCGGTGAACCTGTTGTATGTCCGTTTGATTTCCGATTCGCTGTAAAGGCTGCCGCTCTCGAGAAGATTCATTCCGTCGATGAGTTTGTCTTTGAGTTTCAAGCCCTTGGCCTGTTCGACACTGATCTGCCCGAGACGATACTGCACGTGCTGCTTTGCGTCTGAAGGCGACTCGTTGCGGGTGAAATTTTCCAGATTGACGTAGAGGTCGCAGTGGCCCGGAACCTTGGTGGTGTCGGCGGCAAAGAAGAAATAGTTCTTCGTGAAATTCCAATAGCCGTTGTCCTTGAGCAGCGAAGAGACTCTTTCGCTCTCATTTTCAAGGGATTCCTGCGAAAGAAGCGAACCCGGGGCAATTGTCCGCGATGCGGAGTCCAGGTCCATCAGCCGGGCAATCACGGTGTCGCGCACCGTATAGACTATGCGGTCTATGACATATGAACGTCCGAGTGTGACCGCATAGTGCACCTTGGCGTTCTTTCCTTTGAATTCGGTGTTGTGTTCTATTGAAGAGTTGTAATGACCGGAATATTCGAGGTGGCCCAGCATACTCTTGACAGACGGAAGCACAAGAGTGGAATCGTAGATCACAGGTTCCTGACCTATTTTTTCCACGAGACGGTCCCAGCCTGTGCCCCGGCCGCTGCTCCAGTTATAAACATAAATCATCGGAGTCCAGGTGGCGGGCTTCTGCTTTATGTAGTTCGAAAGGGTCTTGGTGCTGTACGAAGGGTCGTTGAGGACTTTGACGTCCACTTTTGCAAGACGATAGTCGCCGTCTGCCACCATCTTGGTCGTGGAGCAGGAGGCCAGCGCCAAAGCGGCTGCAATGCATAGGATTATCCGGCGGATACTCATCATCATCTCCTTCTTCGAACTTCGCTGCATACTATTGCGGAGGCGATTGCAACATTGAGCGACTCGCAGCAGGTGTTGCCCGGATTGAATGACGGAATCGAAAGACGCCGCGAGACAAGAGCTCCGACCTCGGGCGAGATGCCGTTTGCTTCGGAACCCATAACTATGACTCCACGGCCTTCCAGCGGAGCATCGTATATGTTCTCCCCATCCATATATGTGCCATAGACCGGACAGTCAAGACCGCCAAGAGCCTTGGCAAGAGGACAATAGGAGAAGCGGACTCTGAAAATGGCACCCATAGTGGCCTGCACCACCTTGGGATTGTAGATGTCCACGGTGTCGGGCGAGGCTATGATATGCCTTATGCCGAACCAGTCGGCCAGACGGATTATGGTTCCGACATTGCCGGGGTCGCGAAGACCGTCGAGAGCCAGGGTCAGACCGGAAGCATCGACGGAAAGGCCTTCGGAAGCAGGCCGCCGGACGACTGCAAACGACGGCGAAGGACTGCTCAGCAACGTTATGCGCGACATAGCATCCTCGCCTATCTCATCTACAGTATAGCGTTCGACCACTTCAAAATCGGAAGCGAGAGCCTCAGATACGAGTTTGATTCCCTCGACGACAAAAAGCCCGCTCTCGTCGCGGAATTTCTTCTGAGAGAGCTGCCTCAGGCGTTTTATGTCGTTCTTCGAGAGCATCTATCTGACTGATATTCTGGTGAAATCCTTGGCCTCGACGTGAACCGGGACGGTCTTGGGGCCCGACTCCGGGAGACCGAAAAACTCGAATGCTTCGTGAGGAATGAACACCTCCACATCGACAGGATGCTCATCGAAATTGGCCACCAGCAGCATTGCGCTGTCGGCGTAGCCCCTCATCCAGGCGAACTGCCGTGAAGGATTGAATCTCTCTGACGAAGGATTGACATACATAAGGTCGAAAGTGCGGCCTTCGCAGTAGATGCGGTCGGCAGAGGCCATCTGCATCAGGAAGCAGTAGTCGGAATATGTCTTTTTTTCCTGCACGGAAAGTTTCCCTTGAAGGAAACGGCGGACGGAAGGCACTGAGCAGTAGTCGAATATGGATGTACGACCGTCCACGGAGCTGAAGCCTTCTGCTTCCATTCCCCTCTCGCCGAACTCCTGTCCGAAATAGAGCATAAACGGAGCCGTGTTGAAAAGAAGGGAGACTCCGAGAGCCGCATATCCGCCTCGGGCGCTGCCGGCGAAGAAATCCGATGCAAGACGCTGCTCGTCGTGATTCTCGAGAAAATTCAGCATATTGGGCTGAAGCTCACCCAGAAACTGCCATTCGCGGGTAAGATCGGAGGCCGGCCGCGAACCGGCAAGCGCGGCGCGCAGGCAGTCGTAGAAATCGGACTTTCCGTAAAGATAGTCGAAACCAGCGTCGCGATACTTGCGGTAGTTGTCCTTGCCGTAAACCTCGGCAATGAACATAGTCTCGGGAGCCTGGGCTCGAACCTCGGCGAAAGCCCATTTGAAGAACTCCGCAGGCACCATCTCGACCATATCGCAGCGGAAGCCGTCAACCCCCTTCGATACCCAGAACTTCAGGATATCGAGCATTTTGGTCCAGGTGGAGCGGTTCTCGTAATTGAGTTTTACGGTGTCGTACCAGTCGAAGGCCGACGGATATGCATTGAAAATGTTGTTGCCCGTTGCCTTGGCCGGATTCTCGACATAGCCCTCCCCCAATTCCGCAGGAAGATGTAGAGGTTCGTCGAGTATATAATAATTCTCGGCAGTGAAGTATCCGCCGTACTCGCGGGCGACGTGGTTGGGGACAAAGTCTATGATAACCTTCATCCCGGCTTTGTGGGTGCGCTCCACAAGCGCCTCGAACTCGGCCATTCTGTTATCGACATTGACCGCCAGGGCCGCATCGACATCAAAATAGTTGCGTATGGCATAAGGAGAGCCGGCTTCGCCCTTGACCAGAGAAGGATGGTTGCCCCCGAGCACCCCGAAAGAAGTGCGTGTGGAGTGGGAAATGACTCCGGTGTACCAGACGGCGCCCACCGACAAGTGTTTCAGACGTCGAAGCACGGCGGGGGTGATGTCGGCGAACTTGCCGGAGCCATTGTCGCTGAAAGAGCCTCCGGGAACGCACTGACGGTCCCCGAAAGCTCTCAGCAACAATTGATATATTACAAATTTACCTTTTACCAATTGAGAATCTTCTTGAAGTCGTAGTCTTCAGGATTGGGAACATACTTCTTGGCGGCTTCGTAGTCTGCGGGAGTGACGAAGTGGCAGATGTTGTTGAAGTAGTTCTGGGCTGTGCCGCCGTCGATGTTGACTCTGCGGGGAGGAATCTTGCCTTCTTCGTTCTGAAGGTCGTGGAGGTAGAGAGGGTGCGCCTCGCCGTCTGCATCGACATAGACCATACATCCGGTCTCGCCTTTCTTGAAGAGCTCGTAAGCGCCCATAGCGAGTTCGGAGCAATAGGTAAGGTCGTAGGCGATAGGGTCCTGGCAACGGACGTCGTAGCCGATTTCGATGGGGCGGGTCTTGACCTTCATTCCGACTTTCTTGAATTCTTTTTCGAGAATGTCGTTGAAGAGGACTGCCTTGGAGATCTTGCCGAGTTCGGGATGGCCGTGCTCGTCGTAGGTCATATTGACGCCTGTGCTCTTGAGGTCGTCTGCATCGAGGTCGTGGAATACGCCTTCTGCGACAACTACGGTGCCGTAGGGAATGCCGAGGATGTTGCGTTTCACGATTGCAGAGAGAGTGAGCTTGATTATCTTGTCGATAGTGATCTTGGTCTTGTTGAACATCTCGGGGATGATGGTCATAGGGCAGTGAGTTGCCTCGCCGATACCCAGGGCGAGATGGCCTGCGCTGCGGCCCATAGCGGAGATGAGGAGCCAGTTGCCCGAAGTGCGGGCGTCCTCATAAGCGGTGCGAGCGATGTGTGCGCCCTCGTCCTTGGCGGAGTTGAAACCGAAGGTGGGAGTGTTGCAGGGCAGAGGAAGGTCGTTGTCGATGGTCTTGGGGACGTGGATGTTGTGGATGGGGTATTTCTTGCCCTCGAGGAATTTGGCGATGCGGTTTGCAGTGGATGCGGTGTCGTCGCCGCCGACGGTGACAAGAAGCTTGATATTGTTGTCCTGGAAAAGCTTGAGGTTGAAATTCTTCTCAAAATCTTCGTTGGTGGGTTTGAAACGGCTCATCATAAGATACGAACCGCCGCGGTTGAAGATGGTGTCGGCCTTGAAGAAGTCGAGCTCTTCGTATTTGGGATTCTGGGAGAAAAGTCCGCTGTAGCCGCCGTGGAGTCCGAGAACTCTGTAGCCGCCATTGATGAATGCTTTTGTGAGTGAACCTACTACGGTGTTCATTCCCGGAGCCGGGCCACCGCCTGTCAAGATGATGATGGAATCTTTCATTGCGTGATTAATGTTTTAAAACTCCTGCAAATTTACGACTTTTTGATAAATAATGCCTATTTTTGTAAGTTATTGTGACAATTATTACAAAATGGCAAAAATCACGAAGTCGGCTGCAAAGGAGAGAATCAGGTTCCTGGAAAAGGAGCTTGAGCGGCACAATCACAACTACTATGTGCTCAACGCACCCGAAATCAGCGACTTCGAGTTCGACCTGCTGATGGCCGAGCTTCAGGGTCTGGAGAAGATGTTCCCCGACCTTGCAGGCGCAGATTCTCCCACCCAGCACGTAGGCAGCGACCTTGCCGCAGAGCCGGCCGCAGGCGGCGCGGACAGCACCGGAGGCGCATTCCAGTTCCGGCAGCTTCCCCACCGCTACCCAATGCTCTCGCTGGGCAACACCTACAGCATCGACGAACTCCGCGAATTCGGCACCCGCCTCGAACGCACCATTTCGAAGCCCTGCACCTTCTCGTGCGAGCTCAAGTTCGACGGCACCGCCATCTGCCTCACCTACCGCGGCGGCAAGCTCGTGCACGCCCTCACCCGCGGAGACGGCACCAAAGGAGACGACGTCTCGCGCAATGTAGTGCATATCAAGAGCATACCCGTGCAGCTCCGGGGCAGCGGCTTTCCCGAAGAATTCGAAATCCGCGGCGAAATCTTTATGCCCTTCGACGCCTTTGAGCGCAACAGCGCCGAGCGCATCGAGGCCGGAGACGAACCTTTCGCCAATCCGCGCAACGCCGCCTCGGGCTCGCTCAAACTCCAGAACCCCGAGGAGATGCGCACCCGCGGCCTCGACTGCGTGCTCTACCATATGTTGGGAGAAAACCTCCCCTTCGCCACACATACAGAAGCCATCGAGGCTGCAGCATCCTGGGGCCTCCCCACTTCGCAGTACAGCCGCACAGTCTCTTCGACAGAAGAAGCCATCGAATACATAAAATACTGGGATTCAGAGCGCAAGAAGCTTCCGTTCGCCACAGACGGCATCGTGGTCAAGGTCAACGAGCTAGACCTCCAGAAGCAGCTCGGAATGACCGCCAAGTCGCCGCGCTGGGCCACCGCCTACAAATTCAAGCCCGAGCAGGCGCTCTCGCAGCTCCAAAGCATAGACTACCAGGTGGGCCGCACCGGCGCCCTCACCCCCGTGGCCAACCTCGACCCCGTGCCGCTCTCCGGCACCATAGTGCGCAGGGCCTCCCTCCACAACAAGGACCAGATGGACCTTCTCGACATCCGCATCGGCGACTATGTCTATGTGGAAAAGGGCGGTGAGATCATCCCCAAGATAACCGCCGTGGAGCTCTCGAAACGTCCGTCGGACGCCCGGGTGCCCGAGTTCCCCGCCACCTGCCCCGACTGCGGCGCCGCGCTTGTCCGCGACGAGCAGCAGGCCAAGCACTACTGCCCCAACAGCGCCGGCTGCCCCACCCAGATCAAGGGCCGCTTCATCCACTTCGCAAGCCGCAAGGCTATGGACATTCTGGCCGGCGAGGCCACAATTGACCAGCTCTTCGAGCGCGGCTGGATACGCGAACTCCCCGACCTCTACAAGATAACAAAAGAGCAGCTGCTGACCCTCGAGGGCTGGCAGGAGCGCTCCTGCGACAACTTTCTGGGCAGCATTGCCGAGAGCCGCGCAGTGCCTTTCGAAAGAGTGCTTTATGCCCTGGGCATCAGACATATAGGCGAGACCAACGCCAAGATGCTCGCGTCGCACTTCGGCACCATAGACGCCCTGATGGACGCCTCGCGCGAGGATTTGCTCCAGATTGCCGACATCGGCGAGGTGATGGCCGACTCCCTGCTCGAATATTTCGGCTCCCTCGAAGGAATGAGGGCCGTCGAAGGCCTTCGCGATGCAGGTCTGCAGATGGAGAAGGCCGCCGGCGAGAAACTTTCCAACCGCCTGGAAGGCAAGACCATAGTCGTATCGGGCAACTTCTCGGTTTCGCGCGAAGCCCTCAAGGCCCTGATAGAAGCCCACGGAGGCCGGAACTCCGGCTCTGTCAGCGGCAAGACCTCATACCTGCTTGCAGGCGAGAAAAGCGGCCCCGAAAAACTCAAAAAAGCAGAAAAACTGGGCGTTCCCGTCATCGGAGAAGACGAATTCAACGCCATTATAGGAGGAGAATGATGTTTACAGAAGAAGATTATAAACTTATCAGCAAGGAGTTCGAAGGGCTCCGCGAAGCAAGCCGCCGGCGCTGCGCGTCCGAGGAGCAGTTCCAGCTTGCCCTCAAGGCCTTCGACTTCGCAAACGAAGCGCACAAGGGAGTCCGCCGCCGTTCGGGCGAGCCCTACATATTGCACCCCATAGCAGTCGCCAAGATAGTCGTGGAAGAAATCGGCCTAGGCTGCAAGTCCATCTGCGCCGCCCTTCTGCACGACGTTGTGGAGGACACCGAATACACCGTCGAGGACATCCAGAGGCTCTTCGGAGACAAAATCGCCTCGATTGTCGATGGCCTCACCAAAATCAAGACAGCCCTCGACAACGAAGGCAAGACAGGTCAGACCAGCCTCCAGGCCGAGAATTTCAAGAGAATCCTCCTCACGCTCAACGACGACGTGCGCATAGTGCTCATCAAACTTGCCGACAGACTCCACAATGTCCGCACAATCCAATATATGCCGGAATACAAGCGGGACAAGATTCTGGGCGAGACAATGTACATCTTCATCCCGCTCGCCCACAGGCTCGGACTCTACAGCATAAAGTCGGAGATGGAGAACATCTGGCTGCAATTCCGTGAGCCTCAGGCATATATGGCCATCGAGAAAAAACTCGGCGAGATTATGTCCGAACGAGGCAAATCGGTCGAGAACATAATAGAGCCCATTGAGGCCGAACTCGACAAGGCCGGCTACAAATACCGCATACTCAAGCGTCTCAAGAGCCCCTATTCGATATGGAAGAAGATGAACACCAAGAACATCCCGTTCGAGCAGATCTTCGACCTCTATGCCGTGCGCATAATCTTCGAGCCGCGCGGGGAATATACCGAAAGGGAGCAGTGCTGGCACATCTTCTCGATGATAACCGAGAAATACAAGTACAAACCCGACCGCACCCGCGACTGGGTCAAGGAGCCCAAGAGCAACGGCTACGAAGCCCTGCACCTCACGGTGATGGGTCCCGGCGGCAACTGGGTGGAGATCCAGATCCGCAGCGAGCGTATGAATTCCATAGCCGAGAGGGGAGTTGCGGCCCACTGGCTCTACAAACAGGAAGGCTACGCCGGCGAAAACGACAGCGAAATCGACCGCTGGCTGGAGCAGGTCCGCACCGTGCTGGAAAACCCCGATGCCAACGCTCTCCAATTTCTCGACGAATTTCACAAGGAGCTGTATATCAGTGACATATATGTTTTTACCCCGAAGGGTGAGCAGCGCCGGCTTCCAAAAGGTTCCACCGCTCTGGACTTTGCCTACAGCATCCACTCGCACATAGGCAACAAAGCCATAGCGGCCAAAATCAACCAGAAGCTCCAACCTCTGTCCTACCAGCTCTCCAACGGCGACCAGGTGCAGATAATCACCGCCGACTCGTCTTCGCCCAAGCGCGAATGGCTCGATTTCCTCAAGACCCAGAAAGCCCGTTCCATTCTGATGGCGGCTCTCAAGGAAGAATCGCACGACGACAACTACCGTAGCGGAATGGCCATCCTTCAGGAAAAGCTCGGCGAGCGCGGCGCCAAGATCAGCAGCAAGATGATACACAAGCTGCTGGACCACTACGGAGTCAAAGGCGGCAAAGAAGACCTTTACACCCGCATAGGACTCGGCGTCATAGACCTGTCCGACCTCGACAAGGTCCTTGATGCCAAAAAAGACAGACAAAGTGTCCAGATATGGGGTGTCAAGCTGCTCAATCCCCTCAAGAATCTCGGAAAAATCAACAAGAACAAGGAATACATCCTTCAGGAAGACCTCGAGGAGGGCACCATATCCTTCAATATAGCCAAGTGCTGCTCTCCCATCCCCGGCGACCCTGTCATAGCGTTTCTGGAAGACGACGGCACAGTCACCGTCCACAAGAAAAGCTGCCGCGAAGCCACCGACCTCGCATCGAAGGAAGGCCACCGCATAGTGCCGGTCAAATGGAGCCAGCACTTCGTGATGTCCTATCTTGCACGCATCGCTCTGACCGGCATCGACCGCGTCGGAATAATCAACGAGCTGACGAGAGTCATCTCGCTGGTGCTGGAGGTGAATATGAGGCTTATGCATATCGAGAGCCACGACGGCATCTTCGAAGGATACATAGACCTTTATGTGCACAATATAGACGACCTCACCGCCCTTATGAAGTCCATAAGACGCATAAGCGGAATGGAAAGTGTAAAAAGAGTGGAGAAAATCTAGAAATTTATGAAAAGAACCCTCATATCTGCGCTTGCACTGCTTGGATTCGCCGCCTGCTGCTTTCTGAGCCGCTCCTGCGCCAATACCACAACCCCTCCGAGCGGAGGGCCCAAAGACACCATCCCACCCGTCCTGCTGACAGTCACGCCCGAAAACCGGACCACCAATTTCCCGGTCATAGGCCAGAAGATACTCCTTCTGTTTGACGAATACACGGTAGTGAAGACCTCCACCGACATTTTCGTGTCGCCTCCGGTCAAGAAAAGGCCTTCGGCCAAGGTCAAGGGCAAGAACATAGTGGTTTCCTTCCAGGATTCCCTGCTTCCCGACCAGACATATACGATAGACTTCGGTCAGGCCCTGGCCGACAACAACGAAGGCAATCTTGCCCCGCGCTTTGTCTATACTTTCTCCACAGGAGAGACCATAGACTCTCTGTACTTCACCGGAAAAGTATTTGACAGCCAGACACTTCAGCCGGTCAAGGGAGTTATGGTGGCCGCCTATTCAGACCTTTCCGACTCAGCCTGCTTCCTCAAGGTTCCCGACGCTGCCGTCAAGACAGACGACTGGGGTTTCTTCGTAATCCGCAACATCAAGGACCGCCCCTACCGCATCTACGCCTACAACGACGAAGGCTCCGACTACAAATACGACCCCGACACCGACAACATCGCATTTCTCGACTCCATATTCACTCCAACTGCAGTTGTGAGGGACTCCATCTTCGAATTGGGGGCTTTCGATATGAAGGACACTCTGGAGTGCGCCAAGAGAGAACCTATGATTTCGCTCGCGCTCTTCAAGGAACTCCAGACCGCGCAATATCTCCAGAACAGCGGCCGCAAGACCGAAAAGTCGGGCTTCCTCAAGTTCAGCGCCGCCGATGTCAAGATAAATTCTCTCGAATTTCCCGGCATAAAGAAAGAGAATGTGATAATACAGTACAGTCCGATGCGCGACAGCCTCGACTTCTGGATTGACGTGCCCTACAGGCTGGACGACAGTCTTATGATAAGGCTCAACTATATGAAGACCGATTCCACGGGAGCGCTGTCTCCTGCTGACGCGAATCTCTCGCTTGCCGTTATGCGTGACCTCGAGCAGGAAAAGATTATGGAAGGTCTCACGCGTGAGGAGAAAAAGAGATTGAAGAACAAGAAGGACACCGTCTTCAAACTCACCACAACCGTTTCCGACGAGACCGTGGAGATGGACGGAGTGACCCTTTCTTCGGCACTGCCCGTCAAGAACATCATACAGGATTCCATCTCCCTGACCGAAAAGAATCCCAAAGGGCAGACATTCCTCAAGAAATTCTCGTTCGAGCAGGACACGATGGATATCCGCACATATCATATCAGGCCCGAAGACGCTCTCATAAAGGGTTACGAATATCTGCTGCGCATTCCGCAGGGAACCTTCACCAACCTCGACAAACTCCCCAATGCATTGGAGGAAATCAAGTTCCAGATTCCGGGCGGAGAAGATCTATGCATACTCACTCTCAATTTGAAAAATGTTGACAATCAATATATTGTAGAGGTTCTGGACGAATCCGGCAAGACTGTCGTCCGAAAGACAACCGTCGCAGGCGACAAGTCGATAGAATTCAAATATATGAAACCGGGCAAGTATATGGTGCGCCTCTCGCGCGACGCCAACGGCAACGGCACAGTCGATACCGGAAACCTTCTGGAAAAGCGTCAGCCCGAAATCGTGAAATTCTACGCGACTTCGCCTGAAAGCAACATCCTCGAGATACCCGAGTCGTGCGACATCGAGCAGGACCTTGACATCAAAGAAATCTTCAAATGAAAAGAATTGCGCTTGCACTTGTCTCCATATTCATTTTCCTCGGCGCATTTGCCCAGGACTACAGCTTTATGACCGAACTGCCCGACGATTTCTCGTTTCTCGACACAGTTCCCCAGAAACAGAAATTCTTCAACGAGCATCTTCTCGGCGTGCAATACAGCGTGGACATATGCAACGTCCGCTCATCGCCTTCCGTAAAGCAAAGCAGCATACTCACTTACAAGAACCTGTCGGTGCTCTACACCTTCTATCACGTTCTCTGGGACAAAATGGCGAACTTCGGTCTGCAGACCGGCGTCAAATACGGAAGTGAAGGCTATGCTTCAGAATATTATCCCACCTACGGCGAAATCTGCACTTACGCCGAGATTCCTTTAGTCTCGCAGTTCCATCTTAATTTCTCGCGTTTCAGGTTTCTGATAAATGTCGGAGGATATTGGGGCTACAGACTCACCACAGACAAGGAAGGCGGTTTCGACCAGTACGACCAGCGTTACAAATACGGTATTCTGGCCGGAGGCGGTTTCGCGATGGTGTTCTACCCCATAGAGATACATCTTGAAGGCAACTACAAATTTTCGCTCGCAAGTATGTATCACACAAACAAATACAGCGACCTCTACTGGATGTACACCTACCCGAGCAACATAATGATAAGCGCCGGAGTGTTCTTCCATCTGGAGAAAAAGAGAAAATAGTATGGCTGAACCACGCATAATTTCATTTCCCGTAGGCGGCGCCGGGCTCACTCTCGGCGGAGGGGCCCCGATAGTCGTCCAGACTATGTGCAACACTTCGACAGACGACATAGAGACCTCCGTGGCCCAATGCCGCGAAATGGCCGGGGCGGGAGCAGGACTCATACGTCTTACAACCCAAGGTCTGCGGCAGGTGGAGTCTCTTGCCACCATAAAATCGCGTCTACGCAGCGAAGGAATCGCCACTCCCCTTGTTGCCGACATACATTTTCTTGCCGATGCGGCGATAGCGGCGGCTTCCGTGGCCGACAAAGTCCGCATCAACCCCGGAAATTTTGCAAAGGAGCATTCCGTGGCCTGCGACAAATTCAGAGAATTCCTTGGCGAATGCAAAAAATACGGCACGGCAGTCAGAATAGGCCTCAACCACGGCTCTTTGGGCGAAAGGATAACCACCCGCTACGGCAACACTCCCCTGGCTATGAAGGAAGCCGTTATGGAGTGGCTCCGGATGTGCATAGAGGAAGACTTCCATTCTGTTGCAGTGTCCCTGAAGGCCAGCAACACAATTGTGATGACCGAAGCCTACCGTCTGCTCCACCGCGCGATGCGCGATGAACTGGGTGTCGTCTTCCCAATGCATCTCGGGGTCACAGAGGCCGGCAACGGAGACGAGGGCCGCATCAAATCGGCGGTCGGCATAGGAGCTCTTCTCTCTGAAGGCATCGGCGACACCCTGCGCGTCTCGCTCACGGAAAACCCTGTCAATGAGATACCTGCGGGCTATGCCATATTGGACGCGTTGTCTCTTGGATATTCTCCTCACGGCGGACGCACTTCGGTCGAAGCATCTTCGTGGGAGGACTTTATTTTCAAGGCATCGTGCCTCTGGGGTCCGTCGCTGCTTGACAAATCCCTGGACGATTTCTCTTTGGAAGACTCCACAATTGACTCTCGCCCCGTGGATGCCGCCGCAGGCGCCCACTTCAAGGATATGCTCCTTCAGGCGTGCCGCCGCCGCTACACCGCCCCCGAATACATTGCCTGCCCGGGCTGCGGACGGACTTTGTACGACCTCGAATCCACGTTTGAAGAAGTCAAACGCCGTACATCCCACCTTGCAGGGCTCAAAATTGCAGTTATGGGCTGCGTGGTCAACGGCCCCGGCGAAATGGCAGACGCCGACTACGGCTATGTGGGCGAAGGCCGCGGACACGTGTCGCTCTATCGCGGCCGCGAGGCAGTGCTTCGCCATATTCCCCAGGAAGAAGCCATAGACCATCTTCTCGCACTTATAGAATCAGATAACAATAAAAAATAAACGCTTATGTCACGACTTGTAACACTTATGAGCTGTCAGTGGGCCGATATGGACCTCGACACTCTTTGCCGCAAAGCATCCGAATGGGGCTACGACGGCATCGAACTCGCCATCTGGGGCAATCATCTCGACCCCATCAAAGCCTCACAAGACGACAGATATGTCGAATCCATCAAGGCCGTCTTCGCCAAGTATGGCCTTGTTGTCAAAGCCCTCTGCTCTCACGTTCCCAGCCAGTGCGTCGGAGACTACAACGACCCCCGTCTCGACGGATTCGCTCCCGCAGAACTCGCCGGCAAGCCCGACGCCATCCGCGAGTGGGCAATCGAAACGATGAAGGCTTCCGCTGTAGCGGCCCGCAAGCTCGGTGCATACTGCGTCACCGGATTCGTGGGTTCGCCCATCTGGAAGTATGTCTATTCCTTCCCCCAGACCACAGCCGAAATGGTGGAGGCCGGCTATCAGGAGATATATGATCTCTGGTGCCCGATTCTCGACGTGTTCAAGGCCAACGGCATAAAATTCTGCCTCGAGGTGCATCCTGCCGAGATTGCATTCGACTACTATTCCACAAAGCGCCTTCTCGAGAAGTTTGCCGACCGCCCCGAGTTTGGTCTGAACTTCGATCCCAGCCATCTCCAATGGCAGGGAGTCACTCCTCACATTTTTCTCGAGGACTTCATCGACAGGGTCTATCACGTCCATATGAAAGACTGCGCTGTGACACTCAACGGCCGCAACGGTCTTCTGGGCTCGCACATCGACTTCGGCGACCTTCGCAGAGGATGGAACTTCCGCTCCCTCGGCCACGGCGACGTCAATTTCGAGGAGATCATCCGTGTTCTCAATACCTATAAATATGAAGGCCCTCTCTCGGTCGAATGGGAAGACTCCGGAATGGACCGCGAATACGGTGCACGCGAGGCCTGCGAGTTCGTGCGCAAGATAGATTTCCCTTCATCTCTCATCAAATTCGACGAGGCAATAAAAAATTAGCACTATGGCAGACAAACTTTTATATGGACAAATAGGCGGAACTCTCGGAGCCTTCATAGGCGGAGTACACCGCAAGGCCATCGCTATCGACGAACATTCAGAGCTTGTGGCAGGATGTTTCAGCCAATCGCGCCCTTCGGCCAATGCCGAATGTGCCGCGCACTACGGAATCAGCCCCGAAAGGACATATGCCGACTACAAGGCAATGGCCGGGGCGGAGGCTGCGCGGACCGAAGGTCGTCTGGACTATGTTGTAATATGCACGCCCAACAATTCCCACTACGATGTCGCCAAAGCTTTCCTTGAGAAAGGATTCAATGTAGTCTGCGAAAAACCTCTGTGCTTCAATTCCGCTCAGGCATCCGAACTTGCAGCTCTCTCACGCGAGAAAAATCTTCTTTTCTGCGTAACATACACATACACAGGCTACAATATGGTAAAACAAGCCCGCGAGATGGTTCAGGACGGACTCATCGGCAAAGTGGTGGACGTCAAGGGCGAATATCTCCAGGACTGGCTCATCGACCAGCTGTCGGAAGATGCTGACGAATCTGCGGCCAAACTTTCCGTCTGGAGGATGGACCCCGCTCACAGCGGAGCTTCCAACTGCGTCGGCGACATCGGCTCTCACATCGAGGCCACTGCATCGTATATTATAGGCTCGCGCGTGAAGAGGGTGGCAGCCCTGCTGGACCGTTTCGGACACAGTCTCGACCTCAACGCCAATATGCTTGTGGAGTTCGAAAACGGAGCCCACGGCACATTCTCGTGCTCGCAGATTGCCGCAGGCCACTATAATGGCTTGGCTATCAGAATCTTCGGCACGCTCGGAGCAATCGAATGGGAGCAGGAGCACCCCGATTTCCTCAAAGTCACTCTCAAGGGTCAGCCCACTCAGATTTACACACGCGCAGCCCACACATCGGGCCACGCCCTTGAACTCAACCGAATCCCCTCCGGCCATCCCGAAGGCCTCACAATGGCTTTTGCCAACATCTACAAGACCTTCGCCGCCGCTCTTCGCAAGAAGAATGCAGGCGAAAGTCTCTCGGGCCGCTGGGATCTTGACTTCACGAATGTCGAAGACGGCCTGAGCGGAGTAAAATTCATCGAAGCCTGTGTAAAGAGCTCTTCTCTGGACGGAGCTTGGGTAGAACTTTAAATCTTGTCTGAATGTCTCTTATCAAATCAATTTCCGGAATACGCGGAACAATCGGAGGCGAGACCGGCAATGCCCTCACCCCCGTCGATATAGTCAAATTCACTGCGGCTTATGCCGCGCAGCTTAAGGCCAAATTCCCGGGAAAGCCGTCGTACAAAGTTGTTGTCGGCCGCGACGCCCGCATCTCGGGCGCTATGGTTGACAACATTGTTTGCGGAACCCTTATGGCCTGCGGCATCGATGTTGTCAATGCAGGCCTCGCATCGACTCCTACAACCGAGATGGCCGTTATTTTCGAGAAGGCCGACGGCGGAATAATCCTCACCGCTTCGCACAATCCAAAGCAGTGGAACGCGCTCAAGCTCCTCAATGAGAAAGGGGAATTCCTTTCGGACGCTGAAGGCAAGGCGCTTCAGTCCATCGCCGAAGACGAAACTTTCGGATTTGTGGATGTGGATTCGCTCGGAGGCATCGTGCACAAGGATTTCACTTCTGCCCATATCGATGCCGTCGTGAACTATCCTCTGGTGGATTTGGAAGCCATCCGTGCCGCGCATTTCAAGGTTGTGCTCGACTCCGTCAATTCAGTCGGCGGCATCTGTATGCCATTGCTGTTCAAGGCTTTAGGTGTAGAATGCATAACAATCAACGGCGAGCCCGACGGCAATTTCGCGCACAATCCGGAACCTCTGCCCGCCAATCTCACGGGTTTGTCAGAGGCGGTGGTCCGCGAAAAGGCCGACCTCGGAGTCTCTGTCGATCCCGACGTTGACCGCCTGGCGTTTATCTGCGAAGATGGAAAACCATTTGTAGAAGAATACACTCTTGTTGCAGTGGCAGACTATATCTTGAGCGTAAAGCCCGGACCCACAGTGTCCAATATTTCGTCGTCGCGCGCGCTTCGCGATGTCACGGAGAGCCACGGCTGCAGGTACTCCCCCTCCAAAGTCGGCGAGGTCAATGTCACCACTCTGATGCAGCAGGTCGGGGCCGTGATAGGCGGTGAAGGCAACGGAGGAGTCATAGTTCCTGACCTTCACTATGGCCGCGACGCCCTCATAGGAGTGGCCCTCTTCCTTAGCAATATGGCCCACAAGAAGCTCAGCGCAAGAGCATTGAGGTCAACCTATCCCGACTACTTCGTTTCCAAGAACAAAATCGAGATGAGCGACCCCGCCGAGATTGAAGCATCTCTCGCCAAAGTCGAGAAAGCATACGCGGGAGAATCTGTCTGCAAGATGGACGGCCTCCGCATAGACTTCGAAGCCGAGCGCAAATGGTTCATCCTTCGCAAGTCCAACACCGAGCCCATAATCAGAATCTATTCCGAGGCGCCCTCGGAAGCTGCCGCAGAGGCTCTGGCCCAGGATGTCATAAAAATAATCAACGGATAGGGAGATGTTCTCGTTCCGCACAACACCTTTCCTCGAGCAGACAGACAATGTCCTTCTTAAAGGACGCGTGGCTGTACTTTGCAATCAGGCGGCGTGGCATCCCGAGACAGGCGCCTATCTGTTTGAGACTCTCTCTTCTCGAGGCAATCTGGCCAAAATCTTCATACCGGAGCATTCCCTCTACGGACGTCTTGTCGAGGGAGTGCCAGTCGTGGAGATTTCCACCGCAATCGAGATTTCCGAACTCGAAGGAATCGATGCCCTCGTCATCGAACTTCAGGATGTGGGCTCGCGCTACAGCAACTATACTTCGCTGATTTACAATACTTTCAAGAGGCTCAAAGCAGTCGGGTCGGAATTGTCGGTTTACCTCATAGACCGTCTGAACCCTTCGGGCCGCCAGATTGAAGGCACTCTTGGAATAATAGGTCTTCCGCACCGGCACGGCCTCACTCTCGGAGAAGTCGCAAATATGTTCCATTCGGAGATGAACGCCCGTTTCCATCTCCACATAATCTCCGCGGCTGCCGAGCAGGTCAACAAAGACCTTATGGCCTGGACAATTCCTCCTTTTTCGGATTTCGCAGGGCTCTTCACATCCAATTTCTACAGCGGTCAGTGCCTCTGGATGGGGACAAACGTAAGCTACGGCCACGGCACCAACCGTCCTTTCGAGCAGTTCGGAGCGCCATTTATGGAGTCTCTCTTCGACTGGTGTCCCCGCCACGGAGTCGCCGGCGGATGGAACTCTCCCGAATCGCCTTTGCACAACGATGCGGTATATGTCCGCTGGACACGCTTTGTGCCGTCATACGGCATCTACAAAGATGTAGTGTGTTTCGGTTTCCAACTGATGTTCATCCCGGGAGCCCAGTATCACGCTCTCTCACACGCCCTTCAGATAATGCGTTTCATCCACGACAACTGCCCCGAATTCAGATATGCCAATCTGGGCAGACTCCTCGAAGACGCCACTCTGGTGAGCTACGTCGAAGGCTCGCTCTCGTGGTCCGACACCCGCGAGTACATAAAGGCCGAAGAGCAGAAATGGCTCCGCAAATCCAAGAAATTCACCCTCTACGGCAACGATCCCTTCAGGATCAAGTAGCCCTCCACTTCGGCATCGGCTATCCGTTCTAGTCCAGAAGGTAAATAAGGCCGGCGACGGCGGCGATGTCGCAGGGGAGGTCGTCGGGGTCGATTTTGTAGCTGTAGTAGGAATATTTTACAGGATAGCTGCTTGCACGGAAGTCTCCGGCTTCGAATGAGTATCTGCCGTAGCGGTCGAAGTAGGGGAGAAGGTATTCCTCCATCTGTTTGTAGATATGCTCGGGTTCGGCTATCAGGAAGGTCTTGCCGGCGCTGGTGGAGTCTCGGCTCATAAGGTCCATATCCAGAAGATATTGCTCTTTTTTGTCCCTTGATGCGGCGTTGAAGGTGTCGAAGCCCGACAAGGTGTCGCGGCGGTATTTCTGGTAGAGGAGCAGGCGGATTGAATGGTCTTTGCCGGCGCTCAGCTTTTTGTGCAGTTTGAGAACGTTGATTGCGGCGACAGAAGCGTCTATGTCCTCCACGGGTGCAGAAATAAGTATGTCGTAGCCGTCGCTTTTTCTTGACCTGACTTCCGCAACGAGGTTGCGGGCAAATTCTTCTCCTTCTCCTTCGCCTATGACATCGTCCTGGGTGTAGATGTCGTCAAGGTCTATGCCGGCATCCTTGGCCAGAAGAAGAGTGTAGAAATCCACGAGTCTGTCGTTGGCCTCGGATCCGAAGGGCGCATCGTCGCATTGGGCTTTTATCTTTGCGATGGACTGCGCGATTGTGGTGTCGGCCGAAGCGGCGTCGAAAAATGTCGCAATCTGTTCTTCCGGGGTGACTTTCTTGCAGGATGACAGAACCGCCAGAACTGCCATTGCCATTATAATGATCCGTTTCATATTCTGCTTCCAAAAATTGATGTTCCGATTCTAACAATTGTCGTGCCTTCTTCAAGAGCTATTGGATAGTCGTCCGACATTCCCATTGATATCTGATTAAATCCTTGTAAATCAACCGATTCGCAAAATTTGCGAAGACTCTTGAATTCTCTTTGTATCTGCCCCGAGTCGGAGGTGAATGTGGCCATTCCCATCACTCCGAGGAGTCGGACGTGCGGATAGTCCCCGCTACGCGAAACAATATCTCGTGCCTCATCGAACGAGAAACCCTGCTTGGTCGATTCCGAAGAAATATGAATCTCGAGAAGGCAGCAGGCAGTCCGCCCCAGACTTTCGGCCGCTTTGTCTATGGCCCGCAGAAGATGCTCCGAATCGACAGATTGTATAAGCGAAGCAGTCTCCACCACGCTTCTGACCTTGTTGGTCTGAAGATGTCCGATGAAATGCCACTCGATATCTTTCGGGAGTTCGGCCGCTTTGGCGGCAAGCTCCTGCGGACGGCTCTCGCCGAAGGCCCTCTGGCCGGCAGAGTAGGCTTCCAGAATGTCGGAGGAGGGCTTGAATTTGGAAACTGCCACCAGCTTTACGCTCTGTGGCAGTTCTTTGTTCAAATCTTTTATGCGTGAAACTATGCTCATCTGCCCTTCTTCTGCTGGCGCATCTGCTCTTGCTGCGCTTTGTATGCGGCATCGAGCCTCTGCTGGAACTTGGACTTCTTGGGAGCGTCCTTGGAGGAAGTCTTCTTCTGAATCTGGGCAAGGAGTTTGTCTTCGTCCACAAACCATTTGCGGATGACCCAGTTCTGGCCTATGGTCACAATGTTGCTGAGCATATAGTAGTAGCTCAGACCGGCCGAGAAGTTGTTGCAGAGGATTACCATAAATATGGGCATAAACCACAGCTGCATAAAGTTCATTCCGGGCATTGTCTGGTTCTGGGCCTGGTTTAGGGTCATCTTGGAGTAGAGCCACATAGTCACACCCATAAGCAGGGCGAAGAGCGAGATGTGGTCTCCGTAGAGAGGGATCTTGAATCCGAAGTCAAGAATTGAGTCATAGGCGCTGAGGTCCTGAGCCCAGAGGAAGCTCTGCTGGCGAAGCTCGAACGAAGCCGGGAAGAAGCGGAACATTGCCCATAGGATAGGGAACTGCAGAAGCACTGGGAGGCATCCGCCCCACATACTCACTCCTGCCTTTTTGTAGAGGTCCATTGTGGCCTGCTGCTTCTTCATCGCGTCTTCCTGCTTGGGGTACTTCTCGTTGAGCTTCTGAAGCTCGGGCTGAAGTACCTTCATCTTGGCGGAAGAGGTGTAGGAACGTATGGTCAGAGGAGATATTACGGTCTTGATAAGGAGGGTAAGTATCAGAATGATAAGACCATAGCTTGCTATGTACTTGCTCAGCCAGTTGAATACGGGGATTATGACATAGCGGCTGATGGCGCCGATGACCTTGCCCCCGAGAGGGATAATCTTCTCGAAACCTTCGTCGTACTGCTTGAGGGTGTAGTAGTGGTTGGGACCGAAGTAGAACTGGAAGGGGACGTCGAACTCTGCGCTGCGATTGTCGATGGCGAATGTCATCTGGGCTCCGGACTGCATCAGAGAGCGGCCGGGGTCGCCTTCGGGATAGAACTTGTTGACGAGAGTTCCGGAAGAGAAACTCTCGGGAGCCACCATTATCGCCGAGAAGAACTGCTGCTGGAATCCGAACCAGCGGAGGTCTGCGCTGAAAGTCTCCTTGACGGAATCCTTGCGCTGTCCGAGAGTCTTGACGTCGGTGTTCGAAGCATAGCGATAGGCCACTGCGGAATAGTTCTTCTCGTTGGTGTAGCCTTTTTCGAGACGGGGCATATCCACGACCCAGTCCATTGTCACCTGCTGGGTGCGGGGGTCGAGATAGCGGTCCATTCCGACAAACTTGAGGTCGTAATCAACCAGATAGCTGCCTTCGGACAAGGTGTATGACGACTCGATGTAGGAGTTCTCGTCAAAGTTGAGCCTCAAGGCTATTGAATTGTCTGTCTGCGATGCTACGCTGAAGTTGAGGTCGCTTGTGTTGATCCACTGGTCGGCGTTGATTTCGAGGTCGAAACTGCTCTTGCCCGGACGTATGAGGTAGAGGTCGAGACTGTCGTAGGTATAATAGTCCTTGACCAGAACTTTGTAGGGCTGGGCTCCGAGAGATGTGAGAGTTATTGAGAGTTTGTCGTTCTCGATGGTGTAATACTCAGTCTTTGAAGCACTTGCTTCGTTGAGCATCTGGCTTTGATAGAGAGGTGCGAACTCTTCACCAACAGCGGCTTCCACAGCTGAAGTGTCTGCTGCCGCCGCAAGCTGCGCTTCGTAGCGCTCGGCTTCGACCATTGCAATCGAATCCCGGATGAATCTTTGGCGTTCGGCCTGCTCGCCTGCCTTCTTGGTGTTGTACCAGCTGAAACCTATGAGAATGAGTCCGATGAGCGCAAAGCCCAGTATGCTGTTGCCTTTTTCGTTCATCGCTTATTCCCCGTCAAACTGTTTGTCGAAATCCTTGATTTTGGCCTCGAGCTCGGCGAGCTCATCCTTGGCTTCGTCTATCTTCTTGCGGAGGTCTTTGAGGAGAGCTTCTGCGTCTTTGCTCTTGGCAAAGAAACCTATGTTGTTCTCCCAGGTTGCAATCTCCTGCTCTTTCTTGAGGAATTTCTGGACGAGACGGTCGCGCTCGGTGCGTACGGCACGCTCTGCTTTGCCGGCAAATCTGGAGCCGCCTTCGCGCAGCTCGGCGAATTTTTCGTTGATGACGCGGCGGAACTCTTCCTGGACCTTGGCTTTGTTCTTGATGGGGACGAATCCGATCTCGTTCCATTTTGCCTGGAAATCCTTGAGGACTGCGCGTGCATCGTCCACACTGTCAACTGCAAATGCCTTGACTTCCTCTATGATGGCTTTCTTCTTGCTGAGGTTTTCGACCTGCTCTGCGTCCTGCGCTCCGCCGGCAGCGTCGCGTTTTGCGAAGAATTCGTCGCAGGCTGCGCGGAAGCGCTTCCAGATCTGCTCGGATTTCTTGCGGGTGACGGGGCCGATTTCCTTCCACTGCTTCTGAAGCTCCACGAATGCGTCTGCGGTGGCCTTCCAGTCTTCGCTGTTTTTGAGTTCTTCGGCCTTTTCGCAGATGGCAATCTTCTTGGCGAGATTGTCCTGCATCTGGTCCTTGAAGTCGGAATAGAACTCGCGTTTCTTGGCGAAGAAGTCGTCGCAGGCTGCACGGAAGCGCTCATAGACTTTCTGGTTCTCCTTCTTGGCCGCAAAACCTATGGTCTTCCATTCTTTCTGGATGTTCTCGATTTCCTTGGAGAGGGCGTTCCAGGCGTTGGAATCCTTGACTTCGGTGGCGGCGATGGCCTCGACTTTCTCGCAAAGGGCGCTCTTGGCCTCGAAGTTCTCTTTCTGCGAGCCCTTCTGCGACTCGAAGAAAGCCTGATGCTTCTTGTTGATGACTGCGGTTGCGGCTTTGAAGCGCTCCCAGATGCTTTCTCTGAACTCCTTGCTTACGGGTCCGAGCTCCTTCCACTGTTCGTGGAGCTTCTGGAGGGTGCGGAATGCTTCCACTACATTCTCTTCGCCGTCGAGGGCTTCGGCCTTGTTGCAAAGGTCTTCCTTGGCTTCGAGATTCTTCTTGAAGTCGAGGTCGCGGAGTTCTTTGTTTATCTTGACAAAGTCGTAGAACACTTCAACGTAGTGCTGATAGGTTTCGTAGGTGTCCTTGATCTTGGTCTGGGGCACGGGACCGGTAGCTCTCCAGCGGTTCTGGAGTTCACGGAAGATGGGGAAAGACTGGCTTACGTCTTCCTGCTTTTCTGTCAGGGCTTTGAGCTCTTCTATGATCTGGAGCTTGTCCTTGAGGTTTTCTTCCTTCTTGCGGTCCTGCTCCTGGATGAAAGCGGCGCGTTTTGCTTTGTATTGGTTGTAAAGATCTTTGAATCCTCGCTCGATTTCTGCGAAAGGGTCTGTCTTGACGGGTTCTTCCTCCTCGGGTTTGGAGTCTTCGGCTGCCGGATTTTCGGCGGGGGCGGTCTCCACCGGCTCGGCGGGGATTATGCCCGACTCGATCTTTTCTTTTCTGAGAGTCTTGTAGAAGGCGGCCTTGAGAGCTTCGGCGTGTTTGTAGAGCTTCTGCATATCATCTTCGGAGACAAGTCCTTCCAGGATATCGACAATCTCTTTGAGCCCTTTGTTTGAATAATCGATTTTTTCTTCAGCTACAGATTGCTCCTCTTGGGGAACAATAGGTTTAAGATCTTCACTCATAATATTAAAGTTTAAAGTTGCAAACTACAAAGTTATAAATAGTTTTCGTTTTTTACAATATGTTGGTCCGTTTGGTGAATTCGAGGACTTCGTCGATGTAAGCAAAAGCGAGGCCGGTGACGGAGTCTGCGCAGCCGTAGTAAACTGCGAGGCGGCCTGTCTCGGGGTCGTGGAGTGCGGCGCAGGGGAATGTTACGTTGGGAACGTCGCCGGTGCACTCGTAGATTTCGCGGGGGGAAATGAGGTATGCGCCGCTGCGTGCCTTGACCTTCCAGGGCTGCTCGAGATCGAGGATGGCCGAGCCGAAGGCATAGACGTAGCCGTTGCACGAGCGCAGCACGCCGTGGTAGATGAGCAGCCAGCCTTCCTTGGTTTCGATGGGGACCGGGCCTGCGCCGATTTTCATACACTGCCAGGCGCTCTGCTCGAAGGGGGCGGGAGCCATAACGTGGCGGTGGCGGCCCCAGTACTCGAGGTCGGGCGATTCGCTGTAGAAAATGTCGCCGAAGGGGGTGTGGCCGGTGTCGCTGGGACGCGAGAGCATCGCGAACTTTCCGCCTATCTTGCGGGGGAAGAGCACTCCGTTGCGGTTGTAGGGGAGGAATGCATTCTCGAGTTGGTGGAAAGTTTCGAAGTCTGTGGTCCAGGCCACTCCTATTGTGGGGCCGTGGTAGCCGTTGCACCAGGTTACATAGTATTTGTCGTCGATTTTGGCCACGCGGGGGTCGTAGCCATAGACCCACTCTGCGACTTCGGGGTCGGCGCCTACTAGTTTGAAGTCTTCTTCCCGGATGTCCCAGTGGATGCCGTCCTTGGAGAAGCCTGCGTGGATGCGCATACGGCGGTTGGTGTCGTCGCAGCGGAATACGCCCGCGAAATGGTAGTCACCTTTTTCGAAAGGCACTACTGCCGAGTTGAATATTGAGTTGGATGTGGAAAGGGCGTCTCTGGGGATGATGGGATTTTCCGAGTAACGCCACATGACTTCTTTCGACCCTACGGGTCTGTCTTGCCAGGGGATGTTTGTCATTATTATAATTAGTATTAGTCTTTATAAATCGCTCCAGTTCCAGAGGGCAAAGATCCGGCGGAACTCCGCTCACTACGTTCGCTCCGGCCCCTCCCATTGTCTCCTTCGTCATTTGCCTGGCGGCAAATAACTCGTATCCAACGGGCCCCTCCCCCTATACCGCTCCGGGGGTGGAGAGGTCCTCCGGACCTTTGCCCTCTTCCACTTCCGCTCTCGCCATTAATTAGTACACAAAATCTACGTAGCCCCATTTGGCGGGGATGTGGATATCGACGATGCCGGTGGGGGCCCAGACCCAGTTCTCTTCGGGGCCGCCCTTCTTGAGCCACTCCACGCGGGAGAAGTTCATACGCCAGACTTTCTGCTCGCTGAGCTTCTTCGAGCGGCGGTCAAGGGAGTTGAGCGGGATGGCTATCTCTATGTACCACGCCTTGTCGGTGTCGGAAGAGTCGTTGAGGGTGCCGTCGTAGCTTGTCTTTATCTGCAGGCCGGTGCAGTCCCAGTTCATAAGGTAGTTGCCGTCCTCGCGGTAGGGTTTTGTCATCAGAAGGTCCATCACCGTGCCCAATGCGTTGAATTCCAGTTCATAATAAAACCTGCCTTCGTCGTAGGGGTCTATGAAGACTTCGAAGTCGTTGTCGTGGTAGATTATGCTGTCGTGCTCGGTGAGCGAGCCTCTGATGTCGGTCTCGCGGATGATGCCGCCTATATAAAGATAGGTGTCGTCGTAGAGCATTTTGAAGGTGGTCTGCATTGTGGGCTGCTCGGGCCACTGTTCACCCCGGATGTCCTTGAACTGCCCGCTTTCGGGCGCGGTCTGCCAGGATGCTTCGCTGAGGATTCCGTCGATCAGGATGGGTCCGGTGGCACGGTGGCATTCGTAGCGGGGCTGGGCGTATGACATTGTCGCCGCTGTCAGAATCGCTGCTGTCAAGAGTATTCTTTTCATTTTGTTGCGTTTTATTTTGCAGTAAAGATAGTAATTTTTGTTAACTTTGTCGAATAACCCTCAAGACAGGTCGAAATGAAAAATATAATGATACTTATGATTGCAGGAGCTGCGCTCTGCGGGGTTTTCGCGGCCGCGTGCCGTGGCAGCCTCTCTCCGCGCGAAAATCTCGCTTCCAATCTGGGCGTGTGCACTTCGCCCGAAAATTCCGATGCCGTCGGCGCGGCGGGTTTCGGCTATATCGAGCCGTCGGTCGGCGGATTCCTGATTCCTGAAGATTCCGACGAAGATTTTGCCCCGAATCTTGAACTTGCCAAGGCCTCAAGCCTTCCGCTTCGCTGCGCCAACGGATTCTATCCTACTTACATAAAGCTCACCGGCCCCGAGGCCGATATCGACAGGGCTGTGGACTATGCCGCTGTCGCATTCGAGCGCGCGGAGATGGTCGGCATCACCACAATAGTGCTCGGAAGCGGCGGCGCCAGGGAGATTCCGGAAGGTTTCGACCGCGATGAAGCCCGCGGACAGTTCGTGGAGTTGATGCGACAACTGGGGCCTCTTGCCCGGGCGCACGGCATCACAGTGGCTATCGAGCCTTTGCGCACGCAGGAATGCAACTTCATCAATTCCGTCCGTGAGGGCACTTCCATAGCGCGCGAGGTCGCCCACCCCAATATCGGCGTGCTCGCCGACATCTATCATATGACTCAAGTGGGTGAGGGCCCCGATGCCATAGTGGAGGCGGGGAGTCTGCTCAAACATTGCCATATTGCCGAAAACGCCCGCCGCACTCCTCCGGGAGTGGATGGAGACGATTTCAACGCGTATTTCGATGCCTTGGAGCAGATAGGCTACACCGGCCGTGTGTCGGTGGAATGTAGCTGGGGCGATTTCGAAGCCGAACTTCCGGTCGCCCACGAAACAATGATCAAACAAATTCTAAAAAAATAAAAATTATGACAAGCAGAAGAGATTTCCTCAAGACATCAGCCTACGCAATGGGCGGTATCGCAATGGGCGGCGGGCTCACAATGGTCGGACTTCCTACAGCAGAAGCTGCCAAGAAGACCAAAGGCGCCAACGACAAGATAAAAGTCGGAGTCGTCGGATTTTCAAACAGATTCAAATACTCGCTTCTTCCGGCATTCCAGGCTTCGGCTCCCGAACTCGGATTCGAGATTGTGGCAGTCTCCGACATCTGGAGCGTACGCCGCGAAGAGGCTGTGGCCTATTTCAAGGAAAAATACAATCAGGACGTCAAGGTTTTCCGCAACAACGAAGAACTCTATGATTCTCGTATGTGCGACGCCGTAATCATTTCCACGGCCGACTTCCAGCACGCGCGTCACCTCGTGGAGGCTGTCAGCGCAGGCTGCGACGCATATGTCGAGAAACCCTTTGCCGAGACTATGGAAGACGCCCGTCTGGCCCTCGACATTGCTCAGAAACACGACAAAGTCATCCAGATAGGTTCCCAGAGGCGTTCCGCTCCCAACTACAAGGCGGCCTGCGACTATCTGCAGTCCGGCAAGTTCGGCCCCATCACAATGGTGGAGATGAGTTGGAACGTCAATCAGCCCGGCCGCTGGAGACTCCCCGATCTGACCAAGAAATGCTTCGAGAAAGACACCGACTGGAAACGCTTCCTCCTCAATCGTCCCTACGAACCCTGGGATCCTCGCAAATACTTGGAATACAGACTTTTCTGGCCGTTCTCGTCGGGCATTCCCGGCCAGTGGATGTCGCATCAGATCGACACCGTTCACTGGTTCACGGGTCTGAACCATCCCCGCAGCGTGGCTGCCAACGGCGGCATCTATTGCTGGAAAGACGGCCGTCGCAACTACGACACCCTCACCGCTGTCTTTGACTACGGAGACGACAAACAGGGCTTCCAGGTGCTCTACACTTCCCGTATGCACAACGAGGCCGGCGGAGTCAAGGAACTTTATTTCTCCAACGGAGGCACTCTCAACCTCGATACCAACGAAGTGTCGTCCGAGGGTGGAATGCAGCAGTGGGCTGCCGACGAGATGGGAATGCAGGCCAATCTCCTCGAGACATACAAACTTCCTTCAATCGAGGTGGCCACAAGCGCCAATATGGGAGACGACCCTATGACCTATCTCCATATGCGCAACTGGATGGAATGCGTCAAAGCACGCAACAAGAAGACCAACGCTCCCGTCGAGGCCGGCTACAACCACTCCATCGCCACAATAATGTGCAACGCCGCCGTCCGTACCGGCGAGAAAGTGACTTTCGACGAAGCATCTCAGGAGGTCATCGCCGGCGGCAAGGTCTTCAAGTACTGATCCGGCAGTGTGCCGCTGCGAAAAGTATGCAACCCTACAAGATAGAATTCGACAGCGACCCTGTACTTGAAATCAGCGGCGAGATCAAGGCCGGATTTCCTTCGCCCGCAGACGACATCAAGGAGAAACTCGACCTTATGAAGCTGCTGGTCAGACATCCGGCGTCCACTTTTTATTTCCGTATAAGCGGGGTGTCGATGGTCGACGCCTCGCTTGACGAAGGCGATATCGTGGTCGTTGACAGGTCCTTGGATCTCTACAACAATTGCATAGCAGTTTGCTTCATCGACGGAGAGTTCACTGTCAAAAGAGTCAGCGTGGAGACCGGCAGAGTGCTGCTCCTGCCTGCCAACAACAAGTACAAACCCATAGAGATAACTCCGGAGAACGATTTTCTGGTCTGGGGCATAGTCACTTACGTCATAAAGAAAATCTGAGCCCCCGCGATGTACGCCCTTGCCGACTGCAACAATTTCTTCGTCTCGTGCGAGAGAGTGTTCCGGCCCGACCTCAACGGCCGTCCGGTGATAGTGCTCTCGAACAATGACGGATGCGCCGTAGCCCGAAGCAACGAGGCCAAGGCTCTGGGCATCAAGATGGGCGACCCTCTTTTCAAGATACGCGACATAGTTCGCAAGCACAATGTGGCGGTGTTCTCGGGCAATATGGCTCTTTACGGCGATATGTCCAATCGGGTGAGGCAGACGCTGCGGGAGTTTGTACCTTATATAGAAGTGTACTCCATAGACGAGGCCTTTCTCGACCTCAAAGGAATGGATCATATTGACTATGACGCTTTTGCGAAGGAAGTCTCGCGAAGGTGCCTTCGCAATACGGCCATACCCGTGTCTGTCGGCGTGGCGCCCACCAAGACTCTTGCCAAAATCGCGTCCAAACTCTGCAAGAAATATCCAAAACTTCGCGGCGGATGCTATATGCACCGGCCGGAGGACATAGAAAAAGTCTTAAGAAAATTTCCGGTCGATGATGTCTGGGGAATAGGCCGCAGGAGTCTTGTCAAACTCTACGATTTGAATGTGCGCACAGCGTATGATTTTACGCAACTGCCGGACTATCAAGTGAATGCAATGATGGGAGTGGCGGGTCTACGCACCTGGAAGGAACTTCGCGGCGAGCCCTGCATCACAATCGACCAGGCCATAGCCGCAAAGCAGACAATAGCCAACACCCGCAGTTTCTCCTCCGAAATCACTTCGCTCGAAGACCTTGCCGAGCAGGTGGCCAACTTCGCCGCGATGACGGCCGAAAAGCTCCGCTTGCAGGGCTCGGCGTGCAGCGAGATGTTTGTCTTTGCGCGCACCAACCGCTTCAAGGAGGACCAGCGGCAGGCCTTCGACAATGTTCTGGTGACCTTTCCGGAGCCCACGGCGAGCTCCCGGGCGCTGGTCGCCGCCGCTCTGGACGCTCTGCGCGAACTTTTCGTGCAGGGCAGAGCCTACAAAAGCGCCGGGGTGGCGGCCTCCGGGATCGTGCCGGCCGGGGCCGTGCAGGGGTCGCTGTTCGCTTCGTCAGAGGGGCGCGAGAAGGAATCCCGCCTTATGAACGCTCTGGACGCCATCAACCGCAGTTCCGGGCCGGGAGCGGTGCGGATTGCCTCGCAGGGCTCCGCGCAAATCCGCGCCTCTCGCGACCACCAGTCTCCGCACTTCACCACCCTTTGGAGCGATTTACCTGTAATTTATTGTAGATGAATATATTATGAAACGTTTTGCATTTGCCCTCGCAGTTGTTTTTGCATTTTCCGTCATTCCCTCCTTCGCCCAGGAATCCATAGTCGGCGGGCCATATCTTCAGAACGTCACGACCTGCGGCTACACCGTTGTCTGGGCTACATCGGGCGTTGAGCATCCTGAGACTCATAAACTTACGGTCGGCGGTCTGGAACCCGGCACGCGATATACTTATAACGTGGCGGGAGACCCGTCAGAACATTATGTGACGACCGTCAGCGAATCTTACGACAGTCTGCGCATTGCTGTATTGAACGATGTGCACAGCAGTCTCGAAGATTTCGAACGTCTGGCCGCGCCCATCAACGATTCCACTTACGATTTTGTGGTTTTCAACGGCGATATGACAAACTACGCTTCTTCGCGCGAAGATGTCTGGGACGAGTATCTGCGCTCGGCCGGAGCGATGTTCGCCGACCATATGCCGCTCTACCTCGCCAGAGGCAACCACGAATGGCGCGGCGATGCCGTAGATATCTATCAATCAGAGTTTTATTCCACACCTACAGAGCATACCTACTACACATTCTCCTATGGTAAATTCTTCTTTATAGTTCTCGACAGCGGCGAGGCGCGCAATGTGGGGCCGGAGCATCCTGCTTCACGATATCTTACGGAAGAGATGGAGTGGCTTCGCGGAGTTCTCGGCAGCCAGGAGTGCAGAGAAGCCGGGTATCGTCTGGTATTCAGCCATATAGCGCCGCTGACAAAGTTGTGGTTCCCCTTCGACCGCCATTTCGGAGATGAGCACGTCGAAACCCGCGACATCGTTGAGATGTTGAATGCGGCCGGGATTGACTATATGGTCTGCGCCGACCTTCACAATCATTTCGACATCGCCCCCGGTACAGTCGGCAACGACTTCCCGATTCTGATAAACGACGACCGCGTCTTCCTCGACATCCGCCTATCGACACAACCCGACGGCAGCATCAAGTTCGACTACTCCACCCGGGAGTAACTGTCTATACCGGGGTTTGGGGCGGAGCCCCAGTATTTAACAAGCGCCGTCGGGCGCTAGCGGAAGCTGGGCGGGGTTGGGCTGTGCTGATA
>R18__coassemble_1428_pt1 | contig 30730 bp, 21 predicted proteins | sample R18__metabat2_high_PE_032 | metagenome-assembled genome bin R18
ATAGCAGTACCGGCTGGGGCCTCAGCGTCCGCGCCATCCTGGCCAATCCATAAGGATTCTACCGGCCTTGAGCCGACCTGCTGCGGCTCACAGCCACGACTCCGCCGACCACAAGCGCTGCCGCCAGGATTTTCTGCCAGGAGAGGGAGTCCATTCCGCCGGCGATGGCTATGCAGGCAGCAATCATAGGCTGAAGGTAGGAGTACATACTGACCAGAGTGGGACGTATGTGCTTCTGGCCTATGGGGATGAGGAAATATGCCACGAATGTGGCAAAGAAGATGAGGAATCCTATTTCCAGCATCACCTTGGGCGGGATTGCAAGATATTGGGTCGAGAGCAGGCCGCGGGCCGAGAAGGGGAGCGACATCGCAAGCGCGAAGAGGAACATCCACTTCATAAAGGTTATGACGCTGTAGCGCGATATGAGCGGGCGGAAGATGCCCAGATATGCAGCGAAGCTCAGGGCGTTGACGAGCATCAGGCAGATGCCGGCAGGGCTGCTCTGCGAAATGCCGTTGTCCCTGACCACGCAGTTGAGAATCAGCAGCAGCACACCTGCAAAACTCACAGCCACTCCGCCTGCCTTCTTGAGGGTTATGGGCTCCTTGACCACTATGGCCGCGATGAACATCGTGAAGATGGGGGAGAGCGTGCTGAGAATCGACATATCGAGAGCCGAAGTCAATGTGCACGCCCCCAGAAATGCAAGCTGAGGCACAAAAAGCCCGATGAACGCCGCTCCGGCTATGGGGAGGAAGTCCTCCTTGCGGACCTTCTCACGGGGTCGCACAAGCGAGATGGCCCAGAAAAGAGCCGAAGCCCCGATGGCCCGCAGGGAGAAAAGCACGATGGGGGACACCATTCCGCAGAGGGCTATATCCTTGCAGAACACAATGTTAAGCCCGAATATAACATAAGCCGCCGCCGTGGCCAGATGCCCTTTAAGCGCATTGTTCATCCATATCGGGGCTATCTGCTAGATAGCGCCTCCTCCCAGAGCGGTATAAAGAGTTACTACGGACTGAAGCATCTTGGTGCGGTTTGCAATCGCATTGAGCTGCGCATCCAGGAAGTTTGTATTCGCATAGAGCACATCCAGATAGGTTTTGTCCAGACTGTTGCGCATCAAGTATTCTGTATCTTTGCGCGCACGGTCCAGAGATTGTGCTCTGCCGATATACTCGTCCTTGAGTTTCACACAGTTTTCGTAGTCCAGGAAGGCGTCGTTCACTTCTTTGCCTGCGGCAAGAAGAGTCTGGGTGAAAGCAAGTTTGGTCTCCTCCTGCTGGCTCTTTGCCGCCTTGTATGCGGCCCTGTTCTTTCCTGCGGAAAGTATGGGAACGGCCAGGCTGGCGGCAACGTCAACCAGCGGAGTCAGCACTGTTCCTGCCCCGCTGATGCTCAGCTGAGGGAAGAAGTTCAGCAGAGCGCCTCTTTTTGCATAGTGCGCAAGTTCGAGGTCCCTCTGGGCGGCTCTGACGTCGGGACGCAGGGTGAGCATAAGTGCAGGAACGCCTGCAACTATATTTTCGGGCACCTGCTGGCTGATGAGATTGCCTCTGGGAACTGCATTCCCGGGCTCTCTGGCGAGAAGCAGGTTCATAGCATTCTCTGCGGTCTTGATCTGCTCAAGCAGACTGGTCACCGTGATGTTGATGCTGTTGAGGTTGGCCTCATACTGTGACACAGCCACCTGGTCTGCAAGACCGGCTTCCTTGAGTGCAATCACCACATCCACCGATTCTCTCCAATCATCCTGCATCCCTTTGGCTGTCAGCAGTTGGGAATCGAGCATAAGAAGAGAATAGTAGGTGTTGGCGACACTTGCGACAACCTGCGAGCGGACAGCCTGGCGATAGTCTTCCATCTGCTCGACGCTTGCCTTTGCGGATTTCTGATTGTTGATGAGTCTGAAGATATTGAGCTGCCAGGTTGAGCTGATATTAAAGTCATAGCTGTTTGAGACAGTACCGAGGTCACGGCCGCTGAAAACAGCCTCATCGTAAGGGGTCACCGACAATGTCGGAATATAGGCGAGGCGGGCCCCGGTCAGTTGTGCCTGGGCCTGGTTGATATGCTCTTGAGCTATCTTTAGATCCAGATTGTTCTCCAGGGCGATGCCGATGATGTCCTGCAATGCGGGATCCGTGAATATTTCCTTCCAGGAGAAATTGGCTATGCTCTGCTGGGAATCGGCTCCGGCTACATCTCCATACAGCGTGGAGGAAACTTCCTCGACGGGCTGGTATTTGCCCAAAGTTGAGCACGCTGTAGCTGCGATACAGCCGCAGACCATAATTATGATGCTGATTTTTCTCATATTACCTACTCATCTTTTTCATTGTTATTGTCCGGTTTCACCATTTTCTCCTGAATTTTCTGGAAAACAGTGAACATTACGGGTGTCACGAACAGCAGACCTATAGTACCGATAATCATACCGAAGATGGTGCCGATACCGAGGGAGAAGTTGCCTCGTCCACCAACGCCGTTGACAGAAGTGATCAAAGGCAGAAGGCCGATGACCATAGTGCCCGCGGTCATCATAATAGGACGCAGACGGGCTCCGGCGGATTCAACTGCCGCATCATTGAGGCTCAAACCATTATGTCTGCGTTCAGTTGCATACTCCGTGATGAGGATTGCCGTCTTGGAGAGAAGGCCTATCAGCATAATCACACCTGTCTGCAAATAGATGTTGTTGTCAAGACCGAAGAGCATTGACACGGCATATGAGCCGGCAAGTCCGAGAGGAACTGACAGCAGCACTGCAAAAGGAACCACAACACTCTCGTACAAAGCGGCGAGAATCAGGTAGATGAGGACGACGCACAGCATCAGGATTGCAAGCAGGCCGCCCTGACTATCCTGTTCACGTGCCATACCGGCGAAATCGATGGTGTAGCCTTCGGGGAGGTTGTTCTTTGCACACTCGCTGAGGATGGCAAGAGACTCACCCATACTCTTGTCTGAGTTCACACTGACGTTGATGGAGGTGAAGAGATTGAAGGATGTGAGGGCGTCGGGACCATAGACTTTCTTGATGGACACGAAGTTGGTAAGGGGCGCCATTTCGCCGCTCTTTGTGCGGACATAGGTGTAATTCAGAGTGTTTTCGTCGCGTCTGAACTCGGAATCGGCCTCAACCATTACCTTATATACTTTGGAATAAAGGTTGATGTCGGAAACATAACTGCCGCCGTAGTATGTTCCCATTGCGGAGAGAACTTCCTGGGGAGTCACACCGGCTCTCATACATTTTGCGACATCGACGGATACCTGCCACTGGGGATAATCCATCCTGAACGAGGAGAACGCGGGTACTCCCTGCTTGTTCAGTTCTGCAATGAAGTTGGTGGTCACCTCGTAGAGTTCGTCAACAGAACCGCCACGTCTGTCCTGTATGTACATATCGATACCGTTGTTGTTTCCATAGCCGGGAATCATAGGCAGGGCAAACACAACACTGTTGGCTTGCTTGTACTTGGCGGTGACTGCCTGTATTTTCTTCGAAATCTTTTCTATGGTTTCTTCCTTGCCTCGATTGTCCCAATGGTCGAGCTTGACCATAAAGATGGCCGCGGAGGAGTTCATACCGGACATAAAACCATATCCGGCTGTAGCGGCAAGATCCGATACGCCCTTTATCTGTCGGAGGTCATCGGAAATCTGTCTTGCAACTTCCTGTGTCGCGGAAAGCGAGGTTCCGGGAGGGTTGGTGACTTCACATATAAGCATTGCCTTGTCCTCGTCGGGCACCAGGCCGCTCGGCATCTTTTCCATACTGAATACAAGAACGGCTCCACCCACCACAATGATCATCCAATAAAGGGCTTTCTTGGTGATGCTCTTCGAAAGGGTGCCGGTATAGCTGTGAATGAATTTGTCGAATAATCCGTCAAACCACTGCGCATATTTCTGCTGGAAAGTCATCTTCTCTCCGGGAACGGGTTTCTTTATGGGCTTGAGCAGAAGAGCGCACAGTGCAGGTACGGTTGTCAACGCGTTGAGCGCGGAGATGCCCACGGCAACTGCCATAGTCAGACCGAACTGACGATAGAACACGCCGCTTGTACCGCCCATAAACGATACGGGGATGAACACTGCCATAAACACGAGGGAAGACGTTATCACGGCGGTGGATATCTCTTTCATTGCATTCTGTGTTGCCTTTATGGGGGAGGTGACGCCCAAGTCGAACTGGGAGTGCACCGCCTCCACCACCACAATGGAATCGTCCACCACAGTACCTATGACGAGGACCAGCGCGAAAAGGGTGAGAAGGTTGATTGAGAAGCCGGCAACCATCAGGAATGCGAATGTGCCGATAAGGGACACAAGGATACTGATGAAGGGAATCAGGGTGCTTCTGAAATCCTTGAGGAACAGCAGCACGATGAGGATTACGAGAAGGATGGCATCTCTGAGGGTTCCGAGCACCTGATCGATGGAAGCATACAGGAAGTCGTTGGCATTCATCAGGGAAACTATCTCGATGCCGCTCGGCGCCTCGGCTTTGGCCTTCTTCAGCACTGCTTCGATTTCGTTGTTGATTTTGGTGGCGTTTGATCCTGCGGACTGATATGCCACGCAGGTTACGCCGGGATGTCCGTTCACCTCACCGGTGAAAAGGTTGCTCTCCATACCGAGTTCCACCTTCGCAATATCCTTGAGACGGAGAATGTTGCCTTCGTCGTCGGCACGTATGATGATTTCTTCGAATTCCTCCACCGATTTCAGACGTCCGGTATATTTCATTGTGTATTGGTATGTCTCGTCCGAATCCATACCCAAAGTGCCGGTGGCTGACTCGAAGTTCTGGCTGGAGAGGATGCCCATCACGTCAGAGGGGTTCAGACTATGCTGCTGCATTGCAGTCGGGTTGAGCCATACGCGCATAGAGTAGTCGCTGCCCAGGGACTGGAACTTGCCGATGCCGTTGATGAGCATTATCTGCGGCTTGATGTTGATGGAGGCGTAGTTGCTGAGGAATTTGAAGTCGTATGTGTCGTCGGGGGAATATATGGCGAACACCTGCAGAATGGAATTCTGCTGCTTCTGGACTGTCACACCGATCTGCTTTACCTCGGAAGGCAGCAGGTTCAGGGCCTTCTGCACGCGGTTCTGCACGTTGACGGCGGCCATATCGGGATTGGTGCCCTGCTTGAAAACCACGCTGATGTCAACATCGCCCGTATTGGTGCAGGTGGATTTTATATACATCATATCCTCAACGCCGTTGATGGCATCCTGGAGAGGAGTGATGACGGATTTCATAATAGTCTCGGCGTCAGCGCCATAGAAGCTCGTGGAGACACCGACGGTAGGAGGAGCGATATCGGGATACTGTTCAATAGGCAGAGTCGTGATGCTGATTACGCCGACAAGGACGATCAGCACGCTGATTACGCCGGAAAGGACTGGCCTTTTTATAAAAGTATCAAGTTTCATAGCATCAGTCGATTATTTCAACCTGCATTCCATCCATCAGACGGTTTGTCGTACTTGTGATCCGGTCTCCGGCCTTGACAGGCAGGTTGCCGTTCTCGTCGGGCTCAAGAACCCACTGGCTGTTGTTGAGACGGGTGGCCTTGACTTCTGTCTGAGAGAGGACGCCGCCGTCCTTCACGACGAAAATGAAAAGTTTGTTCTGAATCTCCTTCATTGCGGAGCGGGGAACAACAATCAGATTGTTCATCACAGGGTTGATGCTGATCTGGCAGGATGCGCCCGAGAGAAGTTTTTTGTCGGGGTTGGGGAAAACGGCCCTTGCGGGGATTGTACCTGTTTCGCTGGAAATCAGGCCGCTGAGGGAATGAAGTTTTCCTTCGTGCTCAAAAACCTCTCCGATATTGGTTCTCAAATGCAAAGGAGGAAGGTTCTCTGTCTTTCCTTCATAAATTCCGAATGACAGATACATATCCTGCGAGATTGAGAAGTCAACATATACGGATGAATTGTCGGAAACAATGGTGAGAGGTGAGGACATACCGGTTCCCACAAGGCTTCCAACCTTGTAGGGCAGAGAGCCGATATTACCCTTGCCCATAGTCCGCACCTTTGTGAATGACAGATCGTTGGCTGCATTCTTAAGGGCTGCCTTGGACTGTCCGAGCACAGCCTCTGCTGTCACGACGTCGTTCTGGGCCAGCTTGAGCTGATACTCGCTGATTATCTCTTTCTCAAAGAGGTTCTTCTTGCTCTGATAGGTCAATTTTGCTGTCTCGAGCTGAGCCTTGGACACCTCGACCTGTGCCAGTGCAGCATCGTAAGCGGCCTTGTAGGGGACATCATCAATCTCGAAAAGCACATCGCCTTTGTTGACGAACTGGCCCTCGATGACCTTGATGGCAGTGATTCTGCCGTTTACCTGCGGATAGATTGCAACATCCTGCAGACCTTTGATTGTGGCCGGTACAAGATATTCAACGACGCAGGAAGTGTCCTTAAGGGTGATGGCCTTGACTTGAGTCTTCACGACTTCCTGCTGATTGCCTGATTGGCAGGAAACTGCTGCCAAAGCAACAGCGGCTGCACAGATGGTAAGAAATTTGGTTTTCATATTGAATGTTAAAATTGACAACTTGCAAAGTTACCTCAATTTCGCAAACATCCAAAACATTTCAAGTGTTTGAGGGATGTTTGCGAAACTTTCAGCAGTTACAAAGCTTTGACAGCACGTACGTAGCAGGTGTTGTTCTTATAGTTGACGTAACCGATAAGGCCGGTGGTGAAGTTGACACAGTCCGCGCTTAAGGCAGTGGTCTCGGTTGACGACCAATAATCATCTGTACCAAGTTGAGTCGCGCCAATCGAAGAGAGTGTGGCGTTCAATTTAGACTTGACTTTATATATGGCACGAAGTTCATCCTTTGAAGGAAGGTACCAGCCATCGCCTTTGTTTTCGCACCATTTTTTGGCATCGTCCCAATTGCACAAGGCGGCAGGCTCGTCGAGCGAAATGATATAAGGCTTGGAATTATATAGATAAACCACTCCCTTCAGGCCATAGAAATCAACATAATCACCTAATTGATAGTCTTTTACTGTAACTGTGCAGCTTGCAATGACTCCGCTGCCGTCGTTGGCCGTGGCGATGATGGTGGTGGTGCCGGGGACATCGGCGGTCACCTCTCCGGTGGCGGCGTCAACGCTGGCAACGCCGGTGTTGCTGCTCTGCCAGGTGACGGTCCGGTCTGCTGCGTTTGAAGGTGCTATGCTGCTCACGCTGAGCGTCTCGGTCTGACCTACGGCAATGCTCGTCTCGGTCTTGTTGAGCGTGATGGCGGTAACAAGGACAGGTGCCGTGCCGCGGATGGGACGGACATTGTGACCGAAGTACTTATCGTTGGCGCTTACGCCGCACATTGGGAAGGGCTGCGCTGTAGTGAAGGTGAGGCGGTTCGCGGCGTAGATGTCCAAGTACTGCGTAGTTGACCAATAACTGCCGCCGACGCCTTCGTCGTTGTAGAAATTGGAGCCATAGCCGACACCGGCGGAGGGAAGGAAGATGGAATTGGCGGAATAAGCGCCTTTGCCCTTGAACCTGATGCCTTTGGTTCCGGTGGTAACATATTCCCTGTCGCACTTCGACAGGAGATCGTCGAATTCTGCCTTGGTCGGTACTCTCCAGCCTGCGCCCCAACCGGCCTCGGCCATATCGGAAAAAATATGAGTCTGATAATCGGGGAATCCGGCCTCGTCGAAGGTGATGGACGAGGAAGAATCGGTGGCCTTCACCCAGCCATTGTTTGCGCTGTTACGCACATATCCGTCGGGGTATCCCCAGGCGAAGTAATGGCCAAACTCTTCAGGTGCGGAGGCGCCGATGTTGGTGGTTGCCCAGTAGGGGCCGTTCTCCCAAAGCTGCACGGCTTCGTGCTCGGCAAAACCGGAACAAGCCAGTTTGACGGTTCTGATTTTTTCGGATGACTCCAATGTCAGGTTCTCGGTGTAAGCTTTCGTCTCTCCGGCGGCCCCCAAGGTGAACCTGAAGTCCTGTGCGCTGGAGCTATAGTCGGCCGTGGCGAAGACGAAGGCTGCTGCGCCGGCATAGACGTCGCTTTCAAAACCTGCGGTGGCATCGCCCTTGTTGCCTTTGGTGGCTGTGATATTGTCAGCGCCGATGGTGTATCCGGCGCCGCTCAGCGGGGTGAACTTATCGCAGGCGAGGGTGTAGTCGGATGCGTTGCCGGAAATGTCGGAGACCACCACCACTATCTCTGTGAGAAAAGTCCAGCTGTCGATATCGAAGGAAAAGTTGAAGGTGGAGCTGTTGTAGGTGTAATCGGTCTTGGAAGCAACCTTCACCCGGCCGTCATACAGGCACTTGATATAGCCTTTGGAATAGCTGGGAGCAGGAATGCTTGCGGGGCCGGTCCACTTGCTGCCGTTGTAAGTGATTACAAGGTCGGGGGTGGCTCCCGTGTTGGTGTCGTACCAGATGTAGATCTGGTCGCCATTTTCCCAAACCTCCTTTATCGATGTCTTGGTGACAGGATCGTCGGAGCCGAGGCCTGCCACGGTGATATTGAGCGTAACTGTGTCGGAGCCGCTCTCCGGCTCGGTTTTGTCGCAGGATGCGAACATCATCGCCATCGCTGCCAATGCAAAAAGGAATTTTTTTCATAATTCAACTTTCGGAATGTATGTTTCAGCGTTTTTGTAAATAATCTTGTCTTTATCTCCGGCGGCAAAATTACGAAAAATCTGCGTAACAGATTGAAGATTTACGATTTTCTGTAAGAGATTTAATTGGTCGGTTGCCACGAGTGCTGAAAATTTAGCCATTTCTGGCACTCGTGGCACTGTGGCGTGTCTGGGTCGGGTCTGAAATTCGAAAGGTTGATGGTTTCAATGTGTGGGGATGGTTGGTGAGCATAACGGAGCCTTCAAGTCCGGGTTCTGCACAAAAGGCGCTTGCCTTAGCATCTGTGAAATAGAGTAATTATTTTAAAAACATTATGCTTTTAACATAATTTGTTGGGGCCAACTTGATACTTGCCGGGGAGAGTACCGGGAGGTATTTATTTTTTCGTAAAACTCCAAATTTCACAGGCCCTTGCCCGGCTCTCTTTCATTTAAAATGGAGTGGCAACTGTCATAACGATTTTCTGAAATTGTTCACCCTGCGAAGAACATTCGATTTCAGATAATCATTATAGAAGAGAATTTCGTAACGATGAAGGCAACCTTCAGGCCAGGGAACGTTGAAACCCGGCGCAGATTCTTTATATCCGTTCACTACAAGGACATTGGCCGATGTGTCAAGTCTGACGGTCAGATCCTGTCCGTCATAACTGAACTCTGCGCTTTCGGCTCCGACAGTCCAATTCACCGGATTGATGCAATGACTGCACTTGTCCATCGCCAGAGGCCATACGGCAGACGTGTCGGAAACAGAGTTGAATGTAATGCACACTCCGGTATCGTCCGCTCCCTGTGCCGGGATTATTCTTCCGGTACTTACGTCATCATCATTAACCCCACATCCAAGAGAATAGGATGCGACTACTCTTGAATAATCCTCCGGGGGCATCATTTTGAGCAGTTTCTTGACCAGGAAAGCCCCCTGGCTGAAGCCGGCGAGCACGACAGGCCGGCCTCCGTTGAGATTGTCCATATAATATCTGAATGATTCGTACACTTCGGCAGTCACATCAGATGACATCCGATTATAAGTTTCACTGCCAAGTTCAGCCGCTTCCAGTGTCAGTTGATGATAAAACGGCGAGAAGAAATTGAGAGAGTCGGGAAAAAGATTGTTCGAGACAAAGGCCATTTCTTTGGACAGGACAGCCTTCTGCTCGGGGGTGTTTGATGCGACATACAAAATGGAACCATCGGCATTCTCCTCGTGAAAGATGCGCGTGGATACGAGATAAAATACATCAGCATATTCCGCCTTCACATCTTCTGTATTTGAATACCACATCTGCGAATCGCTCCAAGGAGATGCCGCGGGTCGACATCCATATATGGAGAATAGTAAAAAAGCCGTGCTGATGGCTGCTTTGGCCAGAGACCTGTGTTTCAAACTAATCATATCATTTTTGTTATTCAGTATCGTAAATGCGTGGCAATTTAAGCAATTTTTTTATAGGCCCCTCAAAGATTTTCAGTATCTTTGCACAGCGTTCATTGAAAGTACGGGGTGGCAGGGATCGAAATGGCGCGATATGCAACTGACAATCAAAGAGTTATGGCAGACTCGAATTTCATAGACTACGTAAAGATATTTTGCCGGAGCGGCAATGGGGGCAGCGGGTCGATGCACCTGCATCGGGCCAAGTATGTGGCCAAGGGCGGTCCGGACGGCGGAGACGGCGGCCGCGGCGGACACATCATCCTGCGCGGCAACGCCCAGATGTGGACGCTCATCCACCTCAAGTACAAAAAGCACAACAAGGCCGAGGACGGCGGCGCGGGCAGCGGCGAGCTTCGCACCGGCAAGGTCGGCAAGGACGTTGTCCTGCAGGTGCCGCTTGGCACTGTGGCCAAGGACGCCGAGACCGGCGAGGTGATCTTCGAAATCCTCGAGGACGGCGAGGAGAAGATTCTCTGTCGCGGCGGCCGCGGCGGCAAGGGCAACAACTTCTTCAAGAGCGCCACAAACCAGACCCCGCGCTACGCCCAGCCCGGAGAGGAGGGCGTCGAAGGCTGGTTCATCCTGGAACTCAAGGTGTTGGCCGATGTCGGCCTGGTGGGTTTCCCCAACGCCGGCAAGTCCACGCTGCTTTCGGTTGTCAGCGCGGCCAAGCCCAAGATTGCGGACTACGCCTTCACCACTCTCGAGCCCAACCTCGGCATCGTCAACTACTACGACGACAAATCGTTCGTCATCGCCGACATCCCCGGAATCATCGAGGGTGCGCACGAGGGCAAAGGCTTGGGCCTGAGGTTCTTAAGACATATAGAGCGCAACTCGATGCTCCTGTTTATGATTCCAGCCGACAGCCCCGACATCGCCGCCGAGTACAAGATACTCCTTCGCGAGCTCAAGCTCTATAACCCCGAACTTCTTGACAAACAAAGGGTTCTGGCCATAACCAAGAGCGACCTTCTCGACGACGACCTCCGCCGCGAAATCAAGCGCCACCTCCCCCGCAAGATCCCCACAGCCTTCATCTGCTCCCTGACAGGGGAGGGGATACCCGAGCTCAAGGATATTCTTTGGAACACTCTCAACGGATAAACTGAAAATGCCCGACTCACCGGCCGGGCATTTTCTTTTTCTCTGAATCTACAAACTTTTATTTTGCATTTCTCTTTTCCTTGGCGGCAACGAGAAGAGTCTTGAGGGTGTCTGTGCAATCTACCACTGCGGCCTCGAAAGTGTCGGCGTGGCGTTCAACGACGATTTCGTCTCCGGGGATGAAGACGCGTACCTGGACTTGTTTGTTTGCGGGGTCTGCCAGAAGCGAGAGGTTGACTTCCGTGCGGATGATGGGGTCGAAGAATTTTTCGATTTTTCCTACCTTTTTGTCGATGTAGTCGAGCAGTTTCTGATCTGCGTCAAACTTGATGGACTGAACTTTAATTTCCATAATTACCTCCGTTTTTTGCTCTTGGATGAGCGGTTAAATAAGTTTTTTTGAGCTGCTCGAAGGAGTTGTGTGTATAGACCTGCGTGGCAGCCAGAGAAGAGTGCCCGAGAATCTCCTTGATGCTCGAAAGGTCGGCCCCTCTGTTGAGCAGATGTGTGGCCAGGGAGTGGCGCAGCACGTGGGGAGACTTCTTGCCGGAGAATCCTTCCTCTCCCGAAAGTTCCTTTCTGACCAGATTGTCAACAAAAGCCGGATATAGCGGCTTGCCTTTGTCTGTCAGGAAGAAATGTCCGCCGGGGTTGGACGGGAATTCTTCTCTAATTCTTTTCAAATATACTAAAATTTCGTCACATATCAAAGAAGGTACAGGAATTTCTCTTTGTTTGTCGCCTTTTCCTGTGATTTTGAAGACGTGACGGGCTGGGTCGAAGTCTGCAATTTCAAGACCACAAATCTCGGCCCGCCTCATCCCGGTGGAATAAAGGATGAGCATCATTGTGTAGTCGCGAAGCAGCGCGAAGTCACGCGGATTCTCATCGACACGCCGGCGCGCCTCGTCGAACCAGTTTTCGAGCGAATGCTCAGTATAGAAAACCGGCAGCTTTTTCTCTTTCTTAGGCCGGGGAACCTTGAGAACTGGATTCGAATCTATCAAACCCTGCCTCAGCAGCCAGTTGCAATATGTGCTGAGCGCCGAAAGATGCAGGCCGAGAGTCCGCGCCCCCAATCCGGCTTCCATCGAATGGGCTATATAAGCTCTTATGACAGAGGGAGTTAACAACGAATGGTCTTCGGTGGCGTCACCCTCGCAGGCAAAGTCATAGAACCCGTCCACGGCCCGGCTGTACAGATCCAGCGTCCGCGGCGACACACGCCTTTCGACCTTAAGATAATTATGAAATCCCTCGCAAAGCATATTGTACGAAATCAGAACGGATAGCCGATGCCGAAGTTGAGCCTTATGCCGTCTTCCCAGAAACTGGGGATGTTGTAGTAGGATGTGATGCCGGTGTCGTAGGGGCAGTGGATGGCTATGCCGGTGTCGAGTCTGAGGACTATGTTCTGGAAGACGAATCGGACGCCGAAACCGGTGCCCAGGGCCGTGGTCTCGAGCAACCTGTCGAATTTGAAGGCGACAGGCGCCAGAAGGGGGAACTGCAAAGCCTCCATCATTTCCACGTCCTCTTCGGTCATTCCTTCGCATTCGTCCTTGAACTTCCAAACGTTGCCGGCATCGACAAAGACCGCACCTTCAAGCATCCAGAAGAGAGGGAAACGGTATTCGATGTTGGCTTCGCCACGGATTTCTCCGCCGTGGAAAATATTCGCCGTGTAAATGTCGCTGCAGTATCCGCCGGGACCGATGGACCGCGGTGCGAACGCTCTGATGCCGGATGTGCCTCCGGAGTAGTAGTATTCCGACACGGGAGCGCTGTCGGAGTTGCCGAAGGCAGGGGTCGCGCCCGCCAGAAAACGCGTGGCCAGACTTGTCCGCTTCGACAAGGGGAAGAGATTGCGGATTTCGAAAGTGCCCTTGACGAACTGGTCGTACGCGCCGAGCACAAACTCCTTGCCTTTCTCGTTGAAGTCCCGCCCGAAGATGGCCTGGACGCCTGCAATGAGGTTTCCCGACTCCTTGAGAGAAGCTATGAGTTTTGTCTTGACCTTATGTTCGCTATCCGAAGTGTTGTCGTAAGTGAAGGTATAGCCGACAGCCGGGATGTATTCATCGCGGGCCAGCTGTACTATAAGTGTGTTGATGTCGGTTGAGGCCACTTCGGTGTAGTAGTCTTCGCCCAGATTCGTCAGAATCCGGGAAAGCGAGAACGGCGTGAAGTCGTGGGTTATGTGCGGGCCCGACTTGAAACGGTGCAAGGCGGAGAAAGAGATTTTGTTGAGATGCTCGTAGCTCGCGACATTTTCCGCGCGGAAGCCTATATTATAGGTGGTCGTTTTCCCTATGAAATCGGGCAGGCTCATAGACAGATTCGCGCCGAAACTGTAGTTGTCGTCGGCGGTGCCGTTGCGCTCGCCGATTTTCCAGTAATACGCTCCCTGGAGTCTCGCCGAAAGGGTTTCGTGCAGGCCGAGCAGATTGTATTTTGACAGTGTCGCCGCAAGGCTCGGACCAATCTGCTGGTTGCTTCTATAGGACACATCTCCCTCAAGGTCAAGCATATATGGATACTTGGATCCTTTCTTGTCCTTCCACGCAATATAAGTCTGCACTCCGATGCCCTCCTTGGTGATGTCGCCGTCCATAATGTTCTCGTAGTCGTGCTTGTGGAAAGCCTTTATGGATGTGCCGCGCGTTTCACCCATAAAATATTCTGCCGAAACATTGTCCAGAAAAGCGGACGTGCTGCTCGAGGATCCGTCGTCCGATGTGGAAACGGCTCCGCCGACAGTGAGTTTGAGACGGTCGTCGAAGAAAGACTTCGAGACGTTCATCTTGTAGTCTGTTGTGGCGCTCTCGTATCCGGAACTTCCGCTCATTCCGAAGTCGATGTCCACTATCTTTCCTAGTCTGTTGTCTGCAACGGTGTTGAGGCCCCTCTGGATCATACTCGCAAGCGCATAGCCGGAGGATCCGGCCTCGGCATTGGCTTCGGAGGTGTACATTCCGGTGGTGAGCAGTGCTGCCGCCACGCGGTCGCGGTCTTCGACACTCATCTGTGCAATGTCCGCCCGGACGATTTCGTCGCGGGGCGCATCGAGAAGGAAGTGCAGCGAAAGGTTGTCCAGAGCGCCGCCGATTTGCAGGCCCACGTTGAAGTCCACGGTACGCACTCTCTGGCCCACCTCGCTGACCATTGCGCGGGCCTTCTGCGAAGCCGTCAGATCCACCTTCATTGCGGAAAGCGGACCTTCGAAGTCGATGTGGCTGCCGTTGTCGATGGTGAAAGGCGCTATGGGGTAGAACGGAAGGGTGTAGTGCACTTTGCCCTCCTGCACGCCGACGCGTCCATTGAGCGCAAGCTCGCCGCCGAGCGGGAAATCGAGCTGCAACCGGCCGTCCACCCCCGCGTGGATGTAGTTCTTCTTGCCGAGCAGATAGGTGACTTCGGTTTCGGGCAGGATGCCGATGTCGCCGCCAATCCAAAGGCTGTCGGCGGGGCCCCGAACCGCAAGGTCGAGCGAAGCCGCAATGTTGCCGTAGTACGCTGTGCTGTCGTCCTGTGCGAAAGGCGCGGGCTTGAAGCGGTCGCTCCGGAGCCTGAGGTCGAGCGCCACAGGGCTCAGCGCTATGCCGCCGCCGAGCGTGGCCTTCGTGCTGTCCTGGGCAATGATACTCAAATCCTTGATAGTCAGATTCATATCCTCAAGGCCTATGTGGCCGCCCTCCAAGGCGAAGCGTGCATTGAAAGGAGAATAGCCTATAGCGACTCCGTCCGTAATGGCTTCTCCCCTTATCTTGAGATTGTCCAGAGGGCCTTCTGCGAAGGCTGCCGCGGCTACCGTTCCTTCGAGATTTATGTCCTGCGAACCTATGAAGGACTCGAGCAGGGGCAGGGGGATTTCGTCGGTGCGGGCTTCCAGACTGTATCCTTCCGCGTCTGCAGCCGGTCTTGCGGAGAAATTGACTTTTCTGTCGGCGAAATTATGCCCGTCGTACACAAGGTCGCCGAGTTCTACCGCGCCGTCTGCGCTGAGCAATCCGCCTTTGAGCGCGAGGTCAACGTCCAGGTCGATGGCGGTGGAGATGCCCTCTATAGACATCACTCCGTCTCGGATTTCCGTGCTTGCCTTGAGGGCCAGCCGCGAATCCGCCTTGCTGCCGAGGATGCCTTCCACGCCGGCTTTGACTTCGGGCAGACCGGCCTGCGACGGCATTCGGGCGGCCGCTGCAAGCTTCAGGTTGTCGCCATCCTGCCCGACTGAAATCCGGGCGCTTTCCAGGCTGAGAGTGTCCTTGCGGAGATTGTCAATTCCGACTTCGACTCTGACGCCTTCTTCGGGGCTCAGCGCGGCTTTCAGGTCTATATCGCTGAACCTCAAGCCATTGGCAGCCAATATCTCTGACAGCGGATTTGCTTCTCCGACATTGAGATTCAGGGTTACGGACGGGAATTTGCCTTTCAGCCTCTCCAATCCAAGATCGGGAAGACTTATGGGGCGTGCCGCTATAATATCCTTGACATCGGGAAGTTCTATGGTTTTGGGCAAGGCATCTATTAATTTTTCGAACGATTTTGCAAGATCGGGAGCATAGCCGCCGCCTTCCGCGGCGATTTTCAGACCGTCGGTCTGGAGTTCCAGCGATGTCTTGCCTGCGCCCGTCGCCGCATTTATGTCTATGTCCTTGATGTTGAGTTTCAGACTGTCGCTGTCGTAGATTAATTGCGGCAGAGTTATGCCCGCCGCAAGCGATGGCTTCTTGCTGTCGAGATTTCTGATGTCGAAGTTTATGAGGCCTTCTGCCGCAATATTGGTGCTGCCTGCGGACATTGCCGCCTCGGTGCTTATGCTGCCTTTGGCCGCGCATCCGGCGAGACCTGCTGTCAACCTTGTCTGACCTGCCGATATGTTGTCCCATAGGGCGCTGCCGAGTTTCGCGTCAAGGCTGATTTTTGCATCCTTGTCGGATGGATCGAAGCCACGGCCCTCAATGTGGATTTTTCCATCTGCCGCACATTCTTTGTCGAAAGCTATAATGTCTTGCAGACGGAATTTATTCAATGCTATATCTGCTTCATACTCAATGCTTTGAGCAAGACTGTCGAGATTCATCGAGGCTCTGGCCTCCAGATTCAGACTGCCTGCGGAAGCCTTGAGATGCGGGACATCTATGAATTTACCCCTCATCTCTCCTTTGACATCGACTTCGTCAATCTCCAGAGGCAATCCGCCGACAAACACCCGGCCTTGCGAGATTGTCAGCGAATCTATGCGGTAGTTCTGCCCCGCAATGTCGCCTGAGGCCTCAAGATGGGCGCCGCCCACTCCGACTTCGAATTCTGCCGCAGGCATTGCGAAACGGATATTTTCGAGGCCCAGGGTAGAGACGTCGAAGCGCCAGTCGAAGGGGGTGCCGGTCTCCTCGTCGTCTTGGGAGTCGCCGGTGATGAGTTCCACATCTGCGTCTTTGATATTCAGAGAGTTAAGAAGAGTATAATGTCCGGCTATCGACGTGGAGTCGGCTTTGAGATATGCATTGCCGAGTCTGGCCTTGAGCGATGTGGCCCCCATCAGATCGTGGGAGTCGAAGACCACGCCGACTAGGCGGAACTCGCCGATTTTGACTGTGGAATCTCTCAGGGCTTCGAGGTCGCTTTTGAGGATTATGTTCTTGACGCTGAGGATTGTATCCTGGGCCACATCAAGGGCGAGCACATCATCTATGGAGATGGCGAGCGGCAACTTCAGATGGACTGCCCCCACCGAGGCATCTATGCCGGTGCTCTGTTTGAGAATGTCGCGGGCCTTGCCGACTGCCGCATCCTGAACGGGAGGAATGCAGAGCAGAAGCGCCGGCACAAGCGGAAGCGCCAGTATCACAATCAAGACAATGACAAGAGCCTTGACTATTTTTCTCAAGAGAGGCTTCTTCATATCATACAAAATTAGTGATTTCGCGGAATTATTCCTAACTTTGACAAGATAAAAACACCCACAGCTATGGCAGACGAAAAGATAATATTCTCGATGAACGGCGTGAGCAAGATTTTGCCTCACAACAACAAAGTGATACTCAAGGACATTTACCTCTCATTCTTCTATGGGGCAAAAATAGGCATCATCGGCCTCAACGGCGCCGGAAAGTCCACGGTTATGAAGATTATCGCCGGGCTGGAGAAGCCCACGACGGGAGAGGTCGTCTTTGCGCCGGGCTACAGCGTGGGGTATCTCGAGCAGGAGCCGCAGCTGGACGACTCCAAAACCGTGCTGGAAGTTGTGCAGGAGGGCGTTCAGGAGGTCATGGACCTGCTCCGCGAATACGAGGAGATCGGAAACAGGTTCCTCGAGCCTATGGACGACGACGAGATGAACCGCCTCATTGAGCGTCAGGGCGAACTCACCGACCTTATCGAGGCCGCAGGGGGCTGGGACATCGATTCGAAGCTCGAAAGGGCTATGGATGCCCTGCAGTGCCCCGAGCCGGACGCTTCGGTGGCCACTTTGAGCGGAGGAGAACGCCGCAGGGTGGCGCTGTGCCGTCTGCTCCTGCGCGAGCCCGACGTGCTGCTGCTCGACGAGCCCACCAACCACCTCGACACCGAGTCCATACAGTGGCTCGAGGCTCATCTTCAGCAGTATAAAGGCACCGTCATAGCCGTGACCCACGACCGCTATTTCCTCGACAACGTGGCCGGGTGGATTCTGGAGCTCGACCGCGGAGAGGGCATCCCCTGGAAGGGCAATTATTCTTCCTGGCTGGAGCAGAAGAGCGCGCGCCTGGCCCTCGAGGAGAAGCAGGAAAGCAAGCGGCGCAAGACTCTCGAGCGCGAGCTCGAATGGGTGCGGATGGCTCCCAAGGCCCGTCAGGCCAAGAGCAAGGCCCGTCTGGGCGCCTACGAGAAGATGCTTAATGAAGACGGCAAGCAGAAAGAGGAGCGTCTGGAGATTTTCATCCCCAACGGTCCGCGTCTGGGCAACAAAGTCATCGATTGCAGCGGAGTTTCCAAAGCCTTCGGCGACAGGATTCTGTTCGAGGATATGAATTTCCGTCTTCCGCCTGCCGGCATCGTGGGTGTCATCGGTCCCAACGGAGCGGGCAAGACCACTCTTTTCAGGATGATAATGGGTTACGAACAGCCCGACAGCGGGTCGTTCTCCATCGGCGAATCCGTCAAGATTGCATATGTGGACCAGCAACACAAGAAAATAGATCCGGATCTGACTGTCTATGAGACCATTGCGTCCAATTCCGAGTTCCTGCGCCTGGGCGGTCGGGAGATTAATGCGCGGGCCTATATTTCGCGTTTCAATTTTTCGGGAGCCGACCAGGAGAAGAAATGCGGAGTGCTTTCCGGAGGTGAGCGCAATCGCCTGCATCTGGCGCTGACTCTCAAGGAAGAAGCCAATGTGCTGCTTCTCGACGAGCCTACCAACGATGTGGATGTCAATACAATACGAGCTTTGGAGGAGGGTTTGGAGAATTTTGCCGGCTGCGCCGTGGTGGTCTCTCACGACCGCTGGTTCCTCGACCGCATCGCCACCCATATCCTCGCTTTCGAGGGCGATTCCAATGTTTATTTCTTCGAAGGCTCCTACAGCGAGTACGAAGAAAACAAAAAGATGCGACTGGGATCTGTCCAGCCGCATCGGTTCAAGTATCGTAAACTCAAATAGAGTTACTCGTCGGAATTATTCGTCACGGAGTTGCAACTTCTGTACGTAGATAGCTTTCTGCATTGCAGCGCGCTTCTTTACTGAAGGTTTCTCAAAAGTCTTGCGGTCGCGGAGTTCGCGGACAATACCTGTTTTTTCGAATTTTCTCTTGAATTTCTTGAGAGCTCTTTCGATGTTTTCGCCTTCTTTGATAGGTACAATAATCATAGTTACAAACCACCTCCTTTTTATTACGGCCGCAAAGGTAAAATAAATTTCTTTAATTCTGCAAAATTTTTCTGCTTTTCCCCCGCGAGTGCTTCGGGAAAAGCCCGAAGCAGTGGAGGGGTTTCAGAAGAAGAGCGTAAGGAGTTCGCCCTGGGAGATGCCGGAGAAGTAGTCGTCGAGGGGGAGATTGCCCAGGCGGGCGGCTATGGCTTCGCGTTCGTAGGGGCAGCCGATGAGCCTCTCGCAGAATTCTTCTGTAGGCCGGCGGAAGAAATAGTCTCCCTTGACGTCGAGATGAGAAATGTTGCCGCCTGCGATATCCATATAGAGTTCCACAAGCCCTGCGGGAAACTTCCTGACGCTGCTGAAAGCCGACCCCGGCGACCGCCCGAAATTCCACTCCCGCGTGGCGTATTTAGTTTGACGAAGATGCTCGATTTCGTCCCAAGACCCACTATAATACTGGGGCCCTGCCCCAAACCCCGCCGCTTCAGCCTTGCTATCCCGCAAAGCCAACCCGGCCCGGCTTCCGCTATCGCCCGACGGCGATTGGTAAAGTCCTACCTGCTCGGGGGGCTCAAGGCCGAAATCACTTAATCCATTGATTATGAACCCCATAAACTCCTCGACAGACATATCCTGCGAAAGATGCTCCCGAATATTCGTAACCCTGCTGCGCACAGACTTGACTGCCTTGCCTTCGAATTTTTCCTTGCGTGGTTTCAACGCCCCGGCCAAAGCGTCCATCGAGGCGTCGAAAAGAAGAGTCCCGTGCACCAGAGTGTGCGAGCCCTGACGGCACTCGGCCACTCCGGAAATCTTTTGTCCGGCGAGCAGAATATCGTTGCGTCCGGAAGTCGAGACATCGAGCCCCAAAGACTGCAACACGCTGACAATCATAGATAAAGCCTGCGTCTTAGGAACATTGTAGAAAGAATAGTTCACATTTCCCTCGTCGTGAAACACAGCCCCGCCGCCGCTCAGACGCCTCACCACCTGAATGCCGCGGCTCTCCACGAAATCCATATCTATCTCGGCATAAGCGTTCTGGTTGCGTCCGATAATGACGCTCGGAGAGTTGCGCCACACCCGCCACGAAGGCCCCTCCAGAGCGGTCAGCCACCACTCCTCCGCCGCCAGATTCCACGCCGCATCCAGAACTTCTACCACAGCTGGGACATAAAGTGTTTGATGGTATCGACGACCTTGTCGATGCTGCCAAGGCGGGATGAGTCGAGGCAGAGGTCGTAGCTCGCGGAGTCGCCCCACTTCTTGAAGGTGTAGTAGTTATAGTAGTCGGCGCGCTCCTTTTCGCCGCGCTCTATGAAACGGCGGGCTTCGGAGTCGGACCAGCCGTGGTCGGCGCGGAGGCGCGCCACTCTGAAATCAAGGTCGGCCGTGATGAACACATTGAGGATCTGCGGGTGATCGCGCAGCACATAGTCGGCGCAGCGGCCCACGAAAATGCAGGACTCTTCGGCGGCAATCTTCTGCATCACTTCGCTCTGGATTGTGAAGAGACGCTCGTCTGTCAGCACGGTGCTGTTGCTGCCTGCACCGCCGCTGATCGGGGAGCGGAAATGCAGCAAGGTGCCCAGCCCGCGCGAGGACTTTTCGTCGCGGTGCGAGAAAAACTCCGGGCTGATGCCGCTGCGGCGCGCCACCTCGGCAATAAGCTCCTTGTCGTACATCTTGATGCCGAACTCGCTGGCCAGCTTGCCTGCGGTTTCGAGCCCTCCGGCGCCTATGCGCCTGCCTATCGTGATTACAAAGTTCTGATCCATAATATCTTACATTTCCGGGGCGGAAAGAGCCTCGGCCTTGAATTGTTTCTTGAGTTTAATAAGCATTATCTCCGAGACCACCACGGTGATGAAATCGGAGACCGGCATACTGAGCCACACTCCGTCTATGCCCCAGAGAAGCGGCAGCAGGGCCAGGCAGGGCAGAAGGAACAGCAGCTGGCGCGACAGCGAAAGGAAGATGGCCCTCCCCGCCAGGCCGAGGCTCTGGAAAAGGTTGGAAATCACCATCTGGCGCCCCACTATCGGAAAGCACAGCACCATTATTCTGAAGCCGTGGGCCGCGAGGTCTATCATTTCGCTGTCGCGGGTGAAGAGCGACACCGCCGCGCGCGGGCAGGCCATAGCCACCGCAAAGCAGGTGCAGGTGATGAGCGAAGCCCATTTCATAGTAAGCCCAAGTACCTCTGTCACACGGTTGTAGAGTTTCGCGCCGTAGTTGTAACCGGCGATGGGCTGCATACCCTGGTTGAAACCCATAATTATCATTATGAAGAGGAAGGTGATGCGGTTGGCTATGCCGTAGGCCCCTATCTGAAGGTCGCCGCCGTAGCGTTTCATCTGCTGGTTTATGAAAATCACGACGAAGCAGGCCGCCACATTCATACAGAAAGGCGCAAGGCCTATCGAGAGCGAGCGGCGGGCAATCTTCCAGTCCAGACCGAACGATGCTTTCTCAAAATGAAGAAACTCCCGTTTGTCGCATAAAATCCTCATTATCAAGGCTAACGATACGCACTGTGCCAGCACTGTGGCTATTGCCGCTCCCCGGATTCCCATCTTGAACACGAAGATGAAGATGGGGTCCATCACGGTATTGAGCCCCACGGTCAGGATAGTGAGATACATAGCCTTCTCGGGATGTCCCGACACCCTCACTATGGAGTTGAGGCCGAAATACAGGTGGGTTATGACATTGCCTATGAGAATAGGAGTAATATAGTCCTTGGCATAAGGAAGTGTGGCGTCGCTGGCACCGAAGAAACGGAGGATAGGCTCCAGAAAAACAAGGCTGAAAGCTGTAAAAATCACGCCTATGATGACATTGAGAAGGAACACGTTGCTCAGGACTCTTTTTGCCACAGGATAGTTCTTCTGCCCGAGCAGCACGGATATGAGGGTTGCGGCTCCGACGCCCACAAGAGTGCCGAAAGCCGACGAGAGATTCATCAGAGGAAACGTGAGAGCCAGGCCGGAGATTGCCATAGGGCCGCAGCCCTGCCCGATGAAGATGCTGTCCACCATATTGTACAGCGACGATGCTGTCATAGCTATAATGGCGGGCATAGCGTACTTCTTCAACAGTTTTCCGACGCTCTCGGTGCCGAGTTCCAAAGGAATGTTTTCTGCCATCAACTTGAAATTTTCTGCAAAAATAAGCTATATTTGTGAAAATAATCTGATTTTTTTATGACTACGACACAGCTTTTCGAAATAGCCGGCCGCTTTCTTGTCCAGGGCCGCATTGCAGACATCCAACCTTTCGGCGGAGGCCTCATCAACGACACCTTCCGCGTCACCACCGAGGGCGACGCTCCGGACTATGTCCTCCAACGCATCAACAACGCCATTTTCAAGGACGTGGACCTTCTCCAGCACAACATAGAGGCGGTCACCGAACATATCCGTGAGAAACTCGAAGATGCCGGAGAAGACGACATCGACCGCAAGGTGCTCTCTCTCGTCGGAGTTCACGGTTCCGACAACACCTATGTCTGCGTCGGAGGCCAGTATTGGAGAATGACCGTGCTGATTCCAGATTCCTACACTCACAACGAAGTGACTCCCGAGAGTTCGTACGACACCGGCAAGGCCTTCGGCCGATTCGAGGCAATGCTCGCCGATCTCCCCGAAACTTTGGGAGAAACCATCCCCGATTTCCACAATATGGAACTCCGCTCGCGCCAGCTCAAGGAAGCCGTCTCGGCAGACCCCGTCGGGCGTATGGCCGAGCCCGAGGTGCAGGAGATTCTCAAATTCCTCGAGCAGTACGACCAGGAGATGTGCAAGGCCGAAAGACTCTATCGCGAAGGCGTCCTCCCCAAGAGAATCTGCCACTGCGACCCCAAAGTCAACAACATTCTTTTCGACGCAGAAGGCAAAGTGCTGTGTGTCATTGATTTGGACACAATAATGCCGAGTTTTGTGTTCTCTGATTTCGGCGATTTCCTCCGCACCGGAGCCAATACAGTTGCAGAAGACTGCCCCGATATCGAAAAAGTGGATTTCCGAATGGATATCTACGATGCATTCCGCAAAGGATATCTTGAATCCGCAGGAGAATTCCTCACCGACGTCGAGAAAGACAATCTCCCGTACGCCGCGATGCTCTTCCCCTATATGCAGGCGGTCCGCTTCTTCGCAGACTACATCAATGGCGACACCTATTATAAGATAGCCTATCCAGACCACAACCTCGTCCGCACCCGCAACCAGGTGGCCCTCTTCAAGAGCGCAATGTCCAAACTCAAATAACCCCCTCCACATCTGAAACCCCTCCTCTGATTCGGCAAAAGTCCGAATCACGTGGGGGGGAGTCAGCTGATGTTGGAGAAGTCGTCGCGGAGATACTTGACGTCTTTCAGGTGGGTGCGCAGCAAGGCGTTGGCGGGGGCGGACAGTTCGGGGTCGCGCTCGAGAATCAGTTCGCCCAGTTCGCGAGCCTCCTGCAGGACAATGCCGTCACGTCCGAGATTGGCTATGTGAAGGTCGATGGCCAGACCGCTCTGGCGGGTGCCTTCGAAATCTCCGGGGCCGCGCATTCGTAAATCTGCCTCGGCCAGTTCGAATCCATCGGAAGTCGCGCACATCAAATCTATGCGCTGTTTGGATTCGGCCGACAATTTATAGCCGGTCATCAGAATGCAGTAGGACTTCTCGGCGCCGCGACCCACTCGACCGCGGAGCTGGTGGAGCTGCGAGAGTCCGAAGCGCTCGGCACTCTCGATGATCATCACCGAGGCGTTGGGGACATCGACTCCCACTTCTATCACCGAGGTGGCTACCAGGATGTTGGCCCGGCCCGAAGCGAAGAGAGCCATATCGTAGGCCTTGTTCTCTGCCTTCTGCTTGCCGTGGACCACGGCAGTCACATAAGCAGGCGCCGGAAACGCCTCAGTGATAGCTACATATCCCTCTTCGAGGTTCTTGTAGTCCATCTTCTCCGACTCCTTTATCAGAGGATATACTATAAATATCTGTCGGCCCAGCGCAATCTGCTGACGCATAAACGAATACAGCTCACGCCGCCGGTTGTCTGTCCAATGCACTGTCTCAATGGGTTTTCGGCCCGGAGGAAGTTCGTCCAGGACCGACACGTCAAGGTCGCCATACAGAGTCATAGCCAAGGTGCGCGGGATCGGAGTGGCGGTCATCACCAGGATATGCGGCGGCACGGAGGCCTTGTTCCAGAGGCGGCTGCGCTGCTCCACACCGAAGCGGTGCTGCTCGTCGATGACGGCCAGGCCCAGCCGCGAGAACTGCACGGAATCTTCCAGCAGAGCGTGGGTTCCGAAAATTATCCCGATGGACCCGTCTTCGAGCCCGCGGTGAATCTCCTCCCGCTCGCGCGCTTTGGTGCTGCCGGTCAGGAGCGCGACCTTCACGCCCGTGGACGCGATGAACTTGAAAACTCCGTTATAGTGCTGCTGCGCAAGGACTTCCGTGGGGGCCATTATGCACGCCTGATAGCCGTTGTCCACCGCCATCATCGCCGAAAGAATAGCTACGAGGGTCTTGCCGCTGCCGACATCGCCCTGCAGCAGGCGGTTCATCTGCAGGCCGCTGGCCACATCGGCGCGGATTTCCTTCAAAACCCTTTTCTGCGCGCCGGTCAGGGGGAAGGGGAGCCCCTCGTACGTACGGTTGAAATTTTCGCCTATCCGCTTGAAAACCACCGCCCCGGAGGCACGCATCCGGATGTTTTTCTGCCGCAGCAGCGACAGCTCAAGGTAGAAGAGCTCCTCGAATTTGAGCCTGCGCTGCGCCCGGCCGAGCTCCTGGATGTTCTGTGGGAAGTGGATGGCGCGCAGGGCGTCTTTCAGCGGGCAGAGCTTCTTGCGGTCTATAATGTACTGAGGCAGAGTTTCTTCCACGTAGGGCAGGCACTTTTCGAGCAGCGCGGCCTCGAGCTTTTCAAAGACTTTGTTGCTGATGCCGGAGGTCCGGAGCTTCTCCGTGCTGGAATAGACACCCATCATCACCCCGGCCTCGGCCAGGCGAGCTTCGGTGGCAAGCTCCACTTCCGGATGCACGAAATTATAGCTCTGGGCAAAAATCGAGGGCTTGCCGAAGACGATGTACTCCGGCCCGACCTTCAGTTTTTCTTCTATCCACTTGATTCCCTTGAAGAAAACCAGCTCCACAGTGCCTGTGCCGTCCGAGAAGCGCGCCACCAGACGCTGTTTGGCGCCGGCGCCGGCCTTTGAGACGGAGGTGATGTGCCCCCGCATCTGCACATAGGCCGCCGAGGAGTCTATCTCTCTGACAGCGTAGAACTTGCTGCGGTCCACATAGCGGAAGGGGAAGGTGTAGAGAAGGTCGCGGAATGTTCTCACGCCCAGCTCCTTTTCGAAGAGTTCGGCGCGCCGCGGTCCTACCCCCGGCAGGAATTTTATTTCGCTTTCCAGCATATCCATATCTTTGCAAAATTACAAAATTCGGCTCGGAAAAGCACAATTTTGGGCGGGATTTTCGTATCTTGCAAAAATTTTTGACTTATGGCAGACAAAATCATATTAGGAATAACCCAAGGCGATACCAACGGCATCGGCTATGAGGTGATTATCAAAGCTTTATCAGATGCGCGCATGCTCGATATGTGCATTCCCGTCATCTATGGTTCATCGCGTTTCTTCGGCATACACCGCAAACTGATTCCCGAAACCGAACAGATTGCGACCAATGTCATAAATTCGGTCGAGGATGCCCGCCCGAAACGCATCAACATCATCAATGCGGTTCCCGACAATCTTTCGATAGAGATCGGCCAGCCCACTTTGGACGGCGCCCGTGCCGCTCTGGCGGCTCTCGACGCCGCTGTCAAAGACGCCAAGCGTGGAGCTCTCGACGCAATAGTCACGGCTCCTTTCAACAAGCGCACAGTTGCCGAAATCGGTTTCGGTTTTCCCGGGCATACTGAATATTTCATCAATCAGTTTGGGGCTCAAGATGGCCTTATGTTCCTGTGCTCCAACTCTTTCAGAGTCGGCATAGTGACCAATCACCTTCCTCTTTCCAAGGTCAGCGCCGCCATCACAAAAGATACAATCCTCAGCAAACTCCGTCTGATGAACGCTTCGCTCGTCAACGATTTCGGTTTCGACCGCCCCAAGATTGCAGTCCTCGGACTCAATCCCCACGCCGGAGACGGAGGCTCGCTCGGCGCGGAAGAGCAGGATGTCATAATCCCCGCCATCGAAGAGGCCAATGCCGAGAACATCCTCGCTTTCGGACCCTATCCGCCCGACGGATTCTTCGGAACCTATTCCCAGAAGAAATTCGACGGAGTCCTCGCTATGTATCACGACCAAGGCCTGATTCCTTTCAAGACTCTCGTGTTCAACGACGGAGTCAACTTCACGGCCGGCCTTTCGATTGTCAGAGTTTCGCCCGACCACGGCACCGGCTACGACATCGCCGGCAAGAACCTTGCCCATCCGGGCTCGATGCTCTCCGCCATCTGGTGCGCCTGCGACTTTGTCCGCAACCGCCAGAACTACGCTGAGTATAGCGCCGACCCTCTGGAAATCAAGCATTTCGAGGGTCCCCGACACGAACGCACAATTTTGCCCGAATAGAATTTCAAGCCCGCGGCCAAGTGACCAAGCAACCCATAACAATCTATACAGACGGAGCCTGCAGCGGCAATCCCGGGCCGGGAGGCTTCGGGGTGATTATGCGTTGCGGTGGGCTTGAGAAAGTGATATCCGAGGGCTACGAACGCACCACCAACAACCGTATGGAGCTTCTGGCCGTAATCACGGGTCTGGAGGCCATCAAATGGCCTTCGGCCGACGTTGTGGTCTGGAGCGACTCTTCTTATGTGGTCGATGCAGTGGAGAAGGGCTGGGTTTTCTCGTGGGAAGCCAAAGGCTTTGTCAAGAAAGCCAATCCCGATTTGTGGATGCGCTTTCTGGCTGTCTATCGCCGCCACCACGTCTCCTTCCGCTGGATACGCGGCCACAACGGCCATCCCGAGAACGAACAGTGCGACCGTATGGCTGTAGCCGCCAGCCAGTCTCCCGGCCGTCTCACTGACTATGGATATGAACAACAATAATTATTAATAATATGGTAAAACTTGATTTAAAAGGTTGTCAGCCCTTTGTTGACGAGAAAACATTCAAAGCTTATGTGGAACGCGCCATTGCGGCCAACAAGATTGTTGAGGAAGGCTCCGGCGAAGGTTCGGATTTCCTCGGATGGAAACATCTCCCTTCCGAAACCGGCAAGGCTCAGATAGACGACTGCCAGTCAGTTGTTTCCGCCTGGAAGGCCAAAGGCATTGACCTTGTGGTTGTCATCGGCATCGGAGGCTCGTATCTTGGTGCCAAGGCCGCAATCGAGGCCCTCAGCCACAGTTTCCAACTCGCTCCCCGCGGCCCTCAGATTGTGTTTGCCGGCAACAATATGAGCGAAGACTATATCTACGAGCTTATGGAACTCGTCCGTCAGCGCAATGCAGCTTGTGTGGTGATCTCCAAGAGCGGCACAACAACCGAGCCCGCAGTCTCGTTCCGCCTTGTAAAGAGCTATCTCGAAGAGACTTACGGCAAGGCTGAGGCAGGGGAGAGGATAGTCGCCATCACCGACAAAGCGCGCGGCGCCCTCAAATCGCTCTCCACTCAGGAAGGCTACAAAACTTTTGTAATCGAAGACAATATCGGAGGCCGCTTCAGTGTTCTTTCTCCCGTGGGTCTGCTCCCCATCGCCCTTGCAGGCTTCGACATCGAAGCCCTCATCCGTGGCGCCCGGGATGCCGAGAAGGCCCTGATGGCGGATTCTTCTGAAAATGTGGCCGTGCAATATGCTGCAATGCGTAACGCCCTTTACGACTCCGGCAAGAAGATAGAGCTTCTGGCAAGCTTCAATCCCAAGATGCAGTATGTCGGCGAGTGGTTCAAACAGCTCTTCGGCGAGAGCGAGGGCAAGGACGGCAAAGGCCTTTTTCCCGCATCCGTCATCTTCACGACCGACCTTCACTCTATGGGGCAGTACATCCAGCAGGGCGAACGCACCCTCATCGAGACTGTCATCACCGTTGAGAATGCACACAATACAGTAGTCATAGGCTCCGACCCTCAGAATCTTGACGGCCTCAATTTCCTCGCCGGCAAGAGAGTCGAGTTCTGCAACAAGATGGCCCAGAAAGGCACATTCCTCGCTCACGTGGACGGTGGCGTGCCCAACATCGAAGTCTCCATCGACGTTCTCGACGAATACAATCTCGGCGCGCTGTTCTTCTTCTTCGAAAAGTCCTGCGGCATAAGCGCTTATCTTCTCGGCATCAATCCTTTCAACCAGCCCGGTGTCGAGGCCTACAAGAAGAATATGTTCGCCCTCCTCGACAAACCCGGCTACGAAGAAGCTTCCGCTGAAATTAAAAAAAGACTATAGCATTATGAAAAAGATTCTATGTTCCATAGCTCTCGCTCTGGTGATGATGGACGGAGCACGCGCTGACGAGGGAATGTGGCTGCTGCCCCTCCTCGAAAAACTCAATGCCGACGCTATGGCAGACCTCGGCTGTCGCCTGACTCCCGAGCAGATCTACAGCATCAACAACTCGTCCCTCAAGGACGCCATCGTAATCTTCGGCGGCGGATGCACCGGCGAGATGATTTCCGGCGAAGGCCTTCTTGTCACCAACCACCACTGCGGTTACGGCAACATCCAGGCCCTCTCGACTCCCGAACACAACTATCTCGAGGACGGTTTCTGGGCCAAAAGCCGCGAGGAGGAAATCCCGGCTCCCGGCTTGAGCGTCACCTTTATGCAGAGTATGACCGATGTCACTGACGTCGTTGCCAAGGCCGATGCCAAAGGCCCCGAAGCACGTCAGGCCGTCATCGACGAAATGCAGAAGAAAATCGAGGCCCAGAACCCCGGTTGCCGTGCAAGAGTCACCGGCTTCTATAGCGAAAATGTTTACTATCTGATAGTTACAAAGACTTACAAGGATGTCCGCTTCGTAGGCGCTCCTCCTGCATCGTCAGGAAAGTTCGGCGGCGACACCGACAACTGGATGTGGCCCCGCCACACCTGCGACTTCTCGATGTTCCGCGTCTATGCAGGCGCCGACAATGAGCCCGCAGACTATAGTGCTGACAACAAACCCTACAATCCCAAGCAGGCCCTCAAGGTCTCTCTCAAAGGCATTGAGGAAGGCGACTTCGCAATGATCATAGGCTATCCCGGCAGCACCCAGCGCTACCAGACCGCCGCACAGCTCCAGGATATGATCGAGACCAACGACATCCGCATAGCCGCACGCACTGTCCGTCAGGACATTATGTGGGACGCACGTATGGCCGACGAGAAAGTCAACCTCCAGTATGCAAGCAAATATGCTTCATCTTCAAATGGCTGGAAGAAATGGCAGGGCGAGAAGCAGTGCTTCGAAGACCTCAAGGTCATCGAACGTGAAGAGCAGAAAGAAGCCGACTTTATGGCCTGGGTGGGCAAGAACAAGAAGCGCCAGGCCAAGTATGGCAATGCAATCGATGTGATTGCCGCAGATGTGGCTGCCAAGGCCCCCGCAAAGAAGGCCTCCACTCTGCTTACGGAATCTGCCGGACGCATCGAGGTCGTCGGATTCGCCCAGATGCTCACATCACCTATGCGTATGATGCGCCCCGGAGCCGCCCCGGCCCCCGCTGACCCCGCCAAACAGTTCGATGCAGCCAAGGCTCGCGTGATTTCTTCGTTCAAGGACTATAGCGAGCCCCTCGACCGCCGCGAGGCAGTGGCGCTCCTCGGATTCTACCGCGACAACGCACTTCCCGAAAATTATATCGAGATTCCCGGCTACGATTTCGCCACAATGGATTTTGAAACTTATGTGGCTTCTGTCTTTGACAATACTGTTCTGACTTCAGCTGAGAAGCTTTCGGGCGTCTCTTCCAAGGAAGAACTCGAATCTGACCCTGCAGTGGTTCTTTGTAAAGCCCTTCAGGAGACTCAGAAGAAGATTCAGGGTGGCGCTCCTGCAGGTATGCCTGCCGGAATGCCCGGTATGCCAGGCGGTCCCGCTCGTCCCCGCACAGCAGTCGAAGAGGCGGGCAAGGCTTACACGGCCGGTCTTATGGAATGGTATGGCGACAAACCCCTCTATCCCGATGCAAACTTCACGATGCGTCTGACCTACGGTTCGGTCAAGTCGTACTCTCCCAAGGATGCGGTTCATTACCTGCACTATACAACTCTCAAGGGAGTTATGGAGAAGGAAGACCCCACGAACTACGAATTCAAGGTTCCCTCACGCCTCAAGGAGATTTACGAAGCCCGCGACTACGGTCAGTATGCTGACAAGAACGGCGATATGCCCGCCTGCTTCCTTATGACAGGCGACATTACCGGCGGAAACTCGGGCAGCCCCGTTATGGATGCCGACGGCAACCTCATCGGTCTTGCCTTCGACGGCAACTGGGAGGCGATGAGCGGCGACGTTATCTTCGAACCCAACCTCCAGCGCTGCATCTGCGTCGATATCCGCTACGTCCTCCTGATGATGGACAAATTCGGCGGCGCCGGCTACCTCTTGGACGAGATGACTCTCGTGAAGTAGCCGCGGTTCGTGCTGCCCGACCCCATTTTGGGTCTTTACAAAAATATTCTTTATAACTCGAAAAAAGTGTTAACTTCGCAAGGTAGAAGTGA
>R18__coassemble_1444_pt1 | contig 29932 bp, 20 predicted proteins | sample R18__metabat2_high_PE_032 | metagenome-assembled genome bin R18
CATTCGGCATAAATGCCTCTAAATAGGTGTTTTCGCATAAATGCGAAACTTAAATATCAATAGATAATTTTCAAAGTCAATCTGTAATTTCTTCCCGGCATAGGGTAATTCTTTATGACACAATAGTTTATGTCGCCAATATTGAGGACTTCGCCGCGAAGCGATATTTTGAAGCGAGGGAGCGTAAAATCGTGTCCTAAAGACACCGAATGGTCGAAATACCCTTCAACCAGGTTGCGCTCGACCTCTTCGGGAAGGGCATATCTGTCTCCGACGGCATTAAGGACATAGCTCACATTCACCCAGGGGTTTATCCACGACAAAGTCGCTGAGCCCGAATGCTCTGCAAAGTATGGAATCACTTCGTCGGCCCGGTGCCACGAGTACCCGGCACTCATCGACAGGCGATGTGGTCCGCCAAGACTCACTTCTCCCGCGACATTGGCATCCAATCCCCAGATATTCACCTCGCCTATGTTCAAGGTCTTCCAGATGAACATAGTCGGAATGGTTGCAATCTTGTCGTTAACGTGATTGAAGAATCCGTCAATCGAAGCAGTGAATCCTTCGGCCCAGGTGAGCCCCAGATTGAACTGATGGGCGCGTTCAGGCTTGAGGTCCCGGCTTCCGACGCGACTGTAGTAAAGGTCGTTGAACGAAGGCATACGGAAACCGTCGCGGTACGATGCACGTACTCTTAAATTCTTGTCGCACAGTAATTTATACGACAGGCTGGCAGATGGAGAAAGATGCAGTTGATTGGGAGAGGGTTCACCGCTGCTTACGCTTTCTGACGCGGCTGTGGCCAGCAGCGAGGCAGTGACCGAAAGACGTTCGCTTCGCCACTGTCCGGCAAGCGCCGTCATCGAAGTCAGCCGACGCGGGTAGGCACATTCCGGAATATCGGAATCGAGAGTCGTATAGAAGAGGTCCTCGGCAAGGGTGAAACGCAGCTCGTCCGAGACGCGCAATTGAGTAGCCACACTGCCGTAGTATTCGCATTGCAAATAATGGTCGTCCTCGTAGCCCTTGGCATACTGCTCAGACTCATCGTAATAGCGGTTCCAGGCATAGTTGTAGCGAAGATTGGCCTTGAGAGACCATCTTTCATCGAAGGATGTGGAATATGACGCCACTCCGAAGAAATTGCGGTCCCAAAGCCTCTCGTTTGCCGTCGGATTGTATAAAATCACGGCTCCGGGAAGTCCGCGCTCGCTCCACAAATAGTTTGCCTTGACCGACAATTCTCCACGCGATCCGACGCGGCCATAAAGATTCAGCTCTCCCCGCAAGCGGCTCACATCGCTGTTGTCCCTCGTAAGCGTCTCTGTCACAGAACCATTCTGAAAATCAAAAGGATAGGTGCCATCAGACGCAAGATAGTCCGCCGAAGCGATCATAGACCATCCGTCCGAAAATTTCTGTTCGAGACGAAGCGAAGGATTCCAGGTCTTGAAACTTCCGGCCTCGAGTCCCGCCGAAATATTGGTGGACTTGCCATCGAAACGAGGTTTGAGAGTGCGGATTTCAAGCGCCGCTGCACTCGAGAACATTCGGGCCGTCTGAAAAATATTGTCGCTTTGACCGATAGAGAGAGTCACAAGTTCGACATTGTCCAAAGAGAATCGGCCGATGTCTATCTGTCCGCTCTGAAGATCTGACACCGCAACCCCATCGTACGATACGCCCGTGTGCTGCGCCCCGAGGCCGCGGACCGAGACTGTCTTGACTCCTCCGATGCCGCCGTAGTCCTTTATGCTGACGCCGGAGAATCCGCGGACGGCCTCCCACAGATCGTTCATTCCAAGTCTTTGGAAATCAGAGTTATCGATAGACTCCAAGGGGGCGGACTGAAGCGCTGAAGATGGCCTTGACGATGCTGTCACACGCGCCACCGAAAGAGTATCCTGAGCCGAAGCAGTCTCCCAGACCGGAATGCACGCCAAAACGACGGGCAGATATTTTTTACAAAATGTAAAAAGCATTAAATCAGTAAATTGTGAGGCCCACGCCCGGGGCGCTCAAATTCGTAAAACCAATCGGAGCAGGTCTTCTGACTCGTTTCTTCCCGGGCGCCTTCCCATCCCTCGAGAGGGGACAGTGGCAAAGATGGCCCGAAAATCGGAAAACTCACAGCTACGGGTATAGTTCCGGATTCGCACCGGATTCCCTTGGCTTCGATTGCCTGTCGGGTGCAAAGATATATATATTTTCGCTTCGTGCAACAAAAACTTTCACTGCTTCGGGAAAAAACCGAAGCATCAGGTCTCCGATCAACCGACTGCCATCTACCAGCGGGAGAGTTCCTGCCAGAGGCGATGGACCGGAAGACCCATCACGTTGAAGTACGAGCCGTGAATCGAAGAGATATGAGTCAGACCTATCCAGTCCTGGATGCCGTATGCGCCGGCTTTGTCGAAGGGTCTGCAGTTATCTACGTACCAGGCGATATCCGAGTCGGAGAGCGGGCAAAACTCCACGTCGGAAGTATCTGTAAACGAGACAGTTTTAGACATCGACCGAAGAGTCACACCGGTAAGCACCTGATGCACACGCCCGGAAAGAGACCTTAGGATACGGAACGCATCGTCCCGGTCAGATGGCTTTCCCAGAACTTCGGAATCCAGAAACACAAGAGTGTCGGCAGTAATCAGAATCTCGTCCGCCGAGAGTTCCCGATGGAAAGTCAAAGACTTTCGCAACGACAGATATTGCGGAATCTCATAATGAGGCATATCGCCGGGATACGACTCATCGTCGCTCTTCGACGGCTCGACTTCGAATACGAACCCCGCATCCGCCATCAACTGCCGCCTCCTCGGCGACCCCGACGCCAGTGTCAATTTATATTTATCGTTCATAATATCCATACATGCGCCTCTGATTCGGCAAAAGTCCTAATCACGCGGGGGAAAAACAAAAAAAAGAGCCCGGCCGAAAGAAGGAGCCGGGCTGGAAGAACTAGAATTTCTGATTGAGAAGCTCCATAATCTTGATGGCAGCGGTGGCAATCGGGGTACCGGGACCGAAGATTGCGACAGCGCCGTCGCGATAGAGTTCGTCGTAGTCCTGTGCGGGGATGACACCGCCGACAACTACGAGGATGTCTTCGCGACCAAGCTTCTTGAGTTCAGCAATGATCTGAGGAACGAGAGTCTTGTGACCTGCTGCAAGCGATGAAACGCCGACGATGTGAACGTCGTTCTCAACTGCCTGCTTGGCGGCTTCTTCCGGAGTCTGGAAGAGAGGACCCATATCCACGTCGAAACCACAGTCTGCGTAGCCTGTTGCAACAACCTTGGCGCCGCGGTCGTGACCGTCCTGTCCGAGTTTTGCAATCATTATACGAGGCTGACGACCTTCTTTGGCTGCAAAGTCAGCGACCATCTTCTTGGCCTCTTCGAATGCTGAATCGTTCTTGACCTCTGAAGAGTAAACACCTGTATTCATACGGATAACTGCTTTATAACGTCCAACTACTTTTTCGCAAGCGTCTGAAATCTCGCCGAGGGTTGCGCGAACCTTTGCTGCCTCGACTGCGAGTTCGAGAAGGTTGCCGCTCTTGGTCTCGACTGCCTTGGTGATGGCTGCGAGTGCTGCCTGAACGGCTGCCTCGTCGCGGTTAGCGCGGAGCTCCTTAAGACGTGCGATCTGGCTCTCGCGAACCTTGGTGTTGTCCACGTCGAGAATCTCGATAGGATCTTCGTGTGCAAGACGATATTCGTTGATACCGATGATCTTGTCGTTGCCGGAGTCGATACGTGCCTGTTTGCGGGCAGCTGCTTCCTCGATACGGAGTTTGGGAAGACCTGTCTCGATGGCTTTTGCCATACCGCCGAGTTTCTCGACTTCTTCGATATGCTCCCAAGCACGCTGTGCAAGGTCGTTGGTCAGGCTCTCGATGTAGTACGAACCGGCCCAAGGGTCGATAGACTTACATACTGAAGTCTCCTCCTGGATGTAAATCTGGGTGTTGCGGGCGATACGTGCAGAGAAGTCTGTAGGAAGTGCGATTGCCTCGTCGAGAGCGTTGGTGTGCAGACTCTGGGTGTGGCCGAGAGCCGCGCCCATTGCCTCGATGCAAGTACGGGCGACATTGTTGAAAGGATCCTGCTCGGTGAGTGACCAGCCTGAAGTCTGGCAGTGAGTACGCAGCGAGAGGCTCTTGGGGTTCTTGGGATTGAACTGGTTGACAAGTTTAGCCCAGATCATGCGGGCAGCTCTCATCTTTGCAATCTCCATGAAGTGGTTCATGCCGATAGCCCAGAAGAATGAGAGGCGGGGTGCGAATGCGTCAACTTCGATGCCGGCTTTGATACCTGTACGGAGGTACTCCAGACCGTCTGCCAAAGTGTAAGCCATCTCGATGTCGTTGGTTGCACCTGCTTCCTGCATATGGTAACCTGAAATCGAAATAGAGTTGAACTTGGGCATATACTTGGACGTATAAGCGAAGATGTCGCCGATTATGCGCATGGAGAACTCAGGGGGATAGATGTAGGTGTTACGAACCATGAACTCCTTGAGGATATCGTTCTGGATTGTACCTGCCATCTCCTCGAGTTTTGCGCCCTGCTCCAGACCTGCCACGATGTAGAATGCCATGATAGGAAGCACTGCACCGTTCATTGTCATGGAGACAGACATCTTGTTCAAAGGAATCTGGTCGAAGAGGACCTTCATATCCTCTACTGAACAGATTGATACACCTGCCTTGCCTACGTCACCCACTACGCGGGGGTGGTCAGCGTCGTATCCGCGATGTGTGGCGAGGTCGAAGGCCACTGAAAGACCTTTCTGGCCTGCAGCAAGGTTGCGGCGGTAGAAAGCGTTGGACTCCTCAGCAGTGGAGAAACCTGCATACTGGCGGATGGTCCAGGGCTTGTTGACGTACATTGTGGAATAAGGGCCACGGAGGAAAGGAGCCACGCCGGCAGCGTAGTTCAAGTGCTCCATACCTTCAAGATCTGCAGCTGTATAAAGAGGCTTGACAGCTACTTTCTCGGGGGTCATCCAAGGCTCGGCCTTGGCAGCGTCGCAGCATTTGGGAGCTGCGCCATTATATTCTATATCCTTAAAATTTGGTCTCATCTCTTTAAATTTTTACAGTTCATTGATTCCCAGCATTTTCTGATAGTCCTTGAGGGTTTCGAGGACATTGCAGCGCACGTGGATGAAGTTCTTCACGCCTTTCTCTTCGAGAGCGGGGCGGCATTCGGGGTCACCTGCAACTACAACGATTGCCTTGGAGCCGATCTGCTCGGCGATAACAGGCACTGCCTCAGCGTACTCATCGTCTGCGGAGCAAGCCACCACGATGTCGGCGCCGGCCTCGAGAGCGGCCTTTACGCCTTCCTCAACCGAAGCGAAGCGGTTGTTGTCCACAACCTTGAATCCTGCAACTGCAAAGAAGTTGCTGCTGAACTGTGCGCGGGCACGGCACATTGCGAGGTTGCCGAAGGTGAGCATGAAGGCCATAGGCTGCTTGCCGCTGCGGTCGGTGGCAAGGCGCATTGCCTCGAATGCCTGGGCTGCGCGGTACTTCTCAAGAGGCTGAGCCATAGGCTCGCCGCAGCACTCGGGAGCTGCCGCTCCGCGAGTGACGATTTCCTTGGTGATTTCGTCGGTCGCCTTCTCGAGGAAGTTGGGGTACTGGTTGGAGCCGAGGATGGTCTCGCGGCGGGTGGCGATGTTCTTGTCTTTCTTGTCGGCGACTGCCTTGACTTCCGACTGAACGAAACCTGCCTTGAAAGCCTCTGCGTAGCCGCCTTTCTCCTCAACTGCCTTGAAGAGGTTCCAAGCGGCGTCGATGATGCTCTGGGTGAGGTTCTCGATATAGTATGAACCTGCTGCAGGGTCAACGATCTTGTTGAAGCGTGATTCCTCTTTGAGGATGGACTGTACGTTGCGTGCGATACGGTTCGAGAACTCGCCGGGAGCGCGGAATGCGTAGTCGAAAGGAAGGACTTCGATTGAGTCCACACCTGCGATTGCCGCACTCATAGTCTCGGTTGTGCCGCGAAGCATATTTACATAAGCATCGTAAACTGTCTGGTTCCAGCCGCTTGTGACAGCGTGAACGTTGATTTTCTTTGCGCAGTCGCACTCGACTCCGTAAGCGTTCACGATGTTTGCCCAAAGGACTCTTGCAGCGCGGAATTTGGCGATTTCCATAAAATATGTGGCGCCGATGCCGAAGGTGAATTTGATGCGTTTAGCAACTTCCTTTGCATCAAGACCTTTGTCAGTGAGTTTTGCCAAATATTCGTTACCGATGGCAAGCGAGAATGCGAGCTCCTGGACGCAGCTGCTGCCGGCGTCGTTGAAGTCGTAACCTTCAACGTTGATGACTCTTACCTTGGGGAATTCTGCAACAGCCTTTACGATTTCAGAAAGGAAGTCGTAAGCCTTGTCTTCGCAGTAGCCGCCGCGGGTTGTGAGCATATGGAGAGGGCTGAAATCGAAAGATGCGCGAACATCCTCGGGGTTTACGCCCTGGCTCTTTACATAAGCCTTGAAGTTCTCGACGAGTTCTTTGCCGCCTTTGACGCAGCACTCGCAGAAGTTGACCTCGGTTTTTGCGAGATCGATGCCTTTGAGAAGACCTGCAAAATCAGCCTCTGAGAGGCCTTTCTTTGCGTCGATGCAGAAACCTACGGACTCGACGCCTTTTGCGAGGCCGTCGACAGCCTGTTTGTTGGCCTCGTCAACGCCTACACAGCAGAGGCAGTAGTCCTGACGGGTAAGCCAGTTGTTGGTGCATTTTGTTCCTCTAACGAAAGGGAATTGACCAGGCATCTCGCCTGTGAACTTGATGTTCTCGAGATTCTCGGCACGGTAGTAAGGGCGTACGGAGAAACCTTCGTGAGTGCGCCAGACGAGCTTTTTCTCGTAGTCGGCACCCTTCAAGTCCTTGTTAATTACCTCTTCCCACTGCTCGGTGGATACAGGAGGGAATTCAGTAAACAGTTTTTTTGCCATTTTGTTTTTGTATTAAAATTTATAGTGATTTGTTAAATTGTCGTTTACAATCTCGCAAAGTTAGACATTATTTATTACTTTTGGAAATCAAAAAGCTTAAGTTATGAAAATAGCAGAATCAGAATTGATAATCAACGGCGACGGGTCGATTTTTCATCTTCATATGAGGCCCGGGCAGCTTGCCGACAAGGTCGTTCTTGTGGGCGATCCGGGGCGGGTCGTGGTATTCCGTCCGCTTTTCGAATCTGTCGAATGCGAAGGTATTTCCAGAGAATTTGTCTGGATTACAGGCATTTACAAAGGAACCAGAATAACGGTGCTATCCACCGGCATCGGTACAGACAATATCGACATAGTTATGACGGAGCTCGATGCTTTGGCAAATATAGATTTCTCCACGCGAGAAGTCAAGCCCGAGCACAAGACTCTGACGATTGTCCGCCTCGGCACCTGCGGAGCGCTCCAGCCGGAGATTCCTCTCGGAGGAATAATCCTTTCGCACTATTCAGTAGGATTCGACGGGCTCCTCAACTGGTACGCCGACAGGGAGTCTATCACCGACCCCGATATGGAGAAGGCCTTTATGGAGCATATGAACTGGCTGCCTACGCTGCCTACACCCTATTTCGTAAAGAATTCTCAGAGACTCATCGACATCTTCAGCGAAGGGACTTACAGAGGAATGACAATCTCCGCCCCGGGATTTTATGGACCCCAGGGCCGAGTTGTACGTCAGCAGCTTGCCATGCCCGACATGCTCGAAAAGATAGAGTCGTTCCGCTACGGAGACCGAAAGATAACAAACTTCGAGATGGAAGGCTCAGCCATCGCCGGCATAGCCTCCCATCTCGGTCACGAAGCCATAACCGCCTGTCTTGCAGTAGCCCACAGATACCTCAAAGACGCCAACCCCAACTACAAAACCCTTATGGCCGACTTCATAAAGTTAGTAATGGACCGACTTACATAAGTCCCAGTCCACGAAGATACTCGGTGCTCTTCTCGATGCCGCCCAGGCGGGTGAAGCCTTCGTTGGGTTCATCCTGCTCGACGCAGAGCCACTGCGAACCGCCTGCAATCGCTGCGCGTATAACTGCAGGGATGTCAACACCGCCCATTCCCAGCGGGCGATATTCGAACCAGCCGCCGTCGTCCTTCATAGAATTGTCGGTGCTGATGCCGATGAGCGCATAGGGAGCGCTGCTGAGCTTGCCCTCGAGATAGTAGTCCTTGAGATGCACCACGGGGATGCGGCCGCTGTATTTGGCCAGGACCTCAGCGGGTTTGTAGCCGGCATAGTCTGCCCAGCATACATCCACCTCGCAGGCGAGGTTCGCCGGATCGTTGGTGTCGAAGATGTTGTAGTAGCCCACAGATCCGTCCGCCATAGTCACAAACTCGAAGTCGTGGTTGTGATAGAGAAGCTGGAAGCCTGCAGCCTTGACTTTAGCGCCGATTTCACCGAGTTTGGCGACAGTCTGCTTGAACTGCTCCGGATTGACTCCCGGACGGCTCGCCTCGTCCATATAAGGAAAGACAATATACTGAACACCCAGAATGGTGTTTTCTTCGATGACTTTATCGATATTGTCTATCATCTGCTGGAAAGGAACGTGGTTTGAGAAGGGTATCAGGCCCAGTTCGGTGCACCATCTCTTGACGGTCACAACGTCGTTGCCGTAATACTCGCCGTAGAACTCCACGCCGGCATAGCCCATCTCGCGGACCTTCTTGAGAGTGCCGTACATATCCTTCTCCATATCGGTGCGGACGCTGTAGAGCTGGACGCCGATGGGAAGCTTCTTTGCAAAGCCCTGGCAGCAATCACCGCCGCCACAGCAGGTTTTCTTTTCGCCGCAGCAGGAAACTGCAGCAAAGCTGAAGGCAGCCACAAAAGCCGCCACAGCCAAAATTGAAGTGAATCTTTTCATAGTTTGATATTATTGATTGGTTTGATAATTATTGCGGATCGACATCGACAATTATTGTCGAGCAGGTTTTGAATTCTTTTTCAACTTTTTCTATGCCCTGCCTTATCGCACTTTTTGTGGCGGCAAGGCGGCCGTTCCGGGGCAACTTTATAAAGAATTGATTTATATGCTGTTTGTCTATGAAGTCCACAGCAGGAGGCACCGGGCCGTCGAAGTTAAGAACGAGAGACCGGAACTCCCCATTGAGCAGACGGCAGACGTTCCACAACCTGCCTTCATATCTGTCTTTGACAGTGATGGTTATGAGCCTGACAAAGGGCGGATAGCCGAATTCCCGACGTTCGTCCATCAGATTCTGCAGGTTCGATGCGCTCTGAAGCACAGGATGGTCTTTCTGCGCTGTCTGGATAATGAGCCTTCCGCTGCCGCCCCGTCTGCCGGCCCTGCCCAGAAGCTGGGTTATGAGCTGGATGCACCGCTCGTCGCTTCTGAAGTCCTGCACGGCGAAAAGGCTGTCGGCGCTAAGGAGCACGACCAGCGAAAGGCCCTCAAAATCAAAGCCTTTTGTTATCATCTGGGTACCGACCATAATGCGGGTGCGACCTTCCGCGAAATCCTTTATGAGCTGCCGCTCCTGCTTCTTGCTCGAAGTGGTCTCGGCATCGAAGCGGGAAACCTCGACCCCCGGGAAAAGCTCGCGGAGCTCCTCCTCCACCCTCTCCGTTCCGGCGCCGCGCTCCACAAGAGAAGGCTCGCCGCAGGCCTTGCAGCGGGTTGTAAACGGCTGTTGCAGACCGCAGTAGTGGCACTTGAGCGTGTTGTTGAAACGGTGGTAGCTCAAGCTGACGTTGCACCTGGGGCATTTGGGAATGTCGCCGCACTCGGAGCACTGCACCAGCGGGGAGTAGGCCCGCCGCGAACGGAAGACCAGAATCTGCTCGCCTTTGTCCAGAGTCCGCCGCATTTCGTTGATGAGTTCCTGCGAAAACGAGCCTTTCATCTCGCGATGCCGCCTGGCCTGCGTAACATCTATAATGCTGACTTTGGTGTCTTTGGAGCCGTGGTACTTTTCGGTCAGATGCACTTCGTCGTACTTGCCGGCCCGCACATTGTAAATAGCTTCAAATGAAGGAGTTGCACTGCCCAGAAGCACTCCGGCCCTTTTGATTGACGCCAGCATAACCGCGGCGTCGCGGCCATTGTAGCGCGGAGCGGGCTCAGTCTGTTTGTAGGAGTGGTCGTGCTCTTCATCGACTATCACAAGTCCGAGATTCCCGAAAGGGAGAAATACAGACGAACGGGTGCCGAGAACTACCTGTGCCTCTCCTCCTGCAACAGTCTGCATAACTTTCTGACGATGAGGTATTGTCTCGCCGGAATGGAAAACCTGCAGTTTGTCGCCGAAGACTTTGCGAAGTCTCTCCTCAAGCTGTTTGGAGAGAGCTATTTCGGGGACGAGATAGAGCGTGCTGCGACCCCTTTGGAGTTGTTCCGCAGCGAGATGCATATAGATTTCGGTCTTGCCGCTGCCGGTGACGCCCCTCAGAAGGACCGTTCTGCCGCAGGCCACGGATTGTCTGATGAGGTCTGCGGCATTCAGCTGCGCCGGCGAAAGCTTGGCAATCTGCTCGTAATCAGGGCCTTGCAGAGAGCTATCCTTGGCCTTGCGTTTCTTGGGCTCATCTGCAACCCTCTTCTGGAGCTGGAGATTGTACGCTGCCTTGAAAACTTCTCCGGGCGTACACATATAATATTCGGCTATGGAATGCCAGAATTTTATCTCGTCTTTGGAAACAGGCGCAGTCGGAAGGACGGCATCTATCGGTTTGATTATATCTTCCCTGAGGTTTTCGGGAGGGACGGCGCTGACGGTTTCTACAATTCCGATGGATTTGCGACCCTTGACAGTGACCCGGACCCAGCTGCCCTCCCGAAGAGAGGCACTGTCCGCCTCAACCGCAGACCCGGCTGCGCAATAAGTGAGCAAACCCCTGAGCCTGAGCGGCAACAACACCTCCAAATATATCTTTTCAGCAGCCATACGAGTTCCAAAATTAAGAAATAAATTTCAAACTCCCTCGAAGTTTTTCATATTCCCCGTCTGCTTCGGGATTTGCCCGAAGCACTGAAGGGTTTCCGTCCAAAACCCCCGTCTGCTTCGGGATTTGCCCGAAGCAGAAAGAAATTCGAAGGAAAATTTTGGAAGTTTGAAAAATAAGATTACCTTTGCAGTCCCGTTGGGTGAAAAGGTGCCATAGCTCAGTTGGTAGAGCAACGGACTGAAAATCCGTGTGTCCCTGGTTCAATTCCCGGTGGCACCACTCCAAACCCCGTTAGAGACGCTTCTGACGGGGTTCTTCATTAAAATCGCAGACCATATGGCAGACAATTATCTCGAAAAACGCTACGAAGAAGTCTTCGGAAAAGGGCAGTCCAAGACATCGCCTCTGACACGCAAACCGTCACTCGACACCCTGTTGCTGCGAAACCGCAGCTATCGCGGCTACGACAAATCGTATGAAGTTCATATCAGACAACTGCAGACCATCATAGCGGTCAACCCCAAGGTGGCTTCGAGCATCAATATGCAGCGTCTGCGCTTCAGACCCGTCACCAAAGGCCCCGACGCGGACATCGTGAACTCCCACATACGGATGGGCCGTGCACTTCCCGAACTTCACCTGCCATTTCCGGGCACTGAACCGGAATCCTTCATAATAGTCTGTTCCACAGCCGAAGAAAATCCCGGCATAGACATAGACCTCGGCATCTCGCTCCAGAGTATGCTTCTCAAAGCCGTGGAACTCGGTCTCGGCGGCATAATAATAAGAAATTTCGACATCGAACCTCTTCAGAAAGAGCTGAACCTCCCTCTAAAACCTCTGGCAGTTCTCGCCATAGGCAAGCCCGCCGAGAAAATCGAACTCGTCCCCGCCCACCAAGGCGACGACCTCCGCTACTGGCGCGAGAACGGCACCCACTACGTCCCCAAGCTCACTCCCGAGGACATTACGATATAGCGTCAGAATCCTGTATAGCAAACAATTACGTCATGCCCGACCCCGTTCGGGCATCTCATCACGACCATCACACAAAAGACCCCCGAACGGGGTCGGGGGTGACGTATAGCTGTAGCGATTACTACATACTACTCCGCAGGGACGAAGGCGTGACGGAGGGAGTCCACCTCGCGGGGGTTGTTGGTGGTTATGAAATCCACGCCGAGAGAGAGCATACGTTTGATGTCCTCTTCTTTATCGACAGTCCAGGCGTTGCAGATCATTCCAAGGCCGTGAGCCTCGGAAACCCACTCCGGATGTTTGTCAAAGACAGAAAAATGATAGTCGATGCCGCGGATGCCCATAGGGAGAAGCTCAGAAGGAGAAAGCGTGCCGCCAAGATATTCCACCATATTGTCGGGGCACATCCGGGCCAAAGCCCGGCAAGCGGAAAGGCTGAAAGATATGAACTCTGTACGCTCGAGAACGCCATACTTGCGAAGAGTTTCCACAGCCGGAGGAAGATATCGCGCCTCATAGAGCGAATCGCCCGCACTCTTGACTTCAAAGACGAGCTTGAGCGAAGGATATTCAAGCGCAGCCTCGAGATACTGTTCGAAAGTAGGCAAAGTCTCGCCGTTGCTCAAAACAAGATCTTTCAACGTGTCGTATGGAGTCTCGTGGATATTGTATCCCTGAATAGTAAAGTCGTGATTCACAACGAGAACCCCGTCGGATGTCATATTGACGTCGAACTCCGAGCCATAGACACCGAGCTCACCGGCAGCACGAAGCGAAGAGAGAGAATTCTGCGCAGCACCCTCAGCCTTCCAGTATCCGCGATGCGCAACGACTTTTGTGAACGGCTCGGCCGGCCCACAAGAAACTGTAAGCAGACAGCAAAGCGCCGCCGCAGCCAAAAAGATCCTACTCTTTGCCATAAGATTTTCTATATATGAACGACTCGACTTCCTTGAGATAGACAGCGTGCAGCACCATCTCGTACGAGCCCTCGAAAACACAGCCCTCAAGCGACTGCTCCGCCAAAGCACAAGCTGAAAGAATCAGCGACCCGGTATCTTCATAGACCCCGTCCATATAGACATAACTATCTGTGACAGTGGCCGATGGAATGAGCGAAAACTGGGCCTCGTAAGCCTTGTTTATAAAATCCGCCTCGCCCTCGGGCCCGCTCACCGACGTAAGCACGCCGTAGTTATAACCCACGTGTCCGGAAGTCCCGTCGCTGCAAGATGTCAACACAGCAGCAAAAGCCAAAAGCAGAAAAACAATCTTTCTCATATTCAGGAATTTTAGAATCTGTTTTGATTTGATTGATTTAGGATTTTATGATGGATTTTTGATTTATTTTTAAAGATTTTTGAAGGCGCAATGGGGTTCCATTGTAACTGAAAAAAATGTTTGAAAAGAAACAAAAAGACGCATAAAAGACAAATTGAATTAAATTAAAACAGATTCTTACAATTACGAAGATAAGTGGAACTCAAAACGGTTCCGTCGGAAAGCCGATATGGCGGAACTATCTCTGTATCAACACCAAACGACCTCACAAGAGCAGCCAGCGACTCCACAGAGTCAAACCGGTCGTGTCCGAAACGATGGTCGTAGCCCAGAACGAGCACGGATACACCAAACCGCTCCACAAGATATTGCTGCACAAAATCCGCAGCTGAAAGGGCCGCAAACGAAGGAGTGAACGGAACAACCTCAACCCGCGAAATGCCACATTCGCGAATCAAACGAATCTTCTCGTCCAAGGAAGGCGTAAGCAACGGCACAGCGCCGCGCGACCCCAGCACAGACGAAGGATGCGGCCAGAAGGTGATGGCGACACTCTCCTCCCCCCTCAAAGCGGCAATGGAGCACACCTTGCCGAGCACCTCCCGGTGCCCACGGTGCACTCCATCGAAAAAACCGGTGGCGGCCACTACAGCCATTTGACAAGCTCAAAGTCCTGACGGTGAGGCATTGCGGGGTTCTGCGCGAACATTCGGGCTGCAACGTGGAACGAACCTGCCATCTCGGGCACAACCTCGGCGCGGTACAAGGCCACACCGTCCGTGCACTCCACAAACTTGAAGGGGCAGAGCGCGGCGACGTGGTATTCGCCCTTGCGGTCCTGGTCTGCAATCACAACCTCAGCTCCGATGTCTTCGGGCTTGAAGTCGCCCATTGTGATGCGCAGTTCAGCCTCGTAGCGTTTGCCGAGAGCCAGAGCCTCGCGCACATTGTCGGGCTTGGTGAACGAAACCACGTCTATGAGACCCCACTCGCGGCGCATCTTCTTCTTCCATTGCGCAATGGAGCGAGCCTGGGCGAAATCGTCTGCCGCAAGCTTTGTAAATCTCTCGTACAGAGGTTCATAGTACTTCTCACAGTAGTCGCTGAGCATTCGGTTTGTAGTGAAATTGCAAGCCACCTGGGCAACAGTGTTGCGGATGGTCTGAATCCACTCGCGCGAAATGCCGCCGGCGCTCTTGTCGTAGAACATCGGGGTGATTTCGTTCTCTATTATATTATAGATGGTAGCTGCATCAAGATCGTCCTGGAAAGACTGGTCGTCGTAGGTGCGTTCCTGCTTGAGAGCCCAGCCTGCGCCGGGTTTGTAGCCCTCGACCCACCATCCGTCAAGGACAGAGAAGTGCATCACACCGTTCATAACGGCTTTCTCGCCGCTGGTGCCTGACGCCTCGAGCGGACGGGTGGGGTTGTTCATCCAGATGTCCACACCCTGGACGAGTTTCTTGGCAATCGAAATGTCGTAGTCGGGGACAAAGACAATCTTGCCGATGAACTGCGGCATACGCGAAATCTCGATGATCTTCTTGATGAGGCCCTGTCCGCCGCCGTCTGCGGGGTGAGCCTTGCCGGCGAAGAGGAACTGCACCGGGCGGTCGGGATTGTTGACAATCTCGGAGAGGCGCTCGAGGTTGCTGAAGAGCAGGTGTGCGCGCTTGTAAGTTGCGAAGCGGCGTGCAAAACCGATAGTGAGCACGTCGTCGCGGAGGGTGCGGCGTATCTTGACAATCTCGCGGGGAGAATAGTGGCTTGTTGCGGAAGTGTCCGACATAAGCTCTTTGACCTTGTCTATGAGCTTCTTGCGAAGAATCTGGCGGGTGTTCCAGATTGTGGCGTCGTCAACTTTGTATATGCCCTCGAAGCAACTCTTGTCGTAGTGGTGAGTCTTGAATTCGGGGCCGAAGACCTTGGCGTGAATCTCCTTCCACTCGGGAGCGGTCCAGGTGGGATAGTGAACACCGTTTGTCACCGAACTGATATAGAGTTCGTCGGGAAGATAGCCGGGATACATCGGGGCAAAAATCTTCTGGCTCACGATGCCGTGGAGCCAGCTCACGCCGTTAACCTCCTGCGAGAGGTTGGCAGCAAGATAGCTCATCGAGAATTTCTCCGAAGGGTTGTCGGCTTCAATCTTGCCAAGATGCATAAAGCTGTGCCAGTCGGTCTTGAGGATATCGGGATAGTGCGACAGATAGACGCGGAGAATGTCTTCCGAGAATGCGTCGTGGCCTGCGGGAACCGGAGTGTGGGTCGTGAAGAGCGACGAAGCGCGGACCGCCTCCATAGCTGTCGAGAACGACATCTTGCCGCTCTGGATATATTCGCCGAGACGTTCCACAAGGCTGAACGATGCGTGGCCTTCGTTGCAATGATACACGTCGATGTCGATGCCGAGCTTGCGGAGAACTCTCACGCCGCCGAAGCCCAGAAGAATCTCCTGTTTCAGGCGGTTCTCCCAGTCGCCCCCGTAGAGCTGATGGGTGACCTGGCGGTCTTCGGGACGGTTGTCCTCGAAGTCAGTGTCGAGCAGATAGAGGTCTGTGCGGCCCACATCCACCTTCCATACGCGGGCATACATCGTGCGGCCCGGGAGGGCGATGCTGATCTTGACCCATTCGCCGTTCTCGTCACGGACAGGCAGAGCGGGAATCCTCATAAAGTTCTGAGGTTCGTAGTCTGCAATCTGGTCGCCCTGTGCGGAAAGTTTCTGGGTGAAATAGCCATAGCGATAGAGGAGTCCGACTGCGGTCATATTGACCTTCATATCGGAAGCTTCCTTGAGATAGTCTCCGGCAAGGATTCCGAGGCCTCCGGAATAAATCTTCAGGGAAGTGTCGATGCCGTACTCCATACAGAAATAGGCCACCTTGACGCCGTCGCGCTTGTCCTTCCCTGCCATATAGCTTGAGAACTTGGCATATACGGCGTCGAGTCTCTCGAGGAAGTCGGCATCCTTCTCAAGCTCGAGATAGCGTTTGAGAGGAATCTTGTCGAGCATATAGAGCGGATTGCCCTTGGTCTGGCCCCAAAGTTCGGGGTCGATGCTCTCGAACAGGTCTATGGCATCCTGATGCCAGCACCACCAGAGGTTCATTGCGATATTTTCCAGTGTGGCGAGGCGTGCGGGAAGATTGCGGTCGATGAAGACGCTGTTCCACGAAGGATGGCTCGGAGCTATGCGCTGATATGAATGACGGTCTTCGGGAATAATGGAATATGAATCCTTAAGGGTCTCCATAATGTCCAATACTGCGGAATAGTCGGAATCGCCTTCTGCGAAGAGCACGTCGGCCGAAGCGCTTGCAGCCACCTGTATGGATTTTACATAGCGTTTGGCGTCGTCGCCCAGAGCATCGGGGGTAAACACCTTTCCTACAGGCAGATTCTTGAGTTTCAAATAAAGGAGTCCGGCTGAAGACTTCCATCCGCTGAAGCGTGCGACAACATTGTCCGAAGGTTCGGTCTTGTAGCTCATATAGCTTTCGACCACGCGGCCTGCGGCATACGAGAAGAGCACGGCCTCGATATAGTCCCACTCGGAGCCGTATGAATCGACTTTGTAGTCGTTCCACAGAGCCGCCAGAATCTCATCCTTTTTGGCCATCAGCTGGGTGTATTCCACCAGAATGACATTGGAGTCGGGCTGCGAGGTCCAGTGGCCGAACTTGATGCGGAGGCCTTCGTCTGCCGCAACAGACCTCCAGGCCCTCATAATTGTCTTGTTTTCTACAAATGCGGGGTCATCGCCTGTTCCGCGCCACAAATCGGGGCGGATCACTATATTGTTTCTGGTCTCGGATGCGCCGCTGAGGCAGAACTGAGGGTCGCTGTCCCAACGTATATCGAAAAGATATCCGGGTTTCTTGAATTCTTTCTTGCTCATTACTTGCTTTTGTTCTCTTTAAGTTTTTCTTTTACTCTTATCTCAAAATCGCTCAGGACATTCATAAAGTTGATGAATGCCTCGTAGGGGGTGTCGTAGGGATTGAAGTAGCTGTGGACACTGCCGTCGGAGAAGAACTTCGTACACATATAATAGAAGTGGTCGCTCTCCTGAAGTCTGCGGTATGTCCCGATGAGCTTGTCATCCTTTGTCTTGAGGACTTCTGCTTCAAGAGCATAGGTTTTGTTGTACGCCTCCTCCTGGAGTTCGTTGCCGAGCCAGGCGCTGGTGTCGCGCTCCTCGTCTGCCCAGGATGTGGGGTAAGGAACATTGAGAGGAGCCACAGGCTGGCACTCGGCGGCAACCTGCGAAGGAGTTGCGAACTCGAGACCCTTTGAAAGGACTGCTCCGGGGAGAGCCTTCATAAAGTCGAATATGCCGGTGGAGTCTTTCTGATGCTCGCCGAAAGTCTCGTAGTCCATAAAGAGGTTGACTACATCTTCCTTCTCGAGAGCGGAAGCAAGCCACCCGGCATATTTGTCGGCTGTCAGAGGCCATCCTTCCCAGGCGGAGTTGCCGAAGCGGAAAGCGATGTCGTCGCTCATAGTGAAGTTGCGGAGCAGCACCTTGAGGCGCGGATTCACGGCGTTGGTATATACATAGTTGGGACTCTTCCAGCCGAGGATGTGCTTTGCGCCTTCTGCAAGCATCACTCCGTAGCCCATATCGGCCACTTCTGCGCCGATGGCATCGGAATAGATGAGCTCGGTGTTGCGGAAAGCGGTGGGTTTGACTCCGAAGAGGCGCTTGAGCATCTTGGCGTGCTCCTTGACCTGCTTCTTGAATTCGGAAGCGGATGCGAGCGATGCAAGCGAATGCGAATAGGTTTCGGAGAGGAACTCCACGCAACCTGTAGCCGCGAGAGCCTTGAAACTGTCGATTACCTCGGGAGCATATTTTTCGAACTGCTCGGCTGCCGCGCCGGAGATTGAGAATGCCACCTTGAATGCGCCGCCGTGCTGCTTGATTTGCTCAAGAAGAAGCTGATTCATAGGAAGATAGCATCTGTCTGCGATGCGGCGTACTATGGTCCTGTTGGTAAAGTCGTCGAAATAGTGAAAATCGTTGCCGATGTCAAAGAAGCGGAACTGTCTCAGGCGGTCGGGCTGATGCACCTGGAAGTAAAAACAAACTTTTGAAGCCATATCTTGTAATTTTTATTGATCGTTAGAATTTGTTTTGATTTGATTGATTTAGGATTTTATGATGGATTTTTGATTTATTTTCGAAGATTTCCGATGGCGCAATGGGGTTCCATTGTAACTGAGGAAATGTTTGAAAAGAAACAAAAAGACACATAAAAGACAAATTGAATTAAATTAAAACAGATTCTTAATAGCCGACTCGTAAACTTTCTTGACTTTGAGAGCGGCGGAATCCCATTTGAGTGTATCGACCTCTTCGCGGCCTTTCTCTATGGCCATCTTCGAGAGGTTGGGGTATTTGAGCAGACCGTACATTGCGTCGGCCAGGGCGTCGATGTCCCAGAAGTCCACTTTGATTGCATATTTGAGGACTTCGGCCACACCGGACTGTTTGGAAATGATTGTAGGCACGTCGGACTTCATAGCCTCGAGCGGAGAAATTCCGAAAGGCTCTGAAACAGAAGGCATTACATACACATCGGAGAGAGCGAACATCTTCTGGACGTCGTCTCCGCGAAGAAATCCGGTGAAATGGAACCTGTCGGCGATGCCCTTGCGTGCGACGTGGCGTATGCAGCGGTTCATCATATCGCCGCTTCCGGCCATAACGAAACGCACGTCGGGATACATCTTGAGAACCTTCGCGGCAGCCTCGATGAAGTATTCGGGGCCCTTCTGGAAGGTGATTCGACCGAGGAAGGTGATGACTTTGTCCTTGACTCCGCGGGTGACGTCGATATGCGAGCGGCCCGAGAAATCGACTGCATTGTGGACAGTCACGACCTTGCGGGCGTCTATACCATATTTGTTTATGACAATATTGCGTGTGAGGTTGCTCACCGTGATGACTTTGTCCGCCTCTTCCATACCCATCTTCTCGAGACGGAAGACTTCGGGATTGACATTGCTTCCGCGGTCGAACTCCGTGGCGTGGACGTGGATCACGAGAGGTTTGCCGGAGACTCTCTTGGCGGCTATGCCGGCAAGATATGTGAGCCAGTCGTGGGCGTGGATGACATCAAACTGATTCTCAGCGGCGATGGCGCCTGCAACCATTGCGTAGCGGGCAACCTCCTCCATAAGGTTCTTGCCGTATTTGCCGGAGAATTTGTATTTCTGGCGGAAATAGAACTTGAATTCGTCGCTCTGGAATTTCTGTTCTTTCTCGACGAGGTCGGTGAAATCTTCGGGATCGATGTAGGGGTGAAGATTCGAGCCGACTCTGAGGAACTGAACCTTGGAGAGGAACTCATCGACGTTGTGGCAGGAGTCGTAAACTGCAACGTCACTGGCATTTATGATTTTGACAGCGCTCTGGTCCTCGTCTCCGCTTGCCGAAGGCATAGTAAACAGCACATCGACTCCGGCGTGGGCCAGACCTTTTGTCATACCGTAGCAGGCTGTGCCGAGGCCGCCCGCAATGTGGGGAGGAAACTCCCAACCGAACATCAATACCTTCATTATTCTTCCTCCTTATATTTGTTAATCAGATATTTGACTCTTAGAATCTCGGCTACGCTCATAGCGGAACTGATGGCTCCGTGGGGCATATACTGAGGGTCGCCGTCGTAGATTTCGGCAACTGCGCCGATGCCGTGGACGTTCATATCCTCCTGGAATCCGTCGATAAGATCCTGGGCTTTGCGGATGAACGAAGCGCCGAAAAGTTTGAACGAAGCATCTACGTAGGCGCCGAGCAGCCACGGGCGGTTGCAACCGTTGTGGGTGGCGGTGTCCCTCTGAGCCTGGTCGCCCTCATAGTGGGAGCGGTAGATGGGGTTCTTGGGCGAAAGGGTACGGATGCCGCGCGAAGTCAGGAGCTCGCGCTGCACTGCCTTGAGGATTTTGGCCTGAACCTCTTCGGACACAGGGCTGTAGGGAAGAGAGCAGGCATAGAGCTGGTTGGGGCGGGTGAAGACGTTCTGACCGTTTTCGTCCACAAAGTCAGCAAGATGCGAGCGCTGCTCGACCCAGAATGTATCGTAGAAGACTTTCTGAATATTTTGGGCGGTCTGGCGGCATTTGTCGCCGAAAGGAGTGCCGGAGGCCATATCCGCAGCATAGCTCAACGCATTGAACCAGAAGCAGTTGGTCTCCACCTGCAGGCCGCGGCGTTCGTTGACCGGACGGCCGCCTACGTAGGTGTTCATCCAGCTGAGGGCCACTCCGGGGAGTTCGGACCACAGAAGGCCGCTTTCCAGAACCCGGGCCTCGGGACGGCCCTTGAAGTAGCTTTCGATTATGGCCTTGACGGTCTTGCCGTATTTCCTCCAGGTGCCGGCGGCGTCGCGGGTGAAAGAGGCGATGTGCTGCACGACTTCGATTATGCGCAGGGGCGATTCGCTCTGGTTGCAGCTCTCTGTCAGGGCTTTCTTGTTTTCCTTGATGAGGTCGCCCAGAATCTTTTCGCAGAGCTTGACGTCTCCGCTGTTGTAGAGGGTAAGGCCCGGAAGGGCTATGCAGGTCTCGCGCAGACCTCCGATTTCGTGCCAGGAGAAGCCGGTGCAGACGCAGGCGCTTCCGGATTCGTTGACCGAAATCATCTGCGAAGCGGCGGCCTTGAGGCAGGAGTCATAGTCGGATTGCGGAGATGCTGCCTTGGCGTATTTGTTAAACTGAGCCTGAAGGCCATTCGGATCGACTTCGGAGATGCTGACCGAGAGGATTATGCTCTCGCCTTTCTTTATAGGCATCTCGAAGAAGCCGGGCACCATAAGGTCTTCGGTGCAGGCAAATCCGCGGCGGCGCTCCTCGCTATAGACCACATCTCTGTACCAGTCGGGGCAGTGGACGTAGTCGCAGGGCTTGGAGAACTGGAGGTTAAGGTCGGGGAAGCCTTCGTAGAGGCAGTACGACGAACCGTTCTCCACAACTTTGTAGCGGGTGTTGGCGTCTGTATTGGCCTTTGTGAGCTCGTGGATGCTTCGGAACGCAAGGAAGGGTTTGAGCCTGAGCACTGTGTCGGAATGGGCATCCTCGAGGGTGTATTTTATGAGAAGCTGCTCGCTCTTGTGGCTGAATACCATCTCCTTCTTGAAACGCATTCCGCCCACGCTGTATGTTGCGGTGGGGATGGGGTCGTTCTGGAAATCCACGATGTATTTGTGGCCGCGGGGCTCATAAATGTCTCCGTAGCAGTGGATTCCGAGATTGAATGGTTTCTCGTGCTGGAGAAGGGTTTCGTCCACTGCCGAGAGCAGCAGATAGCGGTGTCCGCCGTAGCGGGCGATCGGCACGGTGAAAAGACCGTGATACTTTCTGGTGTTGCACCCCACGATTGTGGTGTTGAGATAGCCGCCCACACGGTTTGTGGAGAGCACCTCCCTCTTGAGCGAATACTCAAGGTTCACCAGTTCAGCTTTGTTGAATTTCAAATAAGCCATATTCTTAAATTTTCCTCAATACCTGCGCACTTCGGCAAGGCAGATATAGATACAGATAATCTTTTCCGTTTTCAACGCCCGTTGTGTGGTTTGCAGCGTCGTCGTTGCGGCCGAAACCTCCGAACTCCTTGGAGTCGCTGTCGAGCACCACCTCGTAAGTGCCTTTGTCTGCGTCAAATCCGTAGTTTTCAAAGGACTGTTCGGGATTGAAATTGAGCGCAAAAATAAGGCCTCCGCGCTTGAAAACCAAAACTTTTTTCTGCTCGTCCGCGCGCACGCACGTAAGACTTTTTGTAAGTGATTGATTTTCAGCGATTAACTTAATCATCGCACCGTCAAATTTTTCGAGGTCGCCGTACCTGAGGTCGGGGTTGTCGGCCAGCGACCACTGCCTTCTCGCATAAAAGTGCGACCAGTTGTTGCCTTCTCTGGGGAAATCTATCCATTCGGGATGTCCGAATTCGTTGCCCATAAAGTTGAGATAGCCGCCTCCGGCGGTAGCTGCCGTTACGAGCCTTATCATCTTGTGGAGGGCTATGCCGCGGTCTATTGTCAGGTTCTGCGAGGCCTTGTTCATCGACCAGTACATCTCCTTGTCTATCAGACGGAAGATTATGGTCTTGTCGCCCACCAGGGCCTGGTCGTGGCATTCGGCGTAGCTTATGGTTTTTTCTTCGGGACGATGGCCGGAGAGTTCGTAGAAAATCTCGCCCATATTCCAGTCCCAGTCGGAGCGTTCCTTTATCCACTTTATCCAATGGTCGGCGATGCCCATACTCATACGGTAGTCGAAGCCTATGCCGCCGTCTTTGACGGGAGCCGCCAGACCGGCCATTCCCGACACATCCTCGGCTATGGTAAATGCTGTGGGTCTGAGCTCCTTGACGAGAATATTTGCAAGGCCGAGATAGACTATGGCGTCTTCGTCCTGGTTGCCGTTGAAATAATCGTCATAGCAGGTGAAGTCCTTGCCCAGCCCGTGGTCCCAATAGAGCATACTTGTCACTCCGTCGAAACGGAAACCGTCGAGGCAGTATTCCTGCATCCAATATTTGAGATTCGAGAGCAGGAAATGCAAAGTCTGACCCTTGCCGTAGTCGAAACATCTTGATTTCCAGGCGGGATGCTGACCTTTTGGGCCTTCGTGGAAATATGTCGTGAGAGAGCCGTCAAGCCGACTGAGGCCTTCGACTTCGTTGCTCACGGCGTGACTGTGGACCACGTCCATAATCACAGCAATGCCTTGCCGGTGAGCTGCATCCACGAGAGCCTTGAACTCTTCGGGGGTGCCGAAACGGCTGCTGAGGGCATAGAAATTAGAGACTTGATAGCCAAAACTGCCATAGTATGGATGCTCCTGGAGGGCCATCAGCTGCAAAGTATTGTAGCCCAGTTTCTTGACTCTCGGGAGAACTGTCTTTCGGAATTCAGTGAAGGTAGATACTTTTTCTTCTTCGGAACTCATTCCGATGTGGGCTTCGTAGATGAGGGGAGCTTCTATCTTCGGGCCTTTCTTTTTGCGCCAGTTATACGGCTTGTCGGGCTGCCAGACCTGCGCGGAGAAAATTTTGGTCTCAGGGTCCTGGACACATCTGGTGGCATAGGCGGGAATCCTCTCCCCTCCTCCGCCGGGCCACTCCACAAACCATTTGTAGAGGTCGCCGTGCTGAATTTTGTCTTCCGGAACCATCAGTTCCCAGTTGCCGCCGCCTATGGGTTGCAGAGCCCACTCGTCGGAACGTTTCCATCCGTTGAAGGTGCCTGTCAGATAGATTTTCGAGGCATTCGGCGCCCACTCGCGGAAGGCATACATTCCGTTTTCCTTGTGGAGACAATAATAAAGCTCGCCATTGACGGCAAGACTGAGCTTGCCTTTGCCGGCAATCTCGCATTTCTTGTTAAGGATCAACCAATTGCGATGATCTATAACTCCTTTGTGCGGCTCCAGCCACGGGTCTGTTTCGTAAATTTTCATAATTTGTAAATATAATGAAAATTCTTGGATTATCCAAATAATCCGCAACGATGGGCCACAATGAATGCCTCTTAACCCGTTTCTGCAGCAGGTGTCTTGTGCCCAACCCTCGATTTTGAGGGGTAAGGCCCACCGCCGCGGAAAGTCATCCTTAATTGTTTCAGTGCGTGCGGATAATGGTGGCGCCATTCTCAACCGCCTTGCGTTCAAGCTCTTCGGAGGCTCCGGCGGTGAAGCGTTTGCGGGAGATGCCCACGAGAATCGGGCGGCGGAAAATCTTGAAGCGGCCCAGACCGTCCAGCAGTTTCAGATTGTCTTCGGCGGATTTTGAGAAGCCGAAGCCGGGGTCGAGAATCCAGTTGTCAATTCCGGCCTCGCGGGCTCTTTCCTTGAAATCATTGAAATACTCTTCCACCGAGGAGACTACGTCATCGTAGCGATATTCGTCGTGCATCGTCCCGAAGGTCCCTCGGCGGTGCATCGCTATGAATCTCAGACCCAGACGGCCGGCAGTCGGGAGCATCGCCGCGTCCCAGTCTCCGGCCGAGATGTCGTTGACCGTGAACTTTCCTATTGTCTGATAGGCCGCCACGACTATCGATGCGCGGAATGTGTCTATAGAGAAGGAGTACCCCTTGAAATCGCGCGAGACCATCTCAAGGACGGGTTCGAGCCTGCGCCATTCTTCTTCGGCGGACACGGACGACGCCCCGGGACGCGAAGACACGGCTCCTATGTCGATTATGTCGCATCCTCTTTCGAGAAGTCCGTCAATCCTCCTCTTTGCCTCATCGGCGCCGGCGGCACGCGATGCTTCAATGAAAGAATCTTCGTTGACATTGACTATCCCCATCAACTTGATGCCGTTTCTCATAAATTCTTATTATATTTGTAGGTTGCAAATATAGAAAAATTATGTTGACAGTACTCGAAGGACTCGACGGGGCCGGCAAGTCCACCCAGCTCAAGATGGTCACGGAATATCTCTCCTCGCTCGGCAAAAAGGTTCAGTATCTCCATTTTCCGCGCTACACCGCGCCAATCTACGGCCAGCTCATAAGCCGGTTTCTGCGCGGCGACTTCGGGTCTGTGGACCAGGTTCATCCCCAGCTCGTCGCTCTCCTATTCGCGGAAGACCGCCACGATGCCGCAAGCCTCATCCGAAGCTGGCTCAATCAGGGCAACGCCGTGATTCTGGACCGCTACGTCTATTCCAACATAGCATTCCAGTGTGCCAAACTCCCCGGCAAGGACGATTCCAACCAGCTGAGAGACTGGATTTTCGACATTGAATACAATCAATTCGCAATCCCCAGACCCGACCTCAACATATTTCTGGACGTCCCCATCGATTTCGTGGACGAGCGTCTCAAAAGCAGCCGCGACGGAGGCGACAGAGCCTATCTTCAAGGCAAGAGCGACATCCACGAGGCCGACATCGAATTCCAGAAGAAGGTCCGTGCGCAATATCTCGAGCAGTGCGCTCTTGACTCATCGTTCAAACGCATAGACTGCAGCTCCGCCGAAGGCCGTATGCTTCCCGCAGAAGCCATATTCTCCAAAATCAAATCCGAGATAGACGCTCTTGTATGAAATTTCTCAGATGGCTCTGCCGCATTGCCTTCGCCCTCACATTCATCCTGTCGGGCATACTCAAGCTGATTGATCCCGTCGGTACGGGGCTGATAGTCAAGGAATACCTTGCATTTATGCATCTGGGATTCCTCTCGGGAGCGGCCGTAGGCCTCGGCATTGCCCTTTCAACAATCGAGTTTGTCGTCGGCATCTGCGTCTTCATAGGCCTCAAGTCGCGCATCTTTGCAACAGCGGCTCTGGCTCTGAGCGGATTTTTCACCCTCATAACCCTTTATCTGGCGCTTTTCAACCCCATAAGCGACTGCGGATGTTTCGGCGAGGCCATCCACCTCACCAACTGGCAGACATTCTGGAAAGATGTTGCGCTTCTGCTTATGGCACTTGTGATGTTTTTCTATCGCAAGAAGTCGGAAAAAATTGCGGCCACACCTGTGCAATGGACTTTTGTCGGGGCGTTTACCGCATTGGCCCTGTCCATCGCCCTGCAGTCGCTCATCGGCATCCCGCAAGTGGATTTCACCGCGTACAATGTCGGTACGAACCTTTCAGAAGAAGCATCGGGGAGTGAACAACCTGTATTCGAGACCACTTTCATCTACGAAAAGGACGGCGAGAACCGGGAATTTTCTCTCGAGAATCTCCCCGACAGCAGCTGGACATTCGTGGAGAGCATCACAAACCGGTCCGGAAGTTTCGGCAAGTATGCACAGATAGATTTCAATCTGGAGCAGCAGGAAGGTCCCTATTTCGTGGTGTCGGTCTATGATCCTTCAGGTTTGAAACCGGTGGTCCGCGAGAGAATTGAATCGCTCCGGCAGAAGGCTTCTTTGGCCGGAGTCAGACTCGACGTCCTGGACGAGGCCGACCCCAAGACCCTTATGACCCTCAACCGCAGCAACGGTGGAATAACCTATTTCTACGACGGCACCGTTGTGGGAAAATGGGGGGCCAACCATCTGAAAGACTTTGACCTTGAGAAAGTTCTGTCTCAAGATCCCGACATAATGATTCTGGAGCACCGCATCCACCAGCAGCTCTACATCAGCATCATAATAATCAGCATCCTTTTTGTGATTTTTGCAATCCGCAAGATTTGCCGCATACTGATTGCAGGTGGCGCGGCGGCGGTTGTTGCCGCTTGCGGCGGTCCCGACACGGATGCCAGCCAAAAGCCGAACATAGTGTTCATTCTTGCCGACGACCTCGGTTGGGGAGACCTCAGCTGCTATGGCCAGTCCCATTTCAGCACGCCCAATATCGACAATCTTGCCGGCGAAGGCCTGCGCTTCACCCAATGCTACTCCGGAACCACCGTGAGCGCCCCGTCGCGTTCGTGCCTTGTCACCGGCACCCACAGCGGCCACACCGCGGTCAGAGGCAACATCGAGGTCGATCCGGAAGGACAATTCCCTCTCCCTGAGGGCTCAAGAACCATTTTTCACGACCTCAAGGATGCCGGCTACATCACAGGCGCCTTCGGCAAATGGGGTCTGGGCCCCGTGGGCTCCACGGGCGACCCTGCAAAGATGGGAATCGACGAGTTCTATGGTTTCAACTGCCAGAAACTCGCGCACAGCTACTACGCCGACCACATCTGGAACAACTCCGAGAAGCTGATTCTCGAAGACAATTGCGATGAAGTGCCTTATGGCGAAGGCACATACGTTCCCGAACTCATACACGGCAAAGCCCTCGAGTTTCTGGAGACTTCGGCAAAGTCCGGGAAACCTTTCCTTATGTTCTACCCCACAACGATACCCCACGCCGAGCTCATAGTCCCTCAGGACAGCATAATCCGCAGTCTTGTAGGCAGATATCCCGAAACCCCCTACCGTGGGTGCGACCAGGGTATGCCCGGATTCCGCACAGGAGGCTACTGCTCGCAGGAGTATCCCCACGCCACATTCGCAGCTATGGTCGAGAGGCTCGATGTGTATGTAGGACAGATAGTTGACAAACTCAGAGAACTCGATGTCCTCGACAATACCATAATCATATTCGCGTCGGACAACGGCCCGCATCTCGAAGGAGGTGCAGACCCTGATTTCTTCGACTCCAACGGCCCCTGGAGAGGATATAAACGCGATGTCTATGAAGGCGGAATCCGTGTGCCGTTCATAGTGAAATGGCCCGGCAAGGTGGCAGAAGGGGCCCAAACCGATTTTATGTGTTCGTTCTGGGACCTTATGCCTACGCTCCGCGAGATAACCGGCGGGACTGCGGACGACTCTATGGACGGCGTGAGCCTGCTTCCGCTATGGACGGGCGGCAAGAATCAGCGCGAACACGAATATCTCTATTTCGAGTTTCAGGAAGCGGGCGGCCGGCAGGCTGTCAGAAAAGGGCCGTGGAAACTTGTCCATCTGAATGTGCGCTCAGACAACGATTGGTACGAACTCTACAACGTCGAAGACGACCCGTCCGAGACCCGCGACCTTCTCGAAGCGAATCCCTCCAAAGTGGTCGAACTCAAGCAGATAATGCGCGAGGCCCACGTTCCCAATCCTGATTTTCCTCTGCTCAAGGGAGAGCATTGATCTCGTCGATGTCGAGGAGAGCTTTGACGGGATGCTTGTCGCTGTTTTTGGCGCCAAGTTTTATCAGTTTGCCCGAAGTGTTGATTATGCTCTGGCCTTTGATGTCGAGTTTCTTCATTCCTTCTTCGTACTCGTCGGAGGCTTTTCGAAGCGCCTTGCCGACAGACTCATATTTTTCCATAAATAGTCCGACACGCTCGATCATCTCGTTCGCGAGTTCATAAACTTTCTCGTGATTCTGGGCCTGGGCCACCTGTGTCCAGGTGAGACTGACTATCTTGAGAGCACCGTAAAGGCTCTGTTCGTCAGCTATATAGACATTGTCTTGAGCAGCCTTGCGCCATAGGCCCGGCTCGGCATTGAGAGCAGTCCACAGGGCTCCTACATTGGGCACGAACATAATGACATAGCCTGCCGAAATCTTCGGAGACTGCACATAGCCGGAATAGTCTTTGGCGGCAAGTTCCTTGATGTGCTTCTTGATGCTTTCGACGTGAGCTTTAAGAAAAACCTGTCTGTCAGCTTCGGTCTCGGCATTGACATAGTCCACATATGCCGTCAGCGACACTTTTGAGTCGATTATGACTTCGCGACGTTCGTCGAGATGCAAAATCACGTCGGGACGGAGCATTCCTCCGCTTTCGCTGCGGACCGGCCGCCCGTCAGAGCCCAGGATCACAGCCTGGGTGTCGAAATGTACGCCTTTTGTAAGTCCTTGCGAGGCAAGGAGTTCCTCGAGAATGGTCTCGCCCCAGTCGCCCTGCATCTTGCTACCGTGCTTGAAGGCGGCCGCAAGGGAGTCGGCGCTTCTGCGGGCGGCGTCGCTGTGCTCCATAAGGTTCTTGATGCGCTCGCGCATTTCGCCGTTGCGCTCCGCCTGCTCCTTGTTGCCCTCCTCCATAGCCTTCTTGAGGCGGTCGATGTTCTCCTTCAAGGGATTGACTATCTGGCCTATGCTCTGGCTGCTGGCTTTGGAGAACTCTTCCTGGCGGGCCTTGAGCATTTCTCCGGCGTCGGTCCTAAGCTGGGCGCTCACCTTGGCCACGGTCTCGTCAAAGCGATGTTCGAGCGCGGCCATAGCTTCCTTGCCGGCGGCCTCCCGCAAGGCTGCCGTCTCTTCGCGGGACTTGAGCGCGCTCTTGAAAATAAAAAAGGCGATGACCGCTGCCGTAGCGGCACCGCCTATGAAAGAAAGAAGTATTTCCATTTATTTCTTCGGGGCGTTTTCCAGAACTGCAACAATGAAGTTCCACCACTTGCCTACAGAGGGCACGAAGCACCTTTCGGCGGGGGAATGAGGCGACTTGAGGGTGGGGCCGCAGGAAATCATATCCCACTCGGGATAGGCGCCGCCGAAGATGCCGCACTCCAGACCTGCGTGGATGGCCATCACTGCGGGCTCGCAGCCGTAAAGCTTGAGGTACTGCTCCTTCATCGTCTTGAGGATGGGAGAGTCGAGGTTGGGGCTCCAGCCGCTGTAGCCGCCTTCGAAGCGGACTTTGGCTCCGGCGAGCTCAAAAGCCGCACGGACGCCTTCTGCAAGGTCGAACTTGAGCGAATCGGTGGCGCCGCGCAGAAGGGTGATGACGGTGGCCACACCTTTCTCCGTCTTGACTATTGCAAGGTTGTTGGAGGTCTCCACCAGTCCGTCCATTTCCAGGCTCATACGGTCCACATTGCAGGGGCAGGCGTAGATGGCCTGGACTATCTTGAGGCCTGTTCGGCCGGCGATTACCTTCTTGCAGGGGGTCTCTTTGCAGGTGATGACAAGGCCCGGGTCGATTTTGGCGAGCTCGCTCTGGATTGTGGAGCAGATCTGCGCCACAAGCGCCTTGACGTCCGCCACCTTGTCTGCGGGCACTGCCACAACAGCCTCGGCTTCGCGCGGGATAGCGTTGCGCATATTGCCGCCGTTGAAGGAAGCCAGGCGACCTTTGTAGGACTTGAGGACGGGCAGAAGCACGCGCGCCATTGTCTTGTTGGCGTTGCCGCGGCCTTCATTGATTTCCATTCCGGAGTGGCCTCCGCGAAGGCCGGTGATATTTATCTTAAGTGCCTGATATCCAGCAGGTACTGCTTCTTCCTTGTATTTGAATTCCGAGATGGAGTCGAGGCCTCCGGC
>R18__coassemble_1452_pt1 | contig 29335 bp, 23 predicted proteins | sample R18__metabat2_high_PE_032 | metagenome-assembled genome bin R18
ACCGCCGCACAGGTCTTCCTTTCTGGGAGATTCCTGCTTCCACAACAGAACAGGCACTGCTTCCTTATTGGTCAAAGACTTCGTATCAGAGCGGACAGACTTGGGGTTGTTTTAACCAAAGAATGAAATACCCCTCATCTCTCAACAATGCAGACCCTCAAGAATATGCTCATGCTGTTGAGCTTCTCGGAGGCGAAGATATCACTGCAACACCAATCTGGTGGGCAATCGGTGGACATTAACAGATATTAGATTATGCATCAAGGAGGTGAGCAGTCGTTCACCTCCTTTTTTTTACATTTTAATGTCCGCACGTTATCTGATTTGCATCGCCGGAAAAATTTGGTTATTTTTGCCTTGAATCAACTAAATTCAAGACCGATGAAAACCAAACTCCTTGCGCTGGCGGCGCTTTTATGGGGCTTAAGTGCCTGCACTCAGAACGGAAATACGGAAAAATTCACTGAAACTCCCGAGCATAAGGCGGAGCGTATGGAGTGGTTCTCCGAGGCCAAGCTCGGAATCTTCATACACTGGGGCATCTATTCTCGCGGCGACTGGTCGGAGAGCTGGGCATTTCATAACAAAAAAGTCTCATTGGAAGACTATTTTGCTCAGGAGCAGGATTTTACGGCCGACAAATACAATCCCGCAGAGTGGGTTGACCTTATCGAGCAGACAGGAGCAAGCTACACGGTGATAACAAGCAAGCATCACGACGGTTTCGCCCTTTGGGACACAAAGGCAGGCGACGTCAGCTCAGTCAAGAACTCTCCCGCCGGCCGCGACGTTCTGACTCCCTTCGTCGAGGAAGTCCGCAAGAGAGACAATCTGCACCTTGGAATATACTATTCTCTTATAGACTGGCCGAGGGAAGACTATCCCAACATCTTCCGCGAAGGCCCCGCTAAATACAACGTCCACGAGGAGCCGGAGCGTTGGCAGCACTTCCTCGACTTCAACAACGCCCAGATGGAGGAACTTCAGAAGGCATACAATCCCGACCTCTGGTGGTTCGACGGCGACTGGGAGTTCTCTTCCGACGAATGGAAGGCTCCCGAAATTGTCGCTATGCTCCACAAATGGAATCCCGGAGTGATTGTCAATTCCCGCATCCAGGGCAACGGCGACTATCTTACACCCGAACTCGGCGTGCCTGTCGTAAGGCCCGACGCCCAGTGGTGGGAGACCTGTATGACAATCAACGATTCGTGGGGCTTCCGCAAGGACGACACAGAGTTCAAGACCCCGATGACCTGCCTCAGGATGCTGGTCAACTGTATGTCGATGGGCGGCAACTTTCTGCTCGACATAGGCCCCCGCGCAGACGGCACCATCCCCGAGGAGGAAGTTGCAGTGCTCAAGGAGATAGGGCGCTGGACAAAGAAGCACGCGGAAGCCTTCCACACCACCCGCGCAGGCATACCCGAAGGCCACGTCCAGGGCTACACCACCCTCAACAAGGAAGGCGATATATTATATGTATATCTCCCCTACAAGCCCACCGAAAGCATCGAGGTCAAGGGCCTGAAGTCCAAAATAAAGAACGTGCGGGTTGTCGGCACAAACCGCACGCTCTATTGGACTCTCTACAACGATATAGACTGGAGCGAAGTTCCGGGAGTATATTATATAGATGTTCCCGAAGATGTTCTGGACGAGAAGATCACGGTCCTTGCCCTGGAACTGGACTCCCCTCTCCGACTCTATCGAGGCTCCGGCCAGGTCATCAGTTTCAACGAGTGATGGCAATCTAGAACGAATATCCCCAGCTGAAATAGAGACCGACTTTGTTTGTGAAGTCGCTCCAGTGGCAGGTCAGCGACAGCGGGCCGAGCATAGTGTCGAGCGAATATTTCAGTCCGCAGCCTATGAACCTCTTGTGTTTGAGAGCATCGTATCCTTCAGTGACAGTGCTGAAGTAGTCCCCGAGGGTAGTTCCGTTGAAACTGTAGTTGAATATGCCGGTGAGATAGTGCTTCCCCGCCATATTCCATCTGAGGTCACACCTTGCAATCGAGGAATGGGCGAAGCCCGTGTATGAGATATTGTTCATTCCGACAAAGGGAAGCTGGAACTCTTCGTAACGCCCGAATTTTTCTCCGCCGATTGTTGTGGAGAAATGCTGATAGGATCCGTTTTCGCACAGAATGCTTCTATGATAGAGTTGTGGGATAATTGAAACGGGGCCGCCCGCAGGTGTGATGTAGCCCTCGAAAGCGAATGTCAGATCGTTGTCCTTGGGCAGTTCGTCCGAAAGTTCACTGTAATCCACCTCCGAATTCTCCACTTCTGTCATAAACCTCCACCGTAAATCTGCAGTGAATTTTATGCCCCTCTTGGCGAAATAGGAATTGTCGCGGTTGTCTATGCCGAAATGGGCGAACAGACCGAAATTCTGCACGCCATCGTCCATAAGGCTTGTATATTCGCTGTTGGTAAGATGGTTCAACCAGTATTTCTCGTATTCCGCACCGACTGCGACATTCAGATTGCGGGAATAGTAATCGGAGAAATAGCCTCTTGCCCTGAACCTGCGGTTTGTATTTTCCTGTCTGATGTCGGGATTGTAGGATGTGCCGAACATACTGTAGGTGGATTTCCAGTAGTCGGCGGCAAGATTGATGTTGAAAAGCGACTGCATAGTGTAGGCGCAATTGAGATTGAAATAGGGGTTGTAGCCCAGATTGGCTTTCAAGGTGGTGTTAAAACCCGACATCTTGTTCTCGTTAAGACCCACTTTAAGTCCCACAAACACAGCTTCTTCCGTATCTCCATAGATTCCGACCGCCAACTCGTGGGGCTCGGCCGGCACAAAGTTCAATGTAAGGGTATGGGTCCCTTCCGATTCGCCGTCGGACTTGGTGTCGTAGGTAATCTGCTTGAAGAATCCTGTTCCCATATACTTGGAAATTACGTCCTTGATTGCGGCAGGTTCGAGGGGCTCTCCCACTTTGAGGCCCCACTTGCGGCGTAGCCAGCGCGATTCGCTGTCAGAAACACCGTTCATAACAATCTGCGAAAGCACCAGAGGCTTCTCGTCGAGGGAGTGGGCCTTCTTCGAGCGGAAGTTGGTTTCCACCGGTCCATAAGCATCGATTGCCTTCTTGACGGTTTCGAAATCCTCGCGGTAGCGGGCTGCCTCGCTGTAGCCGCGCATAATGAGAGAATCTATGCTGGCTGCATCGAAACTCATTGTGCCATAGCCCGATACGTCGGGGCGGACATAAATGTCGCAAAGTTTGCGGTTGGCGGCATTGTGGCCCGAGGTGACTATTGCGAAGAGCTGGCTGAACATTCCGGGAAGAGACTCGAGTTCGTCGCGGTCGGCCTTGAAGCCCTTCGTGAGTTCCACACCTATTATTATATCGGCTCCCATATCGCGGCAGATGTCGGTCGGGAAGTTGTTGACCATTCCGCCGTCCACAAGAAGCATATTGTCGTATTCCATAGGCGCAAAGACAATGGGGATGGCCATTGACGAACGCATAGCGCTCGAAACCTTGCCGCTGTTAAGTACTACCTGGCTGCCGTCGAGCATATTCGTGGCCACGCAGGCATAAGGTATGGGCAGATCGTGGAAATCTATGGAATCCTGATATCCCATACTCAGGTCGTTGAACAGATTGAGGACATTGTTGCCGTTGATGAATCCGCCCGGAAGCGACTTCATAAACGCGGAACTGCGCTCTTCGTTGACGAACTCTCCGGAACTGCGCAACTGGTCCATATTGGAATCCTTGTTAAAAGTGTTGTGCAGCTTTGAATTTTCGCCGAGGCTGAACTGGGTCGAGAGGATATAATTGTCCTGACGCTTCTTGATTTCGAAAGACCTGTCTTCACGGGGCACTTTGTTGCTCATAAGATAGCTCCAGTCCACTTTCTTGATGCAGGCGTCAATCTCGTCGGGAGTATAGCCCAGGGCGTAAAGTCCGCCGATTATGGAACCCATTGAAGTTCCCGCCACGAAATCCACGGGAATCCCCATCTCCTCGAGATATTTGAGCACACCGATGTGCGCTGCGCCCTTGGCGCCGCCTCCGGCAAGCACTACTCCGACCTTGGGCCTTTTGACCACAGATGTATCTGCAGGTGTTTCGGCAGACAAAACAGTTGCTCCAAAGAGCAGGATAACAAATGAGAAAAAGATTCGTTTCATCATATATAAGAATTTTTATTTCGAATAGGAATAAGGAGCATCTTCGGAAGCGGTTCCGCGGCCGAAAGCAGGCGAAGCCGACATATCGAAGACGAGGCGGGCTCCGTTAATCAAATCGCTGTGTTCCAGATAGTTGGCAGAATAATTCCGACCGTTCAACTTGAGGCCGCCGACATAGAAATTCTCTCGGCTGTTGCGAGGAGCGTCGATCACGACATCCTTGCCCGAAGGCAAATGAACGGTAGCTTTCTTGAAAAGAGGAGTTCCCAAAGCGTACTGGCACGAAGCGGGGCAGACGGGATAGAATCCCAGGGCCGAGAAAACATACCAGGCCGAAGTCTGGCCGTTGTCCTCGTCGCCGCAATATCCGTCGGGAGCGGCGCTGTAAAGCTTTGTCATTGCCTCGCGGACTCTCTGCTGGGTCTTCCAAGGCTGATCGCACCAGTCGTAGAGATAGAGCACGTGCTGTATGGGCTGGTTGCCGTGGGCGTAGTTGCCCATATTCATTATCTGCATCTCACGGATTTCGTGGATTGTAAAGCCATAGTAACTGTCGTCGAAAATGGGCGGCATCTCGAAGATGTTGTCGAGATTTGCAGCAAAGGCGTCGGAGCCTCCCATAAGCGAAGCAAGACCTGCGGGGTCGTGGAACACCGACCAGGTGTAATGGATCGCATTGCCTTCCGTGAAATCACCTCCCCATTTGTACGGGCTGAAACCCTCGGGGAACGAACCGTCGGCGCGGCGGCCGCTCATCATCGAGACCTCGGGCCTATACAGATTGCGGTAATTCTGCGAAGCTTTCTCGTAAGAAGAAATCTCCTCTGAAGATTTGCCCAGAGCCTTGCCAAGCTGCCAGATGCACCAGTCGTCGTAGGCATACTCCAGAGTACGTGCGGCGCTCTCCGAAATTCCCTGATCGCAAGGCACATAGCCGAGAGAGTCGTAGAATTCCCAGCCTAAGCGGCCGCTCGTGAAGTCGGGTTCGTGAACAGCGTGGGCGCCGTGGATGAGAGCCTGCCAGAGAGACTCGATGTCGTAGCCGCGTATTCCTTTAAGATAGGCTTCGGCAACCACAGAAGCTGAATTGTTGCCTATCATACAGCGTCTGTGGCCGGGGCTTGACCATTCGGGAAGGAATCCGCTCTCGAGATAGTCGTTGACAAGACCTTCCTGCATCTTGGCGGCCTCTTCGGGATAGACGAGGTCAACCAGAGCGAAGAGGCAGCGGAAAGTGTCCCAGAAACCGGTGTCTCCGAAAAGATATCCGTCGTGAACCTCGCCGTCGTAAGGGCTGTAGTGTACGCGGCGTCCGTCGGGAGTGATTTCAGAAAGATCACGCGGAAACAAGACGCTACGATACAAACAAGAATAGAAGGTGCGAAGATTGTCTATATCATTGTCTTTCACCTCGATACGCGATAGAACCGAATTCCACGCCGCGCGGCCCTCGGCCTTCAGGCGGTCGAAATCGCCGTCGCCGAGTTCTGTCATATTGAAAGCAGCCTGCTCGGCGCTTATGAACGAAGAGCCCACATTCAATCCGACTTTCTGGCCGCGTGATGTCGCAAATCCGATGACAGCCAGTTCGTCCCGGCAGCTCACGACTTCAAACGGAGTGTCGCACTCAATCACAAACCAGTTCTTGAAATTATCGGTGACTCCACCGACATTCTTTACGGTATATCCCACAATGCGGCCGTCGCCAACCGATGTGAAGCGCCCGCCCTCATAGGCATCGACAACAATATACGAAGTTTCCCTTTCGGGATAAGTGATTCTGAAAGCACAAGCCCTTTCGGTTGGAGTGAGCTCCACATAGGTGTCGTGGTCGGCAAGATAAACCTCATAGCTGTAGGGAGTTGCGACCTCTGCCTTGTGGGAGAACCAGCTTGCGCGCGACTCCTGGTCAAAGACAGGCGAAGTCACCGGCATAATCGAAAACTCGCCGTAGTCGTTCATCCAGGGGCTGGGTTGGTGGGTCTGCTTGAATCCTCGGATGCAGTCGGCGGTATAGACATATGCCCATCCGTCTCCGTTAAGGCCTGTCTGGGGAGTCCAGAAATGAGTTCCCCAGGGGCGTGCGACAGCCGGGTAGGTATTGCCCGTGGAAAGGGAATGTTTGGAAAGCGAGCCCACAAGGGTGCTGACATAATCCACAGGGTCCGCCTGGGAGCAGGGCTCCGAAGGGCAGCAGCCGATAAACAGAAAAGCGGCAAAAGCCAAAGCAAAGACAATTCGTTTCATAAAGCGCTAAATAATCATAAGTGTCCAGACGGCGAACCTTGCGAACTTGCCCACGAGAAGCAGGAAATGAGTCCACACCGCGGGAGCCTTGTAGAAGCCAAGGGCCAGCGAAATCACATCGCCGATGCCGGGGACCCAGCTCAGGAGCGCCAGCCAGACGCCATATTTGTCAATATAAAGTTTTTGTTTCTCAAGTTTTTCTCTCTTGACCTTGAAAGTCTTCTCGAGCCAGTCCCACGAAGCCAGACGGCCGAGCCAGTAGGTGGTGACTCCGCCGAGCCAGTTGCCCAGCGAGCCCACCACAAGGCACCCCACCGCATTGTGAGTTGCCAGAAGCACTGCAATGTAGAGCGCATCCGAACTGAAAGGCACTACTGTGGCCGCCAGAAAGGTCCCTATAAACAGGCCGAGCAGGCCCAGACTTTCAAGTCCTCCCATCCCCGAGACTTTAGAATATGAGGATGAAACAAAGGGCGGCGAAAGCTGCGCCCAGAAGCGGGCCGACTACGGGAACCCAGCTGTAGGACCATCCGCTGTCCCTCTTGGGGCTCTTGAAGGGGAGCACAAAGTGCGCAAAGCGCGGAGGAAGGTCGCGGGCGGGATTGATGGCATAGCCGGTGGCGCCGCCGAGCGACATACCTATCGACATTATGAGGAATGTGACGGGAATGGCGCCGAGGCTGCCCATTCCCACCGCCGGGGTATTTTCCGCCGTGGAGAACATAAGTATGATGAAGACCAGCAGCCAGGTGCCCAGAAATTCGCAGAAAAGATTGCGCAGTTTGCAGGGTATGGCGGGCATAGTGCAGAAGGTGCCGAGTTTTGTGTCGGGGTCTTCTGTGGCATCGTAATGGTCTTTGTAGAAGAGCCAGACGAGCACGGCGCCGGCGAAAGCTCCGAGCAACTGGGCCACGATGTAGCCGGGAACCGCCGACCATGGGAATTTGCCGGCAAGCGCAAGGCCCACAGACACGGCGGGATTGAGGTGCGCGCCCGAATAAGGGCCGGCGATGAAGACGCCGCACATCACGGCGAAGCCCCACGCAAGGGTGATGACCACCCAGCCGGCGCCCTGCGCCTTGGATTTGCTTAGCGAAAGGTTGGCGCATACGCCATCGCCCAGGAGTACGAGCACCAGTGTGCCCAGAAATTCAGCAAAGTAAGGATTCATATAGACAGTCTATTTGTTTGTCAATGTTCTGTTTACGGCGTTCTTCCAGCCTGCCTTGGCGGCGGAGACGGCCGCTGCGGCTGCTTCACCGGAGGCGGGCTCGAAGACCCTTTCGGCCTTCCACTGCCCCTTGACCTCCTGAAGATCCTTCCAGAAGCCCACTGCCAGCCCGGCAAGGTAGGCGGCGCCCAGGGCGGTGGTTTCGGTCACCACGGGGCGGACCACCCTGGCGAGGGTGACATCCGCCTGGAACTGCATCATAAGGTTGTTGCGCGACGCTCCGCCGTCAACCTTGAGTTCGCAGAGTTTCACGCCGGCGTCTTTTTCCATCGCCTCCACAATGTCCATTGTCTGGAACGCTATGCCCTCGAGCGCGGCGCGGGCGATATGGGCGGCGGTGGTGCCGCGGGTGATGCCGGTGATGCTGCCTTTGGCGTACTGGTCCCAGTAGGGCGCGCCGAGGCCCGTGAGCGCGGGGACAAGATAGACTCCGCCGCTGTCCGGAACGCTTGCTGCCAGGGCCTCAACCTCGCCGGACGACTTGATGATGCCCAGACCGTCGCGCAGCCACTGCACTATGCTGCCGGCCACAAAGATGCTGCCTTCCAGCGCGTAGCTGACCTTGTCGCCTATCTTCCAGGCGATTGTGGTCAGAAGGTTGTTCTTGGAGACCACGGGTTTGGAGCCTGTGTTCATAAGCAGGAAGCAGCCTGTGCCGTAGGTGTTCTTGACGGCGCCGGGCTCGGTGCACATCTGGCCGAAAAGCGCGGCCTGCTGGTCGCCGGCTATGCCGGAGATGGGGACCTCGTGCGGGGCGGCTGTCGCCGCGGTTGGGCCGCCGAGCAGCGTAGTGTAGCCGTAAACCTCTGAGGATGAGCACACTTTCGGCATCATAGACGCGGGAATGTCAAGGAGTTCCAGAAGCTCGCTGTCCCACTCCAAAGTGTTGATATTGAAGAGCATAGTGCGCGAGGCGTTGGTCACGTCGGTGATGTGGACCTTGCCTCCGGTGAGGTTCCAGACCAGCCACGAATCTATGGTTCCAAATCTCAGCTCACCCTTCCGAGCCTTCTGGCGTGCTCCGGGCACGTTTTCGAGAATCCAGCGGATTTTTGTGCCGCTGAAATATGCGTCTATGATGAGGCCTGTCTTGGCTCTTATGATGTCTGTGAGGCCTTTGGCCTTGAGCGAATCGCAGTACTCAGAAGTGCGGCGGTCCTGCCAGACTATCGCCTTGCTTACAGGCAGGCCGGTTGCGGCATCCCAGACCACTGTGGTTTCCCTCTGGTTGGTGATGCCTATTGCGGCTATGTCCGTGGCATTCAAGCCAGCGGCGGCCACGGCCTCTTTCATCACTGCTGACTCCGACTCCCAGATTTCAAGGGCATCGTGCTCCACCCTGCCGGGCTCGGGAAAATATTGTGTGAACTCCTTCTGGGCAACCGCCTTGATGGCGCCGCCACGGTCGAAGACTATCGCCCTGGAACTGCTTGTGCCCTGGTCGAGCGCCAAAATGTATTTCTTCTGCATAAAATTATGTCCGTTACAAACTCAAGTTTCGCAAGTTGTAATTAGTTGCAATTTCGAACGTTACGGTGTACTTGCGAAACTTTTTCCCACCGCACATTCGCTTTTAACGTGTCCCCCATCCTAAATCCTTCCCCTCGGGGGAAGGACTTACATTCGGCATAAATGCCTCTAAATAGGTGTTTTCGCATAAATGCGAAACTTATGTTTCAAATTAAACTTTCAAAGTTAGCCATTTTTTCGCATCTTTGCGTGCTGATGAAGAAGTATTTTTCCATAGTCCTGTCGCTCATTGTTTCCATTGCGGCTTTTGCACAGGAAACAAGCGGCAAGTGGAACGGAAACTTCAGCTTTCTCGCCGGAACATTCAGCTATTCTCTTGGAGAATTCAAGGCCGCGGCAGGCTATTCAGCCCCCGTGGTCAAGCTGAAACTCGACGCGGATTTGAGCTACTACAGCAAAATCACCGAAAATACCGGCATAAGTTTCTCCGACGTCAAGGATCTGTCGTTCATTTCAAACTACAAAGTCGATTACGGCTCCACGTCGTCTTCGAGATGGGACGCAAAACTCGGATGCGTCCTCGACTGGGCTCCCGACAGCAGAAACAGCTTCATTTTTTTTCTGCGGAGCAGCTTCGACCACGACAGCCCCGTCAAGACAAATATGACAGCAGACGGCAGGACCGACGTGGACACTGACGCGGAGATAAAATACTCCTATACTACAGAAACCATCAAAAACATAAAGTCTGTAAGCTCCGCCGGAATCAATTTCGTACACAGGTTCGAGAAGTCCGGCCGCGAATTGTCGGCGCATCTCGACGGTAAAATGGAATACATCGACAAAAATTCCGAATGGATGGTCGGGGACATCAAGGGCGACACAGACAATCTCACAAAGCACTACCGTGTCACCCCCGAGCAGTACGATGGTGATTTCTCGGCCCGGGCGGCATATTCCGACAAAGATTTCCTCGGGGTGTCCGGACTGGATATCGGTCTGAGTCTCAAGGCTTTGCTCAAGACCAACTCAGACCATCAGGAAGCCGCCACAATGATTGGGAATCAATGGGTGGACAGCACCTCCTTCCGTGAGAACTTCAATTTCAGACGCCTTACCTTGAATTCCCGTCTGAGGGTGGAATATTCAGCCGGGCCATGGAAATTCCGCCTCGCATACATTCCCGAATTCTCCATTTACAGGCTCGACAGCGATTCGCAGAGAGGAGAGGCCACAGCAGACTCCTGGGCGCATCTTTACGACTGCACCATTGCGCTTGCTCCCTGGAAAGGCGGAGAATTCACGCTCAGCGGAGTCAGCAGCATTGCGCGCCCGTCATATATCCAGACCTGCCGGTTCCTGCGCACCGGAAACTATATGGACGAGTTCTATATAGGAAACCCCTATCTTATCCCCGCCTCCACCTACAACACCACTCTCGGATACAGTCATACGGTCGGGATATTCACTGCCAGACTCGAAGGCGGCTACAAACACGAATCCGACAAGATAGAGCAGGTTCTGCAGAACTGGGAGTTCGAAGGCGCATCCTACCGCATATACACCTGGATAAACGGCGGCAAAGCACAGACCGTCAACGCAAGGCTCTTCCTGGAATGGAGGGTCAAGGCCTTCAAAGCGGCTCTCACCGGCAAATACAACTATTTCATAGGGACATCCAACGAAGGAAATGTGAAGCGCAACTCAGACTACAGCATCGACGGCGAAGCCTCGTACAAAGTCGCCACCTGGACTTTCCTTCTGAAAGGCCGCTATCAGAGCAAAATCATACGCTCCTATCAGAGCATAACCGAGATTGTAGGCTGCGACGTGCGCATCGACAAGGATTTCAAACACTTCGGGGTTTTTGCCGACTGCCGCGACCTTTTTGACAAGCCTGTCGAGATAACCACCCTCACCAAAGATCAGACAAGCGGCCGCGTCGAACGTGCAATAAACAACAAGCGAATCTTCCTTTTGGGTGTGAAATATAAATTTTAGCGTATCTTTGCCGCCGCCAATGAAAAAATGCCTTTTGGTTTTATTCGCCTTTTTCTGCGTCTTTCCCGCCATCGCCCAGAATGACAATGGCAAGTGGAATGTGGACCTCAGCATTCTGGCCGGAACCAATTTCTCGAACAAGAACACTTCGGAAGAAAATTTGGACTACTTTTCAAATTCCTTGGGAGAATTCACTGCCTCGGCTTCATACCGGACTTCCATTGTCAAACTGAACATATCCGCCGGAGCCAGCGCGGCGAGGAAATTCACGGAAAACACCGGTGTTTCCTACACCGAATACGACGACGGAGATTTCGATTTGAGTCTTGACGGAGGTTACTCCAAAGAGTCCTCCTGGAAAACTAACCTCGGGGCCGCCCTCGAGTGGAATCCCGGCAAAGGCAACACTTTCAATTTCTTCCTCCGGAGCAATTTCGCAGCAGATTCTCCAAAGAAGTACAACATCACTACAGTCAACACCTCATCAGGTGACGATTTCGGATTCGGCAATACCACCGAATTAGTAGATAATCTTTCCTCTACCAGCAGCGCCGGGGTAAGTTTCCTTCACAAGTTCGACAAACCCGGACGCGAACTTTCGGCAGGTTTGGAAGGTTCTCTGGCCTACAGCGACAAATGTTCCGAATGGATATTGGCCACAATCAGCTCCGAGACTGACATAGGCAAGATTTACCGTATAACTCCCGTGCAATACAACGGCGACTACACGGCCCGCGTCGGATATGTCGACAAGGACTTCCTCGACATTCCGAAGCTCGATTTTGACGTGAGTGTCAAAGCTTTCCTCAAGACGACAGTCGACCATCAGTCGGCCGCCAATTGCGACATTGAGGGCAAGTGCTGGGTTGACAGCACTTCCTACCGCGAAAACTTCGATTTCAGCCGTCTGACCCTGAGTCCCAAACTGCGCGGGGTATATTCAGTAGGCATCTGGAAATTCGACCTTGCCTACAACCCCGAACTCGCGCTCTACAAACTCGACAGCGATTCGCACAAGGGCGACATCACCAAAGACTCCTGGGCTCATCTTTACGACTGCTCGGTATCTCTTCTGCCGTGGACAGGAGGCGAATTCCGTATTGCCGGGGTCAGGACCATATCCCGCCCGTCATATCTCCAGACCTGCTGGTTCATCCGCTCGGGAAGTTATGTCAATGAATATTATGTCGGTAACCCCGACCTTCTTCCCTCCTCCACCTACAACACCACCCTCGGATACAAGCACGATTTCGGAGTCTTCTCGACAAGTCTCACTGCCGGATACAAGCACGAAGCCGACAAGATTGAAAGCATCATAACGAATGACGACATCGAAGGAGTCGATTCGCGCATCTACACCTGGATAAACGGAGGCAAAGCCGACAATATGGTAGCCACCCTCACTTTCGGCTGGAACATAGTCCGTTCGCTCAAGGCGTCAGTCACCGGCAACTACAACTATTTCGTGGGAACCACAACTTCGGGCAGCGTCACCCGCAATTCAGACTTCAACGTCAGCGGCGAGGCGTCCTTCCGTCTGAAGACCTGGTCGTTCCTCTTCAAGGGCCGCTACCAGAGCAAAATCATACGTTCATACAGCGAAATCGAAGACGTGGTGGGCTGCGACGTCCGCATAGACAAATCCTTCAAGCACTTCGACATCTTCCTCGACTGCCGCGACATCTTCGACAAGCCGGTCCTCGTGACAACCTACAACGAAGACAAATCGTCCTACCGCGCCGAACAATCCGTCGGCAACAAACGCATCTTCCTCCTTGGCCTCAAATACAAATTCTGACCCCTTACTTCAATAAAGAATCCAGGTCGCTGAAGATTTCCTGACGGAGTTTCTGGACTTTCCCGAGCTCGCCCGACTTTCTGGCGGCGAAATATCTGAAGTCCGCGCGGACTTCTTTTGCCAAGCATACGTATTTCCATTCGAAGAGGAAAATCAGAGGGAACAGGAGTACGTATATAAGAGCGAAAACAGCTGTAAATCTGAGTGCTGCTATGATAAATGTCAGGATTGCCGTTATCGGGATTATTATCAGGACGTTAAGGGCAATCAAGAACGTTCCTTCGAACATATCGCCTTTGGCGCGGTCAGAGAGATATTTGGGAACTGCCCGGCAGATTATCGTAGGCCAGAGGCAGAAGAGGGCCAGAGGGAAAAGGACTATCAGCGCTATGGTTTTGAGTATTGACAAAAATATCTCGGGAGAGTCCTGCATCTGCGACTCGCTGATTCCCATCTCTTTGAATCGCACCAACAATTGCGACGCCTTTTTCAGGACCGAAGCCACCGGGCCGCCACACGGTTCTCCGCATTCTTCCAACTGCTTGAGTTTCAACTCTTCTGCTGTGTCTCCTTCGTCGGAAGATATTTCGTGGAATGCGGGATCTTCTGCTTTTCGTGCCTCGAAAAGTTCGCCGATGAGTTTCTTGTCGCTTTCGAAACGCTGCTCATAGTTTTCGCCGTCCGCTGCGCAGCGCTTCGCGAATCGGTCACCATACTCCGACGAGCGGATGTATTCTATCTCGTCATAGAACTCTTTGTCCTTGACATCCAGCACCATAGCTGCTATGCGGGAGCGGACCTCGGCGGTGAGCTGCCTCATCGCGGTGCGGGGTTTGGTCTTGTAGAGTTCGTAGTAGGGCGCAACGCTTACAGGCTCGCCGAAACGCACCAGCACTTTGCCTTTGAGTCCGTGGTATGACGAGTAGTGGTTGCAGGCGGGGACTATCTTTATATCTTTCTCAAAATCAGCTATTTGGGCCGCCTCAAAAGCCATCTTGGCCATTCCTCCCTTGAAGGCGTTGAGCCAATGCCCTTCGGCGTGGCCTCCTTCGGGAAATATCACGACTGTTTCGCCCTCGATCAGAGCCTCCTCGGACATCGAGAAAGTGGAGGCGTTGGCGGCAATGGCTCCGGAACCTTCGTAGTTGAGACGGTAGGCCGGCAGAAGTCCGATGGAGCGGAGGAATTTGCCGACCACAGGGTGTATTGCGAACACATCGGCACGGACTATGAAGTTGGGCTTGCGGTCGTTTACGGCAAGAAGCACTCCGAGCGCATCGTTCATAGAGTTCTGGTGGTTGCTCGCAATCATCACGGGGGTGCCGTCAGAAGGGATGTTCTCCACGCCCTGCACGAAAGTTTCGTCGTAATAGACGCTTTCCGTCCAGAAGCGGATGTAGCGTTTGAGAATCCTGTATGGAAGAGATAGTTTACTCATTATCAGATTCTTATACCAAGCTGAAGCTCGAAGTGGTCGGCTTCGGTGAAGTTGCGGGCGAGCATATTCCATCCGATGAACACATTGTTCCAGGAAGGAACGTAGAATCTCATTCCGATTTTCTCATAGAGGCGGGTGGTGTCTTCGTAGATTCCCACTTTATGCAGTGCATAATAGCCCAGACCGATGTATGCGGAGCAGTTGCCGTAGTAGAATTCGTGCACCAGACCGGTGGTCACCATAAGCGGGCAGTAGCCGGGACTTTCGTCCACCGCTTTGTCGCCGTAGAGAGTGCGGTCGGCCTTTTCGAGGCTGCTCAGACCCCACATATATGTTGCATCGACCTCGATGCCGGTGGAGCAGAGCAGACAGTATCTGTACTGGCAGCTGGCGCCGAGGCCAAGCCTCTGCCACGAGGTGAAATCGGTCTTTTTCTCGTCGTAATCCCTGACCAGAGCGTTGCTTGCGAACCATTCGGCTTTGTAGGCGTGCATTCCGTTGTGGGCGAAGATGTCCCAGACGAAACCTTTGGTGAAGGCCTTGGACTTGTCCACCTTGGTGCGCTTGCCGGTGTAGGGCTTTTCGAGACTGTAGCGGGCGGAGACTCCCACGCCACGCTGGTTGATTCCGGTGTTGGGAGTCCAGGTGTGGCCGTTGGAGTGGTGCCAGATGAAGGCGTTGGCTCCGATTTCGAGCTGCTCTGTGGGGCGGAACTTGACTTGCGGGCCACCGCAGACATACAAAGATGTAGGCGCGCCGAAATGAACGTTGTTGGGATTGGTTTCGATGTTGTAGATGTCGAAGGTGATGCCGAGGCCCAGACGGAGAGTCAGACCCACTGAGAACCAGTCGTTTTTGTAGAACGAACCTTCGAAGAAGCCATAGATGTTGAAAAGGTCTCCGAGGCGTGAATCTTCGTAGTTGGAGCCGATTGAGCTGAACTTTTCGTAGCCCAGGCCGATGCCGTAAACGGGATAGTTGAGAGTGGAGGCAATCTCCTCGTTCTTGCAGCCGGGTTTTGTCTGCCAGCCCACAAGGAAATTGAATGCGGGATATTTGTTCTTGTCGAGGTCGATCATCGATGCGCCGTCGCGGTCGCCGTTGGTGATGGAGGCATACCATCCTTCGACGGAAAAGTTCGGCTTGATTTTCTGGTACTGAGCTGATGCCGGCCACACGGCCAGAAGGGAAGTCAAAACGGCTGCAATCAGATTTCTTCGCATAAATTTCAAATTTGCCGGCAAAGATACAATAAAATACTAACTATATAAGCCTCCGTTGATGGAGATGCATTCGCCGGTGATGTAGCTTGCCTCGTCTGATGCGAGGAAGCCCACGAGGGCGGCAATCTCTTCGGGCTCGCCAAAACGGTTCATCGGAATCTGCTTCTTGAGCTCGGCTTCGTCGAGGCCTTCCACCATATCTGTCTTCACGAATCCGGGAGCTATGGCGTTGACAGTCACCTTCTTCTTGCCTATTTCCTGAGCCAGAGCCTTGGTGGCCGCGATGAGGGCGCCTTTGGCTGCGGAATAGTTGGTCTGGCCGGGAAGACCCTTGAGGCCCGAGAGCGAAGCCATATTGATGATGCGTCCCTTCTTGTGGATGAGCATAGGCTGGAGAACTGCCTTTGTGACATTGTAGAATCCGTCGAGAGTGATGTTCAGCACTCTGTGCCAGTCCCGGGGCTCCATGAATATGAGGAGATTGTCGCGACGTATGCCGGCGTTGTTCACCAAAACCTCTATATAGTCTTCGGGATGGGCCTGCTGCCAGGCTGAGATTGCAGCGGCGGTGTCTTCGGCGCTGCTGACGTCGAATTTCATAAGTTCGGCCTCGGTGCCGGCTTCTCTGACGAGTCTTGCGGCTTCTTCTGCCGCGGCATCGTTCGATGTATAGTTTACAAGAATATTGAAGCCCATCTGAGCGAGTTTGACGCTTACTGCGCGGCCTATTCCGCGGCTGGCTCCTGTTACGAGTGCATATTTCATATCTGTCGTTATATTTTGAATTCTTCTTTGATTTTGTCCATACCCAGCAGCTGGGCAGTGGTATAGAGGGAAGTCATAGACGTTCCCAAAATACCGTGCAAGTTAAGGTTTTGTCCCGTCAAAAGCAAATTTTCCACAGGGGTGCGGGGACTCAAGACAGTCGTAAGAGGGCTGTTGTAATCTTTCATTATGCCGAACGCCGAGCCGTGCAGAGTCGATGTATAATCGCTGTAAGTCAATGATGTACTGGTAAAATATCTGTCTATGGCATTGCCCAAATCAGGCAGATGGGCAATCACATCCGAAAGACACCGCGAAGCGAACTCCTGCTTGAAAGTCTCATATTCCTCCCCGCGCAGCATTGGCCGCGAACCAAGATATTTTTCGACATCGGACCAGTCCATCCTCGTGATTATGTCTATCCTGTCCGCGAACGACCCGTCGTCCTCGGGCACAGGATAATATATCATATAGCTCCGGCCGGTGGAATGCCATACGTCGGCGTCGGAACTGTGAAGATAGACATTGCTGTCGCGATAGGGCAGCACTCCCGGCTTTAGCTTGACGTTCACCGTGAAGACTCCGTAACTGTTTGTCAATGAGGAAATTCGGCGGCGATAAATATTCTTGACAAGTTTGGAATCCCGCAGCCAATCCAGCGTCACGGCAGGATGTACGTCGGAAATGAAGATATCCGCTCCGTAGCGTGAACCGTCGGCGCACACAGCCGCAACTATCTTTCCATCAGCCTCTTCCAGAGAAACCACCTCGGCATCGGTCACGACACACCCGCCAAAACGCACAATATCTGCAGCCAGATGCGAAGCAATCGCATCTCCCCCGCCCTGCAGCCTCCAACCGCTCTGTATGAACGAGTTATGAATCTGGGCATAGACATAGAGAGGAAGTGTGTCGGCATCGTACTGAAGCCTCAGCGAGGCTCCGGAAAGGACTTTGCGAAGAAGCTCATCAGAAATGCAGTCGCAGAGAAAATCGTAGGCCGAAACCCCGAAGAGCTTCATACTCTCTCCCGAGCCGAAACCGGAACGGATGCCGGAGCCAACTGCCTTTAGCTGAGCGATATATTTACGCAATCCCTCGCGCTGGGAAGGAAAATATCCGGAAAGAATGTCTATGAATCTCTCATATCCCGAAGGAAGGGGAAAAACCCGCTCGGCGATATGGATCTCATCGACGCACTCGGGATTCATCTGCCTCCAGTCGAGCCCCATAAGGCCGTAGTAGTCGAAAATCCACCGTAGGACTTCGCCTTCGCCAAGGCCTCCTACATAATGAAAGCCGGTGTCGAAGACCGACCCGGCTCTCTTGAAAGTCTGAAGGCATCCGCCTGCCTGGCGGCCTTTCTCGAGTACGACAACGTCATAACCGTTCTTGGCGAGGATGAACCCGCACTGGAGTCCGCCCAGTCCTGCTCCGATTATGACAACTTTCGCCATCCCTGCTAGAGGTTCTTGATGACGAGAGAGGAATTGGTTCCGCCGAATCCGAAGGAATTGGAGAGGAACATATCGAAATTCTTCTCAATTCTCTTGGAGGGAATAAGCAGTTTTGCGGAATCTTCGTCGGGATTCTCGAAATTGAGGTTCGCTCCGATAAATCCGCCTTTCATCATAAGTATCGAATAAATGACCTCGCTGGCGCCTGCCATCCACATTTCGTGGCCGGTCTGGCTCTTGGTGCTGGTGACTTCCGTGCGCTGGTCGCCGAAGACATTGTAGATGGCCTTGGCTTCGTTGGTGTCGCCGACGTGGGTGGAAGTGGCGTGGGCGTTGATGTAGCCTATGTCCTTGATGCTGACGCCTGCCTGGCGGATGGACATCTGGAGGGCGCGGCTGGGGCCTTCGACGTTGGGCGAGGAGATGTGGTCGCCGTTGCTCGAGAAGCCGTAGCCCAGCACTTCGGCGATGATGGGAGCGCCGCGGCGAAGGGCCGATTCGTAGCTTTCAAGGATGACGGTGGCAGCGCCGCCGCCGGGCACAAGACCGTCGCGGTCGCGGTCGAAGGGGCGGCTGGCTTTGGTGGGCTCGTCTTCGCGGATGGAGAATGCTGCGATGCCGTCGAAAGAACCTGTGGCAGCGGGATTGATCTCCTGGGCGCCGCCGCAGACCACCATTTCCTGGAGGCCCTGCTGTATGAGCAGAGTGCCAAGACCTATTGAGTGCGAGCCGCTTGCGCAGGCTGCGGAAATGGTCATATTGATGCCCTTGAGTTTGAAGATGACGCTGAGGTTCATCGTGACGGTGGAGTTCATCGACTGGAAGATGGCTCCTGAGCCGCAGAGCATAGTGTCTTTCTTTGTAACTATCGTGTTTACAGCGTTATAGACAGGCTCGGCAGTGCTGTCGCCTCCGTAGAGGATGCCCACTTCGTGGGTATTGAGATAGTCCTGGTCTATCTTTGCGGCCGCGAAGGCGTCGCGGGTGGCGCAATAGGCGTACTTTGCGTGCTCGGGCATATAGACCCTCTGCGAACGCGGAAGTTCCTTCTTGAGGTCGGGGCTGTCCACATAGCCGGTGAGGCCCGAGCGGAAGCCCATTTCCTTGCGGACGGGGTCGAGGATTATACCAGATTTGCCATAATAGAGGGAATCGCGGACTTCGTCGAGAGTCTTGCCGAGGCAGGAATAGATTCCCATACCTGTGATTACTACACGGTTTTGCATACTTTTATAGACATTTTGGAGCACATAAGGTCGCCTGCATAGACGCAGACAACCCATTTGCCATCGTTATCGGTTTTGGTGAGGTCGTATCTCAGGGATTTATGTTCCTCGGGCGAGACGACCGAGAGGAATTTGATGTCTTTGGCATCTGTCAGGGTCTGGGGCTTCTTTTCGATTTCGGAGATGGTGTCGATTGCTATCTGCACCAGACATACGCCCGGGGTGATGGGGTGACAGGGGAAATGGCCCTTGTAGATTTCGCTTTCGGGGCGTAGAGCTATCACAGCGGAATATTTGGAGCCGTCGTAGCCGATGCTTTTGAGCTTATAGAGGTTTCCTTTAATCATCTACCGGTTTTGAATCGTCCTGGGCTGTCTTTATCGAGGACTGGGCTATGATTTCGTCCCCTGATCGCACCACTGCTTCGCAGAGCTGGATGCCGGCTATGTTCTCGCCGAAAATCACGGTGGTCTGGATGGTCTCGCCGACTTCGGGGTTGCGGTTGACCTTGAGATGGTGGACGTTGCCGATGTAGCCTATGGTGACTTTGCCGTGCTCGACGTATTTTGCGATGTAGCCGATTTTGGCGACGCACGACTGGGCTATGTTCTCGATGAGGCCTGCAGTCTGGAACACTCCGTCATAAGTGAAGAGCGTGTCCTCGCGGATGAGGAACGATGTCACAGCGGAATCTTCGTCGCACTGCAACAGCGAATCCACAAACACAAAGGGCTTGCGCTGGGGGATTATGTCGGTGATCTGAACTGTAGGGACAATTCCCATAAAAACTAATTTTTATCAAATGGCAAAGTTATTAATCTTTTAACTAAAATCAAAATTAAATCCGTCATGCCCGACCTGTTCGGGCATCTCTCCGCAATCAGAACAGACGATATACTCTGTCGAATTTGGCTTTGATTTCGGAAGTGCAGAGGTTGCCGAGGGAGCCTTCGTGGGTGTGGTGGAGGGTGCCGCCGAAGCGGAAGGTGCCCTTGTTTATTGAGTCGGCCACCTGTCTGTAGGCGTCGCGGAAAGGTACGTCCTCTTCTGAGACAAGGCGGTTGACTTCTTCGACGCTGAAGGAGAGCCCGTATTTGGGATCCTTCATAAGATCCTCTGCCACAGTCATATTGCTGATTGCGAAGGCTGCTATGTCGAGACAGTCTTCCATCTCTTCGAACACGGGGACGAAGAGTTCCTTGATGAGCTGCATATCGCGGAAGTAGCCCGAAGGGAGGTTGGTGCAGACAAGGCGTATGCTCTCGGGCACGCCGCAGATTTTGTTGCAGTGGGCGCGGATGAGCTCGAAGACGTCGGGGTTTTTCTTGTGGGGCATTATGCTCGAACCGGTCGTCATCTCGTCGGGGAGCTTGACGAAGCCGAAGTTCTGGCTGTTGTAGAGGCAGCAGTCGGCGGCGAGGCGGCCAAGGGTCTCGGCAACGCACGAAAGGGCGAACGCCACGATGCGCTCCGACTTTCCGCGACTCATCTGGGCATAGACGGAGTTGTAGTCGAGGTCTTCGAAGCCGAGGAGTTCAGTGGTCTTGCGGCGGTTCAGAGGAGCCGACGAGCCGTAGCCCGCAGCCGAGCCTAAAGGATTGCAGTTCACCACTTTATAAGCCGCGTAGAGTTCATTGAGGTCGGTGGCCAGATTTTCCGCATAGGCACCGAACCAGAGGCCGAAAGACGAAGGCATAGCCACCTGCAGATGGGTGTAGCCCGGCATCAGGCGGTCTTTGTACTGCTCGCTCTTCTGCTGAAGTATGTCGAAGAGTGTCTTGACTTTTTCCACTATGCGGAGTATGCCGTCGCGGGCGAAGAGTTTGACATCGACCAGCACCTGGTCGTTGCGCGAGCGTCCGGTGTGCACTTTCTTGCCGAGGTCGCCGAGAGCGTCGGTCAGGAGCTTTTCCACCTGCGAATGCACGTCTTCGATGTCGTCGTCGATGGTGAAACGGCCTTCCAGAGCCTCCTTGCGGAGTTTCTCGAGCTCGGGAATCAACTTGTCAAGTTCGTCCTTTGCCAGCAGGCCGACGCTTTCGAGCATAGTGATGTGGGCCATCGTGCCCTGAATGTCGAAAGGCGCGAGCTTGAGGTCGAGTTCGCGGTCCTTGCCTACCGTGAATTTGTCTATTTTCTCATCGACTGAGAATCCCTTGTCCCAGAGTTTCATATTTCCAGATTGTCTAAAAGTTTGACGTATGTTTCTATGCCTTGTCTGATTTCTTCGATTTCGATGTATTCGTCGGCCGAATGCGAGCGGGAAGAGTCGCCGGGGCCGATTTTGAGGGTGTCGAAGTTCATCAGAGTCTGATTGCTGGTGGTCGGCGAGCCGAAACTCTCCAGACCGAGTCCGCGGCCCCGCAGGACCACCGGATTGTCGTCCGCGATGAACGAGCTTCCGTGACGCATCGAACGCGGCTTGACATCGCATCCGACTGACTGTCTTATGGTTTCGAGGATTTCTTCGTTTGTGTACATTCCGTTGGGGCGTACATCCACAACGAATTTGCATTCGTCGGGCACGACATTGTGCTGTGTGCCGGCAGAAATCATCGTTACAGACATCCTCACCGGGCCCAGATGGTCGGACCGGCGGTCGAAGTCGTACGAATTGAACCACTCTATGTCTTTGATTGCCTGCGATATGGCATTGACGCCCTCGCCTCTTGCGGCGTGGCCGCTCACTCCGTGGGCGGTGCAGTCCATGACTATGAGACCGCGTTCGGCCACCGCCATCTTCATCTGCGTGGGCTCCCCTACTATTCCGAGTTTGACCGGGCCTATTTCGGGGAGGATTTTCTCAAGGCCTTCAGTGCCGCTGACTTCTTCTTCGGCCGTGGCGCTCCAGATGAGGTGGTACGGCTGTGGTTTGGCCGCAAGCTTTTCGTAAGCCGACAGAAGCGCTACGAGCGATGCGCCGTCGTCGTTGGTGCCGAGGCCGTAGATGCGGCCGTCTTCTTCCTGAGCCGCAAAGGGGTCTCTCGTGTAGCTGGGGGCAGGTTTGACTGTGTCTATATGGGCGTTGAGAAGCAGCACCGGCTTGTCGGAATTGGGGTCGCTGTCGAGCCACAAGTTGTTGGCCCTTCGCTCGGGATGGAATCCTTTGCGCAGCAGCCATTGCTGGAGATAGTCCGCCGCGGCGGTCTCCTGCCGGCTGATGGACGGGATGGCCACAAGGCCTTTCAACAATTCTATTAAATCGCTCAATATCATATTGTTATGGTTGTGCCAGCGTTTTCGTTACCCAACTGGTCGGCCTTGGTGACGAGGACTTTGGAGACTCCCGCTTCGAGGGCTTCGAAGGCATTCTGAAGTTTGGGAAGCATTCCGCCGCTGACCGTGCCGTCGGCTTTGAGTCTCGCGTAACTTTCTTTGTTTATGCTCGATATGACGCTGTCGTCATCGTCGGGGTCTTGGAGCACGCCTTTTTTCTCGAAACAGGAAACCAGGGTGACTTCATATTTGGCGGCAAGGGCGCGGGCCACTGCCGAAGCCACAGAATCTGCATTGGTGTTGAGCAGCTGGCCGCATCCGTCGGAGGTTATGGGGACCATCACCGGTATTATGCCGGCGTCGATGAGCATTGCAATCGCTTCTGCATCAACGCTTTGGATATCGCCCACATAGCCGTAGTCTATCTCGCCTACGGGGCGCTTGCGGCTTATCATCGAATTCATATCGGCGCCGCTGAGGCCTATGGCCTTGCAGCCGCGTTTCTGGAGGCCTGCCACTATGGCTTTGTTCACCTTTCCGGCATAGACCATCGTAACCACCTCGAGCATAGGAGCATCTGTGATTCTGCGGCCCTCGGCCATCCTGGTCTCGATGCCGAGCCGTGCGGCGATTCGGGTGGCTTCGCGTCCGCCGCCGTGCACCAGCACCTTCGCCCCTTCGACAGCAGTGAATCCGTCGAGAAACTCCTCCAGAGCCGCAGCATCCTCCACCACCGCCCCACCTACTTTTATAACTTTTATTGCTTTCATCTATTACGTCATGCCCGACCTGTTCGGGCATCTTTAGTTTATCGTTATAAATCGCTCCAGTTCCAGGGAACATGGCCCCAGCCGACCGGGCTTCGCCCGTCCCTCCCACGCCTTCGGCGCGGGCCCCTCCCTCTATTAGCCTAGGGTGGCTAAGTCGGCTGAAACCATGTTCCCTTCCTCTTCCGCTCTCGTTATAACTCCTCCAATATTCTCTTCATTGCGACCTGGGCGGAGACGACGCGGTTGGCGGCTTCGGGGATCACCAGGCTGCGGGGAGAGTCTATCACTGCGTCGGAGACTATCATATTGCGGCGCACGGGGAGGCAGTGCATAAACTGCGCGTTGTTGGTCACGGCCATATGCTTTTCGTCCACCATCCAGCCCATATCGCGGCTGAGAATCTTGCCGTAGTCTTCGGGCCGCGTGACTCCGGGGCAGCTCCAGTTCTTTGCATACACGAAGTCCGCGCCTTCGAGGGCCTTCATCTGGTCGTACTCCACCTTGGCGCCTCCAACAAACTCGGGGTCAAGCTCATAACCTTCGGGCTGGGCTATCACGAAGTCCACGTCTGCGGCGTTCATCCACTCCGCGAAGGAGTTTGGCACTGCCTGCGGGAGGCTTTTGGGGTGCGGCGCCCAGGTGAGGACCACCTTCGGGTGCTTACGTTCCTTGTGCTCTTCGATTGTGATGAGGTCCGCGAAGGCCTGGCAGGGATGCACCGTTGCCGATTCGAGGCTGATGACGGGGCGGCCGCTGTAGTCCACGAACTGCTGCAGCACCTCCTCGCTGTAGTCCGCCTCGCGGTCTGTGAGGCCCGCGAAAGAGCGTACGCCGATAAGGTCGCAGTAGCTGCCGATGACGGGGATGGCTTCCTTGAGATGCTCCGACTTGTCGCCGTCCATCACCACTCCCATCTGCGTTTCGAGCTTCCAGCTGTCGCCGTTGACATTGAGGACTATGGGGTTCATTCCGAGGTTCAACGCCGCCTTCTGGCTGCTTAGTCTCGTCCTTAAGGAATTGTTGAAGAAAACCAGTATAATTGTCTTGTTACGACCGAGATGCTGCCATCCGAAAGGATTGGCCTTCACTTCAAGCGCTTCTTTAAGTGCCTTGTCTATGTCGCCTATGTCGGACGCGTGGAAAAAGCTTTTCATAAGAGGTCTTTGAATGAGTTTATAAACTGCTCTGCCTGAGATTTCTGGAGACAGAGAGGAGCGAGAAGTCTTATCATATCGCTTCCTGCCACTCCTGTGAAGATATGTTTGTCAAAGAGGAGTTGGCGGCGGATTTCGGCTATAGGCTCGTTGAATTCGATTCCGAGCATCAGGCCGCGACCGCGGACTTCCTTGATTTTCGGCGAAGAGGGAATGTTGTCCTTGAGAAATGTTCCTACCTCGAGGGCGTTGTCCACAAGCTTTTCTTCTTCGATTATGTCGAGCACTGCGCAAGCTGCCGCCATTGCGAGGTAGTTGCCGCCGAAAGTGGTGCCGAGCATACCTTTGACTGCCTGGATTCCGGGAGATATGAGGACTCCGCCGCAGGGGAAGCCGTTGGCTATGCCCTTGCCCATCGAGATTACGTCGGGCTCGATGCCGGCCCATTGGTGGGCAAAGAACTTGCCTGTCCGGCCGTAGCCGCTCTGGACTTCGTCGAGCAGAAGCAATGCTCCGTACTTTTTGGTGAGCAATCTGAGCTGCTGCATAAATTCGTCGCTCGGGAGATTGATGCCGCCGCAGCCCTGGATGCCTTCGACGATCACGCCTGCCACGTCGCCTTTCTTGAGTTCCTTCTCAACCGACTCTGCGTCATTCAGTTCACAGAAAGTCACCTTGTGATTGGCGTTGAAGGGCGAGACAATCTTCGGGTTGTCGGTCACTGCCACTGCGCCCGATGTACGGCCGTGGAAACTTTTGCGGAACGCCACGATTCTGTCCTTGCCGGTGTGGAACGAGGCGAGTTTCAAGGCGTTCTCGTTGGACTCAGCGCCGGAGTTGTCCAGAAACAGCCGATAGTCTTCGTAGCCGGAGACTTTGCCGAGTTTGGTTGCAAGTTCCTCTTGCAGAGGGTTTTTCACGCTGTTGGAGTAGAATCCTATCTTGTCGAGCTGGCTCTTGAGGGCTTCTACATACTTCGGATGGGAATGACCGACAGAGATTACTGCGTGACCTCCGTAAAGGTCCAGATACTCAGTTCCCTTGTCGTCCCAAATCGTGCACCTTTCGCCGCGCACCGGCGTCACATCATACAGTGAATATACATCAAATAGTTTCATAATATCATTCCGTCATGCCTTACAATAATCTTTCCCGTCATGCCCGACCTGTTCGGGCATCTTTAGAAGGCTGATGCCTTTAACTTTAAGCCGGCGGTCTCGTCGAGGCCGAAGATTAGGTTCATATTCTGGACGGCCTGGCCGGAGGCGCCTTTGAGGAGGTTGTCTATCACCGAGGTTATCAGCAGTTTCGAGCCGTGCTTCTCCACGTGCAGGAGACATTTGTTGGTGTTCACTATCTGCTTGAGGTCCACGGGCTTATCCGAAACGAACGTGAATGCGGCGTCTTTGTAGTAGTCTTTGTACATCGCCACTGCTTGTTCGGCCGAGCCGTCATATTCCGTATATACGCTTGCGAGGATGCCGCGGGCGAAGTCGCCTCTTACGGGGACGAAATCTATCTCGCCTTCGAATGAGGGCTGAAGGCCTCTAATCGTCGCACCAATCTCTATAAGATGCTGATGTTCAAAGGCTTTGTAAATCGACACATTGTTGTTTCGCCAGCTGAAGTGGGTTGTGGGGCCGGGTTTTACGCCTGCGCCTGTCGAGCCGGTTATGGCCGTGACATTCACGTCGTTCTTGAGATGGCCGGCAGCTGCCAACGGCAGCAGAGCCAGCTGGATGGCTGTGGCGAAACATCCCGGATTGGCCACCAGCGATGAAGTCTTTATTGCTTCGCGCTTGAGTTCGGGAAGGCCATAGACATAGCCGCAACTTTCGTCGCGGAAGTCCTGCGCCAGATCCACCACCTTGAGCTCTTCGGGACGAGGGTTCTCCGCCCAGAACGCAGAACTCTTGCCGTGGCCCGAACACAAAAACAGCACGTCTATGGCCGACAGGTCGTAAGTGTCTGAAAAACAGAGCTCTGTCTCGCCAAATATGCCGCCGTGCACATCATACAGCTTGTTTCCGGCATTGCTCTCGGAGTGCACGAACACAATCTCCGCCTCGGGGTGATTCAGAAGTATCCGTATCAACTCCCCCGCCGTATACCCCGCTCCGCCTATTATTCCTGTTCTTATCATATAATTATATTGTTTACTATTAATCGCTCCCGTTCCAGAGGGCAAAGGCCCGGCGGAACTCCGCTCGCTACGCTCGCTCCGGCCCCTCCCATTGTCTCCTTCGTCATTTGCCTAACGGCAAATAACTCGTATCCAACGGGCCCCTCCCCCTATACCGTTCCGGGGGTGGAAAGGTCCTCCGGACCTTTGCCCTCTTCCACTTCCGCTCTCGTAGAAATTATCTCTCTATCTCGTCGGGGTGGGCAAGGTAGTAGGCGCGGAGGGCGGTGGAGGAGACTTTTATGAAGCCTTTGGCGTCTTCGGGGGTCCAGCCTTTCTGGGTCTCGCCATATTCGCCCAATTTGTTCTTTACTATGTCGTTGGGAGAGTCCACGCCCACTGTCGAGAAGCAGTAAGGGCGGAGTTCCATTGTGACTGTGCCGGTGACATTGCGCTGGCTGCTTTCGAGCATTGCCTCGATGTCTTTCATCACGGGCTCCATATACTGGCTCTCGTGGAGGAACATTCCGTACCAGTTGGCAACCTGGTCTTTCCAGTACTGCTGCCATTTGCTGAGAGTGAACTTCTCGAGGAACTTGTGGGCTGCGATAATGAGCATCGGGGCTGCTGCTTCGAAGCCTACGCGGCCCTTGATGCCGATGATTGTGTCGCCGACGTGCATATCGCGGCCGATGCCGTAGGGAGCGGCAATCGACTCGACCTTCTGGATTGCGACGACGCGGTCCTTGAAGCGTACGCCGTTGACTCCCACGAGTTCGCCTTTTTCGAAATCGAGACTGACGGTCTCGACACCTTTCTTTGTAACCTGCTTGAGATAAGCCGTTTCGGGAAGTCCCTTCTTGGAGTCGAGAATCTCGCCTCCGCAAATCGAAGTGCCCCAGAGGCCCACATTGTATGAATATTTGAGTTTGGCGAAATCCGCCTTGAATCCGTTCTTGTTGAGATAGTCCACCTCCTGCTGACGGGTGAGGTTCATATCGCGGGTGAGAGTGATGATTTCCACGCCGGGAGCGGCCACGAGGAAGGTCATATCGAAACGCACCTGGTCGTTGCCGGCGCCGGTGGAGCCGTGCGCAATGGCCTCAGCGCCAATCTCTTTGGCGTAGCGAGCGATTGCCAGCGCCTGGAAGATCCTTTCGGACGACACCGATATGGGATAAGTGCCGTTGCGCAGCACATTGCCGTAAACCATATAGCGGAGACTCTTCTCGTAATACTCCTGAGTGACGTCGAGGGTGACATATTTCTTTGCTCCGAGCTTATATGCGTTCTCCTCGTTGGTCTTGAGTTGTTCTTCGGAGAATCCGCCGGTGTTGGCGCAGGCAGCATAGACTTCGTAGCCCATCTCCTTGGCGAGATACATCACTGTGAAAGATGTGTCGAGGCCGCCGCTGAATGCCACCACCACTTTCTTTTTCTGCTCTTCGGGGTGCTTCTCGGGGTCGTAGAGCATACCGGTGCAGAGGCAGCGGGTGCAGTTGTTGCGCTGGAGCACGTCGTAGTTGATGCAGCTCTCGCAGCCTTTCCAGAATGTGGGGTCGTCGGTGAGCTCGCCGAAGGTCACAGGGACATAGCCGAGCTTTGTGTTGATGTTCATAACTGCCTGGCCTGTAGTGAGTCCGAAGAGTTTGGCGTGCGGGAACCTCGTGCGCGAAAGCTCGAATGCCTTGCTTTTTATCATAGTTGCCACGCCCTGGCCGCGGTATGCTTCCTTGACTATGAGGCCGGAGTTGGCCACGAAAGATTCGTGCCCCCAGCACTCTATATAGCAGAATCCCACGAACTGGTCGCCGTCCATTGCTATGATGGCCTTGCCTTCGCGGATTTTGCTTTCCACATACTCGGGTTTGCGTTTTGCGATGCCGGTGCCGCGCACCTTGGCTGCGTCTTCGATTGTCTTGAGGATTTCCCCTACATAAGGGAGATGCTTCTGGGAAGCTACTTCTACTGTTACGTTGCTCATATCTATTGTTTAATTTTATATCCGATTCCGGGGAGATAGGTTTCGAGAGACGATGTTATCTGCTGCGGGGTGAACTGCGGACGTGTCACCGCCAGCACGGTGTCGTCTCCGGCTATGGTGCCGGCTATCTCCAATGTTACGTTATGATCTATGACAGAGGCCACTACGCTGGCAAAACCCGGCATAGTCTTGACCACTGCCATACCCGAGCAGAACTCCAGGCTCACTATGCCGTCCGAAGGGGTGGATTCTTTATAGGTCCGCGCCAGCGAGCCGCCATACGACGCAAGGCGGTAGCAGTAGCCGAAATCCTTGTCGTAAACCTTCGAAACCCCGAGTTCCTTGAGGTCGCGCGAGAGAGTCGCCTGGGTGACATTGTATCCTTTCTGAATAAGAATACCCATCAGCTCCTCCTGGCTCTGGATGTTGCCTCCGGCTATTATGGCCTTGATTATGCTTTTGCGGTTGATCTTCTGTGTCATAGCGGCTGCAAATATATACAATTTTTTGCAAGTTTATGCATAAGGGCAGGAATTTTTGCGAAATAATGCAACGTTTCGGCAAATTTTTGCATCTTTGCAGTGTCGTTTGACAAAATTTTATGGGGATGTATTGGTTTTGACGGTAAATGATGTCGGACGGTAAGCACGCCGAGAGTCGGGGTCCCCTCTCGTAAATCCCAGACCTCAAGCCATAACTGGCAACAACACTTATGCACTCGCTGCGTAGTCTAGTCCAAGACAGACTCCTTAATCGCGCGGACAAGGTCCGTAGCGACGAGTATCCCGCCGGAGTTTAAGCTCTCTATCGCCGGCATCCGGGGTATCATCCAAGAGAGATGCACGATCCGATGCTTCCTGCGGAGCGCCAAGATTTACGGAAGATAAGGTTGAGTTGGCCCGCCCGCCGGCAGACTCTCCCCGACAATCAAAGGCCGGATAAGCGTGTAGAAAGCCCTCCGGTGCTTTATTCGGACGGCGGTTCGACCCCGCCCATCTCCACGGAACAAATACCTTCAGCTGGCGCTGAAGGTATTTTTTTGTCCCGTGGAGATGATTTCACCCTCTGTCAATG
>R18__coassemble_1471_pt1 | contig 28434 bp, 28 predicted proteins | sample R18__metabat2_high_PE_032 | metagenome-assembled genome bin R18
GCTAAAATAGGGGGTTGGGTCCAAGCCATATGCCTCCAACCGGTCTCTATGGCCAATTGCTGTGGCCCATCGCTGCGAAAATGAGACCCCCGAACGGGGAATTCCGCGGCTGTGGGCCACGACGAATGGCTTCTGGTGGCGTATAACCACGCTCCGCTGTGCCCAAGGGGCTAAAATAGGGGGTTGGGTCCAAGCCATATGCCTCCAGCCGGTCTCTATGGCCAGTTGCTGTGGCCCATCGCTGCGAAAATGAGACCCCCGAACAAGTCACGCCGAAAATTCCAGAAAACCGACGGGTAAGAACGACGGCCGTGAGCAAAATAGGGGGTTTTGCTCACCGAGAGTAGCTACTGGGGGCTTCCGTGAGCAAAATGGCCCTTTTTGCTCACCGACCCATAAAAAAGCCGACCCCAAAAGGAGTCGGCTTTCTTGAGACGTTCGCGAAGGAAGGATTATTCGGCCTCGGGAATTGCTGTGGGGAATTCGGGCGCGCCTTCTGTGGGAACGGTCTGCTCTATCTGGTCTTTGACCAAGGAGTGACGAGAACTCTTCTCGGGAATCACGAATGTAGCCACTACGCAGAGAACTATGATGGTGGTGGCGAGTACCCAGGTGGTCTTCTCGAGGAAGTCTGCTGTCTGGCGTACGCCGAAAGTCTGGTTGCCGGCTGCGAAGTTGGCTGCCAGTCCGCCACCCTTGGAGTTCTGAAGCAATACTACAATGGTGAGGAGAATGCTTGCGATCACTATGATGATAGAGATGGTGATGTAAAGAACTTGCATAGTTTATTTATTTAATATTTTTTACTTTTTCGATAAGAGATGCAAAGTAAGCACTTTTTTCTGGATATAACAAAATAAGTTTTTCGTAAATTTCGGTTGCCTTCTTGTAAATCTCCTGCTGGGCGTAAATTTCGGCGAGAGTTTCTGTGATGATTTCGCCATCCACATCGCGGTGCGCGGCAGGTTCCGGACTCTCAAAAGAAGCCCCTGCAGCGGGACCGCCAAGAACTCCCGACACAGGCGAGAACGAAGGAGTCTCCACTGCAAGACCCTGACGTTCAAGGTCTTCGAAATCTTCCTGTCCGAAATAGTCTCCTGCCCCCACATAATATTTCCGCTTGGGAGCATCTTCAGCCGGAGTCTCAACCGGAGCCGCCGGAGCCGCAGCCGAATCCGCAGCTGCAGCCGCAGCCGCCTCAGCCGCCACACTCCGCCGCCCCATAAGAATCTTGAGAAACTCCGCCCGCGAGAGAAGGAAAATCCCGGCGTGACGCATAGCGGCGCGCGCGGCTTCTTCCCGGGGGTTCTCGCCGATGAGCCTCACAATATATTCCTTGCGGGCCACCGTGAACCACGGATACACCTCGACGAGCTGCTCGAGCTCGCCCTTGTCAAGACTGTGAACATCTACCATTGTGCCACCGTAGCGTTAAATATATCTTCCACAAGTTTTTCTATAATTGTCTCACACAGAGTGCTTTCGACAGCATCCAGCGAGTTCTCGGAATTGTAGTCCTCGTAGGCCGCGAAAGACTGCTCGAGATTGTCCTCGGGGTGAAGCACATTGGTGAAAGTAACCTTCACGGTGACTGTCAGGCGGTTCATTGCGGCAACCTCGTTGGCTGTGATGGCCGCCGCCTTGACGTCGTACGACTCCACTGTGGCGACAAGATTCATATCGCCGTCCTCTTCCACCTGCTCGAGGCGGGTCATCTTCTTGAATTTGTCGTTGAGCGCCTCGGTAAGTTCGTTGGCAAGTGTGGGGTTGACCTTGCGGGCGTTGTTAAGGACAGGCTCGATGCAGATTGTCTTGACATCCGCCTGAATCGACGTGCCGCTGAAGGAATAGATGCCGCAGCCTGCCAGAAGGGGAAGCACGGCGGCAAGAATCAAAAACCGTTTCATATACCAAGTTCCTTTATCTTTCTATATAGTGTGCGTTCGGAAATGCCGAGCTCCGCGGCCGCGGCCTTGCGCTTGCCGCCGTGCTTCTCCAAAGAGCGGCGGATGAGCTCCGCAGAGGCGTCCTGCAGCGAGAAGCTTCCGGTCGAAGGGGTTTCCTGCGCGTACTCAAAGTCTTGATAGGCAGGCTCTTCGGCGTGGTGCGCAACCGCGGACACCACAGGCGAGGCATCCACCACCGCCGCGGGGTCCTCCACCACAGGCGAAGCATCCACCACCGGCGCGGACGAGACCGCCGGCCCTATCAGCAGCGGTCCGCGGACGGAAGCGCCCGAGCCCTGCCCGGAAAGCCCCACGGCTTCCTTGAGAGCATCGACGTCGGCACGCAGCTGCCAGAGAATCTTGAAGATGATGTCGCGGTCCGAAAGGTAGTCCGCACCTGCATCTTCCTGTCTTACAGGTAGTTTCTCGCCGGTGTCGGAGGGGATGTAGCGCGCGAGGGTCTCGGCGCCGACGCGGCGGTCGCTCTCGAGCACCGAAATCTGCTCGGCGACGCTCTTGAGCTGGCGGATGTTGCCGGGCCAGCGGTAGGCCTCGAGCAGCTGCACGGCTTCGTCTGTGAGCCGCACCGCCGGGGTCATATATTTGTCTGCGAAATCCAGCGCGAACTTCTTGAACAGCGGGTGGATGTCTCCTTTGCGCTCCCGCAGGGGCGGGATGCTGATGGGCACGGTGCTCAGGCGGTAGTAGAGGTCCTCCCTGAACTTGCCTTTGGAAATGGCGCCGCGCAGGTTGACGTTTGTTGCGGCCACCACCCTGACATCGGTCTTCTGGACCTTCGACGAACCCACCTTGATGAATTCGCCGGTCTGCAGGACGCGCAGCAGGCGCACCTGGGTGGAAAGCGGAAGTTCCGCCACCTCGTCGAGGAAGAGGGTGCCGCCGTTGGCCTCTTCGAAATAGCCCTTGCGGGTCTCGATGGCGCCGGTGAACGAGCCCTTCTCGTGGCCGAAAAGCTCCGAATCGATTGTGCCTTCGGGGATTGCGCCGCAGTTCACCGCTATGTAGGGGTTGTGCTTGCGGGGGCTGTTCTGGTGGATTATCTGGGGAATGACTTCCTTTCCCACGCCGCTCTCGCCCGTGACAAGCACGGAAAGGTCAGTTGCCGCAACCTGGCAGGCGACCTCTATGGCCCTGTCCAGTTTGGGGTCGCTGCCGATGATTGCGAACCTTTGTTTTATCTGAAGTACATCCATTTTTCAAAATTTATGCAAAGTTACAATTTTTTACATTATATTTGCAAGATGAATTACAATGCCGCTTAAGGCAGAAAAATATTGAAAATTTAACCAAAACAACTATTTACTAATAAAACGTTTTATGAAAAAAAATCTTTTTAATCTTGTACTTGTAGCCGTTGCTTCATTGGCTCTTGTATCTTGTAACAATGCACAGAAGATGATCGATGCTGCAGATCAGATCGGCTTCGTATGCACTCCTGAAGTTCTCGAGGTTGTCGCAGGCAACATCGACGCTACAGTTGCAGTTACTTTCCCCGCTGAGTACTTCCTTCCCAAAGCTGTCCTCGAGGTAACTCCCGTTATCGTTTATGAGGGTGGCGAAGTAGCCGGCACTCCTTTCGTATATCAGGGCTCCAAAGTCACTGAGAACTACAAAACCGTCACCAAAGCAGGCGCAACTATCCAGGAGAAAGTTCACTTCGCTTATGTTTCCGGTATGGAAAAATCACAGCTCGTGGCTCGCGCAAAGGTCATTATGAAGGGCAAAGAATACGCTTTCCCCAAAGATCTCAAGATCGCTGACGGCGCAAACACCACTTATATGCTCGTTGAGAAAGATGGTTGCCTCCCTCTCCATCCTTCAAACTACCAGCCCATCATCCCCGAGACTGCTGAAGCTCAGATTATGTATCTCATCAACAGCGCAACAGTCCGCAACACCGAGCTCAAAGGCCAGAGCGTCAAGAACTTCCAGGAAGCTCTCAAAGCTCTTGAGTCAGACGAGCGCCGCGAAGTCAAAGGCACTGAAATCGTAGCTTACGCTTCTCCCGACGGAGCTGAGTCTCTCAACGAGAAACTCTCTGCTAACCGCGAGAAATCTGCAAGCAAAGCTTTCGGCACAGTTACCAAGAAGCTCAACGCAGGTGAAGTTTCCACCAAATCCATCGGTGAAGACTGGGAAGGTTTCCAGGAGCTCGTAAACGCTTCGGACATCGAAGACAAAGCCCTCATCCTCCGCGTCCTCTCTATGTACAGCGATCCTACCGTCCGCGAGCGCGAAATCAAGAATATGTCTGCTGTTTACAGCTCACTCGCAAAGAACGTTCTTCCTCAGCTCCGCCGTGCACGCTTCATCACCAACGTAGAGTTCACAAACTACACCGCTGACGAACTCGCTGACCTCATCCAGAACAACATCGACGTTCTCGACGAGCCCGCTCTTCTCGAAGCTGCCAAGAACGCTAAAGACAACTCTGTCAAGCTCAACGTTTACAAACAGGCTATCAAGAAGTTCAACAGCAACGGCGCAAAGATCAACAGCGCTATCGTTTACCTCAATGAAGGCAAAGTTGCTGACGCTAAAGCTGCTATCGCAACTGCTGATGCCAAATGCCCTTACACTCAGAATGTTCTCGGTGTCATCGCTCTCCGTGGCGGCAACCTCTCAGAAGCTGCAAAATGCTTCGCAGCTGCAGGTGAAATCGGCCAGGCTAACGCTGCTGTGGTTGACATTCTCAACGGCAAATACAACGACGCTGCCAAGAAGCTCGCAGGCAAAGGCGGATGCAACGAAGCTCTCGCTTACATCCTCACTAACCAGCTCGACAAAGCTTCCAAGGCTATCAAAGGCACTTGTCCTAAATGCGCTTACAAGAAAGCTATCATCGCTGCTCGTCAGGGCAAGGTAGCTGAAGCTAAAGCCGCTATCGAGGCTGCAAGCAAGAACGCCGACCTCAAAGCTCGCGCTGAGAAAGATGTTGAGTTCATCAAAGTCAAATAATTGACTCTTAACAGATATGAAAAAGCCCTCGGCGAAACCGAGGGCTTTTTTTGTACCCGGAGCCGGGGTCGAACCGGCACAGCCTTGCGGCCACTGGTGTTTGAGACCAGCGCGTCTACCGATTCCGCCATCCGGGCCAGTAGAGCGGTGCAAAGGTATGTAAATTTTGCGGCTTGACAAAAAAATGTTTACAGGCCCGGCAGAATTTCTATAGCGCTTTGAGGGATTTCTTTATGATTTCCTCCAGCGTCAGCGAAGGATTTTCCTTGAGCAGATGGGAAAGGACTTTCTCAACATTTGGTTTGGAGAATCCGAGCAGGACGAGGGCGGAGAGGGCTTCTTCGCGGACTGCAGATGACTGAGCCCCTGCGGCGGAGCCCTCAAGAGAGAGTTCCCCACCTCCCTTGCCGACTTTGTCCTTGAGTTCCAGTATGATACGCTGGGCTGTCTTGAGGCCTATGCCCTTTACTGCCTTGAAGCGGCCCACGTCGCCTCCGAGAATGGCCGATGTGGCTTCGTCGGCTGTCATAGAAGAGAGTATCATCCGCGCCGAACCGGGGCCTACACCGTTCACGGACACCAGATGGGTGAACACGACCCTTTCGGCCTTGTCGGCAAAGCCGTACAGCGACTCGTCGTCTTCGCGGACCTGATGGTAGGCATAGAGTTTAACTGTCTGGCCGACACAGCTTTGGAGTGTCGAAAAGGTACTTAGCGATATAAGCAGTTTGTAGCCTACGCCGGCGGCTTCGACTATAGCTTCTGCAGGGGAGACTTCGGCGAGTTCGCCTTTTATATATTCGTACATAACTCAAGTTTCGCAAGTTGTAATTAGTTGCATTCTCGAATGTTACGGTGTCCTTGCGAAACTTCTTCCCACCGCACATTCGCTTCTTACGTGTCCCCTATCCTAAATCCTTCCCCTCGGGGGAAGGACTTACTGTCGGCATAAATGCGAAACTTGAATACAGGGCGTGTATCAATTTTCGGTAAAATTAGTTAATTTTGCCGGATTATAAAAACGATGAGTACAATAGGCGACATAAGAGCTCAGTTTCCGGCGCTGCAGACCAAGGTTTACGGCCGGCCGCTGATCTATTTCGACAACGCGGCCACGGCTCATAAGCCACTGAGCGTCATCGAGATGGAAGACAGGCTCTATCGCGGTTCCTATTCCAATGTCCATCGTGCGGTGCATAAACTCAGCGCAGACGCCACCAATGCTTATGAAGAAGCCCGCGACGCTGTGGCGGCATTCATTGGAGCCGGCTCACGCGAGGAGACAATCTTCACAAGCGGAGCCACCGCATCGCTCAATCTGTTGGCTCACAGCTTTGTAGAAAGATATGTCGGGCGCGGTGACAAAATTCTGCTGACTGAAGCGGAGCATCACGCCAACATTGTCCCCTGGCAGCTGGCCTGCCGGCGGGCCGGTGCATCGCTCGAGGTGGTTCCTGTCGGCAGCGACGGCTGCATCGACTTGAGGGTTCTCGAATCGCATTTGGACGATGCTTCTGTCAAACTTCTGGCGCTGCCCCATATTTCCAACGTCCTTGGCGTTGTCAACCCGGTCAAGGAAATCGTGGCTCTGGCCCATCGCCGCGGCATCCCCGTGGCAGTGGATGGCGCCCAGGGCATCGTCCACGCGGAGGTTAATGTCCGCGACCTCGACTGCGACTTCTACGCCTTCTCCGGCCACAAGATATACGCGCCCACCGGCACAGGCGTGCTCTACGGCAAACGCCGTTTCCTTGAAGAGATGCCTCCCTTTATGGGCGGCGGCGATATGATAGACACCGTCACTTTCGAGAAGACTTCCTACGCCCCTCTTCCCTTGAAGTTCGAAGCCGGAACGCCAAATTTTGTGGGGGCGGCCTGCCTCAAGCCGGCTCTGGAGACCGCTTCGGCTCTCCGGCGCGAGACGGAGGTGCAACTCTCTGAGCGTCAGATTGTTGAATATCTTATAGGAGAACTCCGGAAGATCGATGGCCTTCGCATCTACGGCACTCCCCGCGACATCGCGCAGAAGGCACCCGTCATCTCATTTACAGTAGATGGAGCTCACCCCTCGGATCTCGCGCAGATTCTCGACAAGATGGGTATTGCAGTCCGCAGCGGCCTGATGTGCGCCGAGCCGCTGGTCCGCAAATACTCCGAAGTGGGAATGCTGCGGGTTTCGCTCGCGCCCTACAACACTATGGATGAGTGCGTTACATTTATGGAGAGCCTCCATAGGGCCATAAATATGTTAAGAAGATGCGTATAGCCGATATAGAAAGAAATATAGTCGAAGAGTTCGCTCTGTTCCAGGATTGGATGGAGAAATACGAATATCTCATCGAACTGGGGAAAGACCTCCCTATGGCGGAGGAAGCCGAAAAGAACGACTCCACTTTAGTAAAAGGCTGTCAGTCACGCGTTTGGCTTTCCTGTTCGTACGACGGAGAGGCTCTGCATTTCAAGGCCGACAGCGACGCCATTATAACAAAAGGTATGATTGCCCTGCTGCTTCGAGTCTTTGACGGCCAGAAACCCGCCGACATCCTCGCCGCAGACCTTGGCTTCATCGAAGAGATCGGCCTCAAGGACAATCTGACCCCGACCCGCGCAAACGGACTGGTGTCGATGATACAAAAGATACGAAATTATGCCTCAAGCTATTGTTAAGCAGGAAGATATAGTCGCCGCTCTGCGTCAGGTCCATGACCCCGAGATTCCGGTCAACATCTACGACCTCGGGCTCATCTACGGCATTGACATAGAGCCCGATGGAGTCGTGGAGCTGCGTATGACCCTCACCGCGCCCAACTGCCCAATAGCCGACGAGGTTGTGGAGAGTGTGCGTCTGGCCGTGCTGGATGTCCCGGGAGTGCGCGATGCCGGAATCGAACTTGTTTTCGAGCCCGAATGGACCAAGGAAATGATGTCTGAAGAAGCAATGCTGGAGCTTGGACTGCTATGATAAAATTGCTGCTCGGAACTAACCTTGGCGACAGGGAGTGGAATCTGGAAAGGGCCGAGGCCCTGCTGGCGGAAGCCTTGAAGTGCGACTTCGATTGCTCGCCCGTGATGGAGACAAAGGCCGTTGGCTTTGACGGGGAAGATTTTCTAAATCAGGTCGTCGCCTTTGAGAAGCCCGCTTTCTTGGATGGTCCGCTGGAGCTTCTGGACATCTGTCAGAGCGTTGAGATAGAGATGGGCCGAGCGCCCCACACCGCCCGCTACGACGAGGCCGGAAAGCGCATATACGAGAACCGGATCATCGACATAGACATACTCTACTTCGATGATTTACAGCTAGATACTCCCCGCCTGACCCTCCCTCACCCGCAGGTCGTCAGCCGCGGTTTTGTAAAAGAATTATTAAATTCACTATAGATATGGCAACAACAGAAGAAGTTTTCAAAAATTTGATCGCACACGCAAAGGAATATGGCTTCATTTTCCCTTCGAGCGAGATTTACGACGGTCTGAGCGCAGTCTATGACTACGGCCAGATGGGCGTCGAGATGAAGAACAACATCAAGAAATACTGGTGGGAGTCTATGGTCCACCTCAACGACAATATCGTCGGCATCGACTCCGCCATCTTTATGCATCCCCGCATCTGGGAGGCATCGGGCCACGTAGGCGCATTCAACGACCCTCTCATCGACAACAAAGACTCCAAGAAACGCTATCGCGCAGACGTCCTCATCGAAGACTATCTCGCAAAGCTCGAGGAGAAGATGAACAAGGAAGTCGAGAAAGGCCGCAAGAAATTTGGCGAAGCATTCGACGAAGCGCAGTTCCGCGCCACCAACCCCAATGTCCTTCGCTCACAGGCAAAATGGGACGAAGTCCACGCACGTATGGCCAAAGCCTTGAACGACAATGACTTGAAAGAACTTCGCCAGATCATCGTGGATTGCGAAATCGCCTGCCCCATCTCCGGAACCAAAAACTGGACAGATGTCCGTCAGTTCAACCTTATGTTCTCGACCCAGCTGGGCAATGTCGATGGCGGCGTAGGCACAATCTATCTCCGTCCCGAGACTGCTCAGGGTATCTTCGTCAACTTCCTCAATGTCCAGAAGACCGGCCGTATGAAGATTCCTTTCGGTATCGCCCAGATAGGCAAGGCTTTCCGCAACGAGATCGTGGCCCGTCAGTTCATCTTCCGTATGAGGGAGTTCGAGCAGATGGAGATGCAGTTCTTCATCCGTCCCGGCTCTGAACTCGATTGGTTCAAGAAATGGAAAGAGACCCGTCTGAGCTGGCACAAAGCCCTCGGCCTCGGCGACGAAAAATATCGTTTCCACGACCACGACAAACTGGCTCACTACGCAAACGCAGCCACCGACATCGAGTTCGAATTCCCCTTCGGATTCAAGGAGCTCGAAGGCATCCACAGCCGTACAAACTTCGACCTCAGCCAGCACCAGACTTTCAGCGGCCGCAAGATCCAGTACTTCGACCCCGAAACCAACGAAAGCTATGTGCCTTATGTCATCGAGACATCCATCGGCCTCGACCGTATGTTCCTGGCCATTCTTTCGTCTTCGTATTGCGAAGAGACTCTCGAGGGAGGTGAAGTCCGCGCAGTCCTGCGTCTCCCCGCAGCAATCGCTCCCGTCAAGCTCGCCATCCTTCCGCTTGTCAAGAAAGACGGCCTGCCCGAGAAAGCCCGCGAAATTATGGACTCCCTGCGCTTCGACTTCAACTGCCAGTACGACGAAAAAGACTCCATCGGCAAACGCTATCGCCGCCAGGACGCCATCGGCACTCCTTTCTGCGTGACCGTCGATCACGACACTCTTCAGGATGGCTGCGTCACAATCCGTTACCGCGACACAATGGCTCAGGAGCGCATCCCCATCGAGAAGCTTCACGACATAGTCTCCGAGAAGATATCGATGAAACCCCTCTTCAAAAACATCGTCCGCCCGTAACAAAACCCCCGAGTGCTTCGGGAAATGCCCGAAGCAGTCGGCCGATTTTCGCAAAAACCCTCGAGTGTTTCGGGAAATGCCCGAAGCAGTCGGGGGTTTTTAAAAAGAGACCCCCGAACAGGTCGGGGGTGACGGTTTGTTGGTCGGTCGGGGGTGACGGGCTATTTCTCGGGGGCGAGGGAGCGGAGGTAGAGTTCGTCCATCTGGACGTCGTCGATCTTGGATGGAGCGTCGAGCATCACGTCGCGGCCGACGTTGTTCTTGGGGAATGCGATGTAGTCGCGGATGGTCTCCTGGCCGCCGAAGAGGGCGCAGACGCGGTCGAAACCGAATGCGAGACCTCCGTGAGGGGGCGCGCCGAACTTGAAGGCGTTGATGATGAAGCCGAATTTGTAGTCGGCGTCTTCCTTGGAGATGCCCAGAACCTCGAACATACGTTTCTGGACGTCGGCTTCGTGGATACGGATTGAGCCGCCGCCAAGCTCCGTGCCGTTCAGCACGAAGTCATAAGCGTTGGCGCAGACCTTCTCCAAGTCCTCTTTCTTATCCGAGTAGAACATCTCGAGATGCTCCGGCTTGGGAGCCGTGAACGGGTGGTGCATAGCGTAGAAGCGCCCAGTCTCGTCGTCCCATTCCAGAAGAGGGAAATCCACGACCCAGAGAGGCGCATAGACCTTGGGGTCGCGATAGCCCAGACGGCCTCCCATCTCAAGGCGAAGAACGCCGAGCTGGGTCTGGGTCTTGCGTTTGGGACCGCAGAGAACCAACACAAGGTCGCCGGCCGAAGCCCCTACCTGCGAAGCGACAGCCGCCAGCTGCTCGGGAGTATAGAATTTATCGACAGAAGATTTGATGCCGTCGGCCGATACCTTTATATATACAAGGCCTTTGGCACCGACCTGAGGCCTCTTGACCCAGTCGGTGAGTTCGTCTGTCTGCTTGCGTGTATAAGATGCTGCGCCGGGAACTACGATGGCTCCGACATATTCAGAAGAATCAAACACTGAGAAGCCGCAACCCTGAACGGAAGATGTGATGTCGCAAATCTTCATTCCGAAACGGATATCGGGCTTGTCGCTGCCGTAGAAATCCATTGCGTCGTACCAGCTCATACGTGGAATCTTGGGAGCGATCTCCACTCCTATGACTTCCTTGAAGAGATGTCTCATCATACCCTCGAAGAGGTCGAGGACATCTTCCTGCTCGACGAAACTCATCTCGCAGTCTATCTGGGTGAACTCGGGCTGACGGTCGGCGCGGAGGTCTTCGTCGCGGAAGCAGCGGACAATCTGGAAGTAGCGGTCGTAGCCGGCCACCATCAGAAGCTGCTTGAAGGTCTGGGGGCTCTGGGGCAGAGCGTAGAACTCTCCGGGATTCATACGCGAAGGAACCACAAAGTCGCGGGCTCCCTCGGGAGTGGATTTGATGAGGAAAGGAGTCTCAATCTCCATAAATCCTTGAGCATCAAGATAGTTGCGAACTTCGTGGGCCATACGGTGGCGGAGTGTCAGGGCGCGCTTCAAAGGTCCGCGGCGCAAATCCAGATAACGATATTTGGCGCGGAGTTCCTCGCCGCCGTCGGAAACTTCCTCGATTGTGAAAGGAGGAGTGTCGGAAGCGTTGAGAACCTTCAGGGCGGAGACACAAATCTCGATTTCGCCTGTGTCCATCTTGGGATTCTTGCTCTGGCGTTCTTCTACAACTCCCTGAACCTGAATAACATATTCGCGTCCAAGGCCTGAAGCCGCCTCAATTACGTCTGCGGGAGAAGATTCATCGACGCGAAGCTGCGTGATGCCGTAGCGGTCGCGCAAGTCAACGAAACTCATTCCTCCCATTTTGCGGGCTTTCTGGACCCATCCCGCCAGGGTGACCGTCTTACCGGCATCGGAGAGACGGAGCTCGCCACAAGTATGTGTTCTGTACATAGTTTATTTTACCTTAAATTCGGGGGTTGTAGATTTCATAAGGCGGTTGCCCTGAAGCAGTTGTGTTGCCCAGATGAAGTATCCGTCGGGAGAAAGATGCACGCCGTCAACAGAAAGGTCGCCGCGAAGGAATCCTTCCTCATCCGCAAGCTTGGAAGCTATGTCGAGATAGAAATAGCCGTATCTTTCGACACCTGCCTCGAGAAGTTTGTTGATTTCAGCGGCGGCGCCGACAAATACGTCGGAGTACTGATAATCCTTTGCCACAGGCAGGATGCTCTGGACATAAAGAGTGGTCTCGGGCATCTGCTTCTTGATTTCCTTTATGAGTTTCTCGTACTCGGCCCAAACTTTTGATACATCGACTTTCTCTCTGCCTGACAGATTGTTGCAGCCCACCATAAGGAAAATCCTGGAGGGATTGAGACGGGCGACTTCGTCGAGACGGGCAGCGATGCCTTCGATGGTGTCGCCGCCTATGCCGCGGTCAAGAACGGGAGTGAAGGGGAAGAGTTCGGACCACAGGCCGCGTTCGGTGAGGCTGTCGCCAAGCAGCACAATCTTACCCTCGGATGCGGGCAGGCTGCGGAACACCGAAAGCCAGCTGTTGTAGTATGTGCCGAAGTCCTTCTTCTGAGCTTTGCCGGCAGTCGCTTTGGGCTCGGGAGCGGGAGCATTGACGTGGGGCTTGCCCACAAAGCCCTCGAGGGCCCCTGCCAGTGCGGCATATCCGGCGCCATTGAGCATAATGCCGCCGTCAAAGCTGTACTCGCCGCTGCCAACCCCTTCTGCAAGAACCGAAGCGGCATCGATATATTCAACGCCGGAGGCAGAGGCAATCTTGCGGACCCGGGCATTGACCTCCTCGAACTGAGCGTTTTTCTCGGAAGTGGAGAGAGGAACAATGTTGACATATGCGAGTCTGGAGGAAGGCGAAAGAGCCTTGCAGCGCTCAAAGACCTGAGATGTCATTGAAACCACGTCCTCGACGGATGTGCCGTGATTTATGTCGTTGAAACCGCCGCTGACCACAATCTTTGCGGGTTTCTGAGCGGCGATGCGGTCAATGCGCCAGAGCACGTGCTCTATGCCGCCTCCCGCTATGCCGCGGTTTGTGAGAGTGGTGTCGGCGAAAAATTCGTTCCAGACGCCTCTTTCCATATATTCGTCACCTACAAGAACGATGTCTGAAGAGGAAAGCGACATCTCTGCATACATATCGTTGTATGCTTTGAAGTAATTCTCGTTCAGATACCACGAAGGCTCGGCCACGGGCTCGAGCTTCACCTGACTTTTGCAACCTGTCAGCACCACAGCTGCCAGTGCCATTGCTACCAGAATTTTTTTCATTTGTATAAATTTTTAAATTTTTACACGTTAAACAAAAAGTGCATAATGTCACCGTCCTCCACGACATAGTCCTTGCCCTGGCTGTAGAGCTTTCCGACCGCACGGCACGCGGACTCGCTCTTGAGCTCCACAAAGTCCTGATATTTAATCACTTCTGCACGGATAAAGCCCTTCTCGAAGTCGGTGTGGATGACTCCTGCGGCCTGCGGCGCCTTGTCGCCTTTGTGTATGGTCCAGGCGCGGCATTCGTCTGCACCTGCGGTGAAGAAGGTCTGCAGGCCCAGCAGCGAATAGGCCCCCTGCACCAGCCTCTCGAGGCCGCTGCTTTCCAGCCCTATTTCCTCCAGGAACATCTGCTTCTCTTCGTAGTCCTCCAGCTCCGCAATCTCGGACTCGATCTTGGCGGCGATGACAATGACGCCCGCATCCTCGTTCCTGACTGCCTCGCGCACGGCGTCCACATAGGCGTTGCCGTCCTTGGCGGAGGCTTCGTCCACGTTGCAGACATACATCACGGGCTTGCAGGTCAGAAGGCAGAACTCTTTGGCGAGCCTCTTCTCGTCGGGGGTTTCGGCCACCACCTCACGGGCATTGCGGCCCTGCTCCAGCACAGCCTGGTACTTCAGCAGGAGCTCCAGCGCCTTCTTGGCCTCGCGGTCGCCGCCCGTCTGGGCCTGCTTCTGCACCTTGGCGATGCGGTTGCCCACGGTCTCGAGGTCCTTTATCTGCAGCTCGAGGTCGATGACTTCCTTGTCGCGGACAGGGTCCACCGTGCCGTCCACGTGGGTGACGTTGGGGTCGTCGAAGCAGCGCAGCACGTGGAGGATGGCGTCTGTCTCGCGGATATTGGCAAGAAACTGATTGCCAAGGCCTTCGCCCTTGCTTGCGCCTTTCACCAGCCCGGCTATGTCCACAATCTCGACTGTGGCGGGAATGGTGCGCTTGGGCTTGCACATATCCGAAAGGACAGTGAGCCTGTCGTCGGGAACCACCGTGGAGCCGATGTTGGGCTCTATCGTACAAAAAGGAAAATTAGCTGCCTGAGCCTTCGAACTGCTTATGCAGTTGAAGAGGGTTGATTTGCCAACATTGGGCAATCCTACTATTCCGCACTTTAAAGACATTTTGTTCTTTTCAAAAACCAAGGGGGCCAGTCGCTTAGCCCCCTTGAACACATCACATTTGATTTACAAATCAGATTATTTCTTCGTACTGCTCCGCAGAAAGAAGATTATCAAATTCCGAAGCGTCGGAAACTTTGATCTTGATCATCCAGCCTTGGCCGTAAGGGTCGGAGTTCACGAGCTCGGGGGCTACGTCGAGCTCGGGGTTGACCTCAACAACCTCACCTGACATAGGCATAAAAGCATCGGCCACTGTCTTGACTGCCTCGATTGCTCCGAAAACATCTCCCCGGGCCAATGTCTCACCTTCGGTCTGAATATCCACAAAAACTATGTCGCCAAGCTCGCTCTGGGCGAAATCGGTGATACCCACCACAGCGACGTCTCCCTCAAGTTTCACCCACTCGTGGTCTTTTGTATATTTCAGGTCTTCAGGCGTATTCATATCCGTATTTTTTCTAACACGCAAATATAGCAATATTTTTTGAAATTCTGAAGAAATTTTCATAATTTTTTACGGATATCCGCATTCAGGCCACCACCATCTCCTAAAATCCACGATTTCTCTCACTCTCGTTCCGTCACCCCCGACCTGTTCGGGGGTCTCAATGGTGACAGGGAAGACACAGTTCAGGTTTTTGCAATTCGTTATGCACGACGGGATGGTTCTGGGAGGCTGTGGCGGGCATCGCTGTGCAGAACCCGACCTTGAGGGCCTCGTTACGCACAGCCATCAGCCCTCACCGGCCTTCCAGCGAGTGTCGTTGTGCATAACGAAATGCAGAAGTCGCCGCCACAGATATTTTAAAATTTTTAGTACTTTGCGTTACAAGGTATTCTAAAAATTATATATCTTTGCATCGTCAAATACAAAAACATTATGGAAAATTACAAACCACAACCCAGAAAACTTTATCGTAATTCGGACGACAAACGCATCGGCGGCGTGTGCAGCGGCCTGGCGGCATTCTTCGGCATCGACGTCACAATTCTCAGAATCATATTCCTCGTGGCATTCCTCTGCGTAGGAGCCGGCTTCTGGATTTACATCGCCATCTGGATAGTGGCTCCCCTTGCTGTCACCCCTGCGCAGAAATGCGAGATGTACGGCCTGCCGGTCACTGCCGAAAATATGGCCAAGTTCCAGTAATACAGGCCTTTGAATGGACATCAATGTAGATAATGTCAAATCTCAGATGCGGAAGGGCCTCCTGGAGTATTGCATCCTCATAATACTCCGCAAGGGCGAACTCTACGCGTCGCAGATAATAGACGAACTCAAGAAGGCCAACCTTCTGGTGGTCGAGGGCACCATCTATCCTCTTCTGATAAGGGAGAAGAATCTGGGCATACTCTCGTACCGCTGGGAGGAGTCTCCCCAGGGCCCGCCGCGCAAATACTACAGCATGACCGAAAAGGGCCTCGAATTCCTCTCCCAAATGGAGGAAGAATGGAAAGACATAGTCAAAACAGTCGAAACTCTCTATCAATGAACAACATAGAAAATGTCAGCATAGGAGGCTACGCATTCTCTCTCGACTCCGATGCATATAAGCTAGTGAGAGACTACCTCGACGAACTCGAAGCCTTCTACCAAGGCTCGGCCAGCGGCAAGGAGATTATGGAATGCATCGAGGAGCGCCTCGCGGAGCTCTTCTACGAAAAATGCGGCCAGACCAAGGTCGTGGGCCTCGACATCGCGCGTGCGGCTCTCGAGACTTTGGGCAAGCCGTCGGCAATCGAGAACGCCGATGACGCCAAAGACGAAGCACCCGAAGACGAACCCGCAAAAGAGGAGACCGCAAAAGAGGATCCTGCGACAGAAGAAAAGCCCCGCCACAGACTCTACCGCGACAAGCAGAACAAATTCATCGCCGGAGTCTGCTCGGGCCTCGCATCATATTTCAAGATTGACGTCACATTGGTCAGAATCGCAACAGTCATTCTGGGCATCTTCTTCATATGGCTCGAAAATCATTCCAAACTGGATTGCTCGGTTGTCGTACCCCTCGCCTATTTCGTCCTTTGGATGTGTATGCCTGCGGCCAACACAGTCCGGCAAAGGCTCGAACTCACCGGCCAGAGCGGCAATGTCGATGAGATTCAGCGCAATATGGAGAGCGGCTATTATCCGTCGGGCAGGAAACATTCGGACTTCTGGGAAGTTTTCGGGCGGATTGTCTGCGTTTTCACAGGCATTATGCTTGTGCTCATAGGCTGCGGCGGACTCGTGACTTTCGGCATAGTGTCCGTGGCCGGCATCTTTGCTCTCTCGCCTGCCTGGACCGGCACGTGGAACTCCGTTATCGGGCTTCACCCTATGATCGCGCCGTTCGTTGCGCCCTTCATCGCAAAGATAGGTCTGGCCCTTGTGACTCTAATTCCCTGCCTCGCAATGATTTACGGCGGAGTCTGCATGATTTTCCACCTCAGGTCCAACACCCGGCCTATCGGCCTGATTCTCTTTCTCGTATGGATTCTGGCACTGATTTCGCTTTGCATCTGGGCCGGCATCTCGGCCATACCGTTCATTTAACCAAAGACCCCCGAACAGGTCGGGGGTGACGTATCTACTATGATAATCAGTCTGAAAGACGTTAACAAGACCTACACGGGGGCGCAGCCGCTCCACGTGCTCAAGGGCATCAATCTCGACATCGATGAGGGCGACTTCGTGTCTATCCGCGGAGCGTCGGGTTCGGGCAAGAGCACCCTTCTCAACATTCTGGGAATCCTCGACACCTACGACACCGGCGAATACCGGCTCGACGGCAAGCTCATCCGCGACCTCACCGAGCGTCAAGGCGCCGACTACCGCAACCGAATGATAGGCTTCGTGTTCCAGTCGTTCAACCTCATCGGCTTCAAGACGGCTGTCGAGAATGTGGAGCTCCCTCTCTTCTACCAGGGCGTCAGCCGCCGCAAACGCAGGGACCTCGCAATGGAATACCTCGACAAGATGGGCCTTCGGGACTGGGCCGAGCACTACCCCAACGAGATGTCGGGCGGACAGAAACAGAGAGTCGCCATAGCCCGCGCCCTCATCACCCATCCCCGCATCATCCTCGCCGACGAGCCCACCGGAGCCCTCGACTCCAAGACCTCGGCCGAAGTGATGACCCTCCTCTCCGACCTCAACCGCGAAGAGAAAGTCACGCTCATTGTCGTGACCCACGACCCCAACGTCGGCGAACTCGCGCACACCAAAATATATATTAAGGATGGTCTCATCGTATAAGAAATGAAAGACCTTTTCATAGAAATCTGGGGATCGATCAGGCGCAACAAGTTGCGCACGTGCCTGACGGGCTTCGCGGTGGCTTGGGGCATCTTTATGCTGATAGTGCTGCTGGGTGCGGGCAACGGCCTGATGAACTCCTTTATGAACGACTCGGGCGAAGTGGCGGTCAACACTATGATGGTGGGCGGCGGCTGGACCTCCAAACCCTACGACGGACTCCAGGCCGGGCGCAGCATCACCCTCAAGGACAAGGACTTGCAAATCACCCAAGGCCCCGCTTTCGCAGACCATATCGACGAAGTCTCGCCCAACCTGAGCATCTCGAGCACCCCCAACATCCGCTTCAACAACCGCACGACCACGGTCAACATCTCCGGCGTGAACCCGGACCACAAGAATATGGACCGCATCGAGATGCTCGAAGGCCGCTTCATAAACAAGCTCGACATAGAGCAGCGCCGCAAAAGCCTCGTGGTCTCGTCCGCAACCCTCAAGACCTGCGGCCTCAAGCGGGAGGACTATGCGGGAGTGATAGGGCAGCACCTCGACATAGACAGCCTCGCTTTCCAGATTGTGGGCGTTTACAAAGGCCGCGACAACGAGTGGACGGCTTCGGCCTACATCCCCTACTCCACCGTCAAGGCCATCTACACCAAAGGCCAGCAGATCGACAACATCACCTTCTCGTTCCACGGCCTCGACACCGAAGAGGCCAACGAGCAGTTCGAAAAAGACTACCGCAGCACCATCAACACCCTCCACAGAGCCGCTCCCGACGACAACCGCGCCCTCTGGATATGGAACCGCTTCACGCAGAACCTCCAGATGAACAAGGCCACGGGAATGCTCCGGACCGCCCTCTGGATAATCGGCCTTCTGACGCTTCTGAGCGGCATAGTGGGCGTCTCCAACATTATGCTCATCACCGTCAAGGAACGCACCCACGAGTTCGGAATCCGCAAGGCAATCGGCGCCAAGCCCTGGAGCATAATGAAACTCATAATGTCCGAAAGCATCTGTATCACAGCGTTTTTCGGATATGTGGGAATGATTCTCGGCCTTGTAGCCTGCGAGATTTTGAACAACACCGTGGGCCAGACCTCGATGCAGCTCTTCGATATGGAAGTGCAGCTGCTCAAAGACCCTTTCGTCGGCGTTGACGTGGCCCTGGGCGCCACCATCGTACTTATAGTCGCCGGCACCATCGCCGGAATCTTCCCCGCGGCCAAAGCCGTCAAAGTCAAACCCATAGAAGCCCTGATGGCAAGTTAGAAATGAGACTGGACATCGACACATTCAAAGAGATAAGCGACGCCCTCGTGCGCAACAAGCGGCGCAGCCTCCTGACTGCCTTCGGCATCTTCTGGGGCCTCTTCATGCTGCTCTTCCTCGCAGGAGGCGGCGACGGCTTCAAGGCAATGATGCTCAAGAACTTCGAGGGCTTTGCCAACAACACCTTCATTGTGGCCTCGAGCACCACCACCATCCCCTATAAGGGGATGAAGGAAGGCCGCTACTGGAGGCTGGAATACAAAGACATCTCGCGCCTCAGAAACACCATTCCGGAAATAGACATTATATCTCCGATGATATCCCAGTGGGGCCTTAATGCGGTCTATGAAGACAAGACTTCTTCGGGCTCGATAATGGGCGTAACCCCTGACTATCAATATATTGAGACCCCTAGCCTCAAATATGGCCGCTTCCTCAATCAGACCGACGAGAACCTCTCGCGCAAGGTCTGCGTCATAGGAAAGCGCATCTACAACGAACTCTTCCCCGAGGGCGGAGACCCCTGCGGCAAAATGATTCAGCTCGGGTCGGTATGGTTCACGGTGGTCGGAGTCAATGTGTCGTCGAGCAATATGAGCATAAACGGAAGCCCCGACCAGCACATCACCATTCCCTACTCCGTGGCGAAGACCATATATAAAAAGGGAGACAAGCTGGACCTGATAGCCGCAACCGCAAAAAGCGGAGTCAAGGCTTCGTCGCTGGAGAAGCGCCTGCGCAGCGTGGTGGCCCGCGCGCACCTCTTCGACCCCGAAGATATGCAGGCACTGATGTTTATGAACACCGAGCAGATTTTCAGCCTGATGGACAACCTGTTCCGCGGCATAAAGTTCCTGATATGGCTGGTGGGCATCGGAACGCTGCTGGCCGGGGCCATAGGCGTGAGCAACATTATGATGGTCACCGTCAAGGAGCGCACCACCGAAATCGGAATCCGCAGGGCAATAGGCGCCACGCCGGTCGAAATCCTTTCGCAGATAATGCTCGAGAGCGTGACGCTGACCCTTGTGGCGGGCTGCGCGGGGATAGTCTTCACCGTGCTGCTGCTCGCGGGAATGGACCTTGGGGTCGGCGACGCGCAGGGCATCTCGTTCCAGATAAAGTTCGCCACGGCGATGTTCGCCGTACTGCTGCTGGCGGTCCTCGGCGTGCTTGCCGGCCTTGCACCTGCTCTTAGAGCAATGAGAATAAAGCCTGTAGAGGCAATGAGAGACGAATAAAAAACACAACATAAAATGAAAAAAGCACTGAAGTACATCGTGTGGGCATTGATTGCCGTGGTGGTAATCGGAACATTCGTGTTCCTGGCCCAGAAATCAAAGCCAAAAAAGATTGAGTACAAAGAATTGACTGCCGCAGTCTCGGACATCCGCAAGACAACGGTGGTGACGGGCAAGATCACCCCTCGCAACGAGGTCAACATCAAACCCCATATGAACGGCATCATAGCCGAACTCTACAAAGAGGCCGGCCAGATGGTCCAGCAGAACGAGGTCATAGCCAAGCTCAAGGTGATTCCCGATATGAATTCGCTTTCGAGCGCACAGAGCCGTGTGCGTCTGGCCCAGATCAATCTGGAGCAGGCACAGACCAACTACGACCGCGAGAAGGCCCTCTACGACCAGAAACTCGTGAGCGCCGAAGAGTACGACCAGATTCTCCAGGCCCTCAACCAGGCCAAGGAAGAGCGCTCGGCAGCCCAGGACGCTCTGGAAGTCATCCGCGACGGAGTCTCGTCGTCCAATGCAACATCTTCCTCAACGCTTGTGCGTTCTACAATCACCGGTTTGATTCTGGATATTCCCCTGAAGGTCGGAAACTCTGTGATTCAGGCAAATACGATGAACGATGGTACGACTGTGGCGACCGTTGCCAACATGAATGACCTTATATTCGACGGCAACATCGACGAGACGGAAGTGGGTTCGCTCCAGGAGGGGATGAATGTGGTCATCACAATCGGCGCGCTGCAGAACTATTCGTTCGAAGCCACTCTCGAGTACATTTCGCCGAAGGCTACCGAGAACAACGGCGCCAACCAGTTCGAAATCAAGGCCGCCGTCAAACCTCAGGAGGGACATACCATCCGAAGCGGCTATTCGGCAAATGCGGAGATTGTGCTGCAGGAGGCCCCGGGAGTTGTGTCGGTCGAAGAGAGCGCACTTGAGTTTTCGGGCGATTCGACATTCGTTTATGTCAAGAAAGGCGAGGACTTTGAGCGCACGGCTGTCGCCACCGGCATCAGCGACGGCATTATGATCGAGATTGTGAGCGGCCTCAAGGCCGGCGACATAATCCGCGGTCCTCAGATTATTGAAGAAAAGAAGTCCTTGATGTAGAGCAGTATGAAAAAGTTATTGATTATCAGTTTGTTGGCTATCTCTTGCGCGGCTGTTGCGTCGGCGCAGGCTCCTTCGGGCAGCGACGCCGCCTGGACTCTCGACGACTGCATAGCCTGGGCCCTGGACAACAACATCCAGGTCAAGACAAGCGCCTTGACCGTGGATCAGCAGGAAGTGAGCCTTAACACCGCTCGCAACAGTATGCTGCCGGGAGTGTCGTTCAGCACCTCGCAGAATTTCTCGTTCGGCCGAGGCCTTACCCAGTACAACACCTACGCCAACACCAACACCACCTCCACATCTTTCAGCCTCGGAGCGAATATGCCTCTGTTCCAGGGCCTAAAGATCAAGAACAACATAGAACTGGGCAAGCTCAATCTGTCGTCGGCGGTGGAAGATCTGGAGAAGATAAAGAATTCGGTGCGCACAAGCGTCGCGGCGGCCTATGTCCAGGTGCTCTACAATCGCGAGATTCTGGAAGTGGCCCAGCGTCAAGTGGATATAGATTCCGTTCAGGTGGCGCGCCTCGAGGCTATGGCTCTTAACGGCAAGGCTTCGAGCGCCGAGGTCGCTTCACAGAAGGCCACTCTCGCGCGCAGCAGATCCACTGCCGTGGAGGCCTCCAACAACCTCAGCCTCTCGACCCTCGAACTCACACAGCTTCTGGAAATTCCTTCGCCCGAAGGATTCTCTGTGGCCGTCCCTTCTGCCGACGAGCTTGGAATCAAGCTTCCGGAGTCGCCCGACGCAATCTACGAGACCGCCCTGGGCATCAAGCCCGAGATCAAGAGCGAGCAGATCAAGCTCGACGCGGCCGAGACTTCCATCAAGCTGGCCAAAGGCGACTACTACCCCACATTGTCGCTGAGCGGCGGTCTGGGAAGCAATTTCTACACGAACTCGCTTTCCGAGAGCCAGACTTTCTTCGACCAGCTGAGCACCAACTTCAGTCAGTACATAGGCCTCTCGCTCAACGTGCCCATCTTCCAGAAACTGTCGGTCCGCAACAGCGTACGCTCGGCGAAGATTTCGTACAACACGCAGCTCTATCAGCTCGAGAGCGCCAAGAAGACTCTCTACAAGGAGATCCAGCAGGCCTACTACAACGCAGTGGCGGCCGGAAGTTCCTATGCTTCAAGCACTGAGGCCGCCGCCAGCGCCCGCGAGGCTTTCGAACTGATGAAGGCGAAATACGAGAACGGCAAAGCCAACATCACCGAGTTCAACGCCTCCAAGACCCAATATCTCGAAGCCGAAAGCAACCTCTCCCAAGCCCGCTGGAAATATCTCTACCAATCGAAGCTGCTGGATTTCTACAAGGGCGAAAAGCTTACGTTCTGAAAAAATAATTACTTTTGCACTATGAAAAAAATAATACTGCTTTCAATATCCATTCTGCTGGCGAGCTCGTCGTTCGCGCAGCTGTTTTCAAAGGAAGACATCAAGGCCACCCGCGACTTTGATGTCGAGAACTTCTCCGGCATCTCGATCGGCAACGCCACCGACCTCACCCTTGTCAAGGCAGACGAATTCGCCCTGACCATCGAAGTGAGCGAGGAGTACATCGACTACATCTCAATCAAATACACTTCGTCGGGCGTGATGTCAATAGGCTACGACAAACTTCCCCTCAAACTCCGCAATTCCAAGAAGAGCCATATGAAAGCCACCATCTCAATGCCTTACATCAACTCTATGGACATCTCCGGAGCCACCACGGTGACCAGCAACGACTCCTTCACAACCGTAGGCGGAATGCAGAAATTCAACATCTCCTGCAGCGGAGCCTCGACAATCAACAAATTCAAAATCACGGCCCCGGAAGCGGTGGTCACTGTTTCGGGCGCATCCAAGGTTGAACTCGACGGCAAATTCGGTGAACTCGATGCAGAAGTCTCCGGAGCATCCAAACTCGTTCTTTCGGGCGAAGCCGGCGAATTCGAACTCGAATGCGGCGGAGCCTCCTCGACAAACGCCGAGAGTCTCGAAGCCGAAGACGTCGAACTCGAAGTTTCGGGAGCCAGCCGCGCCGATGTCTTCGTGACAAAACGTCTCGAAGTCGAAGTCACAGGCGCATCGACCTGCACCTACACCACCGCAGGCCAGATTCAGCTGGATGTCAAGAAGATAGCGGGAGCTTCCTCGTTCAAACGCAAAGAGGCTTCAAAATAGACTTGAAGGCCTCATAGACAGGCCCATCCTCAAGGGCGGCGGGGACTCCTTCGTCGCCCTTTTCGCATACGCTCTGGACCAGAGGTATCTGGGCCAGGAGTTCGAGGCCGTATTTTTCGGCCATCACCTTTCCTCCGTCTTTGCCGAAAATATAGTACTTATTGTCGGGAAGTTCAGCGGGAGTGAACCACGACATGTTCTCGATAAGGCCGTATATGGGCTTGTTAATCTGGGGGTTACGGAACATATTCACACCCTTCTCCACGTCCGAGAGGGCCACGGCCTGCGGAGTGCTGACAATTATGGCGCCGCTCAAGGGGATGTCGTGGACCAGCGAGATATGGATGTCTCCCGTTCCGGGAGGAAGGTCTATGAGGAGGAAGTCGAGCTCTCCCCAGGCGACTTGCAAAATCATCTGTTTGAGGGCATTGCAAGCCATAGGGCCACGCCAGATGAGCGCCTGCTCGGGCCTTGCGAAATAGCCTATCGACATCCATTTGACTCCATATTTTTCTATGGGGCGCATTATCTCCTTGCAGTCGTCGGTTATGGGCTGGTCGGGGCTTAGAGGCTCGCCCATAGGGTCGTAAACTTCCACTTCGGGGATGGAGCCTTCGGTGCCGGTCATCTTGGGGATGGAGGGGCCATAGACATCGGCGTCGGCAAGGCCGACTTTGTAGCCCTGACGGGCGAGAGCCACTGCAAGATTCACTGCCACAGTGGATTTGCCGACTCCGCCTTTGCCGGAGGCTACCGCGATGATGCGTTTGACATCGGCCAGTTGTTCCATTCCGAGCTCCAGCGGACGTTTTTTGGGCTGGGGCTTGGGCTGATTGGGATTGTAGGGGGCTTTTATGTTTTCGTAAGGTTTCATATCGCTTGTCATTTCTTGCAAAGGTAGTCAAAAAAAGGTAAATTTGCAGGATATGAATGCACTTCTGACCTACAGCGACGACCCTTCGTTCGAGGGGATTGTCATCGGCTGCGACGAAGCCGGGCGCGGATGTCTCGCGGGGCCGGTCTTCGCGGCGGCCGTGGTTCTGCCGCGGGATTTTTCGCATCCTTTATTGAACGATTCGAAGCAACTCTCTGCCGCTCAGAGAGATAGGCTCCGCCCTGTCATCGAGCGTGAGGCCCTCGCCTGGGCTGTGGCCTCCTGCGACAACCGGGAGATAGATGAAATGAATATTTTGAACGCCTCTATCGAGGCTATGCATCGGGCTTTACGGATTATCGTGGAGAGATGCCCGAACGGGGTCGGGCATGACGGATCTTATTGGTCGGCCGGTAAAGACGTGGTAATTCTTGTGGATGGGAATCGGTTCAAGCCGTTCCCGGGGCTGCCGCACCGCACGGTGGTCAAGGGCGACGCCAAGATCAAGGCGATAGCCGCGGCGTCGGTGCTGGCCAAGACCTACAAGGACGAATATATGTCGCGTCTGGCCGTGGAGTACCCCGAGTATGGCTGGGACCGCAACGCCGCATACCCTACAGCGGAGCATCGCGAAGCCATAAAAACCTACGGCGTAACCCCTTATCATCGTCTTTCTTACAAACTTACTTGACAAATTAAAAAGTTCTTATTACTTTTGCAGACTTTGGAAAAATTTAAACAATTATATAATCTTAACAAATGAAAACTTACTCAACAGAAAACCTCAGAAACGTAGTTTTGCTTGGAGGTACACGTTCCGGTAAGACCACTTTGGCCGAGGCTATCCTGTTCGAAGGCAAAGTGATTGACCGCCGTGGAACCGTCGAGGCCAAGACCACGGTGTCGGACAACACAGAAGTGGAACAGCTCTACCAGCGTTCAATCTATTCAACCCCCATCTACGCAGAATACAAAGACTGCAAACTCAACGTCATTGACGCTCCCGGCGCAGACGACTTCGTGGAAGGTGTCATCACAGGCCTCAATGTCTGCGACTCCGCAGTGATGCTCGTCAACGCAGGTCAGGGTGTGGAGGTCGGAACCGAAATCCACGGCCGCTATGCAGAGCAGTACGGCAAACCCGTCATCATCGGCGTCAACCAGCTCGATACCGAAAAATCCAACTGGGACAACACTCTCGACACTCTCCATCAGGCCTTCGGCAGCAAACCCGTCGTAATCCAGTTCCCCGTCAACGCAGGCGTAGGTTTCGACAGCTTCGTCGATATCCTCAAGATGAAGATGTATCAGTTCAAGGACGACAACGGCACTTGCGCAGAAGTCGAAATCCCCGCAGACCTCAAGGACAAAGCCGAGGAAATGCGCGCAGAACTTATGGAGATGGCCGCAAGCTCCGACGAGGCTCTTATGGAGAAATTCTTCGACGCCGGCGAACTTTCTGAAGAAGAAATTCACAAAGGCTTCAAGGTAGGTTTCGACAAAGGCGAGGTCTATCCCGTTGTCTGCCTCTCTTCAAAGAAGAACATCGGTACACGCCGCCTTATGGAGTTCATCACAGAGCTCGCTCCCGCTCCCAAGGCTTCAGCATCAGATGCTCTCTCACTCTTCGTTTACAAGACTTCTCTCGAGCAGCACCTCGGCGACGTCACCTATTTCAAGGTAATGGGCGGCAAGATCGGTGAAAGCGCAGATGTCATCAATATGGCTTCAGACTCCAAGGAGCGCATCACCTCCATCTTCGCAGTTGCAGGCAAGAAGAAAGAGAAAGTCACAGAGCTCGTTGCAGGCGACCTCGGATGTACCGTCAAACTCAAGGCTGTCAAGATCAACCAGACCCTCAACGCTCCCGGCAACGACAATGTAGTTGCTCCCATCTCGTTCCCTCCTTCCAAGTATCGTTGCGCAGTCAAGGCTCTCGACGAGAAAGACGAAGAGAAACTGGGCGAGGCTCTCAACCGCGCCGCAGCAGAAGACCCCACAATGGTTGTCGAGTACTCCAAAGAGTTGAAACAGACCATTTTGAACGGTCAGGGCGAGCAGCACATCAATATCCTCAAATGGCATATCAACAACGACTACAAGATTGAAATCGAGCTCTTCGCTCCGAAGATCCCCTATCGCGAGACAATCACCAAGGTCGCAAACGCCACATATCGTCACAAGAAACAGTCGGGCGGTGCAGGCCAGTTCGGAGAAGTCACCCTTCTCATCGAGCCTATCGTCGAAGGAGTCGATACTCTCGGCAAATTCAAGATCGACGGCAAGGAGCAGGTTATGACCATCAAGGGCAAAGAGGAATTCCCTCTTCCTTGGGGCGGCCGCTGGGAATTCTACAACTGCGTTGTAGGTGGCGCCATCGACGCAAGCTTTATGCCCGCCATCAAGAAAGGTCTTATGCAGAAGATGGAAGAAGGCCCTCTGACAGGTTCTTACGCACGCGACATCCGCGTATTCGTCTATGACGGCAAGATGCACCCCGTGGATTCCAAGGAAATCGCCTTCATCATCGCAGGCCGTAACGCATTCAAAGAGGCATTCAAGAATGCAGGTCCGAAGATTATGGAGCCTATCTATATGGTAGAGATTATGGTTCCCGGCGACTGCGTCGGAGACGTTATGAGCGACCTCCAGAACCGTCGCGGCATTATGGAAGGAATGGGTTCCGAGAAAGGATTCCAGATTCTCAAAGCACGCGTTCCTCTGGCAGAACTCTACAGATACTCAACCACTTTGAGCTCCCTTACATCGGGTCGCGCCACCTTCACCCAGACATTCCTCGACTACCAGCAGGTGCCTATGGATGTCCAGGACAAGCTCCTCAAGGCTTACGAAGCAGAAGCTCAGGAAGAAGACTAGTGATTCAAATCTCTCATATCGAAAAATCCTTCGGGACCCTCAAGGTCCTGAAGGATGTTTCTTTTAGCGCCTCCGCAGCCGAAGTGGTGGGAATTGTCGGGGCCTCGGGCGCCGGCAAGTCCACTTTCCTGCAGATTGCAAGCTCGCTGATGAAGCCCGACTGCGGCTCCGTGCTTATCGACGGCGTGGATGTCTTTGCGCTGGGCGACAAAGAGCTCTCCGCGTTTCGCGGACGCACCATCGGCTATGTGTTCCAGGCGCACCACCTTCTGCCGGAATTCACTGCAGTAGAGAACATTATGCTGCCCGCACTGATTGCGGGGTCCTCGCGGAAGGCCGCGCGCGCTTCGGCTCTGGAACTTCTCGGCACTATGGGGCTGAGCGAAAGGGCTTCGCACAAGCCGTCGGAACTCAGCGGCGGCGAGCAGCAGAGGGTCGCAATCGCCCGCGCCCTCATCAACAAGCCCAAAGTGGTTTTCGCCGACGAGCCTTCGGGCAACCTCGACAGCGCCACAAAAGCCGAAATCCACAAGCTTTTCTTTTCCATCCGCGACCGCTACGGCATCACGGTCATCATTGTGACCCACGACCGCGAGCTTGCCGCCCTGTGCGACCGCACTCTCGAGATGAAGGATGGCATCTTCGTTTAGGTTCAAACAGTTTGAAGTTGTCAACGAGCGCTCCGCTATGAAGGTGGGGACTGACGGGGTTTTGCTTGGGGCTTGGGTAGATGTTGATGGTGTCGCGTCGGTTCTGGACGTCGGGACGGGGACTGGAGTTATTGCGCTTATGCTGGCGCAGCGGACCGCCTCGGCGGGCTTTGCGGGGGAGTCGTGCGGGGTTCGGATTGTGGGGATAGATATTGACGAGCCGTCGGTGGAGGAGGCTGCTTATAATTTTGGGGCGTCGCCCTGGAGTGCGCGGCTGTCGGCTCAGGTCGCTGATTTTAAGGACTTTAAGGAGGGCTCGTTCGATTTGATTGTCTGCAATCCGCCCTATTTTACCGACTCGCTGAAGGCTCCCGATGCGCGGCGTACTGCGGCCCGTCACAATTCGTCGCTTCCGCAGTCGGTGTTGATTGACGGGGCTCTGCGGTGTCTCTCGCCCTCCGGCCGTCTGGCGGTGGTTCTCCCCTGCGACGAAGCCTCGCGTCTCGTTTACGAAGCCCGCTACTGCGGACTCTTCCCTTTACGCGTCTGCCAGGTAAGCACTTGCGAAGGCAAAACCCCGAAACGCACCCTCGTCGAGCTCTCCCGATGCGAAACCCCCTCTCGCGCTTCGTCTCCCGCCGCCTCTCCCGCGCCAGAGGCCCTCGCCATCCAATCCCCCACCGGCGACTTCACCCCCGCCTACCGCTCCCTCACCGCCCCCTTCTAC